>Ga0302220_10002152_pt1 | contig 14649 bp, 10 predicted proteins | sample II_Palsa_E1_3_FD_194572 | JGI IMG/M metagenome (GOLD analysis project Ga0302220, IMG submission 194572) | Peat permafrost microbial communities from Stordalen Mire near Abisko, Sweden - II_Palsa_E1_3 | ecosystem: Environmental > Terrestrial > Soil > Palsa > Peat permafrost | place: Sweden...
TCCTGCTGCGTCTGGATGTAGTTGTAGGCGTTGTAGTTGAACGTGTCGTCGGACGTGCGGCAGCGGTAATTGCTGAGGCTCGACCCATTACCTTGCGCCAGCGTGACCAGCGAGGTTCCCGTCGAGTTGACCGGGCAGCCGTACTGGTTCGCTATGCCTGCGGGTACCTGGATGCGGCCAGTCGGAATGCTGCTGGAGCCTGCCGCACTGACCTTGCCGCTGGACAGGTAAAGCGGCGACGTCGAGAAGCCGCGCTTGGTCGTCAGCACGGGATCGTATTTGTTGTAGTCCAGACCGGCGACGATGCTGCCGTTTTCGCCACTCTGGCCCACGGTAAGGTCGAAGCCATGCCGCTGGCCGTCGCCATGGCTGGAAATGCCGTCATTGAGGGTGAACTCGGCGCCGGTGTAATCCTTGCGCAGGATGAAATTGACCACGCCGCCGATGGCGTCCGAGCCATAGACTGTCGAGGCACCTTCGGCCAGCACGTCGATCCGCTGGATCATGCTTTGCGGAATCATGTTGAGATCGGCATTGGCCATGCGCTGACCATCAATCAGCACCAGCGTGCGGCTTTCGCCCAGGCCGCGCAGCGAGATGCGCGAGGCGCCGTCGCCGCCTTCCAGCGTGGGGCTGGCGCCGCCGCCGCCGTTGCTGTTGTTCGATGGGTTTGTTGCGTTACCCGAAACGCTGGGGAGCTGCTGCAGCACGTCACCCAGCGTCGGTTTGCCGGAATTCAAAATATTCGTGCGATCAAGCGTCACGACCGGACTGGCCGTTTCCAGATCGACACGCCGAATCAGCGAGCCGGTGACAACGACGGCGTTCAGCGTCTTGGCCTTGCTGGCCTCGGGCTTGGCCGGTGTCTGCGTGGTGGTGGTGCTGGTGGTACTGCTGGTGGTGCTGGTGTCGCTGCCGGTTTGCTGCTGTGCCTGGACCACGCCGGCGGTGGTCATAAAGCCCACGCTGAGTGCCAGTCGAACTGCCAATGACAAGTGATTCTGGTTGTATTTCATGTGTTGTCCCCAGTGGTGTATTCCATGCGTTACTCCCCCCAATACAAAACTTGCCAGGCAATTCCGCCATTGCGCCCCCGACGCGCCCCGCGTGCGGGAGGTCATGGCAGTCACTGCCCTCAAGTGATCTGTGTGCTTTGAACTCGAGCGGGACGCAGTGCAGCCCGCCGCTCGTTCGCCCCTTTTTTGCGGGTGCCGATGGCACCCCTATCGATGCCGCTGCCAGGTGAGTATCGGGAATGGTCTTCAGTTGATGCCATGCAAAGAGGCGTTCGTTTATTCCCATGGCTGCGGATGATGCGTAGAGGCTTGCGGCCACAACGCTCTTGGTCGCGGATGATGTGCAGAGGCTTGCGTCTGCCACTGCGAATCGATGCGCAGAGACTTGCGGCCACAATGCCCTCGAATCGATTGCATCTCCATCGGTATTGCCCACCGATATTCCCCTTCCCCGTTGACATGTGGCTGCCGCGAACCGCCTTTACTTCGGTAGGACACAGACAGGCTAGATCGCTCGACGCAAGGACGGCCCGCAAGAAGGGGCGCCCCATGCGCCAGCAGCAAAGAGCAACCGTAGGATCACACGGCCGGCGACCCAAAAACAACGACTCTGTAACATTTGTGTGTTAAGCCCCCGGCGGCGGTGGCTTTGGCACAAAAAAAACAGCGCCAGGGCGCTGTTTTTCAAGGCGATTGGTCGCCAGGCGGATTTGCGCTGGTGTCGCCGCGTTGTCAGGAAGACGGATACCGTCGCAGGCCCTGCGCCTCGCCGCCCTCAAACACACAAGCGGCTTCAGCTGCGGCGTTGCTCGGAGGCGATCGCGATTTCGCGGAACCTCAAGAAACCACCCATGCTTCGTCATCCGCGCGAAGGCCGAAGTAGGTTGGGGTGAGCGAAGCGAAGCCCAACAAGTGCCTCAAGCATCTCAAGAGCTTGAGGTCGCTGGGTCCCTGCCTTCGCAGGGATGACGAGCGGTGTTGTTTCGAGGCGAGCTGTCGTGACTTCGGGGAGCTTCGAGATACCGCTCGCGGCTGGTCATTCCGGCGAAGGCCGAAGTAGGTTGGGGTGAGCGAAGCGATGCCCAACAAGTGCCTCAGGTATCTCGCGGAGACGTTGGGGTTACGGGCTGCTCCTGCAGCCCGCCCTCCGGGTCATTCGCTGCGCGAATGTTCGCTTCGGCATTCTGCCTTCGCAGTCGCTTTGCTCATCCCAACCTACGCAAGGCCTGCCCTAAGCGGCAACGGCAATCCAGAAAAGGACGAACCGGTACCCGCATCTTCCATCATGAGGTTCGCGCGCGCGGAGCGCTTCAACCGCGATAGCGTTGCTGCAGGAATGCGAAGAATGCGCGCAGGCCCTGCGCCTCGCCGCCGCGCGGGCGGCCGGGGCGATCGGCGTCGTTCCAGGCGTAGGTGTCCAGATGCAGCCATGGGGTGGCATCGGGCACGAAGCGTTCCAGATACAGCGCCGCGGTGATCGCGCCAGCGTGCCGCGAGGGGCCGGCATTGGCGAAATCGGCGATGCCGGAATCGAGCATCCTGCGATAGGGGCGCCACAGCGGTAGCCGCCACAGCGGATCATTCACGGCGCGACCGGCGGCCAGCACACCGTCGGCCAGCTCGTCGCGGTTGCCGAACAGCGCCGGCAAGTCCGGGCCGAGTGCGACGCGTGCAGCGCCGGTGAGCGTGGCGAAGTCGACTATCAGGTCGGGCTGTTGTTCACTGGCGTAGGCGAGCGCATCGCACAACACCAGCCGACCCTCGGCGTCGGTGTTGTCGACCTCCACGCTGATGCCGGCACGCGTGGTGATCACGTCGCCCGGACGCATCGCGTTGCCGGACACCGAATTCTCCACGGCCGGAATCAGCAGGGTCAGTCGCACCGGCAGCTTCGCCTGCATGATCAGTCCAGCCAGCGCGATTGCGTGCGCGGAGCCGCCCATGTCCTTCTTCATGTTGCGCATGCCGTCGGAGGGCTTGAGGTCCAGGCCGCCGGTGTCGAAGCACACACCCTTGCCGACCACCACCAGTTTTGGATCGCCGGCTTTGCCCCAGCTCAGTTCGATCATTCGCGGTGCGCGATCGCTGGCGCGGCCGACCGCGTGGATGGTCGGGAAATTCGCTTTCAGCAATTCATCGCCGACCCACTCGCGCACTTTGGCCTTGTGCGCCTTGCCGAGTTGCTTGACGGCTTCGGCAAGTTGCTTCGGGCCCATGTCCTCGGTCGGTGTGTTGACCAGGTCGCGCACTTGCGCGGTGGCATCGATCAGCGGGGTCAGCTGTTGCAGGTCGGTGGCGGATACGGCGAGTTGCGCCGGCGCGCGTTTGGGTTTGCGATAACGGTTGAATTGATAGGCGCCGAGCGCCCAGCCCAGGGCAGCCTGGGTCGGATCGGTCAGCACGCTTTCGGCAGCTAGGTGGTAGCTCGCTTCGGGCAGTGCGCCCGGCAGTGCGGCCAGCGCCACGAGCGGGTCATGCGCATCGACGCCGACCAGTACGCGCACCAGCTTGCCCTGGACATCGGCGAGCAGTGCAAACGTGCCCGGCGCCGCCACGAAGCCACTATCGGCCAGCCAGCGGCGCTGCGCGGCAGTAAGTCGCCGACGTGTGGCGGCGAAGTGCGCCGCGTCGGTGGTCTCGATGGCAATGCTGTGGTCACGGGCGCCGGACTGGCGTTCGATCAGGGCAGACATGGGGGTTCCTGTTGGTAGTTTGCGGCGGCATGGATGCCGTCCGATGGATGGCGTTGAGGTCGCCAATAATGCGCGTTTGCCGGTGGCTTGCCTACGTGGCGGAGCGTTGTGTATCGAGCCAGTCAGCCAGTGCCGTCATGTCGCGCAGATCCAGCTCGGGCGCTGCTCCCAGAGGGGTCGGCCAGGGCTGGCCACTGCGGTTGATCCAGGCAGTGCGCAGGCCCGCATCACGCGCGCCGACCATGTCCATTTCCGGATCGTCGCCGATGTGCAGCATCGCCGAGGGTGCCACGCCGAGTCGCTCGGCAGCGGCCAGAAAGATCCGTGGATCCGGTTTGGCTGTGCCGGTATCGCGCGCGCAAATGTGATGGGCAAAGTGGGTGTGGATGCCGATGCGTTGCAGGTCGGCGTTGCCGTTGGTCAGGCTCACCAGTGGCCACTGCGCGGTGATTCGCTCAAGCGCGGGCAGGCTGTCCGGATACAACTCCACGCTGTTGCGCGCCGCGAAGTAGATTTCCCACAGCGCATCAATCGGCGCGGTGGCGATGCCGCAGGCAGCAAACGCGTGTTGCATGGTGAGCTGGCGCTGGGTAGTGAAGTCGTGCGCGAGATCGAGTCGCTCGGCGGCAACGCGTGCACGCAACTCGCGCATGGCCGCAATCGGCCACGCGCGAGCGACGTCGGGATGGTGCTGCTGCAGCCACGCGTCGACCGCTTGGTCGGCGCGCTCCAGTGCCGGCAGCACCGGCCACAGGGTGTCGTCCAGATCCAGCGTGAGTGCAAGTATCCGTGCGCCACCCATCGGCTTAGTTGCTGCTGAGCAGAAGCACCTGGCCAAGCTTGATGTTGTCGCTCTTGAGGTGGTTCCACTCGCGCAGCTGGTTCACTTCGACGGAGTTCTGCTTCGCGATCAACGACAGCGTGTCACCCTTGGCCACGGTGTAGGTCTTGCCGTTGGAGCTCTTGCCCGCGCTGGACTGATCCTTGGTGTTGCGCTGGTCCAGCGACTTTCCGGAAGCGATCGTGGTGTCCACTGCAGAGGCCGCCGCGACCCGCGATTCGGTGCTCGCTACTGCAGGCGCAGCAGCCGGCGCCGGGGCGCGTGTGACGTGGCTGGTTTCGCCAACCTCGGCGAGAATCTTGCTGCGACGCGAGTCGTCGACCGCAATCAGTGCAGCGCCATCCTGGTACGGCAGCACCGCATGCACGCGCATCGCGGCCTTGGCCGCATCGGTCTGCAAGAAGTCGATGAAGGCGCTGACCTGGGCAGCCTTCGGGTTACGCGGATTGCTCACGATGTAGAGCGGGGTAAACAGCACGTAGCTGCCGTTGCCGATACTGGTGGCGTTCGGTGCGACGCCGTTGATGGGGATGGCCTTGATTTTGGGGTTGCCGGCGATGTCGGCGAGCGTGGCGACGCCAAGACCATTCTGGTTGAGATTCACGCCCGCTTCGAGCTGATGCGTGTTGACGTAAAGCCGCGGCGCGGCAACCGACTGGTCGCCACGGCCGAACAGCAGCTCACGCAGGCTGTATTCCACGCCGTCGCCAGGGCTGGCCACCGCATACAGGTCGATCGGTGCATTCGGGCCGCCGACTTCGCTCCAGTTGGTGATCTTGCCGTAGTAGATGTCATGCACCTGCTTCAGCGTGAGGTTGCTGATCGGGTTGGACGCCTGCGTGATCATCACCAGTGCATCCCACGCCACCGGAGTGAAGGTGAGGTTCGCGTCTTCGGCGCTGTTGTCGCTGGGGCGTGCGCTACCGGCCAGGTCCGCACTACCCATGGCCACGGCGTCCAGACCCGAAGCCGTGTTGAACGGCTGCAATCCGATACAGCCGTGTCCGGCCTTCTGCCATGCCAGCGCCACCTCGGTGACGACGCCCTGTGCCGTGGCGACGTCGCCGCGCCAGATCAGCGAGCAACCCTTCGGGGTAGCGGCCTTATGTTTCGTATGCGTCGTAGCAGGAGTTGTGGCGAACGCGATTGGCGCAAGACAGGCCCCGATCAGGGCAACGGACAGCAAACGGGTAAGACGGAAAGACATGGTGATGGAGAACCCCGGCATCAGTAAGTAGCGTGAGTATGTCGCCTGGAAGGCGCACAGGTGGTGAAGGAGACATGGTATTTCATCGGCCTGAACACAAAACATCAAGCACTTTCATGCATTTGCGCCAGAACGACACCCCAGTCTGTGCGTCGGAGCACGGCCGCAGAGCCAGTCTCAGGCCGTTTTGGTCGATGGCCGCGCCTCGTCCCAGGCGATTCAGACGAGTGCCCTGAAAGCGCTTTTTATGGATTCGGCCCACAAATACGACGTATAGAACCGTTTACTACGTACAGAACCGCTCGCTCCGACGGAACCGTTCAACCCGATAGAACCGCTCGTCTCGACGGAACCGTTCGCCCCAACGGAGCCGTTCGTACCAAGAGCTTCATTCGCCCCAACAGAACCGTTCGCCCTGATAGAACTGTTCGTCACGACAGAGCCGTTCGCCTCCTGACAGAACTGCTCATCCCCGACAAAACCGTTCGCCTTGAGCGTAGCGCAGCGAAGTCGAAGGGCATCCTAGAAACCATACCCGCCCGATCAACAGCCCCTTCACAGCGCGCCGAACCCACCACGAGCCCGCACTCAGCGGCGCACCGAGCCCAGCCCAGTTGGGCGTATTCAGCGCCCGCCCAGCCGAATCAGTGCCCTCAACTCCCAGCTAATTGATCACCACATACCGAGCGCCATCGGCATCCGCCACCACCAGCACCAACTGCCGCGGTTGCTTGCCGACCAAGCCACGCAGCATGCGCAGGCTGGTAACTCGCTGATCCCCCACACCGATCACCACATCATCAGTGGTCAGGCCGGCATGCGCAGCACGACTATCGACCTGCACCGCGCTGACCGCCACGCCATCGACACCCTGGCTGCGCAGGCTCTCGTCCAGATCGCTGAAGCGCACACCGCGCAGTCGTGGATCGAGCTGGCCGCCATCCAGGCTGGTCAGCTTTTCAACGCTGAGGGTGACGCTCACCTGGCGCGACCGACCATCGTGCAGCACGCCCAGTTGTACCGTGCTGCCCAGCGGCAGCAGCACTTCGGCGTTGCGTAGTTGCTGCGTGTTGAGCAGCGGCTTGCCGTTGAGCGTGGTCAGCACATCGCCAGTCTGCAGGCCGGCGTGCTCGGCGGCCGAGTTGCCGAGCACGCCGGTGACCACCACGCCGTTGGTGTCCTTCAGCCGCAGCAGTTGGGCGATCCGCGGAGTGATCTCCTGCGTCTGCACGCCCAGGCTGCCGCGCTGCACCTTGCCATGCGCCAGCAGTTGCGTCATCACCTGGCTGGTGATCGCACTGGGGATCGCAAAGCCGATGCCGATGTTCCCGCCGGAGGGCGACAGGATCATCGTGTTGATGCCGATCAGCTCACCACGCAGATTCACCAGCGCCCCGCCGGAGTTGCCAGGATTGATCGAGGCGTCGGTCTGGATGAAATTCTGGTAGCCCGTACTGCCCGAAGACCCCTGATCGAAGCCCGAGCGACCCAGTGCCGAGACGATGCCGGCAGTCACCGTCTGGCCGAGCCCGAACGGGTCACCTACCGCCACCACGTAATCGCCCACCCGCAACTGGGTCGAGTCGGCCATGGGTAGCGCCTGCAGGTGGTCCGCCGGGATCTGCACCACGGCCACGTCGGTTTCCGGATCGGTACCGATCAGCTTGCCCTTGAACGTGCGCCCGTCCTGCAGCGTCACGCTGATGTCGTCGGCGCCGCCGACCACATGGTTGTTGGTCAGCACATAGCCCTTGGCCGCATCCACGATCACGCCCGAACCCAGACTCTGCTCCACGCGTTCGAGCGGGGCTGCCGGCAGGCCAAAGAACTGGCGCACGATCGGGTCGTCGAAATACTGAGTGCGTGCCTGCACCCGGGTCTTGGTGGAGATGTTCACCACCGCCGGCGTCACGTGCTCGAGCATCGGTGCCAGCGAAGGCATCGGCTGGCCGTTAATGGCTGGCGGCAGGGCGGCGCGGCTGGCGCCAGGCCACGCTCCGATGAGTACGGCAGCGAACAGGCTGGTCAGCCAGGGCATAACACGGGAGCGGCGCGGCAGCATGAAGGTCCTCCTGGGCGAGAAGTAGGAGTTCATTCGACCAGCCGGCGACAGTGCGGTTCCGTCCGCCAATGATCGTCCGGGGACTTTACAACCAGCGTCGTCGGGGGTAACTTGCCAGCTTGCTAGCGACCACAACATCTTGTGTCTTGGCGCTGGCAAAAAAACTAGGACTGGTGTCGAGCGTCGTACTCTTTTAGGGGGAGTGTTGTCGTCGAAGGCATACGAAGCGAGTCGGAGGGCAAGCCTCATGACTCGTCGACCGCCGCGGATGCACAGTGTAACGACGCCGTCACACCACATAAAAACAACCGGGCCGCGAGGCCGCAACGGGAGGTCAGGAAGCCGATGAGCACAGTGCGTGCACCAGCCACTAATTCAGCCACAAATCGTGATGCCGCCGTGGAAATTCCGCTGCAACCTGCGTCATATGACATCTGGGACAAAAAGTATCGTCTGAAGGCGAAGTCCGGCGAGCCGGTCGACGCCACCATCGACGAGACCTATCAGCGCGTCGCGCGCGCGTTGTCCGACGTCGAGGCAACCGACGAATTGCGCGGGCACTGGAACGAGCGTTTTCTGTGGGCGCTGCGCCGCGGTGCAATTCCCGCTGGCCGCATCACCTCCAACGCTGGCGCGCTGGCGCACAAGCCGGCCACCTCCACGATCAACTGCACCGTGTCCGGCACCATCCGCGACTCGATGGACGACATCCTGGAGAAAGTGCACGAGGCGGGCCTCACGCTGAAGGCTGGCTGCGGCATCGGCTACGAATTTTCCACGCTGCGTCCGCGCGGCGCGTACGTGTCGGGTGCCGGTGCCTATACCAGCGGCCCACTGTCGTTCATGGATATCTACGACAAGATGTGCTTCACCGTGTCCTCGGCCGGTGGTCGTCGCGGTGCGCAGATGGGCACGTTCGACATCAGCCACCCGGACGCGAAAGAGTTCATCCGCGCCAAGCGCGAAGATGGCCGCCTGCGTCAGTTCAATCTGTCGCTGCTGATCACCGACGGCTTCATGGAAGCGGTGGAGCACGACCACGACTGGCCGCTGGTCTATCCGGTGCACATCAAGGAACAGCACGAGATCGATCTCGCTGATCCGACCAAAGTGGTCTGGCGCGAATGGCCGACCCACGAGAACTACGTCGATCGCGAAGACGGCCTGGTCGCTTGCAAGGTGTACAGCACGATCCGTGCGCGGCACCTGTGGGACATGATCATGGTGTCGACGTATGACTACGCCGAGCCCGGGTTCATCCTGATCGACAAGGTCAACGAGATGAACAACAACTGGTGGTGCGAGCACATCCGCGCGACCAACCCGTGCGGTGAGCAGCCGTTGCCGCCCTACGGTTCGTGCCTGCTCGGCTCGATCAACCTCACCACCTTCGTGCGCGATCCGTTCGGCCCCAAGGCGCGCTTCGACTGGGACGAGTACCGCGAAGTGGTCAAGGTGTTCACCCGCATGCTCGACAATGTGGTGGAGATCAACGGCCTGCCGTTGCCGCAGCAGCGTCACGAAATCGAATCCAAGCGTCGCCACGGCATGGGCTTCCTCGGCCTGGGCTCCACGCTGACCATGCTGAAGCACCGCTACGGCACCGCCGATGCGGTCAGCTTCACCGAAGATGTGTCGCGCGAGATGGCCGTCGCCGGCTGGGAAATGGCGCTGGATCTGGCCAAGGAAAAGGGCCCGGCGCCGATCCTCGCGCAGGACTTCACCGTCACCGGCGACATGCTGCGCAAGCGCCCGGAGATGGTCACCGACGGCTACAAGGTCGGCGACAGCATCCCCGGCCGCGTGCTGCACGCCAAGTACAGCCGCTACATGCAGCGCATCGCCACGGTGGCGCCGAACCTGGTTGAGCAGCTCGCCGAAACCGGCGCGCGCTTCACCCATCACAGCTCGATCGCGCCCACCGGCACGATCTCGCTGTCGCTCGCCAACAATGCCAGCAACGGCATCGAGCCGAGCTTCGCCCACAGCTATTCGCGCAACGTGATCCGCGAGGGCAAGAAGTCCAAGGAAAAGGTCGAGGTGCTCAGCTACGAGCTGCTCGCCTACCGCGCCCTGATCAACGCGGACGCCAAGGTGTTCACCGACGACGCCGCCAGCAAGCTGCCGGAGTACTTCGTCTCTGCCGACGACATCAGCCCGAAAGAGCATGTCGACATCCAGGCCGCCTCGCAGAAGTGGATCGACTCGTCGATCTCCAAGACCGCGAACGTGCCCACCGACTACCCCTACGAAGACTTCAAAGACATCTACTTCTACGCCTACAAGCAGGGCCTGAAGGGCTGCACCACGTTCCGCTTCAACCCCGCCGCATTCCAGGGCGTGCTGGTGAAGGAAGCAGATCTTGAAAGCACCCTCTACCGCTTCGAGTTGGAAGACGGTAGCGTTGTCGAACTGAAAGGCAACGAGCAGGTGGAGTACGACGGCGAAATGCATTCCGCCGCCAACCTCTTCGATGCCTTGAAGGAAGGCTATTACGGTAAATTCTAGGCACGTGCAGGTTCCGGAAATTTTTTCCGCAGGCTCCGCGAACAGGTACGTTGCAGAAGGATCGTTCCGGAAATATCAGGGCAAGTTCTGAAACGTTGCCCGTCTCGGGCGTATGCCAAATCAAGAAGTCCATCGGAGGGGAACACCAGCATGTCCATCGATACAGCCATTGAAGTGAACAGCAGCGCGGCACCGGTTGTTACCGAAGTGCCCGTCGTCGCCGTACCGGCAGCGCCCATCGAGGCGCCGGTCGCCGCTGCGCCCGTAGCACCTGCTGCACCCGCAGCACCGAAGAAAAAGGCAGCTGCCAAGAAGAAGGCAGCTCCGGCGAAGCCGGCCGCTGCGGCCGCGCCCGCAGCGGAGAAGGCTGCACCGAAGAAGGCTGCTGCCAAGAAGGCTGCGCCGAAGAAAGCAGCAGCCAAGAAAGCGGCACCCAAGAAGGCTGCTGCCAAGAAGGCCGCTCCGAAGAAGGCCGCTGCCAAGAAAACCGTGAAGAAGGCCGCCGCCAAGAAGGCGGTCAAGAAGGCCGCGCCGAAAAAGGCTGCCGCCAAGAAAGTGGTGAAGAAAGCCGTGAAGAAAGCGGCGAAGAAAGTCGCCAAGAAAGCTGTCACCGCGAAGAAAGCGGTGAAGAAGGTCGTCAAGAAGGTTGCCGCCAAGGCGAAGAAGGTCCTCAAGAAGGCCGTCGCCAAGAAAGGCAGCATCAAGAAGGCCGTCAAGAAAGTCAGCGCAAAGAAGGTCAGCAGCAAAAAGACGGCCAGCAAAAAGGCCGCACCAAAGAAGGCGGCAGCAAAGAAGTCCGTCAGCAAGAAAGCCGTCGCCAAGACGGTAAAGAGGTCCACTGCCAGCAAGAAAGCGAGCGTCAAGACGGCACGTAAACCTGCCGCCAGGAAGGCCGCTGCAAAACGTAAGTAAGCGACACCGCATCCGGCCCGGCCTCGCGGTCGGGCCGGATGTTTTTCTCCGCACCACGGGTGCGTGAAACGCAACATAGTGCAGGTCAGGCTTTCACCACACCGCACGTCACCGACAGAAGAAGCGAACACCATGGCAATCAAAATCGACAAGAAGATCACCGGCTACAACGTGGTCAAACCCGAAGACAAGGTTGCCGCCCCCGCGGTCACTGCAGCTGCGCCCAAAGAGGCGCCGATGGCTGAAGTGATCCAGATGCACGAAAGCGTGGAACGCCCCGAGACCCTGGTTGGCTCCACCTTCAAGATCAAGTCACCGCTGTTCGAGCACGCGCTGTACGTCACCATTAACGACATCGTGCTCAACCTCGGTACGCCGCACGAGCTGCGCCGTCCGTTCGAGATCTTCATCAACTCGAAAAACATGGATCACTTCCAGTGGATCGTGGCGCTCACCCGCATCCTGTCCGCCGTGTTCCGTAAAGGCGGCGACGTCACCTTCATCGTCGAAGAGCTGAAAGCCGTATTCGACCCCCGCGGCGGCTACTTCAAGTCCGGCGGCGTCTACATGCCCAGCATCGTCGCCGAGATCGGCGGCGTGATCGAACAGCACATGAAGAACATCGGCCTGATCCACGATCCGGAGATGGACGACGCCACCCGCCGCCTGATCACCGAAAAGCGCGCCGCGTACGAAGCGGCCGGCGCAAAAAAAAACTCTGACGTAAACGCCGCCTCTGTGGGAGCGACTTCAGTCGCGAAAAGCGCCGAGGAATCCTCAGGCTTCCCGCCTGGTGCCACGCTGTGCGTAAAGTGCAACACGCAGGCGTTGGTGCTGATGGATGGGTGTCAGACGTGCTTGAATTGTGGGTATTCGAAGTGCGGTTAAGTCGCAGCACTTGATGGTGATCGACAAAGAGCGGCAGCGATGCCGCTCTTGTTTTTTTTGAGCCAAATAAAGGTGGTTTTGATCCGGTTATCAAATATCTAGGGGGAGGGTGCAATGAATCCAAGCGATTTTCAGCGCGCTAGGCGCGCGTCGACTCTCGGTGGCGAAAGAGATCGGTCGCCTACCACCACTTTTAAGATCAGTTCGGTAATAGGGGCGGCTGCCGGATGGGTGCTTGGTATGTATTCCGGCGTTTTCCTGTTGATACCGCTCATTGCCACCGCTGCGGTCTTCTTCGTTGCCTGGAAGCTATTCCCGAAAGATCGGCGAATCATTGTGCCTTCGTTTAGTGTGCAGACCGGCCATCTGATTTGGTTCGGCGGCGTGGTATTCATCACCGGCGCAGTTGGCTTAAACATGATCGACTTGCTCTGGCTCCTGGGAGGATTGATCTGGCTGGCGGCAAGGCCGGGCCGTGGGCCGATCTGGATGTTAGGGGTCTATCAGTCGCTCTCGCTTGGACTCAATGTATACGCTCTTGTGAATGCGACGGCAGGGACAACGGCCCACAAGGCGCTGCTGGTAAACGTCATCTGGAGACTGTTGGCGTTGTTCCTGATGGGCGTGTTGTACGTGCGGTTACGCAGACAGGAACTTGACCGACTGGCGGTTTCGCTTCCGTCATCCAATTGATTTCGGAAGTATGTACCTGGCAGTAAGGGGGAGGCGGCGACATGAGTCTTCAGAGTCCGTTATATATAAGTGCAACAAAAATGTGCCGAAAGGATGCAGCGCAAAATGTTAACCGAAGAATTGATCCGCATTACGTGCAGTCTCTTAGTCGTCTTGGCGGTGACCTCATGTGCGCGCACGAAGGAAAGCGTAGGACAGGTAAGAAACGGCGCTTTTCAGGTAGATATTCGTTCGCAGGAATTTAATGATTCCGGTGTCATTAACACGGATCTCTGTGTTGCGGACGTTTCTAATCTCGAATTTCCTAAGGGAAACCTACAGTGTTTTTTTCACGGCTATGACGTTGTCGGGCTTAAAGTCAGATGGCTATCGCAACACGAAATTGAAGTATCTTTTAACTGCGGGCGGGTTACTGCCTTTAGTAACTATGCCGCCGTTCTGCAGAAAGAGCTTGGCCCAGTTGAATTTCACGCTGTTCTACGTGACAACGCCAATTGCCCTTCCTCGGGTGATGGTCACCCTTAGGCGATTGTAAATACGGTAAACGGGTCAGGGCCTGAGGTATCCCCACATTTCCCGCTGCCAGATCAGCAGCTTATGGCGTCTTCGGGTGGCTAGAAGTGCGCGCATGGCGCAGTCTTCAAGGCGACGAAACCATACGAGGACCGCAGACCATGCGCGCAAGCCAAGTATTGCAGAAGTGTCTTGGTCGTTCACTGCAGCCCATGCATGAAGCGCGCTCGCGCGTGCTTCTGCGCTCGGTCGAGGCGTTGTTGACGGGACGGCGATTGACGCTAATGGACATAGCCCGTGCGTGGCCCGGTGCCGAACGGGTGCGTGCGCCGCTGAAAGCGTTCGACCGCCTTTTGAGCAACCCGCATCTGCGCCAAGAACGCGAACTCCTTTACGGTGATATGGCGCGCTGGTTGTTGCGTAGCGAACGACCGGTCATCGTGATCGACTGGTCGGATCTCAAGGCCGACAAGGCATGGTGCCTGCTGCGCGCGGCGGTGCCGGTCGGTGGGCGCACGCTGCCGGTGTTGGACATGGTTTTCCCCGGCCAACAGCAGGGCACGCCCAAAGCCGAAAAGCTTTTCCTGGAACATCTGCGCACGCTCGTCCCGTCCTCGACACGGCCGATCCTGGTAACGGATGCGGGGTTCGGCCGCCCGTGGTTTCAGGCCGTTGCCGCCATGGGTTGGGATTGGGTGGGCCGACTGCGTCACCGCACGCTGGTCAAGCCGGTCGAGGTTAGCGATGAGCGCGACCAGTGGGTCCCATGCCGTGCTTTGTATGCGTTGGCGCGCTCGACGCCCCGCGATATGGGCTTGATGGATACCGTCCGTAACGCTCCTTGGGTCTGCCGCGTGGTGATCCACCGCAAGCCACCTCGAGGCCGAAAGCATCGCAACCACTTTGGACATATCGCACGCAGCAAGGTCAGTCTGCAATGCGCCGCGCGTGAGCGCGAGCCATGGCTGATTGTGGCATCGCCGGCATTAGCCGATCTGAGTGCTCGCCAGTTGATCACGCTGTACGGGCGGCGCATGCAGATTGAATCGTCGTTCCGTGATTTGAAATCCCATCGTTACGGCCACGGCTTCGAAGACAGCCTGACGCGCAGCGGTAAACGCATCGAAATCCTGTTGCTGGTGAACGCACTGGCCGCCTTTGCCAGTTGGCTTGCCGGGCTCGCCTGCGAAGCTGTCGGCATCGCGCACTGGCTCGCACCACGACGATCCGCGCGCAGGCTCTATTCGGTCTTGCGTCTTGGCCGCGAAGCTCTGGTCAGGTCATGGCCGACAGAACATCTATCGCGATGGTTGGAT
>Ga0302220_10002159_pt1 | contig 14632 bp, 16 predicted proteins | sample II_Palsa_E1_3_FD_194572 | JGI IMG/M metagenome (GOLD analysis project Ga0302220, IMG submission 194572) | Peat permafrost microbial communities from Stordalen Mire near Abisko, Sweden - II_Palsa_E1_3 | ecosystem: Environmental > Terrestrial > Soil > Palsa > Peat permafrost | place: Sweden...
GCCGATCTTCGAGGGTGGGCGCCTCAAGGGAACACTGTACCTTCGCGAGGCGCAGCAACAGGAGGCCGCAATCGTCTACAAACACACCGTGCTTGACGCTTGGCGCGAGGTGGACGATGCACTTGTCGTCTACGATGCCGAGCAGCGGCGCCGCGATCGGCTGACGGCTGTCGTTGCCCTGAACCAGCGCGCGCTCTCGGTAGCTCAGCAGCGCTACAAGGCTGGGGCACTCGACTATCTCGACGTGCTGAACGTGCAGAAGCAACTGCTCGAAGGCCAGAGCAATCTTGAACAAAGCAAGGCGACTGCTGACGCGAACCTCATCACTCTCTGTAAAGCACTCGGCGGCGGCTGGGAATCGACTTACGCCCATTGATACGTGTCGCGATGACGGCGGCACTGGGGCGGGCAAATGCCTTCGGGGATTTGTAGAACAGTGCTCATGTGCGGCCTGCTCGCCCCCGCACCTTTCAATTGAAATTTCCGACTCGTCAGCCCATGCGGCACCTCCTTGATAAATATCGACGCAGCTACCTTGCATAAACAGGTAGCGTGTTATATGTTTAACCTATTCACCGAGTTCGCATATGACCGAATCGATCCAGGTTCAACTGAAGAAAGGGGCACTTGATCTGTGCGTACTCGCTCTGTTGTCACGCGGGGAGAGCTATGGCTACGAGATCGCCAGCACGCTCGCCAGTGCCGTCGGCATGGGCGAAGGCACGATCTATCCGCTGATGCGTCGCATGCAGAACGACGGGCTGGTGGCAACCCGCCTGGTCGAATCGGCCAGCGGGCCTTCGCGTAAATATTATCGGCTCACGCCGATGGGCCAAGGCGCTCTGGAAGCGCATCGGCGTGACTGGCGGTCCTTCGTGGCCGCAGTCGATCAACTTCTCGGAGACCAGACGTGAACAGCGAAGCATTCTTGCGCACTCTGCGAGCTGGACTCGCCGGTCTGTCCAGGCAGGAGATCGAGGAGATCATCGCCGACTACGAAGCCCACTTTGCCGAAGCGCGCGCGTCGGGTCGCAGTGAGGCGGAGGTCGTCGAGGCTCTCGGCGACCCAACGCGGCTCGCCCGGGAGCTACGTGCTGAAACCGGCCTGCGGCGATTCGAGGCCCATCGCAGCGTTGGCAACCTCATCACCGCCATGCTTGCGCTGGCAGGTCTCGCGGCGGTCGACATCTTCTTCCTGATGCCGCTGCTGCTCGTCGTGGCGGCCCTCGCCCTCGGCCTTGGCATCGGTCTGGCGGCCCTCGGTGCTGTCGGAGCGCACATGATCTTCACCGTCGTGTTCTTCGCTCACGGCGGCTCGTTCGTGGGCGGCGTGGTCCGCTTCGTGGTCGGCATCGGGCTGATTGCCTGCCTCGTCGTCGGCGGCTCGCTGCTGCTGCTGGGACTCGGCGCGGGCGTGCGGATGCTCGGACGCTATATGCGGCTGCATTACCACCTGCTCGAACCCGGTCAGGACAGGCAGCAAGCGTCGCGTGAAGACATGTCGACGCAGAAGTGGAACGTGAGTAAAAGGCCGGCGTTGTTTGTAGTCGCGGGATCGACCGTCGCCATCGCTCTGCTTGCGCTCGGCAGTTCGCTCGCCGGATCACATCGGGATGGCGACCCGTCCTGGTGGCCGAAGGGGGGATGGCGTTGTGGTCCCTCGTGGTTCGACCGGGTACCTGCAAGCGGCGTCAATGCCGCGAACCCGGCCAGTACCTCGCCTGCCTCCGTGACGTTCCCATTCGAGGCGAACAACAGGCTCGATGTCGATCTGCCGGCCTCTGTCACCTACCAGCCCGGCCCCAAAGCCGAGGCGACCGTGACCGGCGATTCCACTCTCGTCAGCCATGTGCGCATTGCTGATGGCAGGCTCGGGTTCGATAGCGGCCTCGGCTGCTCCCCAGTCACGCATCTCTCGGTTCGGCTGACGGCCCCATCGATCGCAACATGGGCAATCAGAGGCAACAGTGACCTCGTTTTATCGGGTATCGATCAGCAGAAGCTGCAACTGCGCATCACGGGGAGCGGCCATGTTGTCGCGAGCGGTGCCGTGCAGGTTGTCGCGCTCAATGTCGCGGGTTCGGGCGAGGCGCAACTGCAAGGACTCTCGGCCAGATCTGCCGAGATCGTGGTCCATGGCAGCGGCGAAGTGCAGGTCGCGGCGCAGGACAGCGCTGACATCGCCATCCGTGGCAGCGGTGTCGTGAAACTGCACGGCCATCCGGCGCAGTTGCATTCGGCCATATCGGGTAGCGGCCGTATCGAGAATACGCCCTAGCGACATCTAACGCTGGGCCTACAAGGAGACGTTGATGATCAGGACTACTAGCCGACGCGATATATTTAAACTAGCCGGCGCCGCATTGATAGCGAGCCAGATGCCGCTATTCGCCCAAGCTGCTTCCTGGGCAACGAAGCCCCCTGCTGCCTCCGCTTCCGGCTTTGCACCCGACCTCGAGGCCCGATTCGAGGCCTTTCGTGCTACCACCCCGCTGCAAAATCTGCACAGCGTCGTGGTTCTGCATGATGGGCACATAGCCTTCGAGCGCTATTTTTCGGGCCTTGATGAAACCCGGGGCGAAAGCGCTGGGCAGGTCGTGTTCGGTCCCGACACACAGCACGATCTGCGCTCTGTCACCAAGAGCCTCGTGTCGTTGCTCTACGGCATTGCGCTCGCGGACAAGCGCGTCCCGCCCGTCGATACGCCGCTCCTGTCGCAGTTCCCGGAATACCCTGACCTCGCTCGCGATCCTCAACGGGCGGATCTCACGATCGCCAATGCGCTGACCATGACGCTCGGCATGCAATGGAACGAGCAACTGTCGTATAGGGATCCGGCCAACAGCGAGTCGGCAATGGACGCGGCGCCAGATCGCTTTCGCTACGTGCTTGAGCGCCCGATCGTCGCTGCACCGGGCGAAGTCTGGATCTACAGCGGTGGCGCCGTTGCACTGATCGGACGCCTGATTGAGAAAGGCACCGGGCAAGCGCTCGAGGACTACGCGCGCTCGGCTCTTTTCGAGCCGCTTGGCATCGACAAGTTCTCATGGGCGAAAGGCACCGATGGAGAGGCGATTGCCGCCTCCGGGCTACGCCTGACGCCGCGTGAGCTCGCGCGTATAGGGCAATTGGTCCTCGCCCGTGGCCAATGGGAGGGCCGTACGATCGTGCCCGCAACGTGGCTCGACGCGAGCTTTACTCCCGCCGCTACGGTGCGTGACGGCCAGTCATATGGTTACCTGTGGCGGGTCGGCGAAATCGCCTATCCGAGCAAGGGCGGAATTCGGGGCGAGCACTACGTGATGGGTGTCGGCAACGGCGGACAGCTGCTGGCTATCGTTCCGGCGCGCGCATTGGTCGTAGTCGTCACAGCGGGAAATTACAACGCTCCGAAAGACTGGCAAGTGCCCGACGAAGTGCTGCGCCATTTCGTGTTGCCCAGCCTCAAGACGTGAGACGTGAGGTCCACGTCCAACTTCTTCACCATAAACAAAAGGATTCTCTGCGTATGCTGTTTATCCCGGTCACTCTGTTATTTTTTGATCGATGTCGTCCGCGCCGGGACCATCCCAGGCCAATACTTCATCATCGCGGATAAGTGCGTGACCGTCCGTTCCCGGGTCGATAAGCAACCCTATTGCTGCCCCGCGCCGAAGGACCTTGGATCCGCACGACGCCTTAGATCTTCTGTCGTTTCCCCTTCGTCATTTGGCCGCCAGCCGGGTGGCTTGGCGACGTAGCCAAATACCTCGCGTACGGAACGCGCGGCCAAGAGGTCGCGCCACAGCGCGCGCCAGTGATCGAACTCGATGGTCAGCAGGTTATAGGTCGTCATTGGCCGGACCAGACCGAAGCGACACGGCGTGTCGCGACGTTCTGCGATATACGTATCAAACAATCGATCGAACACGATCAGCACGCCGCCGTAGTTTCCATCGAGGTATTCGAGGTTGGACGCGTGATGCACGCGGTGTGCTGAAGGCGTGTTGAGAATCCATTCAAGCGGCCCGAGGCGTGGGATCCAGGTTGCGTGCAGCCAGAACTGGTAGAGCAGGTTGAGCGAAAGCAGCATCAGCACGATGCGGGGCGGCATGCCGAATAGCGGCGCGAGCACGAAGAACAGTAGCGAACCGGTAAGACGGCCAGTCCAACCAATACGGTACGCGGCGCAAAGATTGAGTTGATTGGGCGAATGGTGCACGGCATGAGTGCACCAGAACCAACGCGTCCGATGGGCTGCACGGTGGTACCAGTAATAGCAGAACTCCTGGCCAATGAAACAAGCCACCCAACCACTCCAATGGTTCATCGGCAAAGTCCAGAGCCTGTGCTGCCAGAACCAGTTCATCGCATCGCTCCAGAACACGAGCGGCAGCAACCAGCGCAACGGGTACTCGCGAAATAGAAAGTCGGCCACCGACACACTGGCTGCCTTCCAGTCGTAGCCGCGCCAGCCGAGTCGGACAGTAAGCAGCAGCGCCTCGACCAATGAGGAAACGAGGATCGCAATGTTTGCGTAGTTGAGCAGGGTGAGCAACATAGCCATGGCTGAACCATCCATAGGGTGATTCCGTCCAGCGTAGGTTGACGTTCCTTGACCCGCAATTGACTTGGGACAAACGGGGTCTGAGTTGGGGCGGATTGGGCGGTCTGCGCTAGCCCCGAAGGCGTTGCACCAGCATTTCCCGATGCTGCCGGCTGCAGGGCACCTCGACGCCGCTGCGCAGTACAACTGTGGCATCACCCTTCGCGCGCGGCCGCACAGCGAGCACGGCTGCCAGCGCCACCGCAGCACCGCGGTGCGTGCGGACAAATGCGGGGGCGAGGTCATTGAGCAAGGCGGCCAGCGTGCGTCGTATCAGCAGGCTCCGCCCGGGAAGATGGATGTTGACGTAGTTGTCGGCAGCCTCCAGCCATTCGATATCCGCGCAGCGTACGACGTGCGTCTTCCCACGATCAGCGACCATCAGATGCGCGGGCATGCCGACGCTCGGGCGCGCCGCACTGCGGACGGTTCCTCGCAACCGCTGTATGGTGCGCGCGAGGCGTTCCGGCTCCACAGGTTTCAACAGATAGTCGGCCGCCTGGGCGTCGAATGCGCGCACCGCATACTGGTCGAATGCGGTCACGAATACCAGTGCTGGAGCGTCGTCCGGCAGCGACGCCGCCACGTCGAAACCGTCGACCTCGGGCATCTGTACGTCGAGGAAGATCACGTCCGGCCGCAACTGCGCAGCCAGCATCAGCGCCGACGCGCCGTCGGAAGCTTCGCCGATCACCTCGACATCGGGAAATACCCGAAGCATGCGCAGCAGCTTGCTGCGAGCGAGTGCCTCGTCGTCGACAATCAGTGCGCGCACGGCAGGATCACTCCAACGATCAGGCCACCGCCCGGTCGCAATCGCAATTCGAGACTGGCCTGCGTGCCGTACAGCGATTGCAGGCGGCGCTCGAGGTTGCCGAGGCCCACACCGCGCTTGTCAGGAAGGCGCTGCAAATCGCCATCATCCTCAATCTCGATCTTCAGCCGGCTCACGCTAAGCTGCGTGCGTATTGCGATATGCGTGAACGCGCTGCGTCGTTCGACGACATGACGGAAGCAGTTTTCCAGCAGCGGTTGAAGTCCGAGCGTGGGGACGCGGCAATGCTGTGCAGTAGCATCGACTTCCCACGTTATTCGAACACGATCGGCGAAACGCTGGGCCATGATGTCCGCATAGGCGTGCAGCAACGTCAGCTCGTCGGCCAGTGACTGTTCGGGATGCTGGCTCGCGTCGGTCGCTGCGCGCAACAATGTCGCGAGACGGGTGAGCAGGATGTCGGCGGCGTCAGGATCGCTATGGATCAGCGATGAGACGGTGTTCAGCGCGTTGAACAGAAAGTGCGGTTGCAGTTGCTGGGTCAGTTGTGCGAGTTGCGCCTGTCGCGCCAGGTTCGCCTGTTTTTCGGCGGTCAACCGCTCGTCAGCCCACGCCCCGTAGGACCGAACGCCGAAAAGGATACCGCTGAACAACGCATAGAACACGACGAAGCTCGTCGCTTCGTAGGTCATCACTTCGACCCACGGTCCATGTGGGTACTTGGCGCCGGCCAGTGCGTAGATACCGAGTCGCAATGCGTACATTGCAGCGATGTAAGCGACCATTTGCAGCGGCATCGACGCCCAGGAGCGAAGAAACCATCGTAGCGGCTGATCGAGAAGACTATTGCGCCAGTCCGCACGCCTTATATGCACCGCAATCAGCGCCGTGGCGGCTAGTGCCGAGGAGCCGTTATTGACGAGCGGCCGCCAGAACTGCACTCTGCCTGTCCACAGGGACTCCTGAATCCCGACAGCCAGCATGAGCAGCCAGAACGCGGCCCACACCCACAGCAGGCGCCGCCACAGGATGGTCGGTTTGGGTTCGGCGAAAGGGCTGCTAGTGTTCATTTACCTGGCTCCTTCATGCACGTTCGCGGCGCCGGTTTCGCGCCCACGCGCCACCTTTCGACCATGCCTGAACCATATCGACGCAAACAGTCAAATGCCCCCCTTTTCTTGCAGCTACATTCGAAGAACCGTCACGCGGCTTCGTCAGGTCATTTTTCATCGAACACCAGCCGGTAGTCAGGCATCGGGGAAAGTACCCAGCTTTTCCGAACTCACGGCCGAAAACGCCTGAAAAAGTTGCGAATGTCCGCCGCGAGGAGTTCAGGCTCTTCCATTGCCGCGAAATGGCCACCACTCGGCATGTCGGTCCACTGCGCGACATTGAACGTTCGTTCCAGCCATCCGCGCGGCGGATGATTGATCTCTTTCGGAAAGTGCGCAAAGCCCACCGGCGGTAACACCCGTTGACCGGCGGCGAAACGCATGGGCTGCAACCGGTTTTCCCAGTACATTTGAATGGATGTACCAATACTCTGGGTGTACCAATAGAGCGATAAATTGGTGAGCAACTCATCTTTCGAAAATCTACGCTCGATATCCCCGTCACAATCGCTCCATGCGCGAAACTTCTCTCCGATCCACGCAGCCAGCCCTGCCGGCGAGTCGTTGAGCGACGCAGCTAACGTCTGCGGCCTCGTGCCGTGCATATGCGCATAACCGCCCTCGAGTGCGGCCCACTCACCCTTCTCTCGAAGGAAATTTTGTTCTGCGATGGTAAGCGGCGAATTTGCGGCATCGATTGCGGGTTCATACGAGCCCGGCAGAAAGTTGAGATGAATGCCATCGACTACCTGTGAGTGCCGCAAGGCGAGCGCGACCGACACGCCCGCGCCCAAGTCACCACCCTGAGCGCCAAATCGCTCGTACCCAAGACCTCGCATCAGCGATGCCCACACATCCGCCACCTGAAAAGAGGAAGTGCCAGGGGCCGCAGGCGCCGGCGAAAACGCAAAGCCCGGGAGTGAAGGAATAACGACGTCGAAGGCATCGTTCGGGTCCGCACCGGATGCACCCGGGTCGCACAACAGCTCAGCCAACGCATGAAATTCGAAGAACGATCCTGGCCAGCCGTGCGTGATGACCAACGGATAGGGCTTGGGTCCAACGCCACGCCGATGAACAAAATGCACGCGCTGACCGTTCACGTCGGCCATGAACTGAGGTTGCTGGTTCAGACCGCGTTCCGCGGCCCGCCAATCAAAACCGTCGGCCCAGTACTTCACCAATTCGCGCAACCATGTGGTGTCTGCGCCTTGTTGCCATGACCCGGACGGAGTCATGGATGCCCACCGGCTGTCGCGCAAACGCCGGCGCAGGTCGTCGATCTCAACATCGGACACGGAAATCTGAAATGGCTCGATATGCATGGCACCGCCTATGGAAGAGTTCAGTTGATTCTCCACGATCTGGCCGATGGTGTCGAACACCCGCAATCGGCGGGGTTCGGACGCACGATGAAGTTGCATAGCCGACCCGACTAGCAAGCCCCCGTCCAACTGCTGGTGCGGTAACTAAGCATCCATCACCGCGCCGAATAAGGAAGTCAGTCGCGAAGGACAGCACGCCCAATGGGAGCTAGAAATCGAAGGACGGATTCGCACCGCTTGACACGTATATACTCCGTGACGTATATATAAAAAATGGAATCGACATTCGCCATCATCGCCGAACCGAGCCGCCGCGCCATCCTGAGTCTGCTAGCCACTTCTGAGCGGTCCGTGGGTGATATCGAGGAGAAGCTAAACCTCTCGCAGCCCTCGGTTTCAAAGCATCTGCGGGTGCTTCGAGAGGCCGGATTCGTGGAATCGCGCGTTGACGCGCAGCGGCGTCTATACCGGATCAAACCGGAACCACTGATGGAGATAGACGCCTGGCTCGCTCCATTCCGTCAGTTTTGGTCGGTCCACGTCGACGCCCTGGAGCGCCACCTTGATCAGATGGATCCCGCACCTCGCAAAAAGGGAAAGAAACAATGAGCAACCGCGACGAATACATGCCGGGGCCGGCCGCCGGGGCCGAAGTCCGAAAGGATGGAGAAAAGTGGACACTTGTTCTCGTGCGCGAGTTGCGGCATCCGCCGGAGAAAGTGTGGAAAGCGCTGACCGACCCGGCCAGCCTGCATGAATGGGCACCGTTTGATGCTGACAGGAGCCTCGCGTCTGTCGGGCCCGTCAAGCTTTCGACAGTCGGAACGCCGACGCCGCAGATCTCGGATACGCAGGTGACGCGCGCCGAGGCGCCGACCCTGCTCGAATACCGCTGGGGCGAAAATGATATGCGATGGCAACTCGAGCCGTGCGGCGACGGCACGCGTCTCACGCTTTGGCACAACATCGATCGCGGCTTCATATCGATGGGTGCAGCCGGCTGGCATATCTGCCTCGATGTCCTCGATCGGCTCGTGGCTGACGATCCCATCGGGCGTATTGTCGGTGGCGAAGCAATGAAATTCGGTTGGCCGCGCTTGAACACCGAGTATGCGAAGCAATTTGGTAGTTGAACCCAAGAGCGCGGACAAGGCGAAGACGTCCAACTCTCCGCGCGAAGGGAAAAACCCGCCACGAAAACAGACAGAGTCTGGAAGTTTCAGGAGGAGAAAATGAAAAAATCGAGTTCGACCGAGGGCCAGTCTGCGCCTGAGTTGATCGACAAAAGAATCGCCGACCTTGGCGACTGGCGCGGGGAAACGTTGAGCAGGATGCGCGAGCTCATCAAAGACGCAGACCCGGACGTCGTGGAAGAGTGGAAGTGGATGGGCACGCCCGTGTGGTCCCACGACGGGATCATCTGCACCGGCGAGTCTTACAAGTCGGTAGTGAAGTTGACCTTCGCCAAGGGGGCATCGTTGAAGGACCCGGCCAAGCTCTTCAACTCGAGCCTCGACGGAAACATGAGGCGCGCGATTGACATCCATGAGGGCGAGGTGGTCGAGTCGGATGCGTTCAAGGCGTTGATCAGTGCTGCTATCGACCTTAATACATCCAGTGCGAAGGCAAAGGCAAAACCAAAGCCAAGGCAACCAAGGAAATTAAATTGATCCACGACGTAGTGATCGCCGGAGCGGGCCCAGTCGGATTGTTTTGCGCCTGTGAGCTGCGCCTGGCGGATCTCTCAGTGCTGGTGCTCGAGCGGGCGGTCGATCCGCACTCGCCTCTGAAGCGGCTCCCCTTCGGGATGCGCGGCCTGTCGGTGCCGACCATCGAAGCGTTTTACCGTCGCGGGTTGCTGGGCGAGCTCGCCGCGCCGCCGCGCGCCGGGGACGAACACGCCAAGAGCGCCAGCGCTCCGACCGAGGCGCCGGGAGCGGAAAAACCCCGGCGCCAAGCCGGTCACTTCGCGGGCGTGCAAGCTATCCGTGCTCTTCGTCCTCGGGACCAACGCGTTCCCGTTTGCTTTGAAGCGATGGAGAGCGTTCGGTTAGCTGGGCAACATCCTCGTCATCAGGAACACCGGCCTCGACAAATTTCCGGCGATACGCTGCCGGCGTCGTTTCCTTTACCGTCTTGAACTGCCGGTTGAAGTTGGAAACATTCGCAAATCCAGACCGCGTCGCAATGACCGAAACAGGCAACGATGTGTCGCTCAGCATCCGGCAAGCATGGCCGATCCGCACGCGCGTCATGTACTGCCCTACGCTTTCGCCCAAGTGTTGAGCGAAGTAGCGCGCAAGCGATCGCTCCGAAAGGCTCGCCGCCGCACAGAGTTCGGATAGACGCAAAGGTTCGGCGAAACGTGCTTCGATCAGCGAAAGCACCCGGTTGATGCGATCGGGCTCGTGGCCGGAAGGTCCGCCATCACGGTCGTTGAAAGCGCTGGGTGACGCAAGCGGTTCGCCCGGTGAATCGGCGAGCGTACACAGGATGTCCAGCGTGGCGGAAAGACGTTCGCGCGCCGCGCTCGATAGCAGTTCGCCGATACGCTCGCGCATCACGCGTCCCGCCTCTGGTTCGAACGCCAGTCCGCAGGCCGCCCTGCGCAGTAGCTTGCGTAGCGGTTCATATTCCGGGCAACAATCCGCTAGCCGCCGAGCCCACGCACTGTCGAACCAGATCACAATTGCCACTTGCGGCGACGACGGCTCGATAGTGCGATTCGACGCCCAAGTATGCGGAAGGTCCGGCGGGACCAGCACGAGGTCATCGGACCCGTAGGTAGTCACTGAATCGCCAATGTAGCGCTTCCCGTGACTATTCATTGTCAGTGTCAGTTCGTATTCCGGGTGGTGATGCCACTCGAACGGAATGCGGGGAAGTCGCCGGTGGTAAACGCGGACGGAACAGTTGCCGCCGAACTCGACATGTTCGTATGCAGGCTTCATGGCTGCGGATTCATGGCTGAAATAGCAAAATAATTGTCTGAATAGTATCACCGTGAAGAGCGTGCGCGGCATATGCTCCGGTCATACCAACACGCAAACGGAGACGACCATGACAGCATTGAAAATCGACGATCTATCCGCCGCGATTCGCCAGGCCAAACGCGAGTTGCGCGCGCAATTGCCGAATTATCGAGAGGTATTTGCCGACGTGGAAGAATCGATCATCGCTGAGGCAAAGCTCATGACTGAACAACGCAATCGCGGCGAGCCCGTCATCCCCGAGATTCAGTTTTCCGATATTGCCGAACAACGCGTGAGCGCTGCCCAAGTCGAACTCATCAAGGCGCGAGGCGCTTGCGTCATTCGCAATGTATTCGAGCGGGCACTGGTGGAAAGCTGGGACCGGGACATTGCAGACTATGTCGAGCGCAATGATCTGGACACACGCCTGCAAAACCGCGCGGAAGATAAATACTTTGGTCAACTGGCGTCCAGCAAGCCGCAGATCTACGGAATCTATTGGTCAAAACCGCAGGTGCTTGCACGCCAGTCGCCGTCCCTGACGACCGCACGGATCTTCCTGAACCGGCTATGGCGCAACGAGAGCGAGGGGCGCGTGCACTTCGATTACGAACACGTTCCGGCCTATGCCGACCGCCTGCGTCGCAGGCCACCAGGGTCCGCGTCGCTCGGCCTCTCCGCTCATTGCGATGGGGGCTCTGTTGAACGCTGGATAGAAGGGAATTTCCGCAAGGTGTACCGGCACGTTTTCAATGGAAACTGGCGTCAATACGATCCGTTCGACGCTGCGTTCAGACCGGATATTCAAGAGATTGCTTCCCCGGCAGTATGCTCGATGTTCCGCACGTTCCAGGGCTGGACGGCGCTCACGCCTCAAGGCCCAGGCGACGGCACGCTGCAACTCGTGCCGATCGCAAACTCAATGGCGTATATCCTGTTGCGCGCGCTGCAGGACGACGTAGCCGACGACGACCTCTGCGGCGCCATGCCGGGGCGAGCGTTGTCGATCAAGCCGGAATATCACGCACCCTTGTTCGATGCGCTTTCGTCAATCCCACAGATGCAAGCCGGCGACACCGTGTTCTGGCACAGCGATGTGATCCACGCGGTCGAGGACGCGCATCTGGGCGACGGCTACAGCAACGTGATGTACATCTCGTCGGCGCCGGCATGCGCCAAGAACGACGAATACCTGAAACGCCAGTTGCCGAGTTTTCTGGAAGGCAGAAGCCCGCCGGACTTCCCGGCTGATCATTTCGAAGTCGACTTCGCCGGACGAGCCACTGCCGACGATCTGACGGCGCTAGGCAAGTCGCAACTTGGCTTTGGTTCTTTGTAGACGCCTCTGAACGGTAACATCAGGCCAGTAGCGAAATGATTCCTCCAATGGTGAGTCCCGCAGCGATCCATCTCCCAGCCGTGTAGAACTCGTTGCGATTCTCCTGCGGCTGGTCGGGACGCTCGAGGCCAAGCGTCCCGTAAGCAAGCGACTTGACAGCCGATACGTTCGACGCTGCCCCCTCGCCACTGCCCGCATTCTGACTAGCCAGTGCAGCCCCTTCGGGAGAAATCGAGACGGCCGAATTCTGTGTCGTGGCATCGGCCGGTTTGGTCGCTTGGGTTGTTTGCGCCGTCTGCGTTGTTTGCGCCGGGTCGACGTTGTCGCCCGATATAGACCGTTGGTCATTCGCGGCACTCGAAGTCGATATCGTCCGCTGCGAAGTTGGCGACGACGCGACATTGCCTATCTGCATAGCAAATCCCTCATCCTCTTGGTCGGCCTCTCCAGCTTATCGACTCAAGCGCGCATATCTTTAGCGTTGGTAAGGTGAGGTAAGGTCGGGCCAATGCGTCGTAGAAAACCCAGGGTGGCTTAAGCCAATGCCTGCAGCAACTTCTGCCGGACTACTGCGGTAATGTCGAGTTGGCGTTCGTTTTCGAGTATGCCGATTACGCGCTTGAGCGGACCGTATGGAAGTTGTAGTGCGATCAGCGAATGGTCGCGGGTCCATGCAACATGCTTAAGCAAAGGCACGATGGAGATTCCCACGTTTTGCCGGACCAGGTCGATGATCGCGGCCACTGAATTGACCTCGAGAATCTCCCTGGGTTTTATCCGCATGCGCCGCAAGGTCTGCTCGACTTTTGCTCCCGTTGGGGAGGTCCGGTCGAAGCGAATGAACGGATGACGCTTCAGCAAGGATGCGACGTCTGCCTGTGCTGTCGCAACCCGCGTGCTTGCAATGAGCATCAGGGGCTCTTCATAAAGCGGTGTCCATTGAAGATTGACAGGCATCTCGTGCGGGATCTGGACAGTGAGCGCGGCGTCTATCTCGGATGCCGTGACCTGCTCCGCGAGTTCTACGGTATGACCGAGAACGAGCCGGACATCGAGTGCCGGATACTGCGCTTTCAGACTGACCAGGTTCTCCGACAGAAAGCCCATTGCCGAGACAATTGCACCGACGGTAATGCTGCCGGCAATCTCGTGTCCCGTATCCACGTCAGCCAGCATTGCCTCGTAAGCCGCGATCAGCTTGCGCGCCTGGGGAATGAGCGCCCGGGCAGCGGGGGTCAGCGTAATGACCCGCCCTGACCGGTAGAACAGCGGCCGCCGGAACTCCTCTTCCAGCGCACGCATCTGCTGCCCGACCGCTGCCTGAGTCAATGCGACGCGACCCGCGGCGGCGGCGAAGGAACCGTATTTTTCGACGGCAAGGAAGGTGCGCAAGAACCGGATGGTGCTCATGGAACGGGGATTCCCAACGTTGCAAGACTAAAGGTTTAGTTTAGTTTGTGTAAATATAAATCAGTTAGTTTTTTTGAATGACCGACTGCACAATTGCGTGGTGAACCATTCCACCACAAGGCTGCAGACATGCCCCAGGCAACCCCCTCCCCAACCACCTGCAAACCCGCCGATCGCGGTCAAGCGTATTACGAACTTGGTTCGACAACCGTGTTTGCGTCGCGTAACGACCCGCGTTTCGCTTACACGTTGTACGTGCCTGAAACGATCCTCGAGTCGGGCAATAACGTTGAGCTTGTCGTGGTCATGCACGGGACGGGGCGTCAGTTCGCCCACTACCGCGATGCGTTCGCGGAGTTCGGCCGCTGGAACAACTGCATCGTCTTGTGCCCGCTATTTCCGGTCGGCGTGCGCGGTGACGGCAACCGGGACGGTTTCAAACATCTGATTGAAGGCGACATCCGCTACGACCGCGTGCTGCTCGACATGGTCGATGAGATAGGCGAGCGTTATGGCAAGCGTTTCGACCAGTTCGCGTTGTTCGGCTTCTCAGGCGGTGGCCAGTTTGCGAACCGTTTTGCCTACCTGCATCCGGAAAAATTATGGGCTGTGTCGATCGGTGCCCCGGGCTCGGTTACGCTGCTCGATGTCAACCGCGACTGGTGGGTCGGCTTAAGAGGTTTCGAGCAGCAGTTTGGCAAGGCATTCGACCTCGACGCGTTGCGCCGCGTGCCCGTCCATATGGTGGTCGGCAAGGCGGATCTGGAAACGTGGGAGATCACGCATCGGGAAGGTGGCCGTCATGACATGCCGGGCGCAAACGACGCCGGCGCGACCCGTCCAGAGCGTCTCAGGACGCTCAAGGCGACGTTCGACGCAGCGGGGGTTCGTGTCCAACTCGATGAACTAAGTAACGTTCCACACAACGGCATGATGGCCGTGAGCGCGGTCCAAGACTTCCTTGCAGGCGTGTTGCGCGAGCGCCGGGCCGGCTAGTTCAACAACATCAAAAATCAAGCTCGCGAATCTGCGAGGCTCTCTCGCCCGGGCGCATTCGCGTCCCGGGCCGACTGCCTATCGCGCGCTATCTGCCTGCTCTTTAGCGGCGACGCGC
>Ga0302220_10002167_pt1 | contig 14600 bp, 12 predicted proteins | sample II_Palsa_E1_3_FD_194572 | JGI IMG/M metagenome (GOLD analysis project Ga0302220, IMG submission 194572) | Peat permafrost microbial communities from Stordalen Mire near Abisko, Sweden - II_Palsa_E1_3 | ecosystem: Environmental > Terrestrial > Soil > Palsa > Peat permafrost | place: Sweden...
TATTAGTCCAGGCTTCCTTGTTGTTATCTGAATCGATCGTCACCTTGCGATGGTGGTGAATCCAAACATTGTTATGCGGCCTTGGCGTCGCGTCCAGAATCGTCAGCCAATAGAAGCCATTCTCGAGAGTCGCATCACCGTTTGACCACGGCTCATCCTTCTCGCCGCCGGCATAACCGTTCAGGCTCCCCGCTCCGGGCTTGCCGTCTCCAAACGAAGCAAACCCCACCTTCAGGCAGACCCTGTACTTCTTCGGAAGCGCCTTCGTCGGACGTACCACGATCCCATCGGTGTGCGCCGGAGACGACACCTTCAGCACACGATGATGCGCATCCGCCGGATCCGCAACGACCTGGAAAAGGTCGCTGAATTTTGTGGCATCGGAGCGGCTGTAAGCTGCAACACTCAACCAGCCATCCTTGCCAAACGTGCCCTCCGCGCGAAACGCCACCGGCGGCGTTACCCCCAGGCGCTGGAAATGCGCTCCTCCATCAGAGTAATCGTCCGTATCCTGATAGCTATCGGGCACCCACCGAGGCAAGCCCGCCTTGAACAGCGGTGCAGGGTCTTCAAAGTTTTGCTCATACAGCAATTTCCAGGAGCCGCGATGCACCGGAGCCGCAGCGCCGGTTTGCGCACCGGTAGTCTGTGAACTCAATGCAGCAGCGGATAGCACCATCGTCGCGCACGCAAGCCATCGGACCGCAAAAGACATTGTTTCTCCCCGGTGGGTGCTGGTTGGATAAGAACACATGCCAGAATCAAATCGCCAATTAAATTGGCGCTCCCTTAGATATTCGGGAGGGTCCCACTCGCATCACCCGCTAAAACAAAAAGCGCTCGGCCCCGGCAAACCTCGCCAGCGAACCAAGCGCCTTTCCTAATCTCTATCTCTCGTTCTTAGCAGTTGAAGTTCACTTCTTCTTCCTCTTCCACGCCATAGCGCCGCAGCAGGTTCGGCAAGTTCTGCGAGAAGGCCGCACGCGGCATCACCACGTCGCAACCCGCCTCCACTGCCTTCGCCTTCAGGTCTCCCTGCAGATGCGATAGGAACCCGATGATCGAAGCCGAACGCTTCAGCTTGGCCTTCAGTTTCGGAATCAGCGTCAGCGGCTTCGCATTCGCATTGTTCAGATCAAACACGATCAGCGCAGGCTTGTTCTCTTCGCTCTCTGTCAGCGCCGCCACTGCATCTTTATCGTTCTTGATGAACGCCACCTTCACACCCAGCTTCTTGGCTGTCTCCTGGATCTTGGCCTGGAAAAACAGCTCTTCGATGAAGAAGTAGATGTGCGTCTGTGCGCCTTCGGGAATCGGAATCGGCCGCGGCATCGATCGATCAATCGGCTGCGAGTCTCCCGTGTGACGATGTCCATTCCTGCGCCCGTGTCCCGCCAGCTGGATCGTCGAAGGCGGTGCATCGCCAAACTCTCCCGACGCCCGATAGCTGTGATCCATCGGCCCGACGAAGCCGCGCTCCCGCGGCTGTCCGCCGCCCTTGCCCTTGCGCTTGAATCCGCCCGCCTGGTTGCCGAAGTTGTCTGGACGATAGCCTCCGCCACCGCCGTACCCGTTCCCATTCGATGAGCTGGCTTCCGCACGGAAGTCGTTGCCCGGATTCTCGCTCCGGCCACCACCACCGCCGCCGCCACCCGGACGCCGTTCCCGGTCCCTGAACTTCTTCTTCCAGCGCTTGCCGCCCTGACCCTGTTGCTGGCCATTGCCCTGCGGCTGCCCACCGTTCTGCTGACTACCCTGCGGCCTGCGCGCCTGCGCCGGTGCAGCCGACGCTGCCAGTGCCAGGCTCTCGCCCTCCATCACCAGCGGCACAATCTGCGGTCCTGCCTCCCCATCGCCACCGGCGACAGTCTGGCCATCTCCCGCAACTTTGTTCTTCCGCTTGCGCCGACGCCGCCGGCTGCTCTTGCTCTGGCCCATCCCCGGCCCGGGCTGGCCTCCGTCGTTGGCCCCTCCAGACTCCGAGCTGTCGAAGTCTGCGTTGCCATAATCGCCGCCGTTATACTCCTCCGCCGCATCGTACGACGAAGTGTCTACTGCATTCTGCTCTGCCATGGTGCTGTGGTTTCCCCTTGCAATTCGGTGCTTGAGGCGTATCGGACATGTCTCTGTCTTTGCCCTTCGGTCCTCTGTGGACTCGACTGGGACTGTCTCCGAAACGGGTCAATCGTAGTCTCTCTCAAGCGTTGACTCGAAGTTGATCTGTCGTACCTTGCTGGCGAATGTTCAGCGTCTGGGCGTCTGCGCCCTCAACCGTTCCAGACCCATTCCCGGCCCGCCTGCCTTCCCGGCAAACGGCTGCTGCTCTTGAAGTGCTCATTCATCCAACTTCATTATGGGGGGAATCAAAACTTCGGTTTTGCACTTTCAACCGAAACGCTTTGCACTTCCAACCCAAACCAGCTCAGCCTTCATTCTCCTGCGGCTCAGCTTCTCTACTGCACTCTCGGAGCGACTCTGTTCTTCGCTAAATTTGATTGAACCTCATCTTGGTCCAGATCTCCGTAGCACGCTATCGGTTGATCTCGGAGTTTTCCAGAGCTGATCCGGGACCTCATCCCAGTGCGCTCAGTTTACGATCCTCGCAACCTGTATGCCCCATCTTGCGATTCCGGCATCTGCGGGAACCCACGCTATCACTCTGAAAGCTCTTCGGGTACGTCAACCCACCGGAAGACACACGGTGAGATTTCAACCCCAAAGCCCGCGGAACATCATGATCTTACGCTTGGCCACAAAGAAGTGCAACTATTAAAGAGCCGCCCAGAAACCACAAAGCACTCCCTGCGGCAAACCCTCACCAGCCAACAGATACAGCCCATTCCCCTGAAAAGCCGATGGGCCATCTCCCCTCCCCGGAAGATGGCCCTAGCCCCTAACAGCCAGTCACTGGCCTCCAAATGGTCCTTTCGGCGCCGAAGCTCCCGAAGTCCCTTTGCTTGGCAGGGGGGAAATTCCTCTAAATGGGAACCTCTACATCCCTTTACCCGTGAACTGCGCAGGCTCCAAACATCCGTCAGTCAAGCTCTTTGTTTCACGGCTTGATCTCGAACACTCCTAACTGTTGCAATCCTCATACCAAACGCAAAACCACCTTTTCCTTAGGAAACTCCAAAATCCTGCCGCCAAAAGCCACCAAAAACCGGAAATGTCGCTTTCCAACCTCCGCTTTTCGGAAGAGTCCCACCCTCTCTGCCCCCCATCCAATAAGCGGCGTCAATTGACCCGACTCGCATCGTCTCCTATATAATTGCGGTCAGCCGACTGTCCTCTCGCGCCCGCGACCCTCTCCTTCATTTTTCCATCTTCCATCTTCGATGATGAGCATGATGAGATAGAGCAAGCGGACAACACCCTCGGGTGTCTCAACGGGCGGTGGAAGGTGCGGCAACCCTTCCCTGCGGCGCTTTGCCCCAGGACTAACCCAGCGAGTAACCCAGCTGATATCTCCGGAATCCGGATCCTTATAGGAGTTTCAAACACCGCATGAACCGTACCTTTGTCTTTGCTACTGCGCTGGCAACCGGCCTCGCAGCCTCCTCCCTCCTCGCACAAACCACCAAAGCACCGGCAACGGCAACCCCCCGCCCCGCGGCTCCTGCCGCCCAGGCTGAGGTCAAGCCGGAAGCCATTCCCGCCAAGGTTGCCGTCATTGCGTTTGAGCAGGGTGTCGTCGCCACCAACGAAGGTCAGCGCGCCGTACTCGATATCCAGAAAAAGTACGAGCCCAAAAAGACGGCCATCGACGCTCAGTCCGCTGAAGTCGATTCCCTCAAGAAGCAGTACCAGGCTCTCCCCACCACTATCTCCGACGAGGAGCGCGCCGCTCGCCTCAAGACCATTGACGACAAGACCAAGGCTCTCCAGCGCGACGTCGAAGATGCTCAGAACTCCTACAACACCGATGTCCAGGAAGCCTACGGCAAGGTCGCCCAGAAGTTCGGCGGCACTGCGGTTAAGTATGCCCAGGATCACGGCTTCACCCTTCTCCTCAACATCGGCGGCCAGCAGCAGCTTCCCACCGTGCTCTGGTGGCAGCGTGAAACCGACATCACCCAGGCCACCATCGATGCCTACAACGTAGCCTCCGGCATTTCAGCTCCTCCGCCGCAAGCTCCCACCGCTCCCCGCCGCGCACCCGCAGCTGCTCCCCACCAGTAACTCGCAGCAGCACAGCGCAGCAACAAATCAAATGGAGGCCTCAGGGCCTCCATTCTTTTTGCGTGTACGGTCCAACTACATTGTGGGATAGTTACCCGAAAAGATGAGCAGTGAATCCAGACTATCTGTGACGCCGTGCGCAAGAATGGGTAACCACAGATTGCGTCCGCCCGCGAAGTACAGCCCCGCGAGTAGTGCTCCATCAATAGCATTCTCGATGACGCCGGTCCATCCTTGGTCGAAGTGTGCCAGCCCGAAGACCGCTGACGACAACACCACGGCAACAGGACACCGCAACCGCGGCAAAGAGATCATGTCGGCGATGCGGTTGAGGATGTATCCGCGCCATACCAACTCCTCTCCAAACGCCGCCAGCGTCCAGCTCAAGAGCAGCACAACTGCCAGCATCATCCCATTGCCGCGAAGATCGGAGAGGACCGACAAGTCTGGCGGAGCGTGCAGCAAGTGCATCACGCGCGGCTGAGTGGCAAAAAGTTCGAGGCATTCCATCGCTACCCCAGCAGCAACTCCGTAAGCGAGTACGCTCCCCCAACGGCTTGGTCGCGAAAAGCCGACCGAACTCCACGTCACTCCGCGCACCCGCAACGAAATCCACCCGAGGACCAGCAGATACGGCGTCTTGCTGAAGATAACAATGTGACGCCAGTGATGAATGTCGGCCCAGAAAAGACCGAACACGATCAGCGCTTCAAGAACGAAGAGTGCGCTGTCCTGACGCTTACTTAGTCGCTCCACCGGCATAGATCCCTCCGCCTAAACGGAAATCTACTCTTCCCCGACCTTCAGCACCGCAAGGAACGCCTCCTGCGGAATGTCCACCTTACCAATCCGCTTCATCCGCTTCTTGCCTTCCTTCTGCTTCTCCAGCAGCTTTCTCTTACGGCTGATATCCCCGCCATAGCATTTCGCGATCACGTTCTTCCGAATCGCCGTCACCGTCGACCGCGCAATCACCTTCGACCCAATCGCCGCCTGGATCGCCACCTCGAACATCTGCCGCGGAATCAGCTCGCGCATCTTCTCCACCAGCACCTTGCCGCGATCGTAGGCAGCGTCCTTGTGCACGATGATCGAAAGCGCGTCCACCGGATCGCCGCCAATCAAAATATCCATCTTCACCATCGGCGAATTCCACATGCCGGACAGGTGATAGTCCAGCGAAGCATACCCGCGCGACACCGACTTCAACCGATCGTAGAAATCCAGCACAATCTCGTTTAGCGGCAGCTCATACGTCAGCATCACGCGCGTCTCGGACACGTACTCGATATTCTGCTGCCGTCCGCGCTTATCTTCCACCAGCTTCAAAATGTTGCCGACATACTCTTCGTTGGTAAGAATCTTCGCCGTGATTACCGGCTCTTCAATCTCTTCGATCTCGGTCGGATCCGGCCAGCGCGAAGGATTGTCCACGCTCAACACACTTCCATCCGTCATCGTGATCTTGTACTGCACACCAGGCGCCGTAATGATCAGGTCAAGATCATACTCGCGCTCCAGCCGCTCCTGAATAATCTCCAAATGCAGCAGCCCCAGGAACCCGCAGCGAAATCCAAACCCCAGCGCCACCGAACTCTCCGGCTCAAAATTAAAGCTCGCATCGTTCAGCCGCAGCTTCTCCAGAGCATCTCGCAACATCCCGTGCTCATGCGAGTCCACCGTATAAAGTCCGGCGAACACCATGCTCTTAATATCTTCAAACCCAGGCAGCGCCTCAGCGCACGGCCGATCCACATGCGTAATCGTGTCGCCCACCTTGGTATCGGCAACATTCTTAATCGTCGCGACGAAGAACCCAACCTCGCCCGCGCTCAATTCCTCCAGCACCACCGGCTTAGGCGTCATCACGCCCATCGACTCCACATCGAACTGCCGCCCATTCGACATGATCTTGATCCGATCGCCCTTCCGCAGCCGCCCATTGATAATGCGTGCCAGCACAATCACGCCCCGATACGCATCGAACCAAGAATCAAAAATCAGCGCCTGCAGCGGAGCTTCCGCATCGCCCTTTGGTGGAGGCAGCAACATCACCACCGCCTCCAGAATGTCCGCCACATTCAAGCCCGTCTTCGCGCTCACACATACAGCGTCGTCCGCCGGCAGCCCCACCGACTTCTCAATCATCGCCTTGGTGCGCTCAATGTCCGCACTCGGCAAATCAATCTTGTTGATGACCGGAATAATCTCCAACCCACCCGCGATCGCCAGGTACGCATTCGCCAGCGTCTGCGCCTCCACACCCTGCGACGCATCCACCACCAGCAGCGCGCCCTCGCACGATGCCAGCGAGCGCGACACCTCGTAGCTGAAGTCCACATGCCCCGGCGTATCAATCAAATTCAGCTGGTACGTCTCGCCGTCAGACGCCGTATACATCATGCGCACCGTATGCGCCTTGATCGTGATCCCGCGTTCGCGCTCCAGATCCATGGCGTCCAGCACCTGGGCCTGCATCTCGCGCGAGGTCAAGCTCCCGGTCAGCTCCAGCAGCCGGTCCGAAAGAGTTGATTTGCCGTGGTCGATGTGCGCGATGATCGCGAAGTTGCGGATGTGCTTTGGATCCATGGAGAGTGCGATTAGCCCTAACCTCCATCTTAACACCCGCACCAGCCCATCGCTCCGTGCGCTCCCTGGCCCACAAAGAACCAGTTAGCCCGTCCAACCCTTACAATGTGGTTGTTGATGCCGACTTCGAAAACTACCTCCTCCGTCGGGCGCTCCCTCGCCGTGACCTCCTCGCTGTTTGCGCTGCTGACGCTCATCGGGTGCCCGGCCGACACCGGCCGCACCGCCGCTCCCGGGTCAGCGCCCGCGCATGCCACCCCTCCCCCTCTGCAACGGCAGCAGGTCCCCAATCAAGCCCAGGCTGATGTCCAGTCGCAGGCACAGCAATCCGCAAACGCAATCGCCACCGCCCAGCACGCACAGAAAGTGCAAGCCCTGATCTCGAAGACTGAGGCAAACTACCAATCGGGCGTCGCCAACTACAACGCCAATCGTCTCGATGCCGCACGCCACGACTTCGACGCCGCCGTCGACACCCTGCTCTCCAGCGGCATGGATCTCAAAGAAGATCCCCAGCTCTCCGACGAGTTCGACCAACTCCTCTCCTCCATCAACTCCCTGGAGATGGTCGCCCTCAAGCAGGGCAACGGATTCTCCGGCAAGCTCGAAGAAGCCCCGGCCGACGCCGCCAACGAAGTCACCTTCCCATCCAACCCCGAGTTAGTCGGTAAAATCGCCGCGGAGTTAAAGACCACCAAGTCCGATCTCCCCCTCGTCGTCAACGACTACGTCGCCGGCTGGATCAGTTACTTCAGCAATAACCCCAACGGTCACGCCCACCTCGTTCGCTCGCTCGAGCGCGCCGGGAAATACAAGGCTATGATCTCGAAGACCCTCAGCGACCAGGGCGTTCCCCAGGATCTGATCTATCTCGCCGTAGCCGAGTCCGGATTCCAACCCCAGGCAATGAACGGAGGCTCAGGCGCCGGTGGCATGTGGCAGTTCATGCCTCAGGGCGGCTATGGACTGGAACGCAATGGCTACTTCGATGAGCGCTTCGATCCACAAAAATCAACCCTCGCCTACGCCAGGTACATGAAGTCCCTCTACAACCAGTTCGGCGACTGGTACCTCGCGATGGCCGCTTACGATTGGGGCCCGGGACGCATTCAGCATGCCGTCGCCAAGACCGGCTATGCCGACTACTGGGAGCTCTACCGCCGCAACGCCCTTCCCGGCGAAACCAAGGCCTACGTTCCCAGCATCATCGCCGCGGCCATCATGGCGAAAAATCCCCAGCAGTACGGACTCACCAGCATCGTTCCCGACGCGCCCATCCTCTCCGACGAAGTCACCACCAGCTACTCCATCGACATGCGCCTCGTCGCAGATCTCACCAACGCAACCATTCCTGAGATCGTCGCGCTCAACCCCGCCCTCTTGCGACTGTCCACACCCAACGACATCCCCTACGGGCTGCATCTTCCTCCTGGCACGCGCGACATGTTCCTCACGCGCCTCAAAAATATTCCCGAGGCAGACCGCACCACCTGGCGCTTCCACGTCGTGCAGAACGGCGAGACACTCGATCAGATTGCCGAGTCGATGCACGCCCACGCCGCCGAGATCACTTCCTTCAATGACCTCACCGACCCCATCGAGGCCGGCGATGAGCTCGTCATCCCCATCGCGGCCAGCAGCCGGCTCACACCCGGACAACGCTACACCATGCGCCGCAATGACACCCTCGTCACCGTCGCCGATCGATTTGGCGTAACCGTCGAGCAGCTGCGTACATGGAATCACCTGTCGTCCAACCACGTCGCCCCGGGCCACTCCCTCTATGTTGTCGAGCCCATTCGCCTCGCTCCCGCTACGCGCGAACACCGTCATCACGCCGGGAGCACCGCCTCGCATAGCTCGAACACAACGCATCATGGCGCCGCCGAACAACATGCCTCGGCACACTCCGCGAGCCACGCGCACACCTCGAACAGCGAAAAAAAGAACTCGAAAAGCAAGAAGAGGTCTAAGTGATTGCCCTCGCAAGCGGTAGCTGCTCCGGGACCGCGGGTAGAAAAATATGCACTGCCCCAAAAAAGGTGCTTGCTATTTCATAGCTCCACGCGTAATCCTGTTGACACCATCATGCGGCGCATCTGTGTCGCATGATGCGAGATACGGCATTCAAGGAATGCAAGACAAGCAAGATTGATTTACCGCCACGCACGAAATTTGGAGTTGGGGGAAAAGGTCATGTTGCAGGACGAAGAAATCATCAAGCTCTACGCGGCCGGATACGATGAGGACGACACCGACGATGTGATCGATGTCGACTCGCTCGATGAAGAGGATGAAGAAGAGGAATTCAACACCGCTTCCGTGACCCACATCGAGGAAGCTGAGATCTTCGCAGCACCTCCCAGTCCCGTCGCTCCCTATGAGCCGCCTACCCGTCTCTCGGTCGAGCCCACACCCAGCACCCCCCCACCCCCACCCGCCGCGCCAAAGAAAGTCGCAGCAAAGAAAGCTCCCGCCAAGAAAGCTGCAGCGAAGAAAGCCCCCGCGAAAAAGGCGCCCGTCAAGAAAGCTGTGAAGAAGGCTCCAGCCAAGAAGGCCGCGAAGAAAGCAGTCAAGAAAACTGCGAAGAAGGCCGTCAAGAAGGCTGCGAAGAAAGCCCCCGCCAAGAAGAAATCAGCGGGCAAAAAGATTTCAAGTTCTGCCGCGAAGTCAACACGTGCTCTGCGCGGCGGTAAGTCTGCCCCTAAAAAGGCAGTCGGCAACAAGAGCACAAGAACCAAAAAAACCACTATGAGAGGTAAGACCTTGGCAACGAAGAAAGCTGCAAAGAAAGCTACAAAGAAGGCCGTCAAGAAGGCTCCTGCAAAGAAAGCCGTCAAGAAGGCTGTCAAGAAGGCTGTCAAGAAGGCTGCTCCGAAAAAGAAGTAACTTCGGCGCACCACAACCGCAGTAAAAGGCAAGCAAAAGCGCCCGGCTCCTCTCACGAGGTCCGGGCGTTTTTGCGTCTACTCTCATCAGCCAGCTGCTTCGCTAAGTTTCAATACCTACTTCTTCTTTGCCTCGATCGCAGCCAGCACTTCCGCGCTGTGCCCCTGGATATCCTTCACCTGCCACACCTGCACAATCTTGCCCTCAGGCGAGATCAGAAACGTGTCGCGCTCCGCATAATGGACCGGCCCAAACGACTTCACCGGCACGCCATACGCATCCACAACCTTGTGGTCCGGGTCAGCCAGCAGCTTGAATGTCAGCGAATCTTTCGTGCAAAACGCCTTGTGGCTGTCCGCCGTATCCAGCGACACACCCAGCACCACCGCATTCAACGCGTCGTACTTCTGCAGATCGCGCTGGAAGTTGTGCGCCTCAATCGTGCATCCCTGCGTCTGGTCCTTGGGATAGAAATACAGCACCACCCACTTGCCCTTGTAATCGTTTAGAGAGACTGGCAGGTTCTCCTGCGAAGGCAACGTAAAACCAGGCGCCGCACTTCCAACCGGCGCCGTATCGCCGGCCGCCGCCGCACGTTTCGTCAGCGCGAAACTACCCGCCAACACCACTGCACATCCTGCTGCAATCCACCGTTTCCGAAGCATGGGAGATCTCCTGGGCACGTCGTCTACCTGCAATTTCGCACCAATCGCAATCTTACGACAATCAGATGTAGGACCTGTCACAGCATTGTCATCACCGCTGTGTGCCATCCGTACGCGCACTTGCGGACGGGCGGGAAGATGATCCCTCATTGACTCTCGCCGTCCGCGTAGGACTCCGCGCTGGACCCAATCATCGCAATCCCCGCAGCATCCGCCGCTGCCACCACCGCCTCTCGATCGAACACCAGCGTACGCCCCGCCTCCACGCACAAACATGTGGCTCCCGCGGCGACCATCGCTTCAATCGTTGGAACTCCCACCACCGGTACATCGAAACGCATATCCTGGTTTGGCTTCGCCACCTTCACCACCGTCAGCCGTCGCATCAACGTGCTCGCTTCTCCACCCGGATCCATCCCGCGAAATATCTCTCCCGCCCTCGCGATCGTCGCGTCCGTTCCCTCCATCGCTTCCACCGCGACGCACGCCCCCGCAGCAATCACCACCGTCTGCCCCAGGTCGAACCCTGCAATCCCCCGCGCCACCTTCAGCCCATACGCAATATCCCCCAACTCCGTCTCATCCGGAGCTCGCCGAGTCAGCACTCCCACCCGCGCCAACATCGGCTCCAAAAAAGCCGTCGACGACATCAGCGTGATCCCCTCATCCTCCAGCACCTTCGCCACCGCACCCAGCAACATATCCGTATTGCGCGTTCGCAGATTCAACAGCAGCTTTGCCAACCGCCAGTCCGGCCGTATGCTCGAAAAAATCTGCTTATGTTTCACCTGCCCCGCCATCACCGCGCGCGTCACACCTTCGCGCCGAAACATCTCGATCAGCCGCGACAACTCTCCCAACGAAAGCCAGTGCACACGCACACCTTCCGGATCACGCGCCGCCCGCTCATTCATCTCCGCATCCGTCTCTTCCTTGATCGCCGCCACCACCACCCGCAGCCCCTGAGCCCGCGCCGCGTCCAGCAACAAAAACGGAAACCTTCCGTTCCCCGCAATCAACCCCAACCATGAAGTTGCCGAGCCCGACGCCCCACCCTCGCCCGGCATCCTACTTGATCACTCCGCGTTCGCTCGCGGCAACAAACTCCGCAAGATACTTCACATGCTCGCCGCCCGCACCCTGAGCAATCATGTCGTTAATGATCTCCAGCGCCTGCGTCGTATTATGATTGCCGCTCGTCAGCACACGCATCGCGGTCGAAAGCTCGCGCAGCTGCTCCCCCGTGAAACCCTTGCGCTGCAGGCCCACCTTGTTGATCCCATACACAGCATTGTTGCGCTCCGCGCTCGTCAGCGAGTACGGCATCACATCCTGCGTGATCGTTGTCCCGCCGCCAACGTAGGCATAGCGGCCTATGGTGCAAAACTGATGCACTGGAGCATTCGCGCTCAGCGTCGCATAGTCCTCAACCGTTACATGTCCTGCCAATGTTGCACCATTCGGCAGAATGCATCCGTTTCCAATCCGCGAATCGTGCCCAATGTGCACATACGCCATGATCAAATTTCCTGACCCTATCCGCGTCAAACCGCCCCCACCTGCCGTCCCGCGCGAAACCGTCACATACTCGCGAATCGTATTGTCGTCCCCAAACTGCGCACGCGTCGGCTCACTCGCATACTTCAAGTCCTGCGGCGCAATCCCTAGGCACGCAAACGAAAAAATCTTGTTCCGCGCTCCAAAGGTAGTGTGCCCATCCAGCACCACATGCGACACCAGCTCGCATCCCTCACCCAGCACCACGTTCGGGCCAATCGTGCAGAAGGGCCCCACCGTGCAGCTCGCCGGAATCACCGCACCTTCGGCCACAATCGCCGTCGGATGAATGCTCGCGGTCGGATGATTACTCACTTCGCCTCAGCCTCTGCCGCCGACTTCTTGTTGCCGCGCGGCACCAGCATGCACATAATCGTCGCCTCGCAGGCAAGCACCCCATCCACCGTAGCCTTGCCAATCAGCTTCACCGCCGTCCTCCGCCAGTTCAGCACCGTCACTTCAATCCGCAGCTGATCTCCCGGCACCACCGCCCGCCGAAACTTCGCGCCCTCAATCCCGGTAAACACCATCAGCTTGTCATCGCGATCCGGAATCTCCGTCAGCAGCAGCGCCCCACCCGCCTGCGCAATCGCTTCCACAATCAGCACACCCGGCATGATCGGATAGTCCGGGAAATGTCCCACGAAGTGTGGCTCATTCGCCGTCACATTTTTTATCGCCACGATGCGCGTCTTGCGCTCCATCTCAATCACGCGATCGATCAACAACAGCGGATACCGATGCGGCAGGATCGCCATGATCTCAACAATATCCATCGTCGTCTTTTCAGGCGCAACCACAGCCGTCTCGGGCACAGCCTGATCGGCCGCGGAGGTCAAAGGGGAATCACTCATAACGAGGCCCAGAATACCACCGCGCGCACCCCACTGCCCTACTTCCCCTTCTTCTCCAACCGCTGATTCGGATCAAAAACCTCTGCCCCCAGCGGCACGTTGTAAACCACCTTCGTGACAAATCGTTCACCCGTCCGATCGCCATTCCGCACCGTGACGACCGAATATGGCGTCATGATTCCCTGCACCCCGTGATAATCCCCGAACTCCACCACGTCAGTATTCCAATCCTTGTACACCGGATCCCGCCACTGATAGCTCACACTCACCGGCAGATGCGTGCGCTGATCAAGCGTAAGAGTAACCGCATCATCATTCGCACTCACAAGGCTCAACTCATCTACCAGTTCACTCTCCACCAACTTGCCCCCCGCATACCTCACCACCGCGCCCTTGTCCGTCAGCCACTCCTTCACCACAACATCCAGCGAGTGTTCCCGCCGCCGCTCGAAATCCGCAACCTCCTTCGCCGGCAGAGGTGTCGTGCCCTTGTACGTAATTTCCCACCCACGCCCGCCAGTCCATACCTCCGCAACATCCCGATGATCCGTCGCAATCACCGCCCCATAGTGCGACACCATCACGACACGCAGCCCAAACGGATTCACCCGCCCATACTCCTCAAACTGCGGAGCTCCCGCATCCGGCTGACCCTTGTAAAACGTCGCCGCCCTTCCATACGCAATCCACGTCTGTCGATTCATCCACGCCTCTCCACCCAGCGCCCTCACCATCGCATCCAGCAACTCCCGTCCCCGCCTCGCATCCCCTTCGCCATCTCGCGACACCTGCACACTAGGCACCGCCGACGCCTGCGCCCACGACGCCGCCCCACCCGGCACCATCCCCAACCAGATCAATCCAACCTTCAGCCCAGCTCTCATAAAGCTCCCGCCTTACTTTGCGAAACGTTGCAACCTTTGCGAACGTTGCGTGAAAGCCTTTGTCTCATCCCGCCAGCACCGCACCGCCGTTGACATTGAACACCTCGCCCGAAACAAATCCCGCCCACTTCGTGCACAAGAAAACCACCGGCCCCGCAATCTCCTCCGGCTCCGCCGCCCGCCCCAGCGGAATCAGCCCCAGCGCCTTCACCGACGCCACCGGATCCCTCAGCGTTCCCTCCGACATCTCCGTCCGCACCCACCCTGGCGCCACGCAATTACAAAGAATCCCCTGCGGCCCAAGTTCGCTCGACAAGCTCTTCGTCAGCGAAATCAGCGCCCCCTTGCTCGCCGCATAGTCCGCATGAAACGCCTCACCCCTCTGCGCCGCGGTCGACGCAATCAGCACCACATGCCCCTTCGTGCCAGTTCCCAAAAATCTGGGTGCCCCATCTTCGCCGATAGCTTCATCATCGGCTAAAGTGGGTTTCGCAGAACCATTGGCAAGCATCACCGTCACCGCCGCCTGCACCAGCCCAAACACGCTATCCAAATTCACCCCCAGCGTCCCCCGCCATTGCTCCGCACTCATCGTCGCAATCGGCTGATCGTGCGGTGGCCATATCCCGTGATTCACCACCAAACAATCCACCCGCCCCCAAACACCCACAGCGGCCGCGACCAACGCCTGCCCATCCTCCACGGTAGCCAACTCCTGCTTCACCGCCCGGCAAACATCCTCGCCCCCGCAAGCCTCCACCAACTCCCGCGCCTGTGCCTCTGCACTCCGATAGCTGAACACCACCCGCGCCCCCGCCTGCCGAAACAACCTCACCGTAGCCGCACCAATCCCCCGCGACCCGCCCGTCACCAGCACCACCTTGCCGTCCAGCGACAGCGAAACTCCCCGCACCATCTCTTCCATTGCCATAACCAGAAACTATCGGTTGCAGCCCCCGCATGCAAATCCCACACCCGTTTCT
>Ga0302220_10002170_pt1 | contig 14590 bp, 11 predicted proteins | sample II_Palsa_E1_3_FD_194572 | JGI IMG/M metagenome (GOLD analysis project Ga0302220, IMG submission 194572) | Peat permafrost microbial communities from Stordalen Mire near Abisko, Sweden - II_Palsa_E1_3 | ecosystem: Environmental > Terrestrial > Soil > Palsa > Peat permafrost | place: Sweden...
AAGCTCCTCGGCCGCTTCGCTCAGGTGATTGGGATGACGCGACAACGCTTCTTCGATGATGTGACGCTCGGCCGCTTCGCGCGCATCGATGAGCGTCAGAGCCGGTTCATCCTGGCAATGCTCAAGCCCGAGATCGTCGGGCGTGATGATGCGCCCCTCGGTCATGATGATGGCGCGTCTGACACGATTGATCAGTTCGCGAACATTGCCCGGCCATTTATAGCTGTAGAGCGCTCGAATCGCCGCCGCGGAAAAGCCGCGAATGCGGCGCGGGCTATCGGAGCGAAACCGTTCGAGCACGTGGTAGGCCAGGATTTCGATATCTTTGCCGCGCGCCCGCAACGGCGGTTCCACGAGCCGCAATACGCAGAGCCGATGGTACAGATCGGCACGAAAGGTACCAAGCCGCACTGCCTCATCAAGATCGACGTGGGTTGCGGAAACAACTCGCACGTCCACAGGAATGGTTTCATGCGAACCCAGACGCTGGATCTTGCGCTCCTGCAGGAAACGCAGCAGGCTCACCTGGCTTTCGAGCGGCAGATCGCCGATTTCGTCGAGAAACAGCGTGCCGCCATGTGCCGATTCGACATGCCCTATCTGGCGGTGCTGGGCGCCGGTAAACGCGCCGCGCTCATAGCCGAACAGCTCGGATTGCAGCAGCGAATGAGGAATCGCACCGCAGTTGATGGCAACAAATGGTCCTTTGCAACGCAGCGAGCGCTTGTGGATCGCTGCGGCAGTTAATTCCTTGCCGGTCCCGGATTCACCGCACACCAGCACCGGGGCGTCTGTATTGGCCACTTTGGCTATGGTTCGGAACAGGCCCTGCATGGCTTTGCAGGTCCCGATCATGTCGGTATCGTGGAATTGCGCTGCTTCGCTGCCGGTCATATCGAGCGCGATCATGGCATACGCGTGGTCGATGGCGTCGACCACGTGCCGCAGGGCACCGGGCAGCGTGACGAAATCGAAAAAATGCAACTGGATCAAGCGCTGCGCTTGACTTTGCGTGCGTTGGAGCCGCGATACCGTCGTAATCCAGCCGATGCCCGGCTCCGTGAAAATGCTTTCGAACGAGGTGGCCTGCTCTATCGTGTAGCCGCTGTAAAAATCGAATAGACCCACCGTAGGCGCGATGTGGGCGATCAGCCGCTGGGCATCGCGCAACGATTCCGCTGTCGAAACCGTCCAGCCTCGCTCAGTCAGCAGAGCGAGCAGATTGGGGTCCGGAGTTCTGGACACGTACAGCAGATGTCGTGCAATTTTTACATTCATTACGTTCGTCCTTCTTTCGGCTGCTCGGTCGACGGTTTTCCTGTCGACCACGACAAACCGGGGCGGTGGATGAAATGAGCGAAACAAACGCGGGGCGCCATTTCTGCCAATCAATCCACTAAGCAACTTCCCTGCCAGTATAGGGCCCTCCTCCCATATTTCATGGCCCTTTCACGTAAATGGGACACATACACCACTAGTACGCTCATTTCCGCTGATATCCGTTCAGCGTGCGAGATCCATGCCCGCTCCGATTCATGCCCGCTTAGGCGGGAACATCGCGGCTCTCGTTTTGACGATTGATGCGCCGGCGATACAAGGCGGTCCAGACGGCGAGGCAGCCATAGGTCGCATAGCTCAAGGACGTGGACAGCAGCGGCGCTCTTGCGTCCGGCCATGCTTGGACGATTACGGTGCGCAGCAGATCTTCCAGAATAAGGCCAGTGCCCCAGACGGCTGTCATGATCCTAATCGCATGCCGAAACTCCACTCTGGTGTTCCATCGTGTCTCGAAGCTATCGTCCCGTTTGCCATGCTCGCGTGCCAAGGTGCTGCGCGCGAGGTAATAGATGATCGGCCGTCGCAGGGTCAGCGACAACAAAAACGCGACGCCGATAATGCCGCGGATCACCGGTTCCCGCGGGAGCAGCGGTCGCGTCGGGTGATCGAACGCGACGAGGGCGATGGAAAGACAAATCGAAGCGATCAGCGTCGCGCTTAAAGCATCGAATTCGTGATATCGCACAAGCATGGCAAATATCCATGTGAGCAATGGCAGCGCCGACGCGGCCAGCGCCCATGCCACGCCCACGTGCGGAACCATCAGCCGGTACATCACCCACGGCAGTATTGCGTTAGCGAGCAGCGCGGCGAGAAATCGGAGAATGCGTTTCATTCAATTGCGCAGTGTCAATGGGACGCGTCACTAATCTACACCCTGATACCGTCTACGACATGGATTCAGGAGAGGTTCATTGATCAACCGCATATAAGCATCGCTTATTGACATAATAGAAAACTAGTCTTGGACGTTATAGCTGCGTCGGGCCATCCTTGTGTCATGGGTTCACCACCAAGGAGACACACCATGCAAGACATCATCGACGGCTTTCTAAAGTTCCAACGCGACGCCTTCCCTCAACGCTCGAAGTTATTCAAACAACTCGCGACGTCGCAAGAACCCACCACCCTGTTCATCGCGTGCTCCGACAGCAGAGTGGTCCCCGAGTTGTTGACTCAGCGCGAGCCTGGTGATCTTTTCGTAATCCGCAACGCCGGCAACATCGTGCCGTCCTACGGTCCTGAACCGGGTGGCGTGTCTGCCACTGTCGAATATGCGGTTGCCGGCTTGGCCGTGACCGACATCGTCATCTGCGGCCACTCCGATTGCGGCGCGATGACCGCGATTTCGACCTGCAAGTGCCTGGATCACATGCCCGCAGTGGCGAATTGGTTGCGCTACGCGGAGTCGGCCAAAGTCGTCAATGCCGCTCGCAAGCACGCTTCTGCGCAAGCCCGACTCGATTCGCTGATCCGCGAAAACATTCGTGCCCAGTTGGCCAACATCAAGACTCACCCTTCCGTGGCGCTGGCCCTCGCAGAAGGTCGCCTGACGCTGCATGGCTGGGTCTATGACATCGAAACCGGCTCGATCGACGCACTCGACGGCGAAACCAATCGCTTCGTCTCGCTGGCCGAGCATCCGCTGACCGCTGCGACGTCGCTCCAACCCGAGGCCGTGCCGGCCTGATGGGTATCTTTGCCCGCTTTACCTTGGCATCGACGCTTGCATCGACTTTTGCATCCGCGTTCGCATCGACGTTTCAACTTAACTTTTTAAACTCAAAGGAAATATCATGTTGCAATCACAATCCACCCAAATCCCCCGCCAAGACCTGACCGCTGTTGTCGTCGCGGCCAAGGCGCGTAAAAACCTGTCTTTCCAGGAGCTGTCGGAAGGCACAGGCCTGAGCATTGCTTACGTGACCGCCGCTTTGCTGGGCCAGCACGCCCTGCCGGAAAAAGCCGCCAAGGTCGTCGGCGAGCGCCTGGGCCTGGACGCCGACGCAGTGGCCTTGCTGCAAGCGATCCCGATGCGCGGCAGTATCCCGAACGGTATCCCGACTGATCCGACGATCTATCGTTTCTACGAAATGGTCCAGATCTACGGCACCACGCTCAAGGCACTCGTTCACGAGAAGCTCGGCGATGGCATCATCAGTGCGATCAACTTCAAGCTGGACTTCAAGGTCGAGGCAGACCCCGATGGCGGCGAGCGCGCCGTGATCACACTGAATGGCAAGTTCTTGCCGAACAAGCCTTACTAATCGAGTACCGGGTCTGCACGTCGCGTCCAAGACCCGTCTACAATTGCGACGTTAATCACGCTTATGGAACGTTACCGTGATACTTCGTCATATCCGCTATATGCTCGCGGTCGCGGAACATCGCAATTTCACGCGAGCGGCGGACGCATTGCACGTATCTCAACCGGCGTTGTCGCAGCAAATCAAACAGCTCGAAGAAACCCTCGGCGTCCAGCTATTCGATCGAACGGGTCGCACAGTACGGCTCACCGATATGGGTAGCGTGTACATCGAGTATGCACGCCGCGCACTTGTCGACCTTGAAGCGGGACGGCGTGCCATTCTTGACGTAAGGGATTTGTCCCACGGAGAGCTCAGGCTCGCCATGACCCCTACGTTCACCGAATATCTTGTCGCACCGTTGGTTGAACGTTTTAGCGCCGAGTACCCGGGGATTACCTTGAGCGTCTGCGAAATGACGCTCGACAGCATTGAGTTGGCGCTCAGCGATGACCGGGTCGATCTGGGTATTGGATTTGCCGGCGTACGCTCTGACGAGATCGAAGTCCGGGCCTTATTTGACGAGAAACTAACCATCGTCGTCGGCAAAGATCACCCGTTCGCGCGGAAGAAAACCCCGGTGTCGCTACAAGAATTGGCCGATGCACCCTTGGCGCTCCTGACCCGGGATTTCGCTACGCGCGCGCATATCGATGCCTATTTCCAGTCGCATCGACTCTCGCCGAAAATCACGGTCGAGGCGAACTCGATCAGTGCGGTCGTCAAGATCGTTCGTTATGGGCGCATGGCCACTATCCTGCCCGATGCGATTGCTCGCGAACACGGTGCGCTCAATCATGTCGAGTCGTCCGCTGTGTTGCCCTCGCGCACCGTCGCACTGCTTAGCCGAAAAGGCGCATATCGAAGCGCCGCTTCACAGGCTTTTGCTGCCTTGCTCGATGGCGTGCGTGATAGCGATTCCCTTGTCAAATTCATTGGCAAGGTTGATCCCGAGTAAATCAGTGGCTTAGTGGGCAGAAGAATGCCGACCAAGGTTGTAAATGATAATTAATATAAGTAATCCTAATCTATGTTTTACCTAAAAATGTCATCGCTGGACCAGCGAGAACGCTAGGCTTTCTGCCGCGCTCCCATTGCATTCCGACACCGAAGGCGAATCATCGCCGCCGTGGCATCCCTTACAAAAAGCGCAATACACCATTCACTGAATGCCTATTTAAAGCGCTTCCGGGCTACGTCATACTCCGCCACATTGAGTTCATCCGCTGCGATCGGATCGAAGCAAACATCGAAACCACTGAATGGATTTGCCATGAAACGCGCTTTATTGACCGCTGTACTCCTCGCCGCTTCCACGCTGGCTGTAGCCCAAACGAGTAATCTCACCGCATCCGTGCCCGTCAATCCGAACGTCTCCTACGACGCGGCGCCGGCGGGCAAGACCCGAGCTCAAGTGATGGAGGAGCTGGTTCAAGCAGAAAAAGCGGGCGTGGATCCGAGCACGGAAGCGAACTATCCGCCGGACGCACAAGCCGTGCGGATCAATCGTGCACGTTACGCAGCTCAGGAAAGTTGGTTCGACCGCCACAGTGCCAATTAACGCTTCCTAAGCTCGGCGCGAGTTCGACACGAGTTTGGCAAAACTGCGGTCTTGCCCACCTTGCAGGTGGACCGCGCGCAGACACAGATCGGCGCGGCCACCTGCCAGGCTAGCCGCGCGGTGCGGCCACCAGCTTGGAGCGCGCCCAGTTTTCGGCTTCGCGCGCGGGGGCGGTACTGCCACCGTGGATTCGGTCGATCAGTTCGGCCAGTCGCTCACCTATGCGCATCACTTCGGCTGTCACCGAGGCTTCGTCGCCCTGCCCCAGCCATTCCCGGGCAACGCTGATGATGCCGCCGGCATTGACGAGAAAGTCAGGTGCGTAAAAAATGCCGCGTGCGTGCAGCACTGCATCGATATCGGCATGACTCAACTGGTTGTTGGCCGCACCCACAATGATGCGCGCACGCACGGTCTCGGCGGTCTGATCGTTCAGTGCGCCGCCCAATGCACAAGGTGCCAGCACGTCAACGGGCTGCGTCAGGATTTCAGCAGGCGGCACGACGCGTGCCGCGAATTTCTCGCGAGCCCGTTCGGCTCGCGCAGCATCGATATCGGACACGGTCAAAATTGCGCCGGCGGCCCACAACAATTCGCATAAAGTCCAGCCGACCGAACCCAGGCCTTGCACGGCTACCGTGACGTCTTCGAGCGTGCTGCGGCCGAGCAGCTTGCCCACGGCGACCTGAATCGACACGAACACGCCCAGCGCAGTCATGGGCGACGGGTCGCCGCCGAATTTTTGCTCGCGGGTATCAGCATTGACACCATTGACACCACTGACAAACCACGTTTGGCTTTGCACCTGGCGCATGTCGGCCACGGTAGTGCCGACGTCCTCGGCAGTGATGTAGCTGCCATTGAGCGATTCCACGACACGCCCGAAAGCCCGGAAGAATTGGCCGCGATCGGCCGGCTCCGCGCCCTTCAATATCACGGCTTTGCCGCCACCGAACGGCAGATCGGCCAGTGCGTTTTTCAGGCTCATGCCTTGCGACAGGCGCATCGCGTCATGCAAGGCGGCAGTGTCCGAAGCATAGTGCCAATAACGGCAGCCGCCGAACGCGGGCCCGCGGGCGGTGCTGTGTACCGCGATGATGGCCTTCAGGCCCGAGATGGGGTCGCTGCGCAGCGTAACCATTTCATGGTCCGCGTCGCCGCCTGTGCCGAACAGGCGATCGTTAAGCGCGCTGATGGTGTGAGTCGTTTCGAAATTCATGATGCATCCGGATAAGATGAGGGGAAAATGTCGCTGCGGATTGTGTCTGCGGCGACGCATCGGGCCGGGTAAGCCCAAGCGGAGTATAGAAACGTGAGCGACGGCGCGCTATGGCAAAAAGCGCCAAACTGATTGATGGAATCGGATAGAAAATCGGATAACGAATCGGGTAAATTCGCCGCGAAATTCCCGCTCATCGCGTGTGCGCCGCCCATAGCGGCGGCCTGGCTGATAAAATAGTCGCCATCGCAGAGCCCCGCAGCCCCGCCCAACCGCGTGCAATCGGACACCATGAATAACAAGACTTCTCTGGAACTGCTCGAAGAACCGAACGGACGTTATGTCCGTCTAGCCGACGGACGCAACGAATGGTGGCGCGTCACGCCATCCGAGCGCGATAGCCTGTTTCGCATCGAACACGGTTTCGACAACGGCCCGGTCGATATCGAAACGGTCGTCGATAGCGAGAACCTGATTGCGAAATTTCGCAAATGGCAGCGCGAAGGATTCCAGCGTGAAGGCGAGGCAGCGTTGCCGGAAACGGCGCCGGACCTCGGATTCATGCCCGAGCTGGCGCGGCTGCATGCGTTGGCGCAAGGCGCACGCCTCGCCGCGGCGGTGGCGGGCACGCGTGAAGGCTCCGCCGCCAGCGCTCGTCAGGCGGCCATTGGTGGCGTCAAGGTAGCGATGGGGCCAGGCGGCCCGCTCACGCCACCAGTCAATCCCGCGTATTTGTTCCCGGAGCGTTTCGACGAAATCATCGAAGACATCGTCGAAAATCGCCGCATCATGCTGATCGGCCATACCGGCTCAGGCAAGACCAGCCTGATCGAACAGGTTGCGGCGCGAGCGCATTATGGGGTGATTCGTTCCAACATGAACGGTCAGACGACCATCGGCGACTTCGTAGGATTTTGGACGGTCAAGGGCGGTGAAACGGTCTGGGTCGACGGCGTTTTACCGGTGGCGATGCGCACCGGGGCATGGTTGATCATCGATGAAATCGATTTTGCGGAACCGGCGATCCTGGCGGTTCTGACCGCCGTGCTCGAAACCTCCGGCCGGCTGATGCTCAAGGAAAAGGGCAATGAGATCGTTGCGCCCCACCCCGATTTCCGGCTTTTCGCCACCGCCAACGCGGTCGGCGCGATGAGCCAGTTCCGCCACTTGTACCAGGGTTCGAACCTGATGAACGAAGCGTTCCTCGATCGCTGGCGCGTGTATCTGATTGACTATTTGTCGCCGCAGGAAGAGGCGCAAGTGTTGATGCAAACGCTCTCGCCCGCCATCACGATGCCGATGGCGCATACGCTTGCGGCAATTGCCGCAGATTGCCGCGCCGCGTTCGCGCGCGAGGATCTGGCCAGCGCGTTTTCGACGCGACGCCTGCTCGACTGGGCACAATTGATGGTACGCACCGGCGACCCCGAGCGCGCTGCCGAGCCGACCATTTACGCCAAGGTCAGTCCTGCCGACGCCGCATTGATTCGCAGTGTGATTCGTCAGCACATCGCGCCGGCGCAATAGCTGCCATGCGTCCCACGCAGCCCTTTCTCGGGTTCGACTTCGAGTCCACGCTCACCAAGATCGCGCGCGTGCTCACACGTCAATACGACGTGGAGATCGTGTTCAGCCCGACCGGCCCGCGCGTCGAACCGGGGAAAATCATTATTCCCGAGCTGGAATCGACCGACGAAGCGGATCGCGACGTGCTGGTCGGTTATCTGGATTTGCTGGTCGCGCGCGCCAAGTATTCCGAATTGAAGGCGCTCGCAAAGCGCGGCCGAGGGCTGGAACAGCGGCTCGCTCAAATTATCGAGGATCGGCGTGTATGCACGTTGTTGCTGCACGATTACCCCGGGGCGCAATGGTTTTTGCGTAGCCTGCGAGTCCACGCGGATACGCAGGCCAGCGCAAAATGGGACAAGCTCTCATGGAGCGCGCGCTATCTGTGGTTGATTGAATGCGCGCTGTGGGATGAACCGATGCAGCCGCGCTACGCGAGTGCCTCGCTCGATTCGGGCCTGAGTGCGATCCAGGACGTGCTGGTCGACGCAAAACGCAGCCGCTCCACGCGCGCGAGTCTGGATGCCGCACGCCGGATCGTCGAGCGCGTGCGTGCGCTGGGCGCCGGCCGCGTCAACAATATGATGCTGTCGGCGGATGCCGCGCACGGCTTTGAAGCCGAGCAAGGCGATGCCGTCGACGACGACGAATTTGACGACGCAGATGGCGACGATGACAGCAGCTTGGCGGGCGACCCGCTAGTCGAGCCGCCCGCGGGAGGCGCGACGCTGGAAAGCGAGAGTAGCGAAGCCATCGGCATGAGCGCGTCTGCGCCCGGCGTGAGCCAGCTCTCGCCTCAGGCTGCAGCCGCTGCGGCCGAGCAACAGACGGTGTATCAACGCCCGATCTTGTCGATTCCCTTGTCGACCGAATTCGACACAATTACCGATCTGACGGGTCTGGGCGAATCTTCGGCATGGCAGCGGCTGCGCGCCGCTGCCAGAGCCGAGACTGGAGCACTGAAAGCGCGGTTGGAACGGGCATTGCGTGCCGATGAATGGACCCACTGGCGGCGCGAGCAGGAGCGCGGCGAAATCGACCGGTCCGCATTGGCCAAACTGGTCACGGCGCCCGGTTATCGGACGCCGTTCAAGGTCAAACGCGCGCGCAAAGGCCGCGATACCGCGATTACGCTGCTGCTCGACCTGAGCGGATCGATGGCCGGCGACAAGATCGCACTTGCGCGTCTGTGTGCCGCGGCGCTCGCCGACGCCCTCGTCCAGCTCGATTTCGCCTGCGAAGTACTCGGCTACAGTTCGATCGAATCGGCCGATATGCGCGCGCTCTTCGATGCGCGCAGCGCTGCCGGCGTCGATCTGCGGCGCTACAATCGCATGGTCGAACGGCTCGATTTGCACATCTACAAGCGTTTCGATTCGCCCGATCTTTCGGGCATCGCGCAGATCGAATGCGGTCACGAAAATCCCGATGGCGAGTGCCTGGCCTGGGCGGCCGGCCGTTTGGCCGAACATCCGGCGCAACGGCGTGTCCTGATGGTGCTCTCGGACGGTTATCCTGCCACGGGCGACGGCAATCCTGCCATCTTGCGGACCGACCTGCATGCGCGCGTCGAGGCGATTGCGAAAAGCGGCATCGAGTTGATCGGCATCGGCATACTCGACGATGCGGTCGACACGTTTTATCCCGACGCGGTGGTAGTACGTACTTTGAGCGAACTGCCCGCCACTGCGCTGTCGGTACTGAGCAAAACCCTGTTGAAATCGGGCCAACGTGCTTGATTAACGAATCGGTCACATTTCTCGCGTAATCTCCCTTTGGGGTATAGCTGGCGCGTTTTCCCCCTATTATTGCTGGCCGTGCTGAACGTTTAGTTGTCGGTCCCTTGCTAGCGTCCGCTGCCGTCGTCCTTCGTTTCTTTTAGAGCGCACAAAATATGACATCCAAAGACCATGATTTGCCTGCAGACGCCCCGGTAGACGACGACACCGTTTTGAATCCGAACCGGCGCAAGATACTCGGTGGCATCGCGGCATTGGGCTTGGGTGTTGCAACATATAGCGAGGACGGGCTGGCCGCCGGCCAGCAAGCTAGCCCAAAAGGCACCAACGCACACACCGACGCGCTGCTCAAACAGCATGTGAAGAACATCGTCGTGATCTATGCGGAGAATCGCAGTTTCAATAATTTGTTCGGCAATTTTCCGGGTGTGCACAGCCCACTTGAAGACGTGCCGGAACACCGTTCGGCGCAACTCGACCGTGATGGTCTGACGCGGCTGCTCACCTTGCCGAAAATTTGGGGCGGCTTGGTGCCTACCGCACAAACTGTCGACGGCAAGACGTTCAAGATCGGCGAAAACGAAATCATTGGTCTCGCCAATGCGCCGTTCAAGCTGAGCGATACGCAAGGTCAACCGTTGCCCGAGGCTGTCGTGACCCAGGATCTCTGGCATCGCTTTTACCAAAACCAGATGCAGATCAACGGCGGCCGTAACGATCAGTTTGTCGCCTGGGCCGACAGCGGCGGTTTGGTCATGGGGCACTACGGCAACACGGCGAACAGCCTTCAATTGGCGAAACTCGCGCGCGAATACACGCTGTGCGACAACTTTTTCATGGGCGCGTTCGGCGGCTCGTTCCTGAACCACGTTTTCCTGATTTCGGCGGCGCCTCCGGTTTATCCGAATGTTGCCAACAGCCCGGCGAAAAAGAAGGTCGCGGTGGTGAGCGGTGACGACCCGCGCGGCACCAGCCTGAAGGTTGCCGCAAACTCGCCGAGCTCGGCGCTCGACGGCGTGCCGTTATTCGTCAACGATGGCGCGATGACCCCCGATGGTTACGCGGTCAACACGATGCAAACGCCCTACCAGCCGAGCAGCGTGCCCCCACCCAAAGGCGGCGACTCGCGTTACGCGGATCCCGCTAATCCCAATACGCTGCCGCCGCAAACCTACGCCACCATCGGCGACCGGCTTTCGGATCGCGGCGTGGACTGGGCGTGGTACGCAGGCGCGTGGCAGGCTGCGATCGATGGCGGTAACAAGAGCCCCGTGCCGAATTTCCAGACTCATCACCAGCCGTTCAACTATTTTGCCAGTTACGCCCCGGGCACCGCGGCACGCGCGCGCCATCTGCGCGACGGGGGCGAAGGCGATACGGTAGCGACCAATCATTTCCTGGCCGACGCCGCAGCCGGCAGGCTGCCACCCGTTACGTTCTACAAGCCGCAAGGGAATTTGAACATGCACGCCGGCTACGCTGACGTGGCGTCCGGCGACCAGCATATCGCACGCGTGGTCGAGCAATTGCGGCAAGGTCCGCAATGGCAGGATATGGTGGTGATTATTACCGTCGACGAAAACGGCGGCTGGTGGGATCACGTGTCGCCGCCCAAAGGTGACCGCTGGGGCCCGGGCTCCAGGGTACCGGCCCTGGTCGTGTCCGAGTACGCACGCCGCGGTTATATCGACCACACGCCCTACGACACGATGTCTATCCTGCGATTTATCTCACGCGTCCACGACCTGCCGCCGCTTGAAGGGGTTGCGGCACGCGATCGCGCGTTTCGAGAAGACAATCGCGAACCGCTGGGCGATTTGACCGGGGCGCTCGATTTCAACACGCGCCGCGCCTGATCCGTACTGCTGACCGATGGGTGGCGAATCTACGTCAGTCGCATGGCGTTTGGGCGGATAACGACGCGCGCAGCTTTCATCCGAGCGCGGGGGGATGGTAATCTGGGGCAGTCGTTCCGCACGGTTGTGTTTTGTGCGGCCGGCCTGCTGCCAGACTCTCGCCAATCTTTTGTGCCCCCTGCCCCCCATGAAGTCATCCGCTGGACCGGCCCCACTGTCGCACGTCCTGTTTGAACTGACACTGCGTGTGTGTGCTGCGCTCGCCGGTATGGTTTTCGCCGTCAGTGCCTTCAATCAATGGCATTTGAATCCGGGGCGAATCACGGTGCTGTTGCTGCTTGCGGGCGAAATCGCGAATGTGGTGCTGCTGTTGTGCACGCGCGTGCCCAGCAAGCGTGACTGGAGCCCGCTCGCCCTTATTTCCACTCTCGTTGCCACCTATTATTTTCTCGGCGTGACTTTGCTGCCGGGCATACATCTGATTCCCGAGCGCATTGCGACCGTCATGCAGGTCTTGGGGCTTGGGCTCGCGCTGTACGCGAAAGTCTCGTTGCGTCGCTCGTTCGGCTTGTTACCGGCCAATCGAGGCGTCGTCACGACCGGGGCGTACCGATTTACGCGTCACCCGATGTACAGCGGCTACTTCCTGAATCACGTCGCATTTTTGTTGGCGAATTTCAGTGTTCAGAATTTTCTGGTTTATGTATTGCTCTATGCGTTTCAGGGTTACCGGGTACTGCGCGAGGAAGCCTTGTTGACCGAAGACACGTCATACCAGGCGTATCGACGCCAAGTGCGCTTTCGCGTACTGCCGGGCGTTTTCTGAAGCTAAACCCGCACAGGTTGCCGCTGCGGCTCGCACTCGTAGCGCTGCCTGACCACGCCGTTTTCATCGATACTTTCCAGATGCACCGTGAACTGCCACAGGCGCGCCATGTGCTTGAGCACTTCTTCGGTGTCTCCGGCGAGCGGCCGGTTGTCCGTGCGAAAATGCCTGAGCATCAAGCTGCGGTCGCCGCGCGTGTCGACCGACCAGACCTGGATGTTGGGCTCCCGATGGTGTATGTCGTACTGCCGCGACAAGGCCTCGCGCAGGTATTGATACCCGGAGTCGTCATGGATCGCCGACACTTCAAGCGCATTGCGCGTGTCGTCGTCGAGCACGGCAAACAGGCGCATATCGCGCATCAGCTTAGGCGATAGATATTGTGCGACAAAGCTCTCGTCCTTGAAGTTGCGCATGGCGTAATGCAGCGTATCCAGCCACGGCGTGTCGACCAATTCCGGGAACCAGCGGCGGTCTTCTTCGGTCGGGTGCTCGCAGATCCGGCGCAGGTCGCTCATCATCGAAAAACCGAGCGCGTAGGGATTGATGCCGCTGTAATACGGCGCGCTCACGGGCGGCTGAAACACGACATTGCTGTGCGAATGGAGAAACTCCATCATGAAGCGGTCGGCCAGCTTGCCCTCGTCGTAAAGCGTATTGAGCAAGGTGTAGTGCCAGAACGTGGCCCACCCTTCGTTCATGACCTGAGTCTGCCGCTGCGGATAAAAATACTGGCCGACCTTGCGCACAATACGGATGATTTCCCGCTCCCACGCGTCGAGCAACGGCGCATTCTTCTCTGCGAAATACAGTAGATTTTCTTCAGGCTCGGCCGGAAAGCGCTCCTCGGCGTAAGGGGCGGCTTCGCCTTTTTTCTGCGGCACGGTCCGCCACAGGTCATTGACCTGCAGCTGCTGATAGGCCTCGCGTTCACGTTGCCGCACCAGTTCCTTGGCCAACGAGGGCTTTTGCGGGCGTTTGTAGCGATCGACGCCGTAATACATCAAGGCATGGCAGGAGTCGAGCAGCAGTTCGACGCGTTCCATCCCGTAGCGCTCTTCGCACTCGGCAATGTAATTTTTTGCATAGACCAGGTAATCGACGATGGCGTGCGCATCGGTCCATAACTGGAACAGGTAATTACCCTTGAAAAACGAGTTATGCCCATAAGCGGCATGCGCGATCACGAGCGCCTGCATCGTCATCGTATTTTCTTCCATCAAATACGCGATGCAGGGGTTGGAGTTGATCACGATTTCGTAGGCCAAGCCCATCTGGCCGCGACGATAGCTCTTCTCCGTCGACAGAAAGTGTTTGCCGAACGACCAGTGACGGTAATTGACCGGCAGGCCGACCGAGGCGTACGCATCCATCATTTGCTCGGCCGAGATGATTTCGAGCTGAATCGGATAGATATCGAGCCTGTAATTGGCCGCGACCCGCGCGATCTCCCGATCGTATTGCTCGATGAGCTCGAAATTCCAGTCGGACGGGCACGGTAACTGGGTTCGTTCCAGAGTTTTCATGTGCTGCTCCTAGGCAATACTCTCATGCAATACGTCGGGGCCCTACGCTGCGTAGTGTGACTGGGCGCTCACCTTGGGGCCCGGGTAAATCGAAGCGCGCCGGACCCATCGGACCCATCAGACCTGCTTTTCGAACAACTCCCTGAATACTGGATAGATGTCCGACGCCGCAGTGACTTTCTTCATGGCGAATTGCCCATAGCTTTGCGCCAGCGTCTGATACTCCATCCACAGATTCTGCTCCTCCTGAGCGACCTGGATATAAGCAAAATAACGCGTGCGCGGCAATATGCGCTCGGCGAGTAAGGCCCGGCATTGCGGCGAATCGTCGCCCCAATTATCGCCGTCGGAGGCCTGGGCCGCGTAAATATTCCAGGCGCTCGGATCGTAGCGCTGCGTGATGATCTGATCCATCAACTCCAGTGCGCTGGAAACGACCGTGCCGCCGCTCTCCGTCGAGTGAAAAAAGGTATCTTCATCGACTTCGTCGGCACGGGTGTGATGACGGATAAAAACCACCTCGATCTTTTCGTAGTTGCGCGTCAAGAACAGGTACAACAGGATGAAAAAGCGCTTGGCCAGATCCTTGCGCTGTTCGTCCATCGAGCCCGACACGTCCATCACGCAAAACATCACCGCTTGACTCGATGGCG
>Ga0302220_10002171_pt1 | contig 14581 bp, 16 predicted proteins | sample II_Palsa_E1_3_FD_194572 | JGI IMG/M metagenome (GOLD analysis project Ga0302220, IMG submission 194572) | Peat permafrost microbial communities from Stordalen Mire near Abisko, Sweden - II_Palsa_E1_3 | ecosystem: Environmental > Terrestrial > Soil > Palsa > Peat permafrost | place: Sweden...
TGTTGTTGGCCGCCAAGGGCGCGCTGGTCGGCAAAGCCGTGGCTACGGAACCCGAACCTGAGCCATTGCCGGACGTCCCTGGCAAGATCACTGGCGCGATCAGTTTCAAGCTGCCTGTTGCCGACAGGTGAATGGTTTCTCCCGCGGCAGGCGTTCCGCTCACGGTGGCCACAAAGCCGCTGTCTGGCATGGTGAACGACATGTAACCGGCTGGCATGTTCGCGTTGTAGTAGGCGCGTGCGTCCTGCTGCCACTGGGTAACCGAGAGATTCGTGCCGTGCGCGAGATCAATGCCCGCCGAAAGTGTCGCCACGTCGAGCGCCGACTGCATGCGCGAGTGCGTCATGCCGCCGTCGATCGTATCGAGTGCAATGCACATGCACGCGATCATCATGCTGCCGCAGAGTGCAAACACAACTGTGACTGCACCTTGGTCCCTACGCAGCAACGCAGCGACGCGGCTTAGTCTCGGCTCGCTCGCGTGGGCGATCCGGTCATCGCGATGTTTTTTGGTGGCGCGAGTCATCCTCATCCCGATACCAGCGTTAGCGGCTGAAGCGTACGCGGACGCACGTAGATACGCTCGTAGAGAGTTTGCGTGCCCGGAGCACCCGGCCACAATCCGGCCGTCATCGCGAACGGATTGAACGTGTAGAAAACCTCCACCACAATAGCCGAGTCCCCGTTACGGAACGGCCAGGTCGCGGGAAGAATATTGCCGGTGGTCACCCTCGTCGTCATGCCGCTGCCGTTCCATGGGGCACTTGCCTGCCACCAGATTCGCGGCACGCCGGCCGTCATGGTCGGGGCGGGCATCGCCGGCCACACGCACGATGACATAGATTCGCATACCGAAGTAATGATGACGCCGCCACCCTGGTTCAAGCTGTTCGGTGCGCTTAGCAGCGTCGCTGCGTTCCAGATCGAACCGAGATCATTCGAGTCGGTGGTGGCGTTGGTGTTGATGAGCTGGGACGTCTGCCCGAGCGAATCGGCCAGCGTGAAAGCCGTGTGTTCCAGCGCGCTTACCGTGCGCATGTACAGGTACATCTCACTGAATCCCACCATCAGCAGCACCATGATCGGGATGATGATGACCAGTTCCACTGCTACGCTGCCGCGGTCCGAGCGAAGCAGCTGCCGAAGCGCCGCGCGGAACCCCGGATGTCTGCGCGACCGTACTGTGGCGAAGGCAGTTGTCATTTTTCGTTCTGCACGATGTAGTTGCGCTGGAAAGTCAGCAGGGGAATGCCGACCAGCTGGGGAATACCTGAGATGCCCGGTGTCGTCAGCGTGATGTTGTACGACACGACATCACCGAGCGAGCCGAGCCCGGCCGTGTAACTACTGCTGCCAACAGCGTTGTACGTGCTGTAGTCGAGCTCGGTGATGGTGAGGGTCGTTTTGGGCATGCCAGTCCAGCCGCTCATGATGTTCGTCACGATCTGTTGCGCCTGGGTTGCCCTTGTCCCCAACGCAGGGTTGGTCGTCGTCAGCCCCACGCGAGACGCGGACTGGGCGGCGATTTGCACGGTCGCGTCGATCATCATGTCGACCGCGAGCTCCACCGTACCCAGCACGATGATGAACACGAACGGCGCGGCGATCGCGAACTCGATCGCCGACACGCCGCGGCTGTCGCGGCGGAGGGCATCAAGGAAGCGCACGAATCCGCGCAGATCCGCAGCTTTCATCGCACGCTCGACGCCTGGATCGAGGCTGTCGGAACGGCCGTAGCCACCGTGGCAGAATGGCCCGCCGTTTGCGACAGAATGGCGCGCTGGATTTCATAGAAGCGCAGGTTGTCCTGTACCGACACCTTCGGCAGCGTCTTTCCAAGGATTTCGGCTGCGGCCTCGGCATTGCCAAGCAGCCCATAAGCAAGCGCCAGATCCTGGCGCGCCTGCGGCGGCGCTTCCGGATAGCGCGTGACGTCGAGCAGCACGTTGGCGCCCTCGCGCGGATTGCCGCCGAGCACCAGCGACAAACCCAGGTTCACGCTTAGCAGCGGGTCGCCCGGATTAACCTTTAGCGCCTGCTGCAACACGGCTTGCGCGCCTGCATGGTCCCCTTTCAGGTCGAGCGCCGCGCCTAAACCCGCCGACGCCATCGGATCGCCCGGCACGCGGGAGAGCACGCCTTGATAGGTCGAGATCGCATCGTCGAAGCGGCGTTGATGGATCGCGACACGCGCAATGCCGATCAGCGGCGCCAATGCGGCTGGATCGAAACTGCTGGCGCGCTGGTAGTAGACGCCCGCGCGGGTGAAGTCACCCACAGCGTAGAGCGTATCGCCGAGCCCGGTCAGGCCCGGCACGGACTTCGGGTCGGCTTTCACGACCTTGTCGAAGAGCGAGGTCGCCAGGTCGATGTTGCCCGAGTCGAGGGCGGTGGCCGCTATACGGAGCTCGCCCATCGTGCCCGGCGACGAGTTCCGTGTCACCGGGCGCGCTTCGGTCACGTGCTCGGTCGTCGTGCAGGCGGCGCCCGCAAACAGTAGTGAAGCGCCTAGCGTCGCGAGGCACATGTTCCGCAACATTCGGACCACTGACGATGAAGCGGCGGCCGGCGAGGGGGCACCAGAAAGCAGGGCGGATGAGTTCATTTTTTGTGGATCACTTCGAGAAGCTGAATGACGGCCGGCCCCGCTGCGATCACAACGACCGCCGGAAGAATGAAGAGCATCATCGGAAGCACCATTTTTGGCGCCAGCTTGGCCGCTTTTTCTTCAAGGGAAACGATGTGCGTCAATCGTTCCGTGCGCGACAAGATACGCAGTGCCTGGGTGATCGGAGTGCCATAACGCATTGATTGCGTCAGCGTCGAGATCAGTGCGCGGATCGAGGGCAGGTCGATGCGCTCGGCGAGACCGTGCAGCGCGCGGCTACTGTCGCCGGACAGCTTCAACTCGTCGGCGGTCAGTGAGAATTCGTCGGACAGAGGCGGGCAGATTGTCGCGAGTTCATCGGCGACGCGCCGAATGCTGACGGCAAGACTGTTGCCCGCATTCGTGCAGATCACGAGCAGGTCGAGTGCATCGGGCAGAGAGCCGGCCATCTCCTTGCGCCGGCGTGATGCCCGAAATGCGATCGCATATTCGGGGAGCATCATGCCGATCACGAAGGCGCCCATCATGGCCGCGCCGCGTCCGACCGGAAACGAGCCGATCACGGGAATATGTTGACCCAACATGACCGTCGGCACGGCGCAAAGCAGGCCAAAGCAAAACTTGACGGCAAGCAGAACCGACACCGCGTAGTGACTGCGATAGCCGCTGCGGAGCATCTCCAGACGAAGTTTTGCGCGGTATTTCGCGTCGAAGAGCGGCAGTTTATCGCCGAATGCAGCGAGCCGGCGCAAGACGCGACGGCGGAAAGTTTTTTCTTGTCCGTCGTCTTCGAAATCAGTCGGGACTGTCTGATGACTGAGCGCGGCTTCGCGCACACGCTCGGCAATACGCCCACGTCTTCCGCCGTGTTTGGTCGCCCACCAGATCGCGAGCCCGGCGAAAAGCGCCAGCAGCATCAGCAGGTTGATCAGCGTCTCGACGTTGGACGGGCTCATCGCGAGGTATCCAGTTTCGCCAGCTTGTTGATCAGCGCCACGCCGAACACGACTGAGATCGCGGCGTAGGTCAGCAGTTTATGACCCGCCTCCCGTTCGAATAGCACCATCATGTAGGGGCGATTCATGAAATACAGGCACAGCATGATGCAGATCGGGATGGCCGCGAGGATCTTGGTCGTGATGCGAGCCTCGGCGGTAAGCGCCTTGGTCTTTTGACGAACCTCCCGCCGGGTCCGGACGATGCCGGACAAGTTTTCCAGTGTCTCGCCGAGCTGGCCACCGGTTTCCCGCTGCAATAGCAGACAGACGCAAAAGAATGAGAAGTCCGCTATTTCTATACGGTGCATCGCAACGGCCAGTACTTCTTCGAGATCACGCCCGACCTGCAGCGAATCGCTCATCTGCTTGAACTCGCGTCTCAGCGGCTCGGGACATTCGTCGGCTGCCGATCCAATCACATGCGTGACCGGCACGCCCGCGCGAACCGCGCGCACGATCATATCGAGCAGGTCCGGGAAACCATTGAGGAAGCGCTTGCGAAAGCGTTCGACCAAAAAGTTGTAAGCGCGCATAGCCCCGAACACGGGTAGCCCCAGGACAAGGAGCGGTTTCGCGAAAGCGGGCAGCGGCATGAAGTGCGTCATGAGAAGCGCAACCAGTTCGCTGGCAATCGTTACCGCGACGACGACGCGGATGCCACTGGTCCCGGCAACCGTGCGCAGCCGCGAAAGCTTGGGCCGAAGCCAGCCGCTAAACACGTTGTCGGTTTTATCTATCGTGAACAAGTCTGAATTGACGTTGACCGTGCTCTGCTCACGCGTGACGTGACCCAAAAACGATTCACGCATGCGCGTCCTGATCCGCGCGTCTGGCTGCTTGTGCCTCATGTCCATGACGACGAGCGCCATCGCGCCGCAGAGAATCACGCCAATGAACGAGCACACTGTGAAGACGTCGATCGGACTCATGTCCTCATGGCCTCCAGCAAAGACTCCTCCAACCCGTAGTACGCGGCGCGCGCCGAAAAGGCGGGCCTCACGGACGCACATTCGTACACGCCCTTGACCTCTTCGCTGTAGGCGGTCGCGTCGTAGTGGAACGTGAACAGGTCTTGCGTGATGATGACGTCTCCTTCCATGCCGACCAGCTCGGTGATGCGCGTAACACGCCGCATGCCGTCGCGCATCCGCTCGATCTGCACAATCAGGTGCACAGCACTGGCGATCTGCCGCCGAATCGACATGAGCGGCAGGTTGCCGTTGGCCATCATGACCATGCTTTCCAGCCGCGTGATACCGTCTCGCGGCGTATTTGCGTGGATCGTGGTCATCGAGCCGTCGTGGCCGGTGTTCATGGCCTGCAGCACGTCGAATGCTTCCGCGCCGCGTGTTTCACCGAGGATGATCCGGTCTGGACGCATCCGCAGTGCATTGCGCACGAGGTCGCGCTGGGCGACGGCGCCCAGGCCTTCGGCATTCTCCGGTCGCGTCTCGAGGCTGACCACGTGCGGCTGCACGAGCTGCAGTTCGGCCGCGTCTTCAATCGTGATGGTGCGTTCGCCCAGCCCGATGAAATGCGACAACGCGTTGAGCAAGGTGGTCTTGCCGGAGCCCGTGCCGCCGGACACGATGATATTGAGGCGGCACGTGCTCGCGAGCTTGAGCACGTTCGCCATTGCTATCGACATGTTGCCCTGTTGCGCCATGCGGTAGAGCGTGATATTGCGCTTCGAGAATTTACGGATGGAGATGGTCGCGCCGTGAATGGCGAGCGGAGGTAGCACGACGTTGACCCGGCTGCCGTCGGCGAGCCGTGCATCGACCATTGGGCTGCTTTCGTCGACACGGCGCCCCACGCCCGCGGCAATCCGCTGTGCGACGTTGACAACGTGGGCGTTGTCGCGGAACTTGTACGCGGTCAATTCGAGCCGGCCGTTGCGCTCCACATACACCTGGTCCGGTCCATTGACGAGCACGTCGGTGACAGTTTCATCGGCAAGCAGCGGTTCAATGGGTCCGAGCCCGAACATGTCGTTGAGCAACTCACCGACAATCTGCCCCTGCTCGGACATGGTGATGTTCAGGCGTTCCCGTTCGGCAATGCTGAGCACGAGCTGTTCGACACCCGGCTTCATCTGCTCGCGTGTCTTGCCAATCACCGCTGATGCATTCATGGAGTCGAACACACCGCTGCGGATAACCTTGAACAGATCTGAGCGAACCAGCGCTTCGTTACCTTCGACCATTGGGGCATAGGTGGCGGCCGGCGCAGCCGAAGCGGGGGCGCCGACCGCCTCGAAAGCCGCCAGCGCCGTCTCTCCAGCGGTGGGTACGAATTCGGTCTGCGTTCGCGCGACCTGCTTTTGCCCGAACATCAAGCTTTCCTCAGTTTGAACTTGTGCAGTAGCGTGCGTTCAACTGCCGCGTGCTGTCCGGTCAGATCGTTCGCAATCCGCATGATCGACTGGTTGAAGCCGGTCGCGGATTTTTCCTTCGGCGCCTCGCCGAGGTTTTCTGCGATTGACAAGGATTTTGCTTCGAACTGTACTTCGTGCAGTACATTGCGGCCGACCGCCGACGTGAAATCGGTCGTTTCAACCTTGCCGGCGCTTGCCGCGTTAGGACTGTTCAATAGCAGCGATGTCGCCGGGTTGTTATCGCGGTCCTCGATGTAGCGCAACAGTCGGATCGTTTGCCGCGTGGAGAACACGGTGCGGTCGGTAACGAGATACACGCGCGATGCGTTGTCGAAGGCTTCGACTGCGAGTGGATCAACCGGATTGCCAATATCGAGCAGTACATAGTGAAAGCTGTCGCACAGTAGTTGCAGTACGCGTTTCAGTGCTCCTGCCTGATAGGACTGTGCGACGTCGAAGTCCATCTCGGCGGACAACACGAAAAGCCGGCTGCCTTTCGCGACCAGCGTGCGGTCGACATACTGCGGATCGAGCCGATGCACGTTCTGAAGGACATCGTTCAGCCCATTGTTGCTCGTGATGCCGAGCATGCTGTTCGCTGCCCCCCCATTCACGTTAAGGTCGACATACGCCACCCGCCTATGGGTTTCGTCAGCCAGATGGCGCGCGAGATTCAACGCGAGCGTCGTGACACCCACGCCCCCGCGCGTTCCGGTGAACACGATTGTCTTACCGATCCGAGCGGTCGCAATCGGGCTGATCTTGCCTTCCTCGACATTGATGGTTCGCTTAAGCAGTTCGACGGTCAGCGGCTTCACGAGATAGTCGCGCACGCCAATTTTCAAGAGGCTGCGGAAAAGTCCGACATCGTTACGTTCGCCGAGCGCGACCACCTGGACCGACGGTTCGCATACCTCCGAGAGGCGGGCGAGGTCGGACAGCGGCATCGCGGAGTGATGCAGGTCGACCAGAAGGAAGAGCGGCGAGCGATCGAGTTTTGCGACATACGCAATGGCGTCGTCGATCCCACCAATCACGACATGCACATGGGGCATCGCCTGTTCGAGCACAAAGGTCTTCAGGACCCGCTCCGTCGCCCGGTCGGAGACGAACGCGATGAAGTCGGCGATCCGCACGCCGGCGCCGGCTTTCGTTAAGTTAAACCCTGTCGTGCTCATAGCGTGTCTTCAATGAAGGTTGAGCGCATCACTTGGAGTCGCGCGACGTGGTCGTGTCGAGCGGGATCACATGGCCGGTCTCGTAACGGCGCACGGCGCTCGCTGCGACCGCGGCATCGGCGGGCGCGAGCTTGCCCGGCGCCACGAGATCTTTCGGATTGGCAACCTGGGCAGCGAGGTTGGTGTACGTCGCGCAACCCCACTGCATGGAGGGGCGGTGCCAACCTGCATCGGTCAACACCGAGCCGCGCGCAAGCTCGGTGCAGTCCGGCGACACCGCATTTTTGCCGTCGAAACCGATCACCGACTGGTCCGGCATATCGCGCGGCGGCTTGAAACAGCCGCTGACGCACATGGTTGTCGCGCAGACAAGAAGGAGGGTGAGAATTTTTGTCGAGTTCATGGCATCCGGCTCAATAAACGTATCCGGCCGCGCCGACGAGACGTGGCTCTCCAGCCTGCGCGGACGCGCCGGTTGTCCGGTGTTGTTGGAAGCTGTACTCCACGTCATTGCTGGGCGATACGAGCGATTCGAGCGGCGTACGCAGCTTGCCCGGGTCGGTTGGCTCGACCAGATAGGGCGTCACCATGATCACCAGTTCAGTCTTGTTGTTCTGATAATTGGTCGAGGAGAAAAGCTTGCCCAGGATCGGAATAGAACCCATGCCCGGAATCTGCGAAATGATGTCGGTCGTATTGCTTTGCAGCAGCCCGCCGATCGCGAAGCTTTGACCGCTCGCCAGTTCGACAGTCGTATCAGCGCGGCGCACGCTCAGGCCCGGGACCGTGATGCCACCGGTCGTCACGCTCACTGTCGTGTCGATCTGGCTGACTTCGGGACGGACCTTAAGACTGATGCGGCCTTCGCTCAACACGGTCGGGGTGAAGTCGAGCTTGACGCCGAACTGTTTGAACTCGACGGAAATCGCGCCGTTGACTTGCGACACGGGGATCGGGAACTCGCCGCCCGCGAGGAAGCTGGCCGTCTGCCCTGACAGCGCCACGAGGCTTGGCTCGGCGAGCACGGTCACCAGACCCTCCTGGTTCAACGCGTCGACCAGTGCCTGAATGTCCGTGTTGCCGGTCTTGAATTGACCGAATAGCGAATAGGCATTGTTGCTCGGCAGATTGACCGGATAAGTGACCTGGCCGTTAGCGCCGGTTAGCGGCTGCGCCAGGTTGTAGATGGGGCGACCGCTATAGATGCCGCCGAAGAAATTTCCGGCTGCATTGCCCAGCGCCTGCCAGTTGATCCCGAGCTGCTGCGTGACATTCCGGTCGACCTCGGTGATGCGTACGCGCAATTGCACCTGCTGCGGCCGATCGATCGTCATGCGGTTGACCAGCACTTCCTTGTCGGCCAGATACGGCGTGAGCGATTGCACGACAGCGTCGGCATCGGCAGCGTTAGCGGCTTGTCCTGACACTTGCAACGACCCGTTGCCCGTGCTCAATTGCAGATTCATGGAGGGAAACCGCGCGTTTAGCATGCTGTGCAGCGCGTCCATGTCGCGTCCGACCACGATCGAGCGCTGCAGCAACGTCTTGTTGTTCGCGCCGAGCACATAGAGCGTCGTGGTGCCGGCCTTCTTGCCCAACACGAAAACCGCCCTCGGTGAAGGAACGTGAACATCGGCGATCGCCGGGTCTGCCACGAACACCGAGGTCGCGTCTTCGTTGAGACGCACGAGTGTGCCCTTGCCGGCGGCGATATCGAGTGAACCTTGGGAAACGGCTGGCGCGTCGGCGGCTGGATTGGGCGCATTGGCTGCATTGGCCGCTAGCCGCGGCTGTGCAGCGTGCGCCGGCGCGGCGAAGATCAAAGCCCCCGCGTACAAGGCACATGCCGAAAGCCTCGTCGTGTTGGCATGCAAACTGAACGGCAGTGTCATGACTTCCTGTCCTGGCGAATGAGTGCGACGTCGAACGGCTTGCATGGGATCACCGCGGCATGGCGACGGTGGGCAGCGGCGGCATCGCATCACCACCGGCCTGGGCGACGCTCGATGTCGAGTCGGCCTTTTCGGAGCCTCGATAGACGGTCACCGATTTCGGCATGGCCGGCGACGCTATGCCGCCAGCCTTTATCGCGACCGGATGTGTTCTGGGCAGGTCACGCAGTGCACGGGAAATGTCGCCGGCCCAGACGGGTGCGCGCGGTGCATCGCCGGCTGCCGAGGCAGCAGTGGCGCCCGACGCGAGCGCATACGGGTCGCGCGACACGGTGGCAAAGCTGCGCAATGCGAGCGACAAGCTGCCGAGCCGGGCGGCCACCGCCACGACTTCGCCCATGTGCGGTGTCACTTCGAGCGTTACGGTGCGAACGCGCTCGTTGTGGTCCGTCGTGTCTCCGCTTTTCGGACGGTTGATATCGGAGCCGGACGCCAGAACGCGAACATGCTCGACGACGGTTTCACTCGATACCGCGAGATCGGGCGAATCAGTCTTGCGATCCATCTGCTGCGTGAGCAGCAGGTCCACGTAGTCGCCTGGTTGAATCAGTCCGGCATTGCCGGAGACATCGTCGACGGCAACCGATACCGCGCGCATCTCGGGTTTGAGCGTGGCGGCCAGGAAGCCGGGTGCGCTTGGGAGAATGACGTCGTCGGCGACGATGACCGTACCGCTGGTCACCGGATGGCGCAGCAGCGCGCCTTTTAGTTCCACCGCACCGGGTGCGCCGGATACGATGGCGCCCGGCGGCAATGTTTTGGCCGGAAGGTCCATCCACTTGATGTCTTCGTCTCGCAATAGCAAGCCTTGCGGAAGATCTGCGGCGCTCACGCGTACTTTTTCCTGATTGATGATCGTTGTGGATGGTCGCGTCGCACTCGCGACGACCACTCGTACGACCAACGCAACCAGGATGGCGCCAACGATAAGGATTGCGAATTTAATGATGTTAGACATAGGGATGCTGTCCTATCGCGCCAGAATCAAAGGCAGTAAGGCGGGCAGCATGATGACTGAACCGCCCCCGAGTGCGAGCGCTACACCGTAAGGCACGCCGCGCGCTCCTGAAAACATCGCCAGCGCCCGCACGGGGAGTGAATGCTGGTCCAGGTCCTGGTCCATGTGTCGCGTCGCAAGACTGACCAGCGATACGAGCGTTCCGATCACGGATACCAGCGTCAGGGTCGGCAACCACAGAGTCGGGCCGGTCCACAGAAAAATGATTGATGCGAGCTTTGCATCGCCGCCGCCCAGCATCTTTGCAGCGAACAACGCGGCGCAGATGATTAACACGCCGGCTGCCAGAAGGAGATGCGCAAGAACGTCGCGAAGAGACAGGCGAACGATCAGTGCGTTTAAAAAAAACAGCCCGCCGATTGCAAGGACCGCCGGGGTCGGCAGGCGCCGGACCCTCACGTCGACGACAGCCAACCATAGCAGTGCGCAAAGTACTACGAAGCGAATTGCGAAGGGCAGGGGTTGCACGATGCGTTCCGGGAGCAGTGAATGAAGGGGAGGTTCGAAAAGACGGTCGAACCTCCTGGGGCGACGATTAGTTTGAGGTGCTTCCAGCCTGAGCCGTCGTGATCGAACTGAACATGGTCGTGAACATGCCCTTAACGTCGGTGCTGAACGTTGTGGCCACCGCGCCAAGCGCCACGGCGACGATGCCGGCCAGAACCGCATATTCCATGGCACTGACACCGCGTTCGTCGCGAACGAACCAGTTGATAAATTTGCGCATTTTTATATTCCCCTAACGTGATGGTTGGCGTCGGACCATCAGGTAAGTGAAAGCCCTGAAGACCGACATATCGTACCCAACAGCCCCGATTTTCTAGAGAGCGGACACAAGGCATATCTCGCCTCAGCTCGCATTTTTGGATCCGGGAGCGGGTGAATCACTTAACGACCGCGTGTAGAAAAACTTTAGGAATCGAAAATAAATGAGTTTCGCGTACGTATTCTTCATACAATTCGACGCCGCGGTACGAGTAGAAGTTAGTTTTCCAAAAGGTTTGCGCGCTGAATTTTGTCGTTGCGAGTCGGGTATTTATGGCGTGTTTGAATTAGCGTATGCGTGCCTAGGAAAAACCCTTAGTGAAACCAATTTCTTTGCCACATCCAATCTGACGAAAAGCGACGCAAGCGCACATGATCCCGATGACTAACAACTGTGGCCAACATTGGCAACCGGATAGCGCAAAGTCAGGCGGGAGAGCCCGGTGAAGGAAGGCCGACTTTGGGGACGTTGTCGTTAAGCGAACCAGGAGATTTACGCGAATGAGGTTGCATCGATCACCGAGATGACCGCGAGCTGACATTGATCCAAATAGTGAGAGATATTCTCGACCATTGATATTCGCTTGAGAGCGTGCCGATGAGCCGTGGCGGCGCATTACCACCGAGGGGAGCCTGGATGGCACAGCCGCCAAAGCTGCGTTCGGTCCAGTGCCGTTTGCAAGATATGGCGAGAACATCGCATCCAACTATGGACGGCTCATAGGCTTGTGCTTTGCACCCGGGTTCTCTGCGCAAGTGCGATCAATGTTCGCTGGCACCAATGATGTACCCACGCGAACGATTTGATTGGAGTACTGATTGTTATGGATTTTCAAACAATGGCAAATCGCCGTCTTTGGTATGTCGACGGAGGGTCACCGTGGCTGGATGGTGGGGAACCGGGAGGCGAAGCTCGCTAACTCAAGCCGTGTCTGGATGACGAAAAAATTTAGGGCCTTCGCTCCACGCGAATAGTCACATAACGGCTCATTGCGTCGGACACCCTACCGCGTCGACTACTTGCCGCTTGCGGACATTTCGCGATGAACTCAAGAATTGCTGACGGACTCACGACCTTACGGCCCTTCCTAAGAGAAACGAGAAGCCCGTTTTCGCTAATTGCGCGCGCGAAATTCAGATCATTCGGTCAATCGTCCGGAGTCCAGGGTAGACCTTCGACGTGTTGCGCCCAAGGAAGTGCTGAGCCACACCATGCCTGCGTTTGAGGGGGAATCTGGGCTCGCTGTTTAACAGCACCAAGCCGCAGATTGTATTGGGTGGGATTCTCCGGGTTAGCCGAATAAATCGGAGTGCCGCAATCAGTGCAAAAGGCTTGAGAGCGTTTCGCGCCGGACTTGGCGGTTTTAACGTAGATCTTCGGCTGCCCGTGCAAAATACGAAAGTTCTCGGCCTTGGCAGGAACGCTAGCGCGAAAAGGCGAGCCAGACAGCGTCTGGCAGTCGGCGCAATGACAAAGAACGGCTTCTTCTGGATCGACGATGGCCTCGTAAGCTATCGCGCCACAATGGCAGGTACCTTCAATTTCCATCGTTTGCCTCCACGCTCAAAGAGTTCATCGCGCTACTCCGCATCTTAAGACTGCGAGAAAAACGCCGAAAGCTAGCCGCTAATGCTTAGGCATGAAAATTGCAATTTATTGGGCGTCGGCATTTGAAACAATAGTTGACATGCGTGTTCACCGACGACGCCTCGTTGGGTCTCAACGCCGACTTGAGACCGCAGTGCGAAAAGCTCCCGATGACAAACGACAAAACGGCAAACGAGACGGCGGACTCCAAACCCGAAACGCTTTTGGCGACAAGCTCGCTGGATTTTCCGGTGGTTGGGATAGGTGCCCCGGCCGGCGGAGTCCATACTTTACTTCGCTTGGTTGAGAACATGCCTGGCGATGTCGGCTCGGCGTTCGTCATTGTCTTGCATCCGTCCCCGAAGCACGAGAGCGTCGCCGAACAGGTCCTGCAATGGGCAACGAAGATGCCTGTCATTCAGGTAACGACGCCCACGCGAATCGAAAAGAACCGCGTCTACCTCATCTCGCCATCGAACAACTTGTCCATGGAAGATGGACATTTGTATTTCACGCATGTTGGTCACCTTCCCGGCCGGCCCGTCACGATTGATTTGTTCTTTCGGAGTCTAACCGAGGCGCATGGCGCACGAGCCTTCAGCGTCATTCTTTCTGGATCCGGAAATGACGGGGCAGTTGGCATCGGTCGCATCAAGGAGTTCGCTGTATCGCGTGACGAGGATTTCATCTGTATCGAGGTTGTGGACACCAGGCGGGCCATTGCGGCGGACTTCCTGCCGAGAATATTTGACATGTTTAGCCAGGCTGAAGCGGCGGAAAGGCGCGATCGTGGTGGACTAGGAATCGGCCTCTCGCTGGTCAGGCAAATAGCAGAGATGCATGGAGGACGCATTGAGGCCGAGGCTGCGGGCTTGGGGAAGGGCGCTCGTTTTCGTCTCTGGTTACCGGGAAGCCCAGTTTTGCGAGGGTTGGACTATCCGGGTGAGCCGGTCGATTCGAGCGCTCTCATGGGGCTTGAAATCCTGCTGGTCGACGATGCGTTGGAAGCGCTCGAAGCGTGTCGCACGCTTCTGGAACTCGAGGGCGCGCACGTGCAGGCGGAGGCGAGGGCAAAGCAGGCTCTTGCGGCGCCAACGAGCGACGACTTCGATCTGATTCTGTCGGACAACGGAATGCCGGAGAGGCAGTCTCGACATTGGGCGTGCTTTCGTTCCGCCTCCGACGAGGCCGAAAAATTGCTCAATGCTATGCCGACTCGTTCCGCCGAACAACGTTTTGCCCTGCTAGATCACCAAGATAAAACCCGGTTCTTTAGAGGATGATCACGATGAAAAAGCTCTTGAATATGAGTCTGGGTGTGGGCATGGCGGGCCTGTTTTGCCTCTCGGGAGGCGCGTGCGCGCAACAGGCAGCGTTCACCAACGCACCCGTCGACGTGTTTGCGGGGCCCGCGCCGGATTATCCAGTTGTGTCGCAGCTGCCGCAGGGACTTCAGGTAACGATTTACGGTTGCGTGGCCGGCTATACCTGGTGCGATGTAGCCGTTCCAAACCTGCGTGGCTGGGTCGATGCTTCTGCACTCAGCTATCCTTATCAGGGTTCAAATGTGCCCATCCCGACTTATGGCGCGTCCATCGGTCTACCGATCGTCGCGTTCTCCTTGGGCGCTTACTGGGGCAGCTATTATCACGGGCAACCGTGGTATCACGATCAAGGGCGATGGATCAATCATGCATCGCCTCGTCCGGGTCCCGGTTATGGGCATCCGCAGCCGCAGCCGCAGCCGTATGGCGGACATCCTCCGGGGCCGCCACGCAGCAATGAAGGCTACGCAGGCAGGCCTCCCGGGGCGCCGCAAGGCAACTACGGGCACCCGCCTGGACCCGGTGTAAATCATGAGGAGGCTAGGCCGGAGCATCGCGGGGGCGAAGACGATCATGGCCATCCGCCGCCACAATGAGCCGATATCAAGGAGCAAGGTGCACGCCGGCGCCCGGTCCTCGAACCAGCGATGATCGCTGCCGTCGATCTGGATCAGCTCGCCCAGGCACGAACGCCGGTTCCTCGGCTGGTGAATCTTGGGCGGACGCTGCTTGCGCGGAATCCATAGGCCCGCGTCGGTCATCAGGTGGCGCA
>Ga0302220_10002175_pt1 | contig 14577 bp, 16 predicted proteins | sample II_Palsa_E1_3_FD_194572 | JGI IMG/M metagenome (GOLD analysis project Ga0302220, IMG submission 194572) | Peat permafrost microbial communities from Stordalen Mire near Abisko, Sweden - II_Palsa_E1_3 | ecosystem: Environmental > Terrestrial > Soil > Palsa > Peat permafrost | place: Sweden...
CAATGCAGATCTCACCGGTTATCGCTGCTGTCTCGACGTGCTTGTTCGTCTTCGTCACCCTCTTGATCTGGATTGCGGACCGGTTGCGCCGACGCAGTCTAGCCTCTTGAAATCGCCTTCTTTAAATCCCCTGCTTGAATCCCCCATTTCCCAGGAATTTTTCATGCTTACCTCTCTGCAATTGCGTGGCGTCTTCCCGGCCATTCCCACGCCCGTTAATCCCGACGACACCATAAGCGCAGAGGCCGCACGCGCGCTGATGCGCTATCTGCTCAAGCAAGGCGTGGACGGTGTCGTGCCACTCGGCGGCACCGGTGAATACGGTGCGCTCTCGCGCACCGAGCGCATCCGCATGGCCGAGATCACCGCCAAGGAAGCGAACGGGACGATCCCGGTGGTCGCCGGCGTGCTCGATCCCGGCTATCACGATGCGATGCAGGCAGGAAAGGACTTCGCCGCGGCTGGCGTCGACGGCTTGCTGGTTTTGACGCCCTACTACACCAATCCGACGCAAGCTGGTATCCGCGATTACTTCATGCGCTATGCCGATGAATCGCCACTGCCGATCCTGATCTATGAGATCCCGTACCGCACCCGCATCGCGATTGCGCCCGAAGTGCTGCACGAGTTGTCCAAGCACGAGCGGATCATCGGCATGAAGGCCTGCAACACGGACATGTGGCATTTCCTGCGTACAGTGGCGGGCGTCGACGACTCGTTTGCCGTGCTCAGCGGCGAGGACACGCTGTTTCCGCTGCATGTTGCGGCAGGCGCGCGCGGTGGCATCGTGGTCACGGCGACCTTGCTGCCGAACGCGTGGCGAACGATTTATCGGTTGGCCGCCGACGGCAAGACACGGGAAGCGCTGGCCTTGCATCGCTCGCTGATTCCGCTGATGAACATGGCGTTCGCGGAGACCAATCCCGGCCCGATGAAATCCGTGATGGATTTGATCGGTGTGCACGCACCCGCTATGCTGGCGCCGCTGGTTCCGGCGGCTGCGGAGTTGTCGGACAGTTTGCGTATTGAACTGCGCAAGCAGCTCGACCTATTCGAGCGCGGTGTTTGAACGTTCAGCGCATATAGTTCGACAGCCGCGCCTTGGAAATTGAAGTCGCGGCGACCTGCACATGCTGTGCGAGTTCGGCTTCCACGCGCTCGAGCGACCAACGCGAGGTCGGCACCGAGATGTTGATCGCGGCGACCGCCATGCCGCTGTGATCCGTGACCGGCGCAGCCACGGAAATATCACCGAGCACGGTTTCATTTTCAATCACCGCATAACCCTGGCGCGCCACCTTTTTCACGCGCGCGAGCAACTTTTCGGGGTTGATTTGTGTGTAGGGAGTAATCGGATCCAATCGCGTTTTCGAAAGAATTTCGCGGACGTGTTCGTCCGAGAGACGGGAAAGGATGGCGATGCCCGATGCCGTGAACATGGCCGGCAGACGTGCGCCGACGACGATATCGATATTCACCAGATGCTGCCCCGGGAAGCGCGCGACAAACACGATGTCGTGGCCGTCGAGCGCCAGCAAATTGGTCGTCTCGCCGAGCCGTCGGCTGATGTCGAGTAGATAGGGCGAGGCTTTATCGATGAGTTCGTTGGCCCGCACGTAGTTGTATGAGAACTGCAGCACCTTGGTCGTCAGGCCATAGCTGCGAGTTTCGGGCACGCGGTAGAGATAGCCGAGCGTTTCGAGCGTATAGACGAGGCGCTGCGTGGCGCTGCGGTCCAGCCCGGAGGCGCGGGCAATATCGACCAGTGTCATATGGCGCTTTGGGCCGTCGAAGGCGTGCAGTACCTGGAAAGTCTTTTCGGTCGATCCGACGAAAAGCGACGAGCGGGCAGCGGCGGGCTCGAGTGCTTTGTTGGGCGTAGCTGCGGCGCGATTGGGCATGGCGGATTTGTAAACTTCGGAATAAGCGTATTGTAATTATATCGATTGCTATACGAGTAAATTACGCAATTCGAATAATATATTGCTGAATCGAAGTGCCATGAGCGGAGCGACAAGAATGGAATCACGAGAAGTGACGCTGTCGGATATCGAATTGATTTGCCGGCACAGAGAGGAGATGTTTCGCGAGGCGGGACGCGATGAGGAACCGCTACGCATCATGACGGAGAATTTCCGGGACTGGCTGCGCCCTCGCCTGCGCGACGGTTCGTATTTTGGTTATGTCTTGCTCGACAATGAGCTGCCCGTTGCTGGCATCGGTTTGATGTCCATCGACTGGCCGCCCCATCCTTTGCATCCCGCGCAGGACAAGCGGGGCTATGTGTTGAACGTCTACACGGAGAAAGCCTATCGACGGCGAGGGCTCGCACATGAGCTGATGCGATTGGCTGATATCGCTTTCAGCGAGCGCAATCTCCAGTATGCGGTCTTGCATGCGACGGCGACGGGGCGGCCGCTCTATGAGAAGCTAGGCTGGGGAACTACGACTGAAATGGCTAAGGTCTTGAGAGGCTCTTAGTAAAGGAAATTACATAACCGGCGACATGTTTCCGTCTACGTTGATAGACGTTCCTGTTACGTAACTCGCGAGATCCGAAGCGAGGAAACAGGCGACATTGGCAAATTCTTCGGCCGTCCCAACGCGTCCAAGCGGAACGTTTTCGCCCATTTTCGAGAGAAACTCTTCATAAGAGTCGTCGCCCGATTGTGAATGTTTGCGCACCCATTGGTCGCTATCGATCAAACCAACGTGCAACGAATTAACCAGCACATTGTGAGGTGCGCCTTCCCCTGCAAGCACTTTCGTCAACGCCATTCCGGCTGCGCGAGACACGGACGTCGGCGCGGATGCCGCTTTCGGAGCCTTTGCGCCGATGTTAAGCACATTGATCACGCGTCCCCAGCGGCGTTCGACCATTTGAGGCCAGGCGAGCCGCGTCAGACGAATCGCCGCGAATAGCTTCAGGTCGAGATCGGCCTGCCAGACCTCGTCGGAAATCGACATGAACGGGCCGGTTTGTGCGATCCCCGCGTTGTTGACTACGATATCGATCCGGCCGAAAGTTTTCATTACGTCAGAATAAGCGGCGGCGATTTCCTCGGCTTTTGTTACGTCACAGGGGGATACGTGGACGCGACCTTTCGCTGTCTTCGACACGACAAGCCGTGCCTCCTCAAGCATCTCGGGACCCCGTGCGAGCATCGCGACATCAGCGCCGCTTTCCGCCATCCTGGCGGCGATCGCTCGTCCGATACCTTTGCTACCACCGGTTATCACGGCGACACGGCCTTTCATGTTTGCTTCCATCGTGCTCTCCTAAAGAAAAACCATTTTAGGGCGGTCTTGCGATCGGGCCCAGCACACATCAGCGGCACGCAATCCACAGTACTCGCTCTCGAACCGCACACCTCAATCCAGCTTCACCGCAAACCCCCGCTGCACCCCAGGCCGCGCCATCAAAGCCTCATACCAACGCGCAACATTCGGAAAGTCCTTCAAATCCACCTTGTGCCGCTCATGCCGCCAAGCCCAGCCCAAGATCGCAAAATCCGCAATCGAAAGCGCCCCCGCCACATACTCGACATTCGCCAAGCGACGATCGAGCACGCCATAAAGCCTGCGCGTCTCGGTGCTAAAGCGATGCAGCCCATAGTGGCGTTCCCCTTCGTTCTTCAGCGCCGCGAAATGATGCACCTGCCCTGGCATCGGCCCAAACCCACCAACCTGCCACATCAACCATTCCATCACCGCCACACGCTGCCGAGGATCTTCCGGCAGGAACTTGCCGCTCTTCCCCGCAAGATATAAAAGAATCGCACCCGATTCGAAGATACAGATCGGTGTTTCCTCAGGACCTTCGGTATCGACTATCGCCGGAACCTTGTTGTTCGGGCTAATCCGCAGAAACGCCTCGTCGAACTGCTGCCCCGCACTGATATCCACCGGATGCACCAGATAAGGCAACCCCATTTCTTCGAGCGCTACGCTGACCTTGCGAGCGTTCGGTGTATTCCATGCATAAAACGTAATTGTCACGGCCTTAATCTCCAGGAACGGTTTGAGAGCTGCGCCATACAAATAACGTATGACTACACCATGAATTAAATATTTTACATGTACTTACCCCAAGCTTAGTATCGGCTCGCGCCCACCTAAAGAAAAACATTACTAGCCAAGGTGATAAGCCGCGGTCGAACCGTTTAGAAAATTGGGCGCCCAGGTCATGAAAATGTAAGTTTATTAAGAACAACTAAATAGTAATTATGGAGACCAGGATGAAAAAATCACTTCCCGCGCTGGCAGTGTTGGGTGCGTTCGCCAGTCTTGCCCACGCGCAAAGCAGCGTCACCTTGTATGGCATTATCGACGAGGCCGTCGTGTTCCAAAGCAACGCCAAGATCACGGGCGCCACCGCGACCACAGCCGGCGTCGGCGGTCGCAAGTTCTTTCTCGACTCCAACACCGGGCTCAGCGGTAGCCGTTGGGGCTTGAAAGGCGCCGAGGACTTGGGCGGCGGCCTGCAGGCGGTATTCGACCTGGAAAGCGGCATGAACATCAATACCGGCGGCCTCAATCAAGGCGGTCTCGAGTTCGGCCGGCAAGCCTACGTCGGCTTGAGCAGCCAAACCTACGGCTCGATAACCCTCGGTCGTCAATACGACGCGACGCCGGAATTCGTCGGTCCGATGATCTTCGCCGACCAAATCGGCGGCGTCTCGTCGGCGCTTCCCGGCGACCTCAATAACGCAAACAACACACAGCGGATCAATAACGCGATCAAATACACCAGCCCTTCGTTCAACGGCTTGGTCTTTAGCGGGCTGTATAGCTTGGGCGGCATCTCCGGCGAGGCGGCTCGCGATCAGATCTACTCGTTTGGCGCAGGCTATGGGAACGGGCCGGTCACTCTGGGCGCTGCGTTCCTGAAAGCGAACCAACCCAACACGTCGTTCTTCAGCAATGGCGCTCTCGGATCGGGGTCACTCGCGGCCGGCGGCCAGAGCATCACCACGGGTAACAACCCGGTGTACGGCGGCTATGTCAACGCGAACTCGTATCAGACCGCTGCCGCTGGCGGCGCTTATGCCATCGGACCCGCACATTTCGCCATCGTCTATTCAAATACGAAGTTTCAAGATCTGCAAAGTGGCTTGTCAGGCTTGGCCACCTCGGCGACCGGGCCGCTAGGCACGGCAGTATTCAACGCGGTCGAAGTCAATTTCGTCTGGCACTTCACGCCAGCCTTGCAGGCGGGAGGAGCGTACTCTTATACGCGGGGGAGCAGCGTTCAGATCGGCAAGACCAAGACCTCGGGCGGCGCCGACTATAACCAATTCACGCTGTCCACCGACTACGCCTTGTCGGCGCGCACCGATGTGTACCTCGAAGGTATTTATCAGACCGCGAACGGTATCGATTCGACCGGTGGCGTTGCCGTGGCGTCGATCAACTTGACTTCGCCATCGTCGAATAACCACGAGGCCTTGGTGCGTGCCGGGGTGCGCGTCAAGTTCTAAAGCGGCTTCGGCTTGACCGGCCGCCTGGGCACCGGCGGCTGGGCCTTTTGCGCGAAAACTATCACCGTTTGCGCAAAGCGCGCTGCAGCCGGATTGACAACGTCACGCGCCGTTACCAGATGCAAAGGGGCCGTGAACGCGTCATCCTTGTCCAGCAGGCAATAGGCCACGCTTTCCTGGCTGTATCGCTGCATCGATGCGGGCACGAGCGTTACGCCGGCACCAGCCGCGACCAGGTTGATAGCAGTAACCATCCGTGGCACTTCGGTCACCACATGCGGGTTGAAACCCACCGCCGTACATGCCTCGATAAAATCGGCGTACATGCCCGGCGCACCCGGACGCCTCACGAATATAAAGGATTCTTCCGCCAATGCAGAGAGCGCGATACGTGGCGACGCGCGATTCAACTGCGGCGACACGCGCTTTAGCGTCGGCGACGCCCCGTTGCGGGTCGAAGGCGTAAGCAAGCGATGCCCCGCCGGCAGCACCAGCATCATATTTTCTTCGAGCAGCAAATCGAATTGCAATGTATCCGGTGTCTCGATCGGCTTGCGCAAGATCGCAGCATCGATGCGACCGCTTAGCATGCGCTCGATGATTTCCGCGGCATTTAATTCGCTGAGATCGATCGTGATCTCGGGATAAGCCTCCCGGAATTCCCGTATGGCAGCAGGGATCAAAGGATGAAACGCTGACGAACTGGTCAACGCGATGCGCACCGAACCGAGCTGACCAGCGGCAATTCTGGAAGCCTTTACGATGCTCTGATCCAATCCGAGCATCAACGCCCTCACGTCGTCCGCGAATGCCGCACCGGCCGGCGTCAACTCTACACCGCGTGCCATTCGGACAAACAAGGCAAAGCCGACCTCCTCCTCCAAAGCATGGATTTGCTGCGACAAAGGGGGTTGCTGGATGTGCAACCTCGCCGCTGCGCGTGTCAGCTGCCGCTCCTCCGCGACGGCAAGAAAATACCGCAAATGACGTAGTTCCATTGCTTTAGTCTCACATATTTTATAGATATGGCACATCGTTATAAATTACATTTTACATCTATCTTGGTCGGTGCCGGCAGACAAAATGTTGCCGATCGGCTGGGTAGACTTATCCACAGAAAATGGGGATAAGTCATCTCGAATTGCCCGGGAAGGCCTGTCAGATGGGAATCACATCGGTCATATCAAAAAATAGGCGCTTTTTCCCCTGTGGACGCTAGACTTTGGCGGATAGTTGCTACCCGGCTATTTGCGCTCGGTGGATCAACCTGGCGTGCGTGGACTTCGGCTCACTAGGCCGCGGCGTAAGGCGCCCCCCTTTGTTGCTGACTAGAACTAGTGGACCGAAAGACCATTCTCTCGGCGCACGCGCGGCTGACTGTTAGTTGCATTTCTCTCGGGCGAGCCTAGACATGCGATAGGTGAGCAATTGCAGGTTCCGAAGGAACGAATCGCGGCGGCAGGCTTTAATGGGAACGCTTCGTGGACAAGATGCCGCTCTCGCTGGCGGACCGAACAAACGTTTTCGAGTCAGATGCTTAGCGCGTATTCATAATGTTTATGCACAGCTCTATCAACAGAAGCTGGGGATAACTATAGGCTGCCAGATGTGCTGAAATCGCCATTTCGAGGGGGTTTGGTTCCCGTAGAAGCTCACCATTCGCGATCACCATTCAGTTGCCACTCAATCGTTGGTCTGTCGCCGAAGAGGAATCGACACCTCTCTTGCGAGCGAGCAACACAGCCGAAGCTCAGGCGTTGAGCAGTTCGGAAATCTCGATCAGATTCAGGTCGGGGTCGCGCACATAGACCGACCGGATCTTCTGCGTCGCACCGGTGCGCTCGACCGGGCCTTCGATGATGGGCCACCCTGCGTGGTTCAAATGCGCGATGACCTTTTCCAACGGCACCGCTGCGATGAAGCAAAGGTCCAGCGCGCCGGGAGCCGGCAAGTGCGCATGCGGTTTGAATTCCGAGCCGCGCACATGCACGTTGATCTTCTGGTTGCCATAGCGAAACGCAATGCGACCCTGGCCGAAGGTTTCCAACTTCATCTGCAGAACCTCGGTGTAGAAATGTTTGGTCGCGTCCAGATCGACGCATGTGACGACCAGATGATCCAGGTGATCGATCAATGTCATGCTTAACTACTCCTGTTAAGTACGCCTGTTATTTAGCGTGTGGACTTGGCTCACACCGGACTTTCCGCTCGACGTGACACCGAACATCTCGGTGGCTGGTGTTCAAATGATTGGACACATCGTCAGGCCCACCGTCTGCTACACCGCACCATCGGATGCCGAACTGCTATATTGCCGGTGCAAGCAAAACGGAATCAACCACCTCTAACGAAATAATGCTCCTCATATTTATCGGCGTCCTCAGCGCCGCGTTATCCCACATCGCACTCAAGCACGCAGCGCCGAATGTCATCTTCCACGGTGATTTTCGAAATCTGTTCAAGGAAATGTTCACCAATGGTTGGTTCCTGGTAGGTGCGGGACTGCATGTTCTTTCGCTGTTTCTGTGGTTGTTTGGCCTGCGGCGCACCGATTTGTCGCTGGCCCATCCGATGATTGCGTTGAGCCTGGTGATTGTCCTCCTGTATTCGCGGATATCGTTAAACGAGCCGCTGGGTTGGCACAAAATCGCCGGAAGCTTGCTGGTCATCGGCGGAGTTCTAACCATGATCAAATCATAGGCGTGCTAGCCTATTTCCGCTGGAAACGCGGTCCCTGCATCGGCTCACCCAAAGCGTCGAACGCGATGCGACGTAGATAACAGAAATGTAATGTCGTCGACCGTCTAGCGTAATCCACAGCCGACCATACTAGCCCGGTACATTGCACCGGAGCTATATCGATGACCGACCTGACTCAAACCCGACGTCCAAGCTTTCTTGCACGGCACAAGTGCGCAGCTCTGGTCGCGACAACATTGATCGCGATCACCATCGGCACGATAAGCTTTGTCGACTCCGGTATTTTCAACGTCTCCGCCTCCTATCCCGACGATCCACTTGTGGCGTGGGCCCTCCACGACGTCTACATTCATTCCTTGCACCGGCACGCGAAAAACGTCGTTGTACCCGCGGACATCATGAGCGCCGACAATATCCAGGCGGGGGCACGCCTCTACGACTCGACCTGTGCTTATTGCCACGGCGCCCCGGGTCGACCGCTCAGTTCCATTGGACAAGGCATCCTTCCGCTTGCGCCACCGTTATTGGACGCGCATCGCCGCAACAACCCGCAGATGATGTTCTGGGTCATGAAGAACGGCGTGAGAATGACTGCCATGCCCTCATTTGGAAAAACGCAAAGCGACCAGACGCTGTGGCAATTGGCCGCATTCCTGCAAAAGGAACATGGCATATCGCCGCAAGCCTATAGCGCGCTCGTCGCCGCGGGTGCGGGTGTGCAAGATCACACGCCACCGGATGCTTCGCGAAACAAGTGACGCGTCAGAAATGGCCACGGAAATTACCGCTGAAATTAACTCGGCATCGCCTTCGCTTGCCCATGCCCCGGTCGCATACGAAAATAGTCGCCCTGGTTCCAGCCATCCATGCGATTTCTTCCGCCTCTATATTCGCGCTTCTATTTTTGATCCACTACATGTTTAAATTATCTGCTCTACGACGTGCAATTCCACGCGTTGCCGCCGCTACGCTCGTTTGTGGCATCAACCTCGGCGCTAGTAGCCTTGCGCACGCCAGCGACGTTATCGTGCTCGACTCGGGCGAGGCAGACCTCACACTGATAGATCAGGCCAGCCATAAAGTGGTGGCCACCGAGCCAACCGGCAAGGAACCGCATCACTTGATGATTACTCCGGACAACAAATCGTTGATCGTCGCCGACTCGGTGTCCAACGACCTGATGTTCGTCGACCCTAAAACCGCAAAGGTCCAAAGGCGAGTGGAGGATATCGAGGATCCTTACCAGTTAGGATTTTCTCCCGATCACGCGTGGTTTGTAACCAATGGCCTCAGGTTGAATCGCGTGGACGTGTATCATTACGACGGCGAAAACCTCACACTCGCAAAACGCATTCCACTGGCCCGGACACCGAGCCACATGACGTTCTCGATGGATAACCGCACGGTGTTCGTCACCCTCCAGGATTCGGGCGAACTGGCGGCGATCGATTTGCCGACCCAAACCGTGAAATGGAAAATGCATATTGGCAAGGTGCCGGCCGGGCTCTGGATGGTGCCCGGAGATCGCTACCTGCTCGTTGGCATGACCGGCGAAGACGACGTGGCCGTGGTCGACTGGCGCAAGCAGCAAGTGGTGAGCAGAATCCACACGGGACGCGGCGCGCATAACTTCCGCTCGCTCGATGATGGCCGGCACGTCGCCGTGACAAATCGCGTGGACAGCACGATCAGCATCATCGACTACGACACGTTGACCAACGTTGGCAATATCACCGGACTCATGCCGGGACCTGACGATATGGAATTGTCAGCGGATCGCCGCTATCTGTGGGTGACATTCCGCTTTGCACGGCACGTCGGCGTGATCGATTTGACTACGCACAAGCTGGTAGACACCATCGCGGTAGGGCGCTCGCCGCATGGGCTCTATTTCGAGGATCGTGCACCGGTCCTCGCGCCCAATCCCGATTGATCGCATCGGCTCGCCATCACTGGCAATCAGGTAGGACGCGCGGCCTCAGCATCCACATACAGCGCATAAAGCGACTGTCCGGCCGCCATGAATAGCCGGTTGTGCGCGGCGCCGCCGAAGCATAGGTTGGCACAGCGTTCCGGCAGCGAAATACGGCCGATGGCCGTGCCGTCGGGAGCGAACACCATGACGCCGTTCAGGGCTGGCCCAGTGCCCCAGCCAGCCCAAAGGTTGCCGTCAGCGTCGCAGCGAAACCCGTCCGGCGCACCGTGTTCGCCGCCGTCGACAAACACGCGCCCGCGCACGAGACGCCGCTCCTCTTCTACCTCATACACCCAAATGCGCCTCGGTTTTGACCCGGACTCCACGATATACAGACGGCGCTCATCGGGCGAAAAACACAGGCCGTTTGGATTGTCGATGTTGGCGACGACAACCTCCGCCTGTCCCGTCACGGGGTCGAGCCGATAGACGTTGGTCGGCAGCTCTGCGGGTGCCTTGACGCCTTCGTAGTTGCTAAGGATACCGAATTGTGGATCGGTGAACCAGATGCTGTCGTCACTCTTGACCACCACGTCATTCGGCGAATTAAGGCGCAAACCGTCCAGGTTGTCGATCAGCACGGTCATCCTGCCATCGTATTCGGTTCGGGTCACCCGGCGGTTGCCATGTTCGCAGGTGATCAGCCGGCCCTGGCGATCGCGTGTGTTGCCGTTGGCAAAACCCGACGGCTTGCGAAACACCGACACCGCTCCGGTCTCCTCATCCCATCGCATGATGCGGTTATTGGGTATATCGCTCCACAGGAGGAAGCGGCCGTCGCCGAACCAGACCGGCCCTTCTCCCCAGCGCATTCCCGTAGCGAGCCGTTCCACCGCCGCATTGGTAATACGGTATTTCAGAAAACGGGCATCGAGCACTGCTACAGCAGGATCGGGATACGTTTCGCTCTGCCGCCATGGGGAGGTTTGCGTCATGGTTTAGCGTTCTTTCTTGCTGAAGGCTTCGAACGCTTGCGCATAATCCGGATGCCACCGCGAAAGCGGCGGCCGATTTTCGACAATGTCGCCCGCGGCCCAGAGGATGCGTCGCTCGTCGAGCGAACGGGGCACGTCGTTGTCGGGACAAAGGATGTAGAAATCGCCCGCCTCCAAGCCCGCCATCATGAACTCGGCAGTCTGGTCCGGCGTCCACGCGGCGGCGGGCTGTTGTGCGCGACCTTGGGCGGTCAGCTCCGTAAACACAAAGCCCGGAATCAGCAAATGCGCGCTGATCCGACCGCCAGCGGTATTGCGAAGCTCGTGCTGCAGCGCTTCGGTGTAAGCCTTCAATCCCGCCTTCGCGACGTTATAAGCCGGGTCGCCAGGGGGCGTGGTGATGCCCTGCTTCGACCCCGTGTTGATGACGATGCCGGGACGGCCGCGCTCTATCATGGCGGGCACGAAAACCTGCGTGCCGTGAATCACGCCCCACAGGTTGACGCCGAGTACCCGCTCCCAGTTTGCGGCAGGTCCGAATACGCCGCTACCGGGCTGGATGCCTGCATTGTTCATCAACACATCCGTGCCGCCGAACCGCTCGCGCACAGCCGCTTCCAGCCGGAACAAGTCTTCGACACGACTGACGTCCGTCCTCAAGGTCATTACGTCTTGCGCGCCATTGGCCGCCGACAGCGCGACCTGTTCACCCGCATGGGCAAGCCGGTCGGCACCGAGGTCCGCAATGCATACGCGCAGGCCACGTTGGGCGAACTGCTTGCAAGCGGCGAGACCAATTCCGGCAGCGCCGCCTGTGACGACGGCGACTGAACCGGGAGTGAGGGCATCATGGGTCATCAATAGCTCCTTTATAGTGGGTTGCTGGAAGGTTAGGACCTGCTTCAGATGGCCTAAGTCAGATGGCCAAAGTCAGATCAACTGATCCGTGCTCGACTTTTGCCACAGGTTGACTTCGCCTTCCTTCGCATAACGATCGATCGCCGCCAATTCCACGTCGCTAAACGTCAGGTTATTGAGCGCACGCACGTTTTCGCGAACCTGTGCCGCGCTGCTCGCGCCGATCAGCGTCGAGGTCACGCGCGCATCGCGCAGAACCCACGCCAGCGCCATCTGCGCCAAGCTTTGGCCGCGCGCCTGAGCAATCTCGTTGAGCGCCCTGACGCTGGCAAGGTTGGCATCCGACAGATGCGAGCGCTTTAGCGAGCCGCCGCCGGCGCGATTGATCCGAGCGTCTTGAGGCACGCCGTCCAGATACTTGTCGGTTAATAGCCCTTGCGCGAGCGCGGTGAAAGCGATGCAGCCCAGGCCGCCCTCATCCAGCGTATCGAGCAGGTCTTTCTCGATCCAGCGATTGAACATATTGTAGGACGGTTGATGAATCAGGCAAGACACGCCACGCTCACGCAGCAATGCGGCCATCTCTGCAGTCTTGGCGGGTGAGTACGACGAGATGCCGACATAAAGCGCCTTGCCCTGTTGCACTGCTGCGGCCAGTGCAGCCGCAGTCTCTTCCAGCGGCGTTTCGATGTCGAAGCGGTGCGAATAAAAGATGTCTACGTAGTCCAGCCCCAAACGCTGCAGGCTCTGGTCGAGACTCGCAAGTACGTATTTTCGCGAGCCGCCGCCCCGCCCGTATGGACCCGGCCACATGTCCCAGCCGGCCTTGGTCGAGATGATCAGTTCATCGCGGTAACGCTTCAAATCCTCGCGCAGGATGCGACCGAAGTTGCGCTCGGCACTGCCGTAGGGCGGCCCATAGTTGTTGGCCAGGTCAAAGTGCGTAATGCCGGAATCGAAGGCTGCGCGAACCATGTCGCGCTGCGTGTCGAATGGCGTGGCGTCGCCGAAGTTGTGCCACAGGCCCAGCGATAACAGCGGCAGTTTCAGCCCGCTGCGCCCGCAGAATCGGTAAGTCATGTGCTCGTATCGATCAGTTGCCGCTTCGTAATGCATGGTGGTCTCGCCGGTGGACACGCCGGCAATACGATCGCACTGCCCTAGCGCTACTTGGTCATTGTCATGTTTGGGATGAACGCACTAAGCTAGGCTGCGTAGCAGCCAATCACCCTGAATAAGGGTGATAAGATGGCCCAGTCGAGCTTATCCGACAAACGATAAGCGCTAACCCTAGAACAACCTGGACTTAGCCTGGAATCATGGCAAGAAATCTTCCCCCGCTGGTTGCATTGCGCGCGTTCGAGGCCGCTGCACGCAACGGCAGCTTCGTCAGAGCGGCGCAAGAATTGAGCATCACGCCTGCCGCCGTCAGTCAGCAGGTCCGCTATCTGGAGGAGCGTCTAAAGGTCAGCCTCTTCACTCGGCATACACGCAGCATCGAATCGACACCGATCGGTGCCGAATACGCCGCGGCACTGGGTATCGCGCTCGACCAGATTGCGGCGGCAACCGAGCGCGTCAGAGTGGACGACCACAGTGGCCGGCTGACGATCGCGGCAACGCCTTCCTTTGCGGCACAGTGGCTGATGCCACGGCTGATCCGCTTCCAGAACAAGCATCCGGAACTCGATGTGCGCTTGTCGACATCGAATGCACTCGCGGATTTCACGCGGCACGACATCGATGTTGCCGTGCGATACGGCATGGGCGAATGGGCGGGGCTGAGCGCCGAGCTGCTGCTGAGAACCGAACACTTTCCCGTGTGCAGCCCCGTGCTGCTCAATGGGCAGTTTCCGCTGAAAACGCCGAGCGACTTGCGCCACCAGACCATGCTGCACTTGATGGTGGACGAATGGACCGAGTGGCTGGTTGCCGCCGGCGTCAGCGATCTGGTCGGCCGCAGAGGGCCGCAGTATAGCGACGCTGGCCTGCTGACGCAGGCGGCCAGCGAAGGCCACGGCGTGGCGCTGGGTCAGTTGGTGCTCGTGGCTGACGACCTTGCCGCAGGGCGCTTAGTCGAACCCTTTGCTCTGCGCATACCGAGCGACCACGCTTATTACGTAGTCGCGCCGCCCGGTTCGCTGGAACGGTCTAAGGTCCTGGCTTTTCGTCGATGGATACATGAGGAGGCCGCACGGCCCCGATCGTGAATTCGACCGGGCGTCGTGCATGCTTTAGTGATCGCGCCACGAGGAACAGGCCACCTGCTCTCAAACCGATACCTGCGAAGCCAACAGATCCTCGATTTTTACCGGCAGATCCCGCACGCGAATTCCCGTCGCGTGATACACGGCAGCGGTCAGCGCCGGCGCAAATCCCGCCAGGCCGATCTCGCCGATGCCGCGTGCGCCGAGCGCGTTGAGCGCGAAATCGGGATAGTCAAGAAAGGTCACATCGATCTCGGGCGCGTCCGCATGCGTGGTCATCACATAGTCGGCCAAATTGCTGTTGATCGGCGCTCCGCTGCGTGCATCGTAGTGCGTCTGCTCGAACAGCGCCATGCCCATGCCCATGATGATGGCGCCTTCGATCTGGTTACGCCCCGTTCGCGTGTTGATGATCTTGCCGC
>Ga0302220_10002182_pt1 | contig 14566 bp, 11 predicted proteins | sample II_Palsa_E1_3_FD_194572 | JGI IMG/M metagenome (GOLD analysis project Ga0302220, IMG submission 194572) | Peat permafrost microbial communities from Stordalen Mire near Abisko, Sweden - II_Palsa_E1_3 | ecosystem: Environmental > Terrestrial > Soil > Palsa > Peat permafrost | place: Sweden...
TTTTTCCGACGACACCGACAGAAAATCAAACGTCTCCTGCACAGCGGGGCGCGAGATGCCGGGCTCACTGGCCCAGTATTGATAACGCTTCTGGAAAAATGCGACCAACTGGTCGAGCAGCGGCGCCTCGCCGTCGATACCGCTAACCGCCTGGACGCTTAGTTCGTCAAGGTCGTCGTTGACGATCATCAGCAGTAAGTCGCGCTTGTCTTTCGCGTAGACAAAAACCGTCCCTATTGCCACACCCGCCTGTGCCGCTATTTCCCGGGTCGTCGATGCCTCGTAGCCTTTCTCGATGAACATCCTGCGAGCCACCGCTTTGATCCGGCGACGCTTTTCGAGCTTGCCGCTCTCGCGGCGCCCAAGTTCGAGTCGGCTGTCTGGAGTGGATGCTATCTTCGCTTTGGTCATGCTCTGGCGTCTATGTTGAGAGGAGCCTATATTAGCGCAATCCCATTGTCCCGAAGTCCACCATGACAGCCCCTGATGCCGACACGCTCGAATTCTGGTTCGATTTTGGAAGCAACTATAGTTATTTGGCGATGATGCGAATCGAAGCGTTAGCCGAGCAACACGCTGTGGCTATCGAATGGAAACCCTTACTGCTGGGTCCAATTTTCAAGTCGCTTGGCTGGGCGACCTCACCATTCCTGCTGCAAAAGGAGAAAGGCAACTACATGTGGCGAGACATGGCTCGTCAGTGCGAAAAGTACCATTTGCCGTGGACGCGGCCGTCGAGCTTCCCACGTCGCGCGCTGCTACCGACGCGAGTCGCCTTGATCGGAGCGCAACAGATTTGGATCGGCGCATTTTGCAAACGGATCATGCATCTGAATTTTGCGGAAGATCAGGACATCGATGCGCCTGGCGTAGTCGAAGAGGTCTTGACCTCGCTCGGGTTGCCAGCAAAGGAAGTGATGGACCAGGCGCAATGCGAAGACAATAAACGTCATCTGCACGCGCAAACACAAGAGGCGCTGCAACGCGGGGTCTTCGGCGCTCCGATGTTTTTTGTCGGCGACGAGATGTTCTGGGGTAACGACCGCCTTGAGGATGCATTGGCGCTGGCTTCTCGATGCAGAAGCCAGGCCTGACTGATATACGCAACCCCGATACGCAACCCCGATACGCAACCCCGATATCCAACACCGATATCCAACACCGATATCCAACACCGATATCCAACACCGATATCCAACACCGATATCCAACACCGATATCTAACCCAGCGTACCTAACCCGTCATGATTCACGCGGCCCCGAATAAGCCGCGAAATCATTGCAACAACTTACTTGACCGTTGCCAGGTAAGCAATCAGATCGGCACGTTGCTTGGCATCGGCCAAACCTGAAAACGGCATCAGGTTACCGGGAACCACCGTCTGCGGATTTTGCAAATAGGCATCGAGCGTTTTAGCGTCCCATGTCAGTTTTGCGCGCTTCATCGCCGGGCTGTAGCGAAAGCCGGGTTCCGATGCGGATGCACGACCGACAATGCCTTGCAAGCCAGGACCCACGCCGTTAGCGGCGCTAGTGGCATGGCAAGCGATACATTGCGCATACACTTGCTTGCCGGCGTTGACGCTTTGCGCCATCGCGCTGGAAGCCCCTACTGCCGACACGGCAAGAACTGCAGCGACTGCGACTTTTTTCATAGACATCTCAAGAATCCCTCTGATGAGTGACTCCAGACCACCGGCCCGGAGCCACGTTAAAAAAGAACGATGCGAACAATTATGACGAACAATCACGCAAAGCGACTCGACAGTCGCCCAACATCAAGCCAACTCGCGCGGACGCTTGACGTAGTCCGCCAAATCGTCACCGAGCCGCAAAGCCATCGCAGCTAACGGGCCTGTCGGGTTGTAACCTGCGTTGTGCACGAATACCGAAGCGCCGACCACGAACAAGTTTTGCGCGTCCCAATGTTGCAGGCGCGGCGACACCACACTGGACTGCGGATCAGCGCCCATGATCGTGCCACCGGTGATGTGCGTGGTTTGATAGATGCGCGTATCGAACGGGCTCTTGCGTGGCGCGGCGGGGCCGACAATATCGGCGCCCATCGTTTTGGCGATGTCTTCCATCTTCTTGGTCACAAACGCCGACATCTTTTCTTCGTTCGAACGCCAGTCGAACGTCATGCGCAACAGCGGTTGCCCGTACGCGTCTTTGTAGACCGGATCGAGATCCAGGAAGTTCTCGGTGTTCGGATAACAACTGCCCTGAATGCTCAAGCCCATCGAGTGCGCGTACCAGTCGGCGCTCGCCTTTTTCCACGCGGTGCCCCACTGCGGCGTGCCCGGTGGCAAGCGACGATTCTTGATCGGACGACCGCTGAACATGCCCGCACTGATCCCGCCGCCGCCGAGGAAGTCCAGCCCGGTGTGATCGAAGTTATCGTTATTGAAATCGTCGATACACATTGCTGTGCCGCCGGTGGCGAGAAACGGATTCATCCAGCTATCTTTCATGAACAGGTTCACGCCGGAGTTGGTCTGGTAGCAGAAGTTCTTACCGACCACGCCCTGCCCCGTTACCGGATCGTATTGCTTACCGATGCCATCCTGCAACAGCAGCTTGGTGTTCGACATCGTAAAAGCTGCCAGCACCACCACGTCCGCGGGTTGTTCGTACTCCTGTCCGGATCTCAAATCCAGGTAACGCACGCCCGTCACGCGCTTCGCATCGCGATCGTAATTGATACCCAGTACGTGGGATTGCGTACGTAGCTCAAAGCCTTTGCGTTGCTTAAGCATCGGGTACAACAAGACCTCCGGCGAACCCTTGGCCTGCGCTTCGCAGATGAAACGTTCGCAGTGGCCGCAATATTGGCATTGGCCCAGCTTTTGTCCATCGGGATTCGTGTAAGCGCCGGACGAATTGGCAACCGGATAGGGAAACGGGTGATAGCCCATCTTCTGTGTCGCGGCAGTAAACTGCAAGCCGGCTTCTGTCGTGATCAGCGGCTTTTGCGCGTATTCGCCACGACGCGGCGCTTCGAACGGATTGCCGCCCGGCTGTATTTTTCCGTTGATGTTACCGGCCTTGCCCGAAATGCCGAACAGCTTTTCGAACAGCTCGTGGTACGGCTCCATTTCACGATAAGTGATACCCCAATCCTGCAACGTGACATCCTTGGGGATCGCGTTCTTGCCGTAGCGATTGATGTAATGCGTGCGCAGGTTCGGTTCGTACTCGGACCAGCGCCACGTATGACCATTCCAGTGATTGGCTGCACCGCCCACGCCTTCGCCGGGCAGAAACGCTTCCATCCAGCGTATCGGCGACGAGGCATCCTGGCGATTGTGACGCAAGGTATAGGTCTGCACGTTCCAGCGCTGCACCAAGCCCTGGCGTACGTCCCAACGCATCTCATCGCGCTGCGTCGGTAGCTTGGCTTCCGCACCTTGGGCATGCTCGCCGCCGCGCTCCAGCACCACGACATCCACGCCTTGCGAGGTCAATTGACGCGAAATCAAACCCGCCGTCAGACCGCCACCGATGATAACGACTGTGCGCTTTGGTAATTTTTTTATCATGTGCGTCACTCTTTAGCTGAAGTCGACAATGGATTTTGGATCTTTGGCACCGGGATAGGGCTTACCGCGGAACTCGATCATGTCCAGCGTATGCGTGGCCGGCAAGCCCGGATAGCCGACCATCTTCCAGAACACCTTGTCGTTATTGCCGCCATATAATGGATCGGCAAAGCACGCCTGTTCGAACAACGGATATATCAATTCGTTGAACCAGGATGCCAGCGGAATGTCGTCGTCCTTGATCTTGCCGTGGCCGATATCTTTCAGGAAACTGTCGGCGTCGGCCGGTTGCAGTTGATCGAACGTCTTGCCGAATTGAGCTTGGCATTGACGATTGGCCGCGGCCACGCCAGCCCGGAAAAATTGCTCAGGAGTGGAAGGTAATTGCAAGCCCATTTGCGGTTTGTTAGGCGCCCAGGGGCCATCCATATAGCGGCCGGCGCCTTGCCCGTATGCACCGGAGAGTTGACGGTCGATGAAAATCGCCAGGCCGCAATCGACGCCGTTGGGCGTGTATTGATCGGCGGGGCACATCACGTTGACCATGTTCTCGACAAAGGCCGCTTCGTCCGCACTGAAGCTTTCGTAACCGACCAGGATCGGTGTGGCCGCCGGTGTTCCCGCCGCCATTGCCGAATCGGCGGCAACGGCGGCGACGCCCGCGCCGGCGATCAGCTGGGGCGACAGCGGAGCCGCGCCTGCAACGGTAATGACCTTGCGCAGAAAGCTGCGCCGGTGCTGAGTATCTGAAGAGTCTTGGCTCATCTATGTCTCCAAAAATGTATGCGAGAAGTGTTGATGAATTCGCAGCGTTGTTAATTCGACTTAACATTTTCAAAGCTTGACGAATTCGAGGCACGGCGATCAAACCGCTATCATGATCCGGCCCCGTGCGTAGTATGCAGGACCGACGCGCTATTGGCGAACCCAGACAGTGCGACGCGTGGCGCGCGCCGCTGCAGGATGCGCACAACCCGCCTTAAAACGTTTCCCATTCGTCGGCGTTGTTGGCCACGCGCGCGGGTGTAGCAACTTCTTCTCCGCTCGCTCTTACCTCGTTGCCAATTTTCTGATGTTGGGTCGGGCAATGCGATGCGGCTGCACGCACAGGAGCGGCATGCGCGGACGGTGTTTTAGTCGTCGTGACTCGGGCCTGTGCGGCAGTTGGCCTGCCAGTATCGCTGCGTTCACCTGCGATTTTAAAAACCGCGACCGCGTCTTTCAACGACAAGGCCTGGAGTTCCAGCGACTGTGCCGCAGCGCTGGCCTGCTCCACAAGCGCGGCATTTTGCTGAGTCGCCTCGTCCATGTGCGTGACGGCACGCGATACCTGATCGATCCCGGAGCTTTGCTCGCTCGACGCCGCGGAAATTTCTCCCATGATATCGGTCACGCGTTTCACCGCGCCGATGATTTCACTCATGGTTTCGCCAGCTTGATGCACCAGCACCGAACCCGATTGCACGCGATCCACGGAGTGCATGATCAAGGTCTTGATCTCCTTGGCGGCGCTGGACGAGCGTTGCGCCAATGTGCGCACCTCGCTGGCCACCACCGCGAAACCACGCCCTTGCTCGCCGGCTCGAGCTGCTTCCACGGCGGCGTTGAGCGCAAGAATATTGGTTTGGAATGCGATGCTGTCGATGATACCCACGATCTCGGTGATCTTGGCCGAGCTTTCCTTGATTTCGTCCATGGTATGGACAACGCGACTGACCACCTCGTTACCTTGACCTGCTATGTCCGACGCGTTGCCTGCCAGCGTCGTCGCCTGGCGCGCGTTGTCAGCGTTATGCTTAACGGTGCTAGTCAGCTCTTCCATACTCGCGGCGGTTTCTTCCAGGGCGGCGGCCTGTTGCTCGGTACGGGCAGACAAATCCAGATTGCCCGCAGCAATCTGCTTGGTCGCAGAAGCAATCGCTTCGCTACCCTGACGCACGGTGCTCACGGTCTTCACGAGATTGTCTTGCATCTTCCCCAAGCCGGTTAATAGCTGCCCCATCTCGTCTGTGGAGCGAACCTGTACCGTGTGGGTGAGGTCTCCCGCGGCAATGTTGTCGAAGTGTTCGAGTGCGTGGTTGATCGGACCGGAAATTGTGCGGCGCAGCGAAAGCCAACTGTATGCCGCGACGACCAACCCCAGCAAAATCGCCAAGGCGGAGATCAGGCGGAAATTTCCGTAACGGCGCTCGGAATCTTCATAACTCGTGCGCGCCTGCGCGGATTCGTATTCGTTAAGTGTCGCCCCGCTTTTTTGCATGGCCGTATAGACCGTGCCCACCTTGCGGGCAGCATCCGAAATCGCTTGGCGATCGCCGCCCTTGATGGCGGTACGGAAATTATCCATGGCCTGTTCCGTCTGGGTGAGGCCATCGGTGACCTCCTGCGCCAGTTGCTTGCCATGTTCGGTTTGCGGCAAGGCCTGATATTTGGCCCACCAGTCCAATGCCTGCTTTCCGACGTCGGCGGCAGTGCGATACATCTGCTCGGCCCAGGCGGAATCGGTGGTGACGGAGGCCTGATCCAGCGATGTACGCTGGCGACCCATCCAAAGCAGCATGTTGTCCGCGGCCGACATTTTAGGCATGCGTTCCTGATACAGCTCGCGGTTGGTATCTACGACGGTGGAGATGCCGAGTAAGCCTATGACGCCGATCGCAATCAACAACATAGACAGGACCACCATGGCCAACGCGAGTCGCGCCTTGATGGTGAGTTTGGTTTTCGGCATTAGAAGTGACTCCGTTAGTTTTGCAGAAGGTCTTTGACCGGCGCCGCAGCATGGCTGGGAAAGTGCCGGAGAACGACCCCGTTATTTCTAACGGCATATTGACTCGATACTTTAGCGACGCGCGGTCATGGGCGCGAGCGCGTAGACCGCCCCAGCGCAGCGGAAATAGCAGTGAAAAACAGGAGGCGATAAGCCCTCGAGCGCACCTCGGCCGAATCGGCTCCGGTCCTTGGCAAGCTTGCGCTCGAGCGTTTAAACGACAAAAGTCGCGATAAAAGTCGCGATAAAAATCGCGATAAAGGCCCCTGACGGCAGGCCGGTCAACCCCGCAACGTCGTCAATCCGGATGCGCGATCGTCCCGGCGTTGAGGTCGGCGCCTCAGCTGATTTCGTGCCTAGGCATGCAGCACCAGCTTCTGCACACGCCAGTTCAACAGTTCGGCAACGAAGAGCACGTTCTCCGACGGACAGGCCATTTGATGGATCCAGCCGAACTGCTTCGGTTGCTTGCCGGATTGGCCGAGTACGCCCAGGACCTCGCCTTCCAGCGATAGCTTGTAGATGCGCCCGGGGAACGCGTCTGCGCTGTAGAGCACCGGGTTCGGCCCCGGCGAGATGCAGATCGCCCAAGGCGAGCCAGGCGCAAACGTGCCGGCAGCCATTGCTGCCTCGTCGGGTATATTGCCGATCGCCGCCTGCGCGCCGGGCGGCACCGGCACGTCGATGGTGAACTGGCGTTGGAAATTCCCCTCGCCGTCGAACACCTGGATGCGCCGGTTGCTGCGGTCGGCGACATACACGCGGCCCTCGCGGTCGAGCGCGATGCTGTGTGGTGTGTGGAACTGGCCGGGCCCGGTGCCGCGCTCGCCCCACGACTTGAGCCAGTTGCCGTCCTTGTCGACCTTGGCCACACGCGAATTGATGTAGCCGTCGCTGATATAGGTGTTGCCTGCGGCGTCCCAAGCGACGTCGGTCACCTGGCGGAAGCGGCCGGGCTCAGACGGAAGCGGCGGGTTCGGATGCTTGAGCGGGCCGGTGTCCTCGTCCGATGCCTCCTGCTTGCGGCCGAACACCATCGCGACTCGGCCCTCGGGCGTGAACTTGATCACCATGTCCGAGCCTTTGTCCGTCACCCAGATATTGTCGTGGCGGTCGACCTTGACCGAGTGCGCGAACGACCAGGCATAGAGGTTGTGGCCGATTTCCCGGATGAAGCGGCCGTCCGGGGCGAATTCGAGCAGCTGAGCCGCAGCCGCGGCATAGGCCGGACCGCTGCTATTGCCGCGCGAGAGTACGAAGATGTGACCTTGGGAATTGAGCGCCACGCCGGAACACTCGCCGAAATAGACGTCGCGTGGCAAGCGCACCGGATCGGGTATGGAGTCGTAAGCAATGGTGGGGACGGTCTTGGCGTAGGCGAAATGTGGCAGCAAGGCAAGCGCCGCGGCCCCCCCGGCTGCGACAGTCATGAAACGGCGGCGGCTAAGGGCACCGGCACCGTCCTGTAGATCGTTGCAGCACGGGCAGAATACCGAATATTGATGGCTCATGGGATGGTCTCTCCTCCTGGGTCGCGAACTTTGCCGGACTTCGTTTATGACGGACCCTACCAGGACGGCCAACACGCAGTCGATCCACGGGTGTGTCCAATCACTCATAAAAACTGAATGATCTGGCCACACTTTGCGCATTTCAACAATAGAGACTCAAACCTATATGGCGTTTCACCGACTAAGCCATTGCGCTTGAGCGGCCAATGCGTCTGTGGCAACCTACCAGCGCCGCATTGCGCAGCTACGTGCGAATCGGATATTCCTCAAGGTGACGATCGTTTAGACGTTGCGTACCACTCATCTCAGGAGACACCATGCAGAAGGAAATCATCCTCAACGCATTTGATATGAACTGTGTCGGTCACATTCAACAGGGCCTCTGGACTCATCCGCGCGATCGTTCGTCGAGTTACACCGATCTCCAGTACTGGACCGACTACGCGCGCATGCTGGAAGCAGGCCTCTTCGACGGTGTGTTCTTCGCCGATGTGGTCGGCGTGTACGACGTCTATGGCGGCAACGCGGACGCCGCGTTGCGCGGTGCCGTACAGGTTCCCGTCAACGATCCGACCTTGCTGATCCCCGCGATGGCCGCTGTGACGCAACATCTCGCCTTTGGCGTCACCAGCAATCTGATCGTCGAACAACCGTTTCTGTTCGCGCGGCGCATGTCGACGCTCGATCATCTGACGCGCGGACGCGTTGGCTGGAATATCGTCACCGGCTATCTAGACAGTGCGTCGCGCGCGATTGGTCTGACCGGCCAGATGGCCCACGACGACCGCTACGATCTCGCCGACGAGTACATGGAACTCGTCTACAAGCTCTGGGAATGCAGTTGGGAACACGACGCCGTGCTGCGCGATCGCGAGCGTGGCATCTATGTGGACCCGTCCAAGGTGCATGTGATTCATCATCACGGCAAGCAGTATCGCGTCGACGCGATGCATCTGTGCGAGCCGTCGCCGCAGCGCACACCAGTGCTTTATCAGGCCGGCTCGTCGGCGCGCGGCAAACAGTTTGCCGCGGCTCATGCCGAATGTGTGTTCGTCAACGGGCAGGCCAAACCCGCAGTCAAAGCCATCGTCGACGACATTCGCAGCCTGGCCGTCGCGCGCGGCCGGCAAGCTGACGATATCAAGGTGTTGCTCGGTGCGTCGATCATCACCGGCCGCACCGACGCCGAAGCCCAGGACAAGTACATGGAGTACCAGGGTTATGTCAGTTCGGAGGCAGCGCTCGCGCACGCGGCGGCATCGCTAGGCATCGATTTTGCCAAATACGATTTGGATGAACCCATAGACGCCGGAAAAAGTCAGGCCATCGTCTCCAACGTCGAGGCGATGACGCGGGCAGCCGGTCCGCAATGGACCAAGCGCAAGCTGCTGGAACAGATGGTTCTGGGAAGCCGTCAGGCGCCCCTGGTGGGATCGGCCGAGCGCGTTGCCGACGAGTTGATCGCATGGACGCAACAAGCCGGTGTCGATGGGTTCAATCTATCGCGCACCGTGGCGCCGGAGTGCTTCGAGGACTTCATCGCACTCGTCGTGCCTATCCTTCAAGAGCGGGGTGCCTATAAGCGCGCGTATCGCAGTGGCAGCCTGCGCGAGAAGCTGTTCGACCGCGCTCTTCTACCGGCCAGTCACACGGCGGCTCAGTTTCGCGCGCCCGCCTGCGCAAACGCGCCGGTCGTTGCCCCTGACTAAGGCTAGCAGCGGCATCGCGTTCGCGCGCCCGACTCTTCTGACCTGGCGCGCTATCTATCAGAGCGCGACCGATCGTGCGACGCACCGCGTCGATTCAAATGGCAACACGCGACAGATCCGCGACCGGGCTCTCGGAGTGCCCAAAGCTCAGGGCATGCAACCGGCTCCAGGCAGGCCGAATAAACACCAGGTTTTCACCGATGATTTCTTCGATCGCGTGTTGGAGTTCGGATGTGTCGCGCCGGGAAGGTTCGTCTAGCGTGTGACCGTCCGAATTCGTCAGCGCCGCGACAACCGGCGTATGGGCGTGCGCGCCGCCGCGCGTCACAATCGCCAGCTCACCCGAGGCTAACTTGACATAGCAGCCCGGCGGGTAAATGCCGAACTCCTTGATGACGACCGCCGCCAGCGGATCGCCGTGGTTCTGCGTGAATAATTGACGCGCCGCCACATTGGGCAACTCGGCAAGCCGCGTCGCACGCGCACTCAGTTTTGCGATAAACATGTCGATATACCGCAGCACTTGCGACATCTCGGTGGGCGTCTGCAATTGGGCTGGATAACCACCGCCGGTCGATGTTTCATGATGCTGCTCGACTGCGGCCAGCCATTTCTCATCGGTAATTCCAATCTGCCGTAACCATGCCGCGCTCTCATGCGGGTGCCGATGAATGTGTTGTCTTTGCTCGTCTGTAGGCGGTTGACCTTCCATTGCCAGTTGCCCTTGCAACTCGGTAATCGACATATTCATGGTCAACCCTGCGCCAACCAAAGAATGGCGATCGTCCTCGTTCCACTTCAGCCGACGCGCAATCAAGCCGCAGGTTGCTGCGACATGCAGGGAATGAAACACGCCATAATCTTTGTAGCGTGTTTGGTCGTGGCGCAAGATCAGGAACAGGAGCAAGTCGCGGCTGCTATCGCACAAGCTAATGACGTGGCTAACGCACTCCTTGATACGCAAGGGGTCCACTGCCGTGGCTGGGGATCGCAAGAACACGTCCATATGGTCGTGCAACCTGCCCCAAGTGCTGATGAATGTTTGCAACGGGGTTTGGGGGGTGGGTTCAACCGCGCTTTCCTCGACCGCGAATTCGTCCATGTCGACGAAAACACCTCGGTTCACCAGACTGTCCTGGATCCTTTGGCTTTCAACGATGAAACCTCTGGCCAACAGCAGGCTGCCGTCTTGGCCCCGCACGCCAAAACGTAGTCTCGCCCCAATTTGAATCTCGTGAAGGAAAGGTGCAATGGGTACCAAATGCATGACAGCCCCCCTTCAATGAAGGTCTGAAATGCTTGTGGGAAGCCATGCGCAAATTGGCGGTTCAATTTGCTGACGATGCTCTAGGCGGTAGTGAGCTCGGTAGTGAGCTCGGTAGGGAGCTCGATAGGGAGCTCGATAGGGAGCTTCATTGCGTACTGATGTCGGGCGCATCTTTCATTGCCTTCACTGTAGAGGCTAGACCAGACGCAAATCCGAGGTTGAACGGTTCCAAGCGCCACTGACCGGTGCCATTGAAATCTTGGACCTGATACTTGAGCGGTTTATAACCGGCAACCCCGCTGACCTGATTCCAGAGGAACCGTGGGCTCGGTGGCTTTGCGTCCCCGTCTTACAACGGGTTTGCCTAGTTTTCTTATTAAAATAATCTTCGCGATTGTGACACAAACTTTTAAAAAGTGTGGAGGCCGATCGTTAATTTGCCTTACGTCGAATTAAGTCAATCCTTCAAAGTTATGTTGCGCAACGCCTTGTCCGGCTCATTACAACAACGCAAACGCCTGGGCCGGCCACCATCGTTGCACCAGGCCGCCAATTCAGATGGCTACCCTGACGAGACGCTTCCCGGTGTATTCGCGCTGTATCGTCGGCGTGGAGTAGCATGGTCAGGCGCTGGCACACAGAGTGGTCGTCTCCGAATGCAATGCGCGCTGTGACCGCAACCACCATTCGACGTTCCCCACGACCTGGCAAGGAGCAAAGCATGGCCCATCGCAACTATCATAAGCGCCAGATTGCCGGTCGCGATCTGCATCCCGAGACCCAGATGATGTCGTACGGCTACGATCCCTTCCTGTCGGAAGGGTCGGTTAAGCCGCCCGTTTTTCTGACGTCGACCTTTGCGTTTCGCACCGCCGAGGACGGCGCCGAGTTCTTCGATATGGTTTCGGGCCGCAAGCCTTCGCCGGAAGGGGAAAGCGCGGGCCTTGTGTATAGCCGCTTCAATCACCCTAACCTTGAGATTGTCGAGGATCGTCTTGCGTTGCTCGACGGCTCTGAATCGGCTGTCGTGACGTCTAGCGGCATGTCCGCCATCGCGGCGATCCTGCTGGCGTTCCTGCGGCCAGGCGATTGTGTGGTTCAGTCCGTCCCACTTTATGGCGGCACTGAAACGCTGATTTCGAAGTTTCTGCCGGAATGGGGCATCAGGTCCCAGGTGATCGATGATGGTCTTTCGGTGAAGGCGATCCGCGACGCACTCGAAGCGGCAGCCCAAAAGGGCCATGTGCGGATGTGTTACGTCGAGACGCCGGCTAACCCGACGAATGCGTTGTTCGATCTGGAAGGGCTGCGCCGCGAGATCGATGCTTTCGAAACGCGCCACGGCTATCGCCCCCTTTCGGTATGCGACAACACGCTGCTGGGCCCGTTGTATCAGAAGCCGGTGAAGCAAGGCATCGACCTGAGCGTGTATTCGCTGACGAAGTACATCGGCGGTCATAGCGATCTGGTCGCGGGCGGCGTCACCGGCAGCCGCAGCCTGGTCACGAAAGTACGCGCGATCCGCAGCGCGCTGGGCTCGCAACTCGATCCGCATTCGTCGTGGATGATTACGCGCTCCATGGAGACGCTGGTGCTGCGCATGGAGCAGGCCGCGCGCAGCGGCAGCGCCGTCGCGCGATGGCTCGCGGGTAACCCGTATCGTCCCGTCAAAGTCCTTCATTCGGAGCTAATCGATGATCCGGCGTACCAGGCGGTCTATCGGCGTCAATGCAGCGGGCCCGGATCGACGTTTGCTTTCGTGCTCGACGGCGGTCGCGAGCAGGCGTTCAGACTCATCAATGGCCTGACGCTGTTCAAGTCCGCGGTGAGCCTTGGCGGCACGGAATCGCTGATCTGTCATCCCGCCTCCACGACGCATTCGGGCGTACCCGCCGACGTGCGTGCTGCAGCGGGTGTGTCTGAGGGTTTGATTCGTGTGTCAGTTGGACTGGAGCATCCGGACGACCTGATCTCCGACTTGTCGAACGCGCTGGAACACTGCTGACGCTCTTGCGCTCATCTATTAGTCCGATTCATATGACCATGAAATTGTTTCAATTGTCCGTGAGGCCGGCGGTACCGACAATGCCGGTCTACGGATAACAGCGTTAGTCCGAAGAAGTCTATCTGCAAATTATCGAGTTTTTTTACAACTCCCGACCTCAACCGTGCTCGGCATCGAACCGGCCGACGTACCGTTTGGTCTGCTTCTCAAGCATAAGGAAACGACATGAAGAACACATTACTGCCGACCTCGCTGGTTGGCTCTTATCCGCAACCGGATTGGCTGATCGATCGCGAGAAACTGGCCGGGCGATTCCCCCCGCGTGTGCGCGCCACTGAATTGTGGCGGGTTCAACCTGACTTGTTGGACCAAGCGCAAGACGACGCAACGTTGTTGGCGATTCGAGACCAGGAACGCGCGGGCCTGGACATCATCACCGATGGAGAGATGCGTCGCGAGAGCTATTCCAATCGTTTCGCGACAGCGCTCGAAGGCGTCGATATGGACAATCATGGGGTTGCGTTGGACCGCAGCGGCCATCCGAATCCGGTCCCCCGCGTGGTTGGACGCATCCGTCGCCGGCATGCTGTGGAGGCGCGCGACGTGGCGTTCTTGCGCGCCAACACGGATCGCATGATCAAGATCACGGTACCGGGGCCGTTCACCATGTCCCAGCAGGCACAGAATGATTTTTACTCAAGTGAAGCCGAGATGGCGCTCGACTACGCTGAGGCCGTGAATGCTGAAATTCGCGATCTGTTTGCCGCCGGCGCGGACATTGTGCAGATTGACGAGCCTTACATACAGGCACGCCCGGAAAAAGCACGCGAATTTGGGCTCGCGGCGGTAAATCGCGCACTCGAAGGCATTACGGGGCGCACTGCGCTGCACATCTGCTTCGGTTACGCCGCCGTAATTCATGAGCGCCCATCCGGCTATTCGTTTCTGCCGGAATTGTCGGAGTGCTGCGTGAAGGAGATTTCCATCGAGACCGCGCAATCGTCGCTGGATACTGCCGTGCTGGAAAAGTTGCGCGGCAAGACCATCATTCTGGGCGTGCTTGATCTATCGGATTTGACTGTTGAAACGCCCGAAATCGTCGCCGCGCGAATTCGGCGCGCTCTTCCGCACGTCGATCCCGCGAATGTGATCGTGGCACCGGACTGCGGGTTGAAGTATTTGCCGCGAGATGTGGCGTTCGGCAAGATGAAGGCGATGGTGGACGGTGCTGCCATCGTGCGTCGCGAGTTGACTGGCGGCTAAAAGGTTTGTCGGGGCATGGCAACTGGCTGGCTCTCCTCGGGTTTCGGGGGCAGCCAGCCCGATATGCCCGTGCGTGATACGGACCTTCCGAAAAAATCTGATACTTGTCATCTGCCTGCCAGTAGGACGTTGGAGCGGAGCATTTTCGAATCTCTCACGGAGCATTTCCTATGATTGATTTATCAATCGTGGGGAGCGCATCGTTGGTTCTGCCGCCTTGGCCTGGAAGACACTGTGCCCAATCACTCGACATTCTCGAAGATTCGGCACGGACGATTCCGCGACAGCGCAGCGTTGCCGCACGTCTTCGAATCTGTCCTGCGCCGCTGTATGAGCTAGGGCCTCCATGCGAAAAATCGCCACAGCAACGGGCTGCAAAACGAGTTTTTCAAATGTGAGGGACTTCCCCAACCTGAGGCGACATTGAAGTCGCACGGCATCGAGTGCCAAGATTGAGGTGTCAGCCGTCAATCTGAACAGGAGGGGGAAGTCATGGAAC
>Ga0302220_10002184_pt1 | contig 14558 bp, 16 predicted proteins | sample II_Palsa_E1_3_FD_194572 | JGI IMG/M metagenome (GOLD analysis project Ga0302220, IMG submission 194572) | Peat permafrost microbial communities from Stordalen Mire near Abisko, Sweden - II_Palsa_E1_3 | ecosystem: Environmental > Terrestrial > Soil > Palsa > Peat permafrost | place: Sweden...
TAATCTCGAAGCGGTCGAAAGCCGACTGGCGGTCGAGCCGGAAGTCGGAGCCTTTTGCCACAGCAACCAGCCGAGCATCGCGGATATCTGCCTCGCAAGCATGTTTTCAGTCATGCAAGCATTTGACATCCGAATGGAAGGCATACCGGTAATAGATCGGATCATGAAGAATTGCTATGCGCTCGATGCGTTTGCACGCGCGGATCCGTACCTTCAGGAAGGTGCGCCAGCTAAGGCGACCCGCTAGCCGCTTGTTGGCATATATGAAAACCATTGGCATTTTTGTTTTTCCCGGTGTTCAGTCGTTGGACGTTAGCGGTCCAATGGATGTATTCGCGGAAGCGAACCGGTTTTTGCCCCCGCAAGCGCAGTATCAGATTGAAGTGATTGGATCAAAACCAGGCCTGCTGAGTTGCTCAAATGGCCTTCTTATCCAAGCGCATCGTCCTTTCTATGAAGTGTCCGATGCTTTCGATTGCTTACTCATTGCGGGTGGTCCCAAACTTCCGCAGCACGAGCTCTGTCCTGAGTCTCGTGATTGGTTGCGTTACATCGCGCCTAAGGCCCGCCAGTTCGGTTCAGTCTGCAGCGGCGCTTTCATCCTGGCACGAGCGGGGCTGCTTGAGGGACATACTGTTACGACCCATTGGAATCACGCCGCCGCATTGGCACTCCTTTGCCCCACCACAGTGGTGGAGCCGGACCAGCTTTATATACAAGATGGTCCGCTAATCACGTCTGCGGGGATTACTGCTGGCATAGATATGTCTCTACATTTGCTTGCCGCGGATCACGGACGAGACATCGCATTGCAGGTGGCGCGGCGTCTCGTCGTCTTTACGCAAAGGGCCGGAGGACAATCGCAATTCAGTCCTTATCTCGCGGCGTTCGCTAGGTCAAAATCTCCGCTCGTGCGTATCCAACAGTACGTCCTGGCTAACCTTTTAGCGGACTTGTCGGTGCCGGCCTTGGCACGCGTCGCAAATATGAGCGTGCGCAACCTCTCGAGAACGTTTGCCAAAGAGGCAAATATGTCGCCCTACGATTTTGTTGAGAATGCGCGTATCGACGTGGCGCGCGCCCTACTCGAAGATCCAAGAGCACCACTCAAGAGCGTGGCCTACCAGTGCGGTTTCAATGACACCCGCCACATGCGGGAGATTTTCAAGAAGCGGCTCGGCCTCTCGCCTCGTCAGTATCGACTGAATTTCGGGGTAGCGAATCGGCGTCCGTGAGACGGGTCGGTGGGCTGACACGGGGGAAATACATCTCATTCATGTTTTAATAAATAAGTTATACCGATGTTTTTCGGATGTATTTCAGGATTTCATATGATTCGCACTACGTATAAATAATAGATCGTGCGTTTTTAAAAAGTATCATGCACGCCTGGAATACGTGGCAGGTGGCTGCGATACATACTCAAGTCTCGACTACGACTGGAGAATATGATGAAAGAAATCATAGAAGGATTTCTGAAATTCCAACGCGACGTCTTTCCCTCTCGCGCGGCTCTGTTCAAAAAGCTTGCAACCACACAATCGCCGACCGCGCTTTTCATCACCTGCTCAGACAGTCGCGTGGTTCCGGAAATCATGACGCAGCGCGAACCCGGTGACATTTTCGTCATCCGTAATGCCGGCAACATCGTTCCGGCCTACGTCGGCGAACCGGGCGGTGTTTCAGGAACCATCGAGTATGCCGTCGCGGTACTCGGCGTCAAGGACATCGTTATTTGCGGGCACTCGGACTGCGGCGCTATGACCGCGGTCGCAACGCACAAGCATCTCGAGCATTTGCCCGCAGTCGCGGGGTGGTTGCGCCATGCTGACGCGGCGAAAGCGATCAACGATGCGCATGAGCACGCATCGCCTACCGAAGCCGTGGATTCGATGGTGCGCGAAAACGTCATCGCACAACTAGCCAACATCAGGACGCATCCGTCCGTGGCGCTGGCCTTATCCAAAGGCAACTTGAAATTGCATGGCTGGGTCTACGACATCGAAACCGGGTCGATTCTCACCTTCAATAGTGAAGCCCTATGTTTTGTCCCGCTCTCCGAGTTCCCGCAGGCCTGTGCCACTGCCCCGTTATCTTCCGCACGCTTCGCCTGATCGACTCACTTACCTCAAGGAAAAATCATGGTTCAGACACTCGTATCTCAAGACGCACGCCAAGCGCTGACCGACGATGTGCTCGAGGCAAAAGCACGTAAAGGACTCTCTTGGCAGGATTTGACGGAAGGCACGGGGCTCAGTCTCGTCTTTCTGACTGCGGCGTTGCTGGGTCAACATCCGCTTCCGACGGAGGCTGCCAAAGTCGTCTGCAAGAAGCTGGACCTCGATGCGCAAGCGGTATCTCTACTAGAGCGCATCCCTCTGCGCGGCAGCATACCCGGCGGCGTTCCGACCGACCCGACCGTCTATCGCTTCTACGAGATGGTCCAGATCTACGGGACGACGTTGAAATGTCTGGTCAACGAGATGTTGGGGGACGGGATCATCAGTGCGATCAACTTCAAGATGGATTTGAAAGTGATCGACGACTCGGACGGCGGCAAGCGCGCCGTCATCACATTGAACGGCAAGTTCTTGCCGACCAAACCATTCTGATTTGCGATCCTGCCGCGTTTTACGTGGCGGGATGAGGCAGAGCCTGCGCAAATCGATAGCGATGTATTTTCACCCACCCAAAGGAGTTTTTCATGACTGAGACCACCACCAAAACCGTTTCTGCTTATCTTCGCCCGATTGACCACGACGGCTTGGCGGCATTCGCGGAAAAAGGTCGGGGCAATCCGGCATCGCGCGGAAAAAATAACGTTCACACAATCTCTCAAGGCATGTTTCGCACGTTGGGCTATGTGGGGCAGCACACGCCCGTAGTGGTCGATGAGCCGCTACATTTGTTCGGCGAAGACACGGCTCCGGCTCCCGGCGAGGTCGCGCTTTGTGGCCTGGGCGGTTGCCTGGCGGTAGGCATCACGGCGGTAGCGAGCTGGAAGAAGGTCAAGCTGTCCAAGCTCGAAGTGTTTATCGAAGCGGACATCGGCAATCCTGGCGCATGGGGCGCAGGCGGCGCGCAAATGCAGCCGGCGCAAATGGGCTTCCAGGCGATACGCGTCAAGGTGTTCGTCGAAGGCGATGCAACACGTGCGGAGCTTGACGAGATCGTGCAACAAGCGAACTTCTATTCGCCAGTGGCCAACACGATGCGCAATCCGATTCCGTTCACCATCGGTCTGACCGACTAAATCGGCGAACGATAGCCGTCTGAGCAACCCCAGCGTGCACACGTGCGCGACTGGGGACTGGGGGCTGGCCATGCTGTCGTTCAATACACCTTACACAATAGGGGGCGATATGATTTTTCGCCAATTCTTCGATCAGACGTCGAGTACGTTCACCTACTTGCTGGCTTCCGGAGTAGGAGGGGAGGCCTTGATCATTGATCCAGTGAAGGAACAACTGGAACACTACCTCACGGCGATCGAGCAGTTGGATCTTCGGCTAGTCCAGGCGCTGGACACGCATACTCATGCCGACCACATTACCGCCCTCGGCGATCTGCGCGATGCGACGCATTGCGCGACCGTCATGGGCAATTTATCGAAAGCGGAATGTGTCACAAGACACGTACGTGAAGACGATGTAATCGATATTTCCGGCACCAGGCTTCGGGCGATGTACACGCCGGGGCATACCGAAGAGTCGTTCAGTTTCGTGCTCAACCCGTCTTCGCCACGGGCGGTTTTTACGGGCGATGTGCTACTGATACGCGGCAGCGGCCGGACCGATTTTCAGGGCGGTGACCCGCATCGGTCATGGGATTCCATTGTCAACAAACTGTTCAAGCTACCCGACGACACCATCCTCTACCCGGCGCATGACTACAAGGGCTGGTCGAATTCGAGCATCGGCGAAGAAAAGCGCTACAACCCGCGCTTGGCGGGTAAGAGCGAGGCGGAATACGTCGCTATCATGGCGAACTTGAAACTCCCCCATCCGAAACTGATGGATATCGCAATCCCCGCGAATATCGCGTGTGGGCAACCCGATAAGCTAGATAAGAGCCAAGGGTGATGACGATAATCTCCAATCCCATTGCGCAGGGCCTGGCAGCTGCAGCGTGCGGCTGGTTCGTCAGTTTCTCCCTGGGGCTCGTCGGAGGAGGCGGTTCCATCCTCGCGGTGCCGCTGATCATTTATGTTGCGGGGGTTCACGATACCCACCTCGCGATCGGTACCGCAGCCCTTGCGGTCGCCGTAAGCGCCTATTTGAATATGATTCCGCATGCGCGAGCGGGTCATATCAAATGGGGCGCCGCGCTGGCCTTTGCGGCAAGCGGTGTCGTGGGGGCTGCTGTAGGTTCCTCGGTCGGCAAGATTATCGATGGCCAGTCATTGAGCCGATATTTCGCTATCCTGATGTTATTGGTGGCTGTCTTCATGTTGCGGTCTGGTCGAGGAACACTCGAACAAGAGCCGCAGCGTGTTGCGCTGTACTCGAGATTATGCGGGACGGGGTTGGGGGCTGGGGGAGTATCGGGGTTCTTTGGTATTGGTGGTGGATTTTTGGTGGTCCCTGGGCTTGTATTCGCAGCACGCATGCAAATCGCGGATGCAATCGGAACGTCGCTATTCGCTGTTGGATCATTTGGTTTGACCACAGCCGTCAATTATTCGCTGTCGGGAGAAGTGGACTGGCGAGTGGCTGGCGAATTCGTCGCGGGCGGCCTGGTTGGCGGTTGGTTGGGGGCCCGCGCCGCCGGGCGGCTTGCGAACAGGCGTGGCGTGCTAACCATGTTGTTCTCGGCAATGATAGTGCTGATTGCTGCTTATATGCTGTATCGCTCATGGGAAACGTGACGATAGCGTATGGCATGCAGATACCAGGCACGTGCCGAGCACTTTTTAAATAGACCATTAACGTTGCAATGAAAGGGAATTTTCAATGAGGAAATTTCACACCGCGCTCGCGAGCGCTCTTCTTGCCACCGCCCTCCATAACGCATGTGCCCAAGATGTCCTGCGCGTGTATGGGCCCGGCGGCCCCGCCCCTGCGATGAAAGAAGCCGCGAGTGCGTTTGAAAAGCAGACCGGCATCCAGGTGCAATTGACCGCGGGCCCGACCGGCGCGTGGATTGCCCAGGCGCAGCAGGACGCAGACCTCGTGTACAGCGGTTCTGAAACGATGATGACGGATCTGGTCGCGGCGATGGGTGATCAACTTGGGTCCAGTGCTGCGACGCCGCTCTATCTTCGTCCATTGGCCATGCTCGTTCGTCCGGGCAATCCACGCCATATCCGCGCTTTCACCGATCTGATGAAGCCTGGCGTCAAGGTGCTGGTAGTGAATGGCTCGGGGCAAAACGGCGTATGGGAAGACGCGGCAGGGCGAACCGGTGACATTCGACAGGTCACGGCACTACGTGAAAACATCGTCAGTTATGCGAGCAACAGCGCTCTGGCACGCACTACCTGGATCCAGCGTCCTGACATCGATGTTTGGCTGATATGGGATATATGGCAGGTCTCAAACGCATCGCTGGCGGATATTGTGCCGATCGAGCCGAAGTACGCCATATATCGCGATACTGGGGTGGCTATCACTGCGAGAGGGGAGCGCAATGGCGAGGCTAATCAGTTCGTCGAGTTTCTAAGATCCGGCAACGGAGCGGCGATCTTCTCGCATTTTGGTTGGAAAACCCAGTGATGTCGTAGCAGCATGGGGCCTGAACTATAAATATGACTTATCGCCAGGATCCTAAATGGGTCTTGGACGCTATAACCGAATCGCATCATCCTTGTGTTACCGGCTGATCGCCAGCCACAAACACTGCCTGCCATTCATCGCCGGCATCAATGCGCCCAAAGCGGATCCGTGAGGGCGCGGGAAAGGATGCTCAATGTCTCCCCAGCCACCTGCTTTAACCAGAGGAATGACGCTGTTGTTTGCGCTCGCCTCTGGGATCATCATCGCGAATATCTATTATTCACAGCCGCTGTTGGCCACGATCGCTCCCACCTTCGGTTACACGGCGTCGCGTCTTGGGTTTTTGGTTACCCTGACCCAAATCGGTTATGCCGGCGGCATGCTGTTGATCGTGCCGCTCGGCGATGTGCTGAATCGGCGCACGTTGATCGTGTCCTTGCTCTTGCTCACTGTGCTGGCGCTGTTGGCGGTTGCACTGAGTCCCAGCTTCATGCTGTTCGCCGCGGCGAGCCTCATACTCGGCGTGACTTCCACCGCCGCGCAATTGCAGGTGCCATTCGCCGCGTCGCTCGCGACAGACCAGGACCGCGGACATGTGGTTGGCACCGTGATGAGCGGTTTGCTTCTGGGCATCTTATTGGCGCGAACCGTCTCCGGCACGATTGCTCACTTGGCGGGCTGGCGCACGGTGTACGGGGTCGCGGCTTTGATGATCCTGGTTCTGACCGTATGCCTTGCGCGGGCGCTTCCGCAGGATAAGCGTGGCAATCAGCCATGGCGTTACGACCATCTGATGGGCTCCTTGCTGACACTGCTGCGCGAGCATCCGGCGATAGGTTTGCGCTCGCTGTATGGCGCCTTGGGCTACGCCTCGTTCAGCGTCTTCTGGACTGCTCTGACGTTTCTCCTGAGTGCCGCGCCCTATCATTACTCGGAGGTCAAAATCGGCGCGTTCGGGTTGGCCGGTGCGGCCGGTGCACTCGCTGCTGGCTCCGCCGGGCGTATGGCCGATCGAGGGCATGGCCATCGGGCGACGGGAATATTTAGCGCGGTGATGCTGGTCTCGTTCGCATTTATCTACCTTGGAGCGCATTCGCTGGTAGCGCTGCTGATTGGGGTCTTGTTGCTGGACGTGGGTGTGCAGGGCATGCATATCTCCAACCAGAGCGTGATTTATGCGTTGGCTCCGGATGCACGCAGCCGTATCACCACCATTTATCTGACGGCTTATTTCTTCGGCGGTGCGATCGGGTCCAGTGCTGCGAGCGTGGCCTATGAAAAGGCGGGCTGGCTCGGAGTTTGTCTCGTAGGCACCCTGTTCTCCGGCTTACTGCTCGGGGCTTGGTTGGTAACGCAATCTTCGCAGAAGAAGGATTTGCCGCTTGCAGGTTTAAGCACTTAACGACTGCTGTGCAGAGCGGACAGTAACTGAACAGAGTTAGCGACGCTGCCAAAAACACCGCCCTGCATTTTGATCATACGCAAGGCGGCCCGATGATTTTCCAGGTCGGTGGCGGCGCAGCAATCTTCCAGAACCAGGCATTCGAAGCCCCTGTCATTGGCTTCGCGCATCGTTGTATGGACGCACACATCGGTTGTGATTCCCGTCAATATCAAGTTGACGATACCCTTATTGCGCAGAATCAACTCCAGGTCGGTCGCATAGAACGATCCTTTGCCAGGTTTATCGATGACGACTTCGCCCGGGAGAGGCGCCAGTTCATCGATGATTTGCCATCCAGGCTCTCCCCGCACCAAAATTCTTCCGCATGGCCCTTCATCGCCAATGCCCGCTCCGACGCGCCGCGAACGCCATTGCTTGTTGGCAGGCAGGTCAGACAGATCCGGTCGATGCCCCTCTCGGGTATGGATAATAGGGAAGTGATGCGCGCGCAGCGCATCCAATAATTTCATCAGCGGCTGGATCGGCGCCCTCGTGAGGGCAAGGTCGTAACCCATCGTCGCGACATAACCACCCGCTCCGCAAAAATCGGTCTGCATGTCGATAACGATCAATGCGGTGTTACCGGAATTAAAACTGCCATCGAAGGGCCAAGGATAGGGATCCGCAGGAATCGTCGTGTATTTTTTCATTGTCCAATCGCGCTTGGCGTAAGGATCGTCCCGCAATGCCATCGTGCTACTCCCTGTGCTTGATTGATGCCGCATCGGACTCGGCTGCGCCCCTTATAACGCAATCTGCGTGCCAGCCGGCTGCGCTCAACCCGTGCTGAGCTCTTCTTGCCGGCCGCGCGGGCTTTGCGAGAGGCGTGCGGATCAAAACAAGGCGAACATGCGCTCGTTTTCTTTGTGTCCATTATTTTGTTCATAAATAATGCACAAAATGATTAACAAGCCTGTGTGGTGAAGCAGGCAGGGCGCCCCTGGCAACAAATTATCAACAAGGCAGGAATCTTGCGTCTATCGCGTTCACGAAAAAATAGAGGGATTGATCATGCACGCGTCGCCGCCAAAATCTAAAAAAATGACCGGCGCAAAGGGTTCTGGTACGGCATCCACAGCACAGGCCGGCATTCAGAAGGACATCCATGGTTCGCAAGTCACAAACTGGTCGGCAGCCGAGCTGTTCGTCATGCGGGAAATCTCCAAGGTCATCGGAAAAAGCCTGGATCCGGCTTATGCGATCCGCCACATGTTTCATCTGCTGTCCGAGTTTTTAGGATTGAATAGAGGACGCTTGTTACTGGCCGATCCGGGTGGCAAGTCGCTGTCTATACGTTATTCCTATGGATTGACGCAAAGCGAAGTCAAACGCGGCGTTTTTCAGGCGGGCGAGGGGATTTGTGGAAAGGTGTATCAGTCGGGTCAGGCCACCATCGTGCAGGATATCGATGCAGATCCCAACTATTTGGCGAGAACAGTCAAACGGACCGATTTGCCCAAGGGCACGATCAGCATGTTTGTCTTTCCGATTCTGGTGAATGGGGTCGTACAAGGCGTCATGGCGGTCAATCGTTTTCGTGGATTGCATCGTCCGCTTACCGAGGATATCCAGGTTCTGCAACTGGTCGTAGCGCAGATTACGCAATTGCTGCGTATCGAACTGCTTGTGCAGCAGCAGATTGAGCAAAGAACCGCAGAGCTTGTCGTTGAAAATCGAGTCCTCAAGCATGCGTTGGAAACCCACGCGCAGACCAACGGCATTATCGGTGAATCGCTGGCCTCCCGCGCCGCCTTGAGGCAGATTACACAAGTCGCAAACACCGTCGCGACGGTGCTGCTGCTGGGAGAGTCGGGGACCGGTAAAGAACTCTTTGCGCGTGCTCTGCATACCGCCAGTGATCGGCGCGATGCGCCATTTATTAAAGTCAATTGCGGCGCCATTCCTGACGATCTTTTCGAGTCTGAATTGTTTGGCCATGATAAAGGCGCCTTTACGGGCGCCGTGGCCTCGAAGCCGGGCAGATTTGAAGATGCGATGGGCGGAACGCTATTTCTCGATGAGATCGGCGATTTGCCGTTGCAATTGCAGGTCAAGTTGTTGCGGGCCTTGCAAGAACAAAAAATACAACGTGTGGGCGGCAGAAAGGAGATCTCGGTCGACGTGCGTATCGTTGCCGCGACCAACCGGGACCTGCACCAATTGGTCGCTGAGGGCCGCTTCCGGCTGGATCTTTTTTATCGTCTGAACGTTGTCCCGATCAGGCTTCCTGCTCTGCGCGAGCGTCCCGAAGACATTCCCGCGTTGACAAGGCATTTCTTGAGTCAGGCGAATCAGGCGTTTCAGCGCAATGCCAGCCTGACGTCCGAAGGACTCGACCTGCTGATGAAATTTCCTTGGCACGGCAATATCAGGCAGCTTCAGAATATTGTTGAACGCCTGGTCTTGCTCGCGGAGAAGCCGACGATTGAAAGTACTGAGGTGGGAAATATGCTCACGATAGAAAACGCGAGCAATGCCCAGTTCAACCCACCTAAAAATGAAGCCGCCACGGTTCGGCATCCGCAGTCACAACAACTCGGCAGTTCGCACCATGACATAAGCGGTGCGCTCGAAGAGTGCGGCGGAAACAAATCGCGCGCAGCCCAATTTCTGGGATTGACGCTGAGCCAATTCAACTACCGGCTTAAGAAGCTGAATCCTGTATAGCGTGCGCTGGGGCGGGTGTGCAATGCGAGTTCAGCATTGCGCACCTGAAACGCCGGCGCATCGCCTCTCTTTCGCCTTTCTTGTAAGCGCCTGCCTTCCTGTCCGAATCAAAAAAATTCTAAACGGTCGGGGACTGGCTTCCGTCGTCGCTGACGGCCGGCTTTCGTCGCGGATGCGGTTAACAAATTTGTTAACAATTTATGCACAAACTCGCGAATTCCGAGCTTTGCGGCTCCTGGGATTCGGCATTGAGATGCCCGGATCTTCTCTAAATTGATGTGCACCTTGCAGGCAAGCAGCGCTGGCACGCTCATTGCTCAATAGACAGCGGTTGGCTAAACGCACAAGGAGATTGAAATGAGGGGTTATCACGATATTGGCGGCGATGAAAGCGGCCCCATTCCCATGGCGGAACAGCCTTGGCAACACTGGGAGAAGCAGACCGAAGCCGTACGCAATTTACTGGGAGACAGCACGCGTCGCGTGCTCTCGCTGGACGAGTTGCGACTGGGATTCGAAAGCTTCGGCATCGACAAGTATACGAAATATTCGTTCTATCGCCGCAGACTCGAAGCCATGATCGACTCGTTGGAGAAAAAGGGATTTTTCACGCGCGTGGAAATCGAGCAGGAGCTCGAGGATATCCGCGCACGCTGGGTCGACCCGGATTCCTGCAAGAAGGCATGACGTTGAAGAACGCTAATCAAACGCAACTCAGGTTCAAGGCGCGCGATCCGGTTCTCGTACTGGATATGGATAAGGCGGGGCATGTGCGCACGCCGTTCTATGTGCGCCGCAAGATAGGGGAAGTCATCGATTTTCGTGGCTACTTCCTGAACCCTGAAGAGCTTTCCATAGGCAATACGGCCGGCCCTGCCGTTGCGCTATACCGCGTGCGATTCATGATGAAAGATCTATGGCCGAATTACAACCTGGATCGCACGGACGTCCTGTGTATCGAGGTGTACGACCACTGGCTCGCACCGATTGCAAATGACGAAGCCAGACCTTGAATAAATGATGGAGATCGAATTGAATCCAACTCAACGCCCGCATGAGCATACACATAGCCATGAGCACGACCATGAGCACGCGCCTCAGGCCGTGGAAGATGGCCAAAGTGACGTGGACGGTCAGCAACTCGTAGACGCCCTGCAGGCTGTCCTGATCAAAAAGGGAATTCTGTCGGCCGGAGAAGTGACGCTGGAGATTCAAAATCTCGAATCGCCAGGCACGCATCTGGGCGCGAAATTAGTGGCCCGCGCATGGCTGGATCCGGAATTCCGCAGCAAGCTTTTGCGCAACGGCAAGGATGCCGCGGCAGAGTTGAAGATCAAAGTGGGAGAGGCGCAACTGGTTGTGGTCGAAAACACTGCCACGGTCCATAACCTTATCGTCTGTACGCTGTGTTCATGCTATCCGCGCTCGATTCTGGGGCAGCCGCCGTCCTGGTATGTGAGCAAGGCCTATCGGGCTCGTGCGGTACGCGAACCGGCCGCGGTGCTTGCCGAATTCGGTCTTGATGTTGCGGCCGATGTGCAGATCTCGGTTCATGACAGCAATGCGGATATGCGCTTTTTAGTACTGCCGCAACGGCCAGCCAACACCGACGGATTATCGGAAGAGAGTCTGACGAAGCTGGTTACCCGCGATTGCATGATCGGTGTTTCGAAAGCGCTGGATATTCCGATGAACTTCACGAGATAACATGCAAGACAACCACCGTACCAAAACCATCCGTTCACTGATAGGCGCATATCGCCGTGAAGAACTCGATCCGCGCGCCGTAGCGGATGAAGTCATTACCGAACTCGAGCGCCACAAATCTAATCCGATTTTCATCTACACCATGCCTTCGGCGGCAATCCGGCAGCGTGTCGAAGCGCTGTCCGCTATCCCCGAGCAGGAACGGCGCAAGCTGCCGCTCTACGGCGTTCCCTTTGCAGTCAAGGACAACATCGATGTGGCGGGATTGCCGACCAGCGCGGGCTGCCCTCAATATACCTACACGGCACCGAAATCGGCCTTCGCGGTAGAGCGTTTGCTTGCCGCCGGCGCGATGCTCATCGGCAAGACGAATCTCGATCAATTCGCCACCGGTATGACGGGCATGCGGTCCCCCTATGGCGGTCCGATCAATCCTTATAGCGCGCAGCATATTGTCGGCGGCTCCAGTTCGGGCTCGGCGGTAGCGGTGGCCACGGGCATCGTTTATTTCGCATTGGGTACCGACACCGCCGGATCCGGCCGCATTCCCGCAGGGTTTAACAACGTCGTCGGGTTCAAGCCTTCGAAAGGCATCGTCAGCACTGCGGGCGTTGTTCCTTGCTGTCCTACGCTCGATTGCGTATCCATTTTTTGCAATCGTTTGGATGATGCGCGCATAGTGCTGAGCGTAATCGCGGAGTTCGATCCGGCCGATCCTTTCGCTCGTCGCTATGAACCCACGGGGCAAGCGATCTGCGCGCCGGTGATCGGAATCCTGGAATCGTCCGATGAACATTTTCTCGGCGACAGCTCGGCCCGGCGGGCCTACGACCAAGGCATCGGCGAACTTGCGGCACTCGGTTATGCGATGGAATACATCGACTATCAGCCGTTTGCAGAAGTATCAGCGATGACCTATTTTGGCCCATGGATGGCGGAGCGTGCGGCAGTTCTCGGCGAGTTCATCGACAGTCATCCCGACGCCGATTACACGCCTGTGGTCCGTGATGCCATTCTCAAATCCCGAGACTTCTCTGCAGTCGATGCCTATAAGTCGTTCTATCGTCTGAAGGAACTTGACCGCATGACACAGGAGACTTGGCGCAAGGTTGATTTCCTCTGCTTGCCTACCGCGCCAACCATTTATTCGCGCGAGCAGGTGACGAAGAACCCTGCTGATACAGCGACAAGCCTGGGACGCTATACCAACTTTGCCAATCTGCTTGACCTTAACGCGGTCTCCGTGCCCAACAGCTTTAGAGACGACGGACTTCCAAACGGAATGATGTTTGTGGGTCCCCGATTTAGCGAGCCATCACTGATGTCCATCGCGCAGAGCTTTGAATCTCGTTCGACCAACGCCGTCTTATAGGTAAGCCGATATGAATACACCGACACGAAACATGGAAATCGATCTGCCGTTACCCTCGGCGGCCTCTGCGAGCACTCGCTGGCAGCAGCTGTTCTTGGGCCTGATTTGTATGGCGGCGATCTCCAGTCCGCAGGCAGTCTGGACACTTTTCACCAAACCGCTGTCCGCGAAACTCGGGATCCCGCTTCCCGAATTGCAGGTGACCTTTTCAATCCTGATTGTGCTGCAAACACTGGTTTCGCCTTTTCAGGGCGCGCTAATCGCACGCTTCGGTCCGCGTCGAATTATTTCGATGGGCACTCTGTTATCTGGACTGAGCTGGGTGCTGGCGTCTCAAGCCCATAACACTACGATGCTTTATCTGACCTACGGTGCCTTGGGGGGCTTGGGCACCGGAACTGTCTATGTCGGCTGTATCGGGCTGATGGTCCAGTGGTTTCCGAATCATCGCGGCATGGCGGCAGGAGCCATCGCCGCAGGCTACGGCATGGGTGCCATATTGACCACCTTCCCGATTGCCGCCTCCCTCGAAAAGCATGGTCTGGATTCGACGCTGTGGCTCTACGGCATTATCTTCGCCGCGGTTGGCCTTATCGCTTCACAAGGTTTGCGCAGCCCGCCCACGTTCGAAAAATCTGACGCTCAACGCGATGCCGCTCGCGACTGGCGTCCGGCACAGATGCTCAAGACTTCCGTCTTCTGGCTGATGTTCATGATGATGACGATGATGTGCAGCTCCGGACTGATGGTCACGTCGCAACTGGCTACCTTCGCTCGCGATTTCGGTGTCGGCAATGTCACTGTATTCGGCCTTGCCGCTATACCGCTGGCACTGACGATCGATCGTTTCGCGAATGGTTTGACACGCCCTTTGTTTGGTCTGATATCGGATCGCTTCGGACGTGAGCAGACGATGTGCTTTGCTTTTGCACTTGAGGCGATCGCGATGGCGCTCTGGTTGGCCACCCGCACCGACCCAGTGCTGTTCGTGGTGCTTTCGGGTATCGTCTTTTTCGGTTGGGGTGAGATTTTTTCATTGTTCCCGGCGACTCTGGCGGATACCTTCGGTGCCCGATACGCTAGCGCCAACTATGGCTGGTTATATATCGCTTTTGGTATTGGCGCTATCATCGGCGGCCCGCTCGCTGCGTTACTGCATGCGAAAACAGGCAGCTGGATTCCCGTGTTCGATACCGCTATCGCATTCGATGCGGTGACGGCCGTACTGGCAATTTTCCTGCTCAAACCGCTGCGTGCACGGTTGATGGCGCTCTAGAAACACGTGCGGTTGTCGAACCGGCTGCAATGCGCCGCTGGGAATACCAGCGGCGCTCGTCATTGGAGTTCGAATGCGCAGGCACCTCGCCGGGTGCGTCCGCGAGAGCTCACTGGATCAAGTCGGACGAAATCGCATATCGCACCAACTGCGCATTGTTTTGGCAATCGAGCTTTTGCATTAGCCGTATCTTGTACGTGCTGACCGTCTTTCGATTGATAGTCAGCTCTTCCGCAATTTCATTGATGCTGCGTCCACGGACGAGCAAATCGAAGATTTCGAATTCACGAGCCGAAAGACGTTCATGTAGCGGGCGTTGCTCAAGATGTTCTCGATCGAATATCAATGATGATGTCAGCCGCGAGTCGATGAAGCGGC
>Ga0302220_10002185_pt1 | contig 14557 bp, 12 predicted proteins | sample II_Palsa_E1_3_FD_194572 | JGI IMG/M metagenome (GOLD analysis project Ga0302220, IMG submission 194572) | Peat permafrost microbial communities from Stordalen Mire near Abisko, Sweden - II_Palsa_E1_3 | ecosystem: Environmental > Terrestrial > Soil > Palsa > Peat permafrost | place: Sweden...
TAAACTTTTTCGGTCGTGGGGCTGTACTGGATCAGCTCGATCAGTCGATTGCGAAAGACCACCTTGCCGGGCGTCACGGCGAGCGCGACACCGACCTTGAACTGGTCAACGCCTGCGGCTGGCTCGCCATTTGCCTGGCGTCGTGCATCTTCCAGCATATTGCAGGCACCCTGCAGCAGATTGCCGCCGAGCGTGGCCTGGGTTCGCTGTACGACCTCAGGGTTGCTGAACGGTAAATTCCCGGGTGAGGCCATGTCGAGCAATTGGCGCACGCCAAAACCGACGACGGCTTCGTGATGTTGGGTCGCACCCGGCACGTCGTGGGTGGCCGTGCTCCACCATTGCTCGGTGAGCAGGAACATCTGGGACCAGAACCTAAAAGGCTCGGTCTGCCAAGCGTCGGCTCGAAATCGATGGTCCGCGGGCGTGGGCGTCGCGAGCGTTCTGGTCGCGTCGCCAGCTAGGCCGCGCTGCAAGTAATCGTTGATTCGGCCCGCGTTCTCGGCCCATAGCGATGCTAGTTCCGCCCGTTTTCCGGGCGCCGACGCGAGATGGATGAACCAGTCGGCGAAGGCCAGCGATAGGGAGGCGGGGGACAGACCGCCCGTGAAGCGCGATATCGCGGCTTCCTTCCTGTAATCGAGCGCGCGAAAGGGGTTGGTGGGAGAGAGTGCGGCCGGTTGCGGTGCAAGCACGGGATGATCGGTCGAAATGGTTCGCGAGCGCGTGTCCATGAAGTTCCTTTAAGTCATGCTTGTCTTGTAGCGATGTGGACGAGCCGGCGCGCGAGTCTTTGCGATTCGGACGACCAGGACGAGAGAGAAAGGGTGTTGGTGCGTGGAGTTTTCGGTGGCAAGCCCGAGGATTTGAGGTTCCTTTGACTTCCCTGAAACTCGGCGATTGAGATGACTCTAGTCGGGCGCAGTTCGGGAACGGTTGATCTGGATCAAGTGCGGGCTGATATCAGCTTGCTCGAAGGCATTCCGGCGATCGTTTTGTTCGGCCCGCCGCTGTTTCCCATCGCCGCCCGGATCGGCGTCAATGAAGTGCATTACGCGATGATCGCGATCCTGGCGATGGGCATAGGCCTGTTCGCTCCGCCGTTCCGGGCTGGTATGGGTCGCGGCGGTACCGTGGATCTCCACCGGTTTCCTGTGGAGCTTGAGCGCGTGATCATTCAATCGACATCGCTTCTGCGCACGATTTGTTGCGAGCGTTCGTGCGCCAGCGAGCGGGGGACTCTCCGACCAGACGCTTGAATACAGTCGCGAAGTGAGATTGCGATCCAAAGCCGGTGCTCAACGCGATATCCAGTGAGGTCGACTCGGACTGAAGCAACAGCGTTTGGGCGCGCTCAATACGGCGGCGCAAAACAAATTCGTGTGGACGCAAGCCGGTCGCTATGCGGAACTGCGCTGCGAAGTACATACGTGAGAGCCCTGTGCTTCGAGCAATATCGGCCAAGCCGATCGGGCGGCTCAAATGCGCGTCGATGTAATCGATCGCACGTTTGAGTTGCCAAACCGGCAAGCTATTCGCTAATGCCGGGGCCAAACGCCCAATGTGGTTGAACTCACGAGCGAGGACGCGCGAGACGATAGCGAGCCCGACGCTCTCGGCATAGACGCGCCCGAAAGCGCCACAGTCATTGCTCGCATTGATCAGTGCCAGCCCGAGGCGCTCGATCGCGGGGTCGCGCACGAACGATGGGTCGCAGATTACGATAGCCGACTCCGGTGCGGTTCCGAATGCACTTTCATAACACTCTGCCAGCAGAGGTTGCGTCACATACAGATGCAACACTTCGCAGGCGGAATGGAACACAGCGCGTACCGGTTTGTCCGGGCTCGTCACCTGCAACGTTCCGGGCATCACGGATCCGTCGTGTATGAGGCGGTCGCATTGATAAAACGTTACTCGGGTGGATTTCAGGTTGATGGCGATCGTGTGGTAGCGGCTGCCCACTGGGGGCGTGAGCTCGGTGACATCGACGTCATCTCGCTTCCATCTCGAGATCACCAGATTGTCATCGAGCGGGAGGCATCCGTTTTCGATGCTGGCGGGGCAGCGCCATTGCCGTTCCGAGCCAATTCCCGGGGGCATCGAGCGTGAAGGCTCGAACTCGAACCGTTTAGTCATAACCATTTTTGACTCCGATAACTGATCGATAGAACAAACGTTCGATCGATTGATCGAACGATGGCCCTCCGTGTGGCTCAGGCGCTAACGGATCAACAGCCGCTATCGTAGAGTCGCGTGGGCTCAAATGTTAGTAAAAACTTGTTAAATCGTCGGCTACACGCACGTTGTCGCCGGTGCGGTGCAGGTTGAATTTTTAACAAGGTTTAACTGGCGCTCGCGCAGGCGGGGCGCCTAAGCTAGGGGTGGATGCACCGGGGCGCGAATCGGATGAGAAGCGGATGAGAAGCGGTGTCGCTCTCTGCGATGTGCGACGAATCGATGCGGTCTGCCAAAACTTCTAGCTACCTCAGTGAAAGGAAACGTCATGTCTAAACTGTTCACCGCCGCCGGCGCACCTGTGCCGGACAATCAGAACACGCAAACCGCTGGCCCGCGTGGCCCCGCGTTGCTGCAGGACGTCTGGTTCCTCGAAAAGTTAGCCCACTTCGATCGGGAGGTCATTCCTGAGCGCCGCATGCATGCCAAAGGGTCGGGCGCCCACGGCACCTTTACCGTCACGCACGACATCACGAAATATACAAAAGCGAAAATATTTTCGCAGGTCGGTAAGAAAACCGACATGTTTGCGCGTTTTTCAACGGTAGCCGGGGAGCGGGGCGCGGCCGACGCCGAGCGTGACATCCGGGGTTTCGCGTTGAAGTTCTATACCGAGGAAGGTAACTGGGACATGGTCGGCAACAATACGCCGGTCTTTTTCATGCGCGACCCGCTGAAATTCCCCGACCTGAATCGCGCGGTCAAGCGCGATCCCAAGACCAATTTGCGCAGCGCGGAAAATAACTGGGACTGGTGGACACAGCTACCCGAGGCGATACATCAGGTCACCATCATCATGAGCGACCGCGGCATTCCGCGATCCTTTCGTCACATGCATGGTTTCGGTAGCCATACCTACAGTTTCCTGAACGCAAAGAACGAACGTTTTTGGGTCAAATTCACGTTCAAGACGCAGCAAGGCATCGAAAATCTGACTGACGCGCAGGCGGCAGAGGTGGTCGGAGGCGATCGCGAAAGCAATCAGCGCGATCTATACGAGAGCATTGAAAAGAAAGATTTCCCGCGCTGGACCTTGTTCGTGCAGATCATGCCGGAAAAAGAGGCAGGCTATTATCACCTCAATCCGTTCGATCTGACCAAGGTATGGCCGCATAAGGACTATCCGTTGATCGAGGTCGGTTTTTTCGAACTGAACCGCAACCCAGAAAACTATTTTGCCGATGTCGAGCAAGCGGCATTCGCGCCGTCCAACGTGGTGCCGGGCATCAGCTTCTCGCCGGACAAGATGCTGCAGGGGCGCTTGTTTTCATACGGTGACGCGCAACGGTATCGGCTCGGGGTCAACCACCACGCGATTCCGGTGAACTCGCCCAAGACCAAGTACCCCAGCTACCACCGCGACGGCCAGATGCGTGTGGACGCCAACGCGGGCGCCCGTGTCGGCTACGAGCCCAATACCAAGGGCGAATGGCAGGAGCAACCGGATTTTTCCGAACCGCCGTTATCGATCGACGGTTCCGCGGACCATTGGAACCATCGCGTCGACACCGACTATTTCTCGCAAACGGGAGCGCTGTTCCGGTTGATGACGCTGGCGCAGCAGCAAGTCTTGTTCGAGAACACGGCACGTTCGGTGGGTGGTGCGTCCAAGGCGATACAGGATCTGCATGTTAAGCACTGCACGCAGGCCGATCCTGCCTATGGTGCCGGGGTTTCAAAGGCACTGAAGGCGCTCAAATAGGGCGCTCAAATAGAGCGGTCGTCACGCGCGGCGGTGTTAGCGAAATTTGCCCCACCGCGCAATCCGCGAGTCGGCGCAACGTCTGCTCAATCATCGTGAGCGTCGTTTGCGCCCAACAGTTTTCCAAGTCGCTGCAAAATGCGCGGCCGACCTTCAGTCGCCGAGCTAAGGAAACCAGCATGAAGCCAAACATCCTTCGTCTCGCCTCGGCCGTCGGCGCCGGGCTCTTGATGGCAATCGCCTTACCCGCCATCGCCGCGCCGATAAAAAATGTCGTTCTGGTTCACGGCGCTTTTGTCGGCGGGTCGGGGTGGCGGCCCGTCTATGATATTTTGACTAAAGACGGATATAACGTCAGCATCGTCCAGGAGCCGTTGACCTCGTTTGCCGACGACGTAGCAGCTACCCAACGCGTCCTCGCTCGCCAGGACGGTCCGTGTGTACTGGTCGCCCATAGCTACGGCGGCGCCATTATCACAGAGGCCGGCAACGATAGTCATGTCGCCGGGCTCGTCTACATCGCGGCTCACGCGTTGGACGCAGGTGAAACCGAAGTCGCCAACGGTAAGAAGTTTCCCAATGCCACGCCGGCACAGGATATTGTGAAAACGCCGGACGGGTTTCTCTTCCTCAACCCGCTAGCTTATCCTGCGGATTTCGCCGCCGACCTGCCGCGCGATCAGGCGGAATTCGAATCCCATGCGCAGATGCCAACGTCAGCTCAGGTGTTCACCGCCCAGATTGCGCATCCTGCATGGAGAGTAAAGCCGAGCTGGTACATGGTCGCCAAATCGGACAGGATTATCAATCCGGACCTTGAACGGATATATGCCGCGCGCGCCCACAGCCAGACAGTTGAAATCGAAGGCGCCAGCCACTCCGTCTATGAGTCTCATCCCAACGAAGTTGCTGCCATGATTGAGCAGGCGGCACAACATGCGTCCGACTGAAGATTGCGAGGCCATGACGATTCAATATGCGGCGGTGTTTCGATAGAAAAAAATCACAGAAGCCGTCAGCGCAAACGTTGCACTGACGGCTTCAGCGATCGTTGCCAAATCCAACAGCGTGAGTGACTTAGTGGTGCTTGTGCTCGGGATTACGACACACATTAGCGCCCACTTGCGCATCCTCCCACGACGAGCCGAGGATGATGCTGCAGAAATTAAGGCGTTTGTAGCTGGGGTCTTTTAGCGCCAGCACGTCGGCGTTGACTGTGCCAAAGGTCGACAACGGTCTGTGTATCATTCCCTGCGTGAACGCTTCTATGATGCTTTCCTTGAAGTTTTCGACGCGCGGATGCGAAGCTACGACGAGCTTGCGCTGTTCTGCCGTGAAATCGTCATAGGCGAGACCCAATACGTCCATTTCTACGCCTGCCGTTACGAGCGCAACCACCGATTTCTTGTGCTCTGGAATGCCAGGCGTGGTGTGAAGAGCGATCGCATCCCACACGATCTCGACGTCGGTTTCGGTAATACCGTGCTGGCGAAGAAAGTCACGCGCCGAATTGGCACTGTCAACCTCGAACCGGTTTTGCGATTTGCCAAACTGTTGGGTGAGACCCATGTCATGGAACATCGCGCCGATATAGAGCAATTCCGGGTCGTACTGGAGTTTTTTCCGTTCCCCGGTCAGCGCGCCAAACAGAAACACACGAGTTGAGTGATGAAACAGCAGATCGGACTCCGTGTCGCGCACGAGTTGCGTGGCTTCGCGGGCCATCTTGCTGTCGGGAATTTTTATGCCGGCGATGATATTGCTCATGTTTTCTCTCCAGGAACTGCTTGGTTGTCTACCGCGATAGCGGACAGGTAAAGCTACAAAAAACCTTTCGTCGCCTTCGATTGGACGACGCTCATCCACGTAGCTCATTCACTACTACGATTACTGCCAGTAAGCGCTCTCGCCATGCAATCCGGTGTCGAGCCCTTGCTCCTCCATGCCAACCGCGACGTGCACGGGCGTCACTTTATCGATCAGCCACAACATGCCGTAAGTGAAGATAAACGCCCAAGTACCCGAGATCGCCACGGCAGCACATTGCTTGAAGAAAAACGCGGTTCCGCCGTTCAATAAACCATCGGCACCCGAGGGATTCCAGGCGCGGGAGGCGAAGACCCCAAGCAGCACGGTGCCTATCAAGCCTCCGACTCCGTGGACGCCCCAAACATCCAGCGCGTCGTCCCACTGCAATTTGTTTTTCATCGCCACCGCGCAATAGCAGACGAAGCTGGCGATGATGCCGATCAACGCCGCATCGCCAAGCGATACATAGCCTGCCGCAGGCGTGATGGTTGCGAGGCCGGCCACGGAGCCGGTCAGCAAGCCGACCAGCTTCGGTTGCTTATGCTGCGTCCATTCGACAAAAAGCCATGTGACGGCAGCGAACGAAGCGGCGACGTCGGTATTGAGGAATGCCGACGCGGTAACCGCGTCGACACGCAGTTCGGAACCGGCGTTGAATCCGTACCAGCCGAACCAGAGCAGCCCTGTACCCAACGCGATCAAGGGCACGTTGTGCGGCCGGTTCTCGACCACACGTCGCCGACCGACGAACAGCACGGAGGCCAGCGCGGCGAAACCGGCGGTGTTATGCACCACGATGCCGCCCGCAAAGTCGAGTACACCCCACTTCGCCAGAATTCCATCCGGACTCCATACCATATGAACAAATGGGAAATAAACCAGGACCAGCCAGCCGGTGAGAAACATAAAGTAGGCCTTGAACGTCACGCGATTTGCGAACGCACCGGTGATCAGCGCCGGCGTGATGATTGCGAACATCATCTGATAGGCAACGTGAACGATCAGCGGTATCCCCGCATCGTTACCCGCGAACATGGTTTGCAGCGTGACGCCATGCAGAAATGCGTAGTAGGTGGGGTCGCCGATGATTCCGTACAAGGTCGGGCCGAAACACGTCGAGTAGCCAAACACGAACCACAGGACGGTGGTCCATCCCAGCGACATGAAGCTTTGCATCATGATCGCGAGCACATTCTTGCGCCCGACCAGGCCACCATAAAAGAACGCCAGACCTGGCGTCATCAGCATGACCAGGCTGGCGCACAGCAGCATGAAGGCTGTGTTGCCGATATTGAGCGGAACGACGGATGGAGTCATGGCGGTGGTGTCAATAGATTAGGGCTTGAGTATCTATCGCAGCGCACCGCCGCGTCTTTCAGGCATGCATGATAATTTCAGAAAATGCACGATGAGATCGCGGTGCGCAGCCCTCGCGCAATGCGATGCCGATTCAGATAAGACGTGCTTACGATCGCGACGATTTAACAATTTTTTACTAACACTTAAGACTGCTCGACTTTACGATGTCTCTCACCTTGTCGATCGCCCAGGTTCGGGGGTATAAAACTTGAAAAATATAACGTCAATTGAGGCAGAGCCGACGGTGTCGACGATCGGTATGCAGCGGCCGGGACAACCCGATGCACGCAAGACCGCACAACTCATCATGCACCCGCATTGCGATGGGAAAGTTATTCGAACGCAGGTCGAGCGCATCGCTCAAAGCACTGGGTTTTGCCAGGTAAGACCGGTGGCGGCGGCAAGCGCAAGTGCCATACGAGGGGATGAAACAGCCGAGGATCGTTCAAGCGAGCAACTCGTTGCGATGATGTATAGCGCCAGTCAACTATGCGAGGCCTGTGACGAGCGGGGGTTGCGTTCCGCGCTTTCCTTGCTTAAAGAGGTGATCCGGAAATCTCCGTCTTACCCCGGTGTGCACGCGGCGATGGCTCATTGTCACATCGATCTATTTCGGCGCGGCGCCATTAGCCATGCAGAGGCGTCCAGAAATACTTGCGCCGCTGTGCGAGCGGCCGTGGCGTGCGATCGTCGTCTTGGCGCCGATACCCTGTGCGCGATAGGAGCGGTCGCTTGCTACATTGACTGGAATCTTGTGCTCGCCGAGCAGCGATTTCGCGCGGCGCTGGCTTTGCGTCCCAGCGCGCGCCGCGCAGAGCTGCTCGCCGAGTTGCTCACGATGACCGGCCGATTCGACGAGGCATCGTTCTATCTGGATATAGCCAGTCAGCTGGATCCCTACACCGTTCGCCATCATTTTGCCGCGCTCGCGTGCGCGTTTTATCGTCGCGAAGAGCCTTATAACCCCTTGTCGAGCGCGGGTGCAACAGAAACTGCAGCTCGCCAATGGGAGGCGATAATGCGCGGTCCCATGTGCAAGGCAGCGCAGCATGCCGCTACGGGAGAGGGGGTTGCCGCCCTGGGATGCCTGACTGAAGCTGTGGCGTTGAGGGAGCCCTTGTTCCTATTCCAGCAAGTCGATCGACGGTTCGATATTCTTCGTGATGCACCGGAATTTGTGGCGCTTGATCGCACGGTCAAATGGAGAGTCTAAGCCACGCTAAGGAAATAGCGCAGCCGGAAACCCGACGTACCTGACCGGCTGCAGAAAGCGCTTGATCGACATCGCGCCCTCATAGGTGAAGGCGCTGTCGAATAATACTTGCGCCCACTCGACGTGGGCCTGACTCGTGGTCGCAGTACGCAGAGCGCTCGCGGTGATGCAGGCCACCCGGGTGGTTTTCTTTTCCAGCACCGGCAGCAATTGCCGAGCCAAATCCAGGTCACCTGTCTCCAGATGCACAGTCGCCATCCACTGTGTGCTTAGTTGCGTTGCGACCGCGATCATCTCGTCGAGGTTTTCGCATCGCACCAGCAGTGCACAGGGTCCGAAGACATGTTGCACTGGCTGGGGCGACGCCAACAAGCTGCGGGCACTGGTTTCGAACAAGACGGCTTGGGCGGTCGAGACCCCAAGCGCGGCCGCACCTTCAGCAATCAGGTCGACGTCGAGCCGCGCTTGTTGGCACGTAAGCCAGTGCTGGTAATGCTGGCTCAGAGCCGGGGAAAACATCAGATCCGCTGCCTTGCTCTCGATGGCTGCCACCAGTGTTTCTCTTAGGTCGACAAATCCATCTCCCGCGATTGCTACGATCATGGCCGACTTCACACGTCGCTGTCCAACGCCGAGCGTCAGTTGTTCGATAAAGTGAAAGCTGAATTGCTCGGCGCGCGCGTTCAGCGCTTGCGGGAGAAAAAAACTGGGGTTCACGGTGATGGTTTCGGCGAAGAAACGGATAGGCTCAGGGCGCAGCGCTGCACGCCGTGCCAGCACGCTCGTCTCGCTGGACGAACCGACAAAGGCGATCCCTCGCATCGACGGATGATAGATCAGCGAGTCGATCGCTGAGTTGGCTACTGAGTCGGCCACTGCATCCCCGTGCGCGATCAATAACGAGAACACACCTACGTGGAAATTGCATTGGACGACTGCACGTTGAATGGCCCGGCCAACCAGTTCGCATACGCCTGGATGGCCTCGGTGCGTGACTACCACCACTGGACAACCGGCGGCGAGCGCCGCGGCGATATCGACGCCTGCCGTTGCATAGACTAACGGAGTCCGGTCAGAGGCAAACGCCGCGATAGGTCCGATGGCGAGATTGCGGGTAAGTATCCGTTCGACCGAGTGGCCCGCGCAATTGTCTAGGGTCTCGGTGGGGTCGGATTTTCGAACGAGTTCTGCGAAGATGCGCAGCTGTAGCTCCGCCCGAATCAGTTGTTCCCATGCGCAGACGGCGGGCAAACCGGTTTCGGCCGTTGCGCGGCTTATCAACAGATCTTTCATGTCGATAAGGTGGTCGGCGATGGTCTCCAGAAAATCCGCTCGTTCGCTACCGCTGCTCATGCGATACGTGTCGGCTGCTGCAGCGGCCAGGTTGCAAGCCCGCTCTATATCGGTAGAGTCGCCAATACCAAAGGCAGGATCGATTTCGACATTGGCACCCGGATCGAACGCTCTGAAATTGCCGCCGAGGCCGCGCACCGCGCTGCCTCCTATCAGCATCTCGCCAGTTATTCCGAACTCCATTAGCCGCTCCTTCGAAGGGACATGTGCGCGGCGGCTCATGCACTTTCGCTCCGCAGCGCTTACTCGTGAGCCATAGTAAGTTAGCCGCGTCTTAACCATGAGTTAATCATTGTTAATTGCGCAGACCCGTGTCTACTTATTTGACCAAGCCACCACACCTGCATTTTTAACAAGTATTAACTGGCGCCTACGCTGGCCGAACCCCTAACCTAGATTGAGTTTTGAAGTTGCGTCCGGCCGCCTGTTCGGCCCCGAGCTGATTAAAATTAATGAGAGCGAGTGATGAACGAATTACTGGAAAAAGTCATTGAAGTGCATGGTGGACTCGACCGCTGGAACGCGTTCAGTAAGGTCGACGCGACGATAGTCACCGATGGCGCGTTTTGGGGCATGAAGAACCTGACTCAGGATCAGGACCCGCGCCAAATGACCGTTTGGTTACACGAAGAGCGTTCGTCAGTGACGCCGTTCGGCGAATCAGGCTGGCGTACCGATTTCACGCCGGGACGCATTGCGATCCTGAAAGGCGACGACACTGTCGTGGCCGAACGAAATGACCCGCGAGCATCGTTTGCCGGCCATCAAAAGCTGACCCCTTGGGATCCGCTGCACCGCGCATACTTCAACGGTTACGCACTGTGGACATATCTCAGCGGGCCTTTCCTGATGACGACAAAAGGCGTCGAGGTGCAGGAGATCGCGCCATGGTCAGAGGGTGGCGAGACATGGCGCGTACTTCGTGCCAGGTTCCCTGATGCGATCGCTACCCACAGCGCGGTTCAAGACTACTTCTTCGGCGCCGATCTCCTTTTGCGCCGTCACGACTACAACGTTGACGTGGCGGGTGGCTTCGAGGCAGTACAGCTTGTTCATGACTATATCGAGGTTGACGGCATTCGCCTGCCAAGTAAGCGCCGGGCCTATACCCGCGATCCGGACCGCCGGGCGAATCTGGATCCGTTGATGGTCTCCATTGACCTCAGCAACGTACGATTTTCCTAATTAGAGGGTGCGCAAAATGTCCCACGCAAGCCACACCTATCGCGCAGTGCAGGCCGTCAGTCCCGGCACATTGGAATTGGCCGAGAAGCCGTTGACTGATCCGCGACCCGGATATGTACGCATCCGTGTCGAGGCCTGCGGCGTGTGCCATTCGGATGCTGCGACTGTCGAGGGACAGTTTCCTATTGCATGGCCGCGCGTTCCCGGCCATGAGGCCGTGGGCCGCATCGATGCGCTCGGCGAGGGGGTACAGGGCTGGGCGGTCGGGCAGCGGGTTGGCGTTGGCTTTTTGGGGGGAAGTTGTGGTCACTGTGGACCGTGTCGCGGCGGCGACCGGGTGAATTGCCGAAATCAGGAATTTACTGGCGTCCACCTTGACGGCGGCTACGCGGAGGTAATGATAGCGAAGGCCAGCGGCCTGATGTCCATTCCGGATGACCTTAGTTCGGTTGATGCTGCGCCGCTACTCTGTGCCGGACTCACGACCTTCAGCGCATTGCGCAACTCGACGGCGAAGGCGGGCGAGCTCGTGGCTGTGCTCGGCATAGGAGGGCTTGGTCATCTGGGCGTGCAATATGCGCGGCATATGGGGTTCGAGGTCGCCGCAATTGCACGCGGTGAAGACAAGGCCGCGCTCGCCAAGCAACTCGGTGCGCACCACTATATCGATAGCTCCATATCCGATGTCGGCCAGGCGCTGCAGGCGCTTGGCGGTGCTGCCGTGGTGCTCGCGACGGCGTCCGCCGGGCGGGCGGTGGCCGACGTCGTCAAAGGCCTTCGTCCACGAGGCCACGTCATCGCACTCGGTGTCACGCCCGATCCGATCGAGTTGGCATCCACCGATCTGCTGTTCGGAAATCGCTCTGTCGAAGGTGCCATGACCGGCGATCCAGCAACCGGAGATGCCACGCTGAAGTTCAGTTCATTGGCCGGTGTCGCGGCCATGATCGAGTGCATGCCTCTTGAGCAGGCCGCCCAGGCATACGCCCGCATGATGTCCGGCAAGGCTCGATTCCGTATCGTTCTCACGATGGGAGCTTGACTTAATTCACGATAGATCGAGCATTTCATTAGGAATCGAGGCGAGTCATGAGCACGTATTTAGGGAAGCAAAATGATGTTAATTTTGATTCGAAGGATGCTGGTATCCATCGGATGGCGGCCGATTTACTCGGTAAGGCGTCGATAAAAATAAACGGCGAGAATCCGTGGGATATGCAGTTGCATGACCCGAGCGCGCTTGAAAGGGCATTCGCAAAAGGCAATCTTGGACTTGGCGAAGCGTATATGGACGGCGCATGGGATGCAGAGCAATTAGACGAATTCTTTGCGCGTCTGCTTGGCACGCGGTTGACCGATCAGATTCAGCCTCTACGCTTGTTGGGACACATACTTGCGGCGAAATTCCTTAACCGTCAGAACATCAAGCGTGCCAAGAAAGTAGGCGAAATGCATTATGACTTGGGCAACGATTTCTATAAGGAAATGCTCGATTCACGCATGACCTACACCTGCGGATATTGGGCGAACGCGACTAATCTTGAGCAGGCGCAAGAAGCCAAGCTGGATTTGGTCTGTCGAAAATTGAAATTGAAACCCGGCATGCGCGTCCTTGATATCGGCTGCGGTTGGGGAAGTTTCATGGCCTATGCTGCCGAAAATTACGGTGTGGAAGCGGTGGGTGTGAGCATATCAAAGCAACAAGTCGCGTGGGCGAAGCACCGCTATTCGCATCTGCCGCTTGAGTTTCGCTTGCAAGATTATCGTGAAATGGATGGGCAATTCGATGCTATTGCCAGCATTGGCATGTTCGAACATGTCGGTAGGAAGAATTTTCGTGCATATATCCAAACGGCGCATCGGTGCTTGAGGAATGACGGATTATTTCTCCTCCATACGATAGGGAAAAATGTGCGGCGATCAGCTCCCGATCCGTGGATCGATAAGTATATTTTCCCCAATGGGGACTTACCGTCGATTGGCCAAATTGGCGATGCTCTCGAAAATTTATTCGTGACAGAAGATCTGCATAATTTTGGCGCTGACTACGACAAAACGCTGATGGCGTGGTACCAAAATTTTGACGAATCCTGGCCGTCTTTCGGAAATCGTTTGGGTATGCGCTTTTATCGTATGTGGCGGTATTACCTGCTTTCGTGCGCTGGAGCGTTTCGTTCTCGAGACATACAGCTCTGGCAGTGGGTGCTGTCGAAAGACGGCGTGCGCGGCGGTTATCGGCGCGAACATATTTAGGTGCCAGGTGTTCGGTGGTGCCCTGGCCATTCTGGCTGGCTGTCGTCTAGACGATCATCGCGGCGTGTAGGACGTCGGTCTGACACTACAAGCCGATTCGGCTTCAACTATAAGCAATAGTTATTGAGCTAATAACGAATTGGTCTTGGACCCGGTCGCCGATGTGCGTCATCGTGTGCATCAGTGAACACCAGAACCGGAGCCAAAAATGGACATCCTAACGACGGCATTGACGTTGATCGGAGTAGGGGCCTTGTCTACATACGCCCTTGCAAACTCGATTCCCGAAGAGGTTCTGGCTCAGGCATCAGAGGGAGGGCATTTCGCCGGCCTCGGTGACGAGAGTATCAAGCCTAATAATTTCCGCTCGGGAACGCGTACAGGTGAGTTTGGTGAGTCAATCACACTGACTTCAGTCAATTCTCGATAGAAGCCACTCAAAACCCCGCCGCGACCTGGATTGTCGACGCAATCGCCGCTTTAACCTGCGTCGACCGAGTTGTGTCGTGCGTCCGGTAAAGCAGCTCAAGCACCGGGTGTTCGGTCTATATTATTTAGCAGTACGCTATTATTTATGCTTGTCGGGTCCAGTCTTTCATTTTAACAAGTATTAACTGGCGAACACGTCGGCTGGCCCTCTAAGCTAGAGCAAAGCAGCTTTGATGAATCATTCAAAGCGGTATCCGGCCATCTTGATAAACGCACGTTGCGCGAACGTTGAGACGAATGAGCATCGACTTGAGACGCATGCGCACGGGCTTTAGTTAGTTGGATAGATATAGTCATTCACGTCGACCTAGCCGAACCCTCGACTTCACAATGAACCAGGCCAGATAGGCTGGTCACTCGAAAATCACTGATTGTTCTTGGAGTATCCCATGCAGAAAAAAGCAGATTTTGAACTCTTCGGCTTCTGGCGTACGGCGTCTACTTATCGAGTGCGCGTTGCCCTCAATTTCAAGGGGCTGACGGCCAGCGAACGCATCATCAATCTGGAGAAGGGCGAGCACAGAAGCCCGGAGTTTCTCGCGATCAATTCTCTTGGCGCAATCCCGGCACTGATCGAAGAAGGGCATGCACCGCTCACGCAATCACTGGCTATCCTGGAGTTCCTTGAAGAAAAGCAACCCAACCCGCCATTGCTGCCCAGTGATCTGTATGGCAGGGCACGCGTGCGAGCCATTGCAGGCATGCTTGCAACAGATACTCATCCATTGATCACGCCGCGCATTAAAAAGTATTTAGTGTCCACCGGAGGGTTCGACGATGCGGCTTGGCGCGCGTGGCAGATCCACTGGCTGCGCGTTAATCTCGAAGCCGTCGAAAGCCGACTGGCGGTCGAGCCGGAAGTCGGAGCCTTTTGCCACAGCAACCAGCCGAGCATCGCGGATATCTGCCTCGCAAGCATGTTTTCAGTCATGCAAGCATTTGACATCCGAATGGAA
>Ga0302220_10002190_pt1 | contig 14536 bp, 14 predicted proteins | sample II_Palsa_E1_3_FD_194572 | JGI IMG/M metagenome (GOLD analysis project Ga0302220, IMG submission 194572) | Peat permafrost microbial communities from Stordalen Mire near Abisko, Sweden - II_Palsa_E1_3 | ecosystem: Environmental > Terrestrial > Soil > Palsa > Peat permafrost | place: Sweden...
ACGATGCGGATGCGCTCCTTAATACGCTCGACACCGAAGTGGCACCGGAGGCCCGCAGCACGCTGGCCGCTGCGCGCGCCACGCTCGACTCGGCCAACGGCGCGCTGCAGCCCGACTCTGCGTTGCAGCAGAGCACCGGCGACACGATGCGCGAATTGTCGCGCATGGCGGCGGCGTTCCGCTCGCTCGCCGACTATCTCGAACGCCATCCCGAAGCGCTGATTCGCGGCAAGACGGAGGATAAACAGTGATGCGCTCTCTCTTATTGACGGCCATGGTGCTCATGCTGACGCTCGTCGGCGGCTGCGGGAGCTCTCCTACGGCAAGCTTCTACACGCTCAGTCCCCAGCGCCCGCAGGAGCAAGTGGATACCGTTACGACGCCGGTCGCCATCACGATCGGTATCGTGACGGTGCCGGATATTGTCGACCGCCCGCAGTTGGTGTTACGGGTCGATGCGAATCAGGTCACGCTCGCCGAATTTGACCGCTGGGCGGATCCGCTGAAGAGCCAGATCCGGCGCGTGATCGCCGCTGACCTTGCGCTGCAGTTCCCTGGCGCGCTCGTTTCCGGCTATGCGCAAAATGTGGACCCTGCGTCGACTTACGTGGTGTCGATCGACCTCCAAAGCTTCGAGTCTGCGCCCGGCGACGCGGCTTCTGTCACGGTATTGTGGTCGGTGCGGCCGCCGAAACTGGGCGCACCGATGAATGGGCGGACCGTCGTGCACGAGCCAACCGGCGGTGCGGGCGACGACGCGCTCGTCGCGGCGCATAGCCGGGCCTTGGCGGTCGTCAGCCGCGACATCGCTACTGCGCTGCGCTCGACACTTCGGCAGTGACCCAGCAGAGCGCGGCGGACCGGGGCCGTCTTCGCCGCGTCACGTCTGCTTCGTATCGGACCCGCCACTCGCGACGTGCAGCGACACCAATCGCGCCAACACGATAGCCGGATAAAGCTGGCCGATCAGCGCTTCGAGAATCGTGAGCGATCTCGCCGCGTGGGCGACGGGGGTAATGTCGCCATAGCCCACAGTGGTAAGTGTGACAAAGCTGAAGTAGACCCAAATCGAGCGATCCCGTGGACCGCCATCATGCGCGATTCCGGCATAAGCGCCAGGTACGCGGATGCTGACTAGTTGATAGGCCTCCGCCCAGACGACCCCGATCAATATGTAAAGTGCGATGGCTCCCAAGATCCGGTCGAATGTCACCGTGCCGTTGCCGAACACCTTGATCCCGACGACCGCACAAAGAATAGCGAGCGAAAAGAGCGTCGTTTCGTCAACCAGCCCGAGCGTCTTTCCCGGCGAGATAAACAATTCTGCCCAGCGCGCCACGATTGCCAAGCTGGCGACCAGCGCGATCGCCACGAATTGCGGGCGGTGGTCCCATGCCGTCGCCACACCGCTAAGCAGGATCAGTGACAGAAGCACGTCTCGTACAATTCGCGCCGAGACGCTGTCTGGAGCAACTGTAAAAGGTACGACAAAGACGTTGAGCAGGAGTAGGAATAGCAGAATAGCCATGGCGCCGATGCGCTGCCGCACCGTGCGATCGTGCAACCGTCGTAGGCGTGCCATCGCCGCTCCTAGTCTAGTTTATCTGCCCGTGCGTTGGTGCCTTGGTGCTTTACCGCTGCCCAGGAAGCGCTCCGGAGGTTCAAGTGCGGCGCACGAAGAACGCAACCTCCCAGATCCTGTCGCTTGTTTGCCTCCAAGTGTATACCGCTCAACCCTGTGCTTGTCATGTTCCTGCGACACAGTCCTTCAGCCCTTCTTGGCCGCCCGCGATAGGACCAAAGTCCAATAGTCCGCGAGCCGCGCCGCGCATACCATGGGCAGATGGTTATCCCAGGCGCCGGGGTGTGCATGAATGGGCTACCCGAAGCCACGGTCGAGAATGCCCGACTCAACACGGCTACTGGCGCAGGTTGAGACCTTCGGAGTTGATGCGCAGACAACGGACTGGGCATTGTGATCGACCATACGATTCGCAAGGCGACTGATGGCATTGCCGACTTCCTCAAGCTGGAGTCGGCGGGTGGTTTGCTGCTCGCGGCCGCGGCAGTACTCGCGCTGATCTGCAGTAACTCGCCGCTCCGACACGCGTACGACGACTTGCTGAAAATCCCTGTGGAGATGCGCGTTGGATCCTTCGCCGTCGCGAAGCCGCTTCTACTGTGGATCAACGATGGTTTGATGGCTATCTTTTTCCTTCTCGTCGGACTGGAGGTCAAGCGCGAGGTGATTGAAGGTGAGCTGTCCACACCCGCACAGATCGTGCTACCGGTCGTGGCCGGCTTGGGTGGAATGGTAGTGCCCGCACTCATCTATCTCCTGTTTAACCGCGGCAACGGCGCGGCCTCGAATGGCTGGGCAATTCCCACGGCCACTGACATCGCATTTGCGCTCGGCGTTCTCTCCCTGCTGGGCAAGCGAGTTCCGATGTCGCTGAAAATATTCCTGACCGCGGTGGCAATCGCCGACGACTTGGGCGCGATCGTTATCATTGCGCTGTTTTATACCGCTGAGCTTTCCCTCGCAATGCTATTTGGGGCGGCCGTGGCCATCGCAGTACTGATCGCCTTGAATCTGCGGAAAATCACGCGAATCGCGCCTTACATTATTGTCGGCGTGATCTTGTGGGTATTCGTTCTGAAGTCCGGCGTTCACGCAACGCTCGCAGGCGTTGCAATCGCTTTCGCCGTGCCGCTCAAGAATCGGGATGCCTACGGGAACGCTCCTCTGCACCAGCTTGAACACGGCCTCCACCCTTGGGTGGCCTTCGGTGTTTTGCCGATCTTCGCTTTTGCCAATGCGGGCGTCTCGTTCGCTGGCGTTACGCTTACGGCGCTTGCAGAGCCACTGCCGCTCGGTATCGCCGCAGGGCTTTTCATCGGGAAGTCCGTAGGCGTGTGCGGGGCGAGCGCCCTGCTCGTTCGGTTCGGTCTGGCCAAGCTGCCCGAGGGAGCAAGCTGGTGCCAACTGGTTGGCGTCGCCGCACTGTGTGGCGTCGGCTTCACCATGAGTCTGTTCATCGGCTCCCTCGCTTTCGAAGGCCCCGAATATTTCACGCCCCTCCGGCTGGGGGTGATCGTGGGCTCAATCCTATCGGGCGTTACCGGTTATTTATTGCTCAGGTTCGCGTCGGGTCATTCCAGGACCCCCTCGCACGGGGTTGGCTAATCGATCTCAACTGGAGCAGAGCGTCATGAACCTCGACACGCTGGAAACGCTGATGGCCGCGGCCCTCGTTCTTCTGCTCGGGCGGCAGATACTCGCCCGGACAAGCCTCCTGAGAACTTACAGCATTCCCGAACCGGTTGTCGGCGGCCTGCTCGTTGCGGTGCTGGTTTTCGCGCTACGCAACACCGCGCACGTCGAGGTCCAGTTCGACACGACGCTTCAAGCGCCGCTGATGCTCACTTTTTTCGCCACCATCGGTCTTAACGCAGATCTGGCTGGGCTGAAAGCTGGCGGCCGTTCGTTGATGCTATTTCTCGGTGTCGTGGTCGGCTTGCTCGTGATGCAGGATGCGCTAGGCATCGGCCTCGCTTGGGCGTTGGGACAAGAGCGCCTTCTCGGCCTGCTCGGGGCATCGGTGACCCTCTCAGGCGGCCATGGCACGGGCGCAGCGTGGGCCAAGGTGTTCTCGGAGCGCCACGGGCTCGCATCGGCGACGGAGATTGCGATTGCTTGTGCCACGTTCGGCTTGATACTCGGGGGATTGGTCGGCGGCCCGGTCGCGCGTTTTCTGATCACGCACCATCGCCTTGCCCCCAACCCGGAGTCCAATGTCGCAGGCACGAGCGGTTTCGAGCAACCCAAAGCGGTTCGCCCGATCACGGCGGAGATCGTCATCGAAACCGTTGCGCTGATCGCCGTTTGCCTCGCTGTCGGCTCGGCGCTCTCGTCGTGGTTGACCGGTACAGCGTTCGAGCTACCGACGTTCGTTTGTGTATTGTTCGTCGGCGTTGTCCTGCGAAATGGGCTAGCCGTGCCCGGTTGGTATCAGGTCTTCGAGCCGGCAGTGTCGCTGCTCGGCAATGTGAGCCTCGGGCTTTTTCTCGCAATCGCGCTGATGAGCCTGCGTTTATGGGACTTGGCCTCGCTTGCGTTGCCGCTGCTCGCAATCCTGGCAGTGCAGGCAATCGCTATGGCGGTATATGCCATTGCCGTCACCTTTCGCGTCATGGGGCGCAACTATGACGCCGCAGTGCTAGCTGCCGGGCACTGCGGTTTTGGCCTTGGGGCAACGCCCACCGCAATCGCCAACATGCAAGCCATTACGGATCGGTTCGGCCCCTCTCACCTGGCTTTTTTGGTGGTGCCGATGGTGGGAGCGTTTTTTATCGACATCGCGAATGCGATCGTCATCAAGTTGTTCCTGCTCCTGCCAATTTACGGATAAAGGCGGATTTGCTGGCCGCAATATGCGTCTAGCCTATGCGCGCGAACAGGTTGGTGATTGGGTGTGCGAACTGGCGTAAAAGCGGGGTGAGTGACCCGATCCGCCGCCCAGCTATTCCTCCACCTTCCCCGCCGCTTGGAAGATCCGGTTCCGTACAACGCCTATCGCCTGTTTGAGAGCGTAAACATCTTGGAAATAGCGCTGTGGAATCCGTATCTGGCTGGCATGCGCATCAACGTTCTCGATTTCGTCGCGCCATCGCGCAATCTGGTCCAGGGTCGGTTGCTCGGTTCTCCATATTTCATCTTCCAGCGATTTGATTTCGTGATACCAAACCACGAGCCGATGTTTCATCCGCGCCTCCATCATGCGCGGCAACGCCTGCACCAAGCCTAGCAGCAAGGCCATGAAAGGCAGCAGGATCAGCAGGCGCCTTTCGATAAAGCTGGCCAGCCAGAATGGAAGGTAGCGCTGCAGGAAGGGACGACCGGATTTGAAGTAGCGCGTGCTCTCGTCGGCGATGGGAAATTCTTCGGTGTTCAGGTTGGGAAACGCGCCGAGCGGCGTGAAGTAATCTTCGCCGCCGTGGACGGTTTTGGCCGCTTCCAGTAGCAGGTAGACAAGGGCCGGGTGTAGCGTGTCTTTGGACACTAGCAAAGCCGTGGCGGCTAGCAAGGTGACATCGGCCTGCGGAAGATCGTTGACGACGCTGGTCGAGGCACGCGGGAAAATAATTTTGGAGAGTGACGGGAATTTTTGCACCAAGGCATCGGCCTGGGCAAAGCTCATCAGCTTTAGATTGCTGGTCAGTAGTGTTTGTTGCATCGGAGCATCGGGCCTGCCGATAAAGAAAGCCGCATCCAGGTCGCCATTTTCGAGGCCTCGATATGCCGTGCCTGCATCCATTTCCAGCAGCGTGGTATTGTCACCCGTGATGCCGCTATAGGCGAGCAATACGCGGGAGACGTTGAGCAGGCCGCTGCCGGGAACGCCTATGGCCACCCTTTTGCCGTGCAGCTGTGCCAGCCGGTTGACGGTGGCGTCGCCACGATAAAACACCCAGATCGGTTCATATGAGACGGCAGCGATGGTCTGCAGATGGTCTGTATCTTTCGGACTGGTGGTGCCTGATTGGATAAAGCCCACTTCGTATTCGCTGTCTGGATTCTTCAGCCGCTGATAATTTTCGATCGAACCGGAAGAGCTGCGGATATCAAGAGTGATGCCGTCGCGCTTCAGGAGGGGGGCATAGCGATCCGCAAAGCCGCGATAGATACCCTCGTTTGCCCCGGTTGTGATGACGATCGTGTGCTGGATGGCGGGCTTGAGTACTGTCGCCAGCACCCAGCCTAGCGCGGCCAGCAGCAGTATCGCGCCGATGATGAGAAGCCGCCGGCGCCCCGGCGTCATGGGGGCTTTCTGGCTACGATGAAGCGCTGGGTTGTGCCTGGCCATGGGGCGGGCTCTCGTGTTAGGCCTCTCTTGTCAGGCCTCTCCGGCGTGATGTGGACTCTGGGAAAACGTCGTTGTTGCGTCGCTGTGGCAACGTTGCCGACAGCCGTCCGTGAAACCGTGAAGTTCGTCATCCGAAGCGTTTGGTTGCCAGCTCGCCTTTCGTTTCCTCAACGCTACAATACCAGATTGTCTCGTTGTGGCACCCATTAGCGCTACTTGCGTGCCGGCACCGTCTTGCCGGTTTATCCCGAGCGACAGAGTCTCAGCAAGCTAGACGGCTAGGCCACCAAACTTTCTAGGAAAGTTCCAAGTTGAGTGAATCTCGACGGCTGCGGTTCCCTCCCTCATTTCGCAGCAGTTATTTTGGATCAATCAGTCTTTTATATGATAACGTTTACCTAAAATAGGCATGTATTCTCAGCGCATTAGTGGAATTTTTTAATATATGTTGGACAACATAGTCCAATTAATCGAAATAAAACCCTCATGAAAGCCATTGTCATAAACGCCACAGGTGGTCCGGAGCAACTGAAATTGCAGGAACGAACGGTCCGTACGCCTGGCCCCGGCGAGGTCCTGGTCGATGTCGTCGCCGCCGGCGTCAATTTTATGGACGTGGGGGTGCGCATCGGCATGCATAGGCCATCGCTATCCTCTCGCGCAAGCAGCCCAAGCGCACAGCGACATCGAATCGCGACGCACGACCGGCAAGCTATTGCTAGTTCCCTAATCGAGTGGCGAGACGATTCGACGGCTTCATTGCAACCATTTGCGCACGTCCGCTTCCCAGGCCGGCTGACCACACCCGGCCGGGTTCTCGGGCCCGAGCAGCGTTATGTAACCACGGCCTTTCATACACGATTCGTACGCTCGCACCTTCGCACACTGTCCAGGCGGTGCCGATTTGGCCACGGCCTTGCAGTTCGCAACCGACCGATCCATCGGTCCAAAATCCAGTGCATCGGGATTCGACGACAAGGCCGGTGAATCGGCGCCGCCCGGCGAAAATTCGACCGGGCCCGTTTGTGCGCATGCGGCCACAAGCATCGTCATCGCGAGCACCAGGACGGCCCGAAAGGGAAAATTCAATCGCATGGTCTGAACCCCGATTACAGCATGGACTTGCCCTGAGCAAGAATCTTGTCGCAAACTTGCTTGGTGACCTGTGCCTTCATGCCGCCACCGCTCAAGTCCAATTTCTGACCACTGCTGCTGTTCAGGATGCCGCTGGCGCCATCGGCATACCCTTTGTCCGAAGAGGGCGTGCCGCCGTTGAGTTTGCCCATCAACGAATCCTTGACCGAGGCTGCCGACGACGCGCTGCTGCCGCCCAGATAGTTGTTCTTGATGCAGAATTGCAATATGCCGGCGACATTGCCCGCACTGCCAGAACTCACCGACTGCCCGGACAACATCCCTCCCAGACTGCCGACACCACCGCCCGATCCGCTAGAGCCTGCGCCGTTAAGCAGCCCTCCGAGTTGCGCATGGGCAGTCGGCAAAGGCAGCAGCAACATCGCGATCAGAATGGCCGCGGCTTGAACGTGGGTTTGAGTGCGGGTTTGAGTGCAGTATGCGTTGGTTTTCATATTCGAACCCCTTCGGCTGTCTGGGAGTGCCCCTTAAACATGCTACTCTTGCTACCCTCTTTTCGGCAGTAGTTTATACGCCGTTTCCACGATTTCCTGGGTGTATTTGCGTTCGAGCCGCAACACCGTAAAATGCCCTTTGGCCATCGCCTGGAAGTGGCTTATGAAGACGGTGTTGATCGCAGCGCCGCCAACCGCGCCGATCACCGGCACCAGCTGCGCACCGAGCTTCTCCGTGTACTGCACGCCCAACCGTTCGACCACCCTCTTTATCAGCGCAACCAAATGCGGCGCCGCTTTATCCGACGCCGATTTGGCTAAAAAATCCGATGCGGTTTTGGCCTGCTGAGCGAGGGCAGCTCGAACCATGTAATAGCCGGATTCCGCCGCGTCGTCTCCCTCGGTTTTCCCGCCAAAGGCGAACACTTCGACACAAGCCAGGATGGTGGCCTCGCTCTTGATCGACTCTCCCTCGCTACGGGCAATATCGGCAATCGATCGAAATATGATGCCTGTCGTAACGGGAATTTCCGCGAGCATCGCCCATGGCCCGAAAAATCCGCCCACCCCTCCGGAGACCACCACCCCCAGCGTATGCAGCCGGTTATGTGGCTTGCCCGCGGGCGTATCTTCGAAATTCTCTGTCATGGTTACCGTCGCCGTTCTAGCGACCTTCAACAGGACGGCTTCGAGGACTGTACCGAGCCGTTGATGAATTTTCGCAGGCAGTCGTTTTAGACCTGCCTGGATAGGTGTTCCGACCACGCTAGTCAGTTGCGCGGCAAGACCGGGGTTCTCAAGAATGTTCTTCGCGGCCTGGAGGGCCTTGAGATCGGCTTCCGAGAGCATCATCGTTGATCCCGCTTATTTTATTGGAAATTATTCGAAGATCGGATCAAGAATATCGGCTTGCGGCACAAATAGCCATCGTGGGCGGATTGACGAGAAGCGCCCCCTACCCTGCACAAAGGCAGATCAGCGTCGGATCTGCGCAATCACGGCCAATATCACGGTCGCGTTCGCCGGCAATTGGGAGTGCGAAAACGCCGAGCGCGCGTGACCCGCTTTTTCGCCCAGCACCTTGGCGAAGAGCTCGGACGCGCCATCGAGTACGGCGGGTTGTGCGTAGAATCCTTCAACACAACTAACGTGCCCTTCGACGCGCACGATGTGGTCTAGCCGATCGAAGCCGCCGAGGTGCTTGCGGATTTGCGCAAGTACGTTAAGCGCCGTGAGTTGGGCCGCCTGCTGCCCTTCCTCGATCGTCTGCGTCTCGCCTACTCTGCCGGTGTACATCATCTTTCCGTCGCGCAACGGCACTTGGCCGGATATGAACAACAAATCGCCAGCCTCGCTAACGGCGGTGTAAGCGCCAAGCGGCTGCGGCGGGTTAGGCAGACTAAGACCCAGATCTTCAAGCTTTTGTTCGACTGACATGGTGACCTCCAATTTTCGCTGCGCATGCGCGAATGGCTAAACGTGTTTGGACAAACCGAGTTTGAATCAACGAGTGCGAACCCAACGGGTTTGAGTAAATATACGCAGATGCGCGCCCGGAATAAAGCCGCGCGCCGCACTTCAGTTTGTACGCGGTGTAACGAACAGCAGAAAATCCGCCCGCCTCGACTATGTCAACGCCCTGAAATACCGCATCGTGAACATCACTGCCATCCGCCGCGTGTGAAAGAAGCCATCAACGCAGAGACGAGGGTCGCAATTTGTCGACCAAGAAATCGACAAAACTGCGTACTCGTGACGACAAATGACGGCCATGCGGATAAAGCAGAATGAAGGGCCGCGAACAACCGCCGTGCTCGCGCAGCACTTCGATCAACGCGCCTCTCGCAAGATCGCGCTCGACGATGAACCGGTATGTTTGAAACAAGCCCGCACCGCTACGCGCCAGCGTCACCCCGGCAAGCGCGTCGCCCGAGGTCCGATAGCCGCCTACCGTCGCAATATCGACTGGCTCGGTCGTGCCGCCAAACTGCCAGGTCAGATTGCGTCCGCTACTGGGAAGCTCGAACTGGATACATTCGTGTTGAGCGAGATCGGCCGGCGATTTCGGCATGCCTGCGCGCTGCAGATAATCGGGTGTCGCCACGATTACCAGCTCCGCGTCCTCCAGTTTGCGCGCAATCAAATTCGAGTCGTCCGGTGCTCGCCCGCGAATTGCCAGGTCGAAACCCTCGTACCCAAAGTCGATATTGCGATTGCTCAAATGCGCCTCCACCTCGACGTGCGGATGGCGAGCGCGAAATTCGGGAAGTAGCGGCAGCAAGCGATAGTGGCCGTAAGGGGTCGGCACGCTGATGCGCAAGACACCGGCAGGGCTCGTTTGCTGGCCGCTCACCTCCCGCTCGGCATCCACGAGCTGAGTCAACGCGTTGCGGCATTGCTCGAAGTAGGTGCGCCCCGCATCGGTCAGCCGGATCTGGCGCGTGGTACGCACGAACAGGCGCACGCCGAGTCGCTCCTCGAGCCGAGCTACCGAACGGCTCACCGCGGCAGGCGTGACACTTGCGGCCGTGGCTGCCCGCGTAAAGCTGCCTAGGTCCGCAGCCATGCAAAAAAGCTCGATGCTGCCGAGCAGAAGATCGTCGAACTGGCGTTGCATTGTTTTTATTGCTCCTGCGCTTCGTCAAGCAACCATTCGGTGAACGCGAAAATGAACGGCGCGTCGCCCTTCTTCGGCTTGTGGATGATGTAGTAAGCGAGATCGCAGCTCAGTGCGTCGCCGAACGGCCGCACCAGCCTGCCGGCGGCAATGTCGGCCGCGACCAGTGTCGTGCGGCCGAGTGCAACGCCGTTGCCCGCAATGGCCGCCTGGATCACCGCTGCCGAGTCGTTAATGCGCATGCCGCCATCGAACGGGATGTCGGTTTGGCCAGCATGGGTTTGGGCCGCATACATCAGCCATGAACGCCACGTCGGAAAAGTACTTTCGTGCGACATCGACATGTCGTGGATCAGCGGGTGGTGTCGCAGCGCGGATAGGTCGTTAAGCGGCGGCTGTGCACTCAGCAACGCCGGGCTGCACACCGGGAAAAACTCGTCCTTTAGCAAAAACGTGGCCTTCAATCCGGGCCAGCGGCCGGCGCCATAGCGTATGCCTACATCGACCGCATCGACAGTGAAATCGACGAGCCGGCCGTTCGTGTCGATCCGCAGGTCGTAGCCCGGATGCCGGCTCTGAAATCGCTCGACACGGGGCAGCAACCATTTGTCAGCGAACGCCGGCGGTACCGTAACGGTGACGACCGTTCGCTGTCCTTCATGAGAGAGCCGCTTTACTGCGACCGAAAGCAGATCGAAGCCGGCCTGCAGTTCGGGCAGGATGATCCGCGCGCTGTCGGTCAGCTCTAGCCTCGCGAGGCCGGCGACCGAGCGTCGGAACAGCTCCACGCCAAGCGCGCCTTCGAGTTTGCGCACGAGCTGTCCCACTGCGGCCGGGGTCACATTCAGTTCATCCGCCGCTGCAACGTAGCTGAGATGGCGAGCCGCAGCTTCGAACGCGCGCAGTGCATTCAGGTGGTTTGGAGCTCTCACGCTCTCATTGTCCCCCAAACAAGTTTTTCTATCTCGCGGCAGCAGATCTTCTCAGTTGGCAGCCAGGTCGTCAAGAACGATAGTTCTTCCACGGCGCGCATCTTTGCCTCGCTGTAATCGACAAGCTACGGGTCACGACCCACAACTTGAATCCACGACTTGAGTCCACAAATGTTTAAGGAGCATCACCATGAAGCTAACCAACAAAATCGCATTGATTACCGGCGGAACCTCGGGCATCGGCCTGGCCACCGCACGGTTGTTCCGCGCCGAGGGCGCACACGTCATCGTGACCGGCGTCGATGCACACCGCCTGGAAGAAGCCTCGCACCATCTGGGCCCGGACGCTTTGGTCTTGCGTGCCGATCTGCGCCAACCGGCGGCGCTCGATCAAGTGATCGCAGCGATCGCCAAGCGCTATGGACGACTCGACATCGTGTTCGCGAATGCGGGCGCCGGCGCGGCATCGCCGTTCGACGCCGTAACAGAAGAACAGATCGATGATCAGTTCGCGCTGAATTTCAAAGGAATCTTCTTCACGGTGCAAAAAGCAGCATCGCTGCTGACCAAAGGCAGCAGCGTCGTGCTGACCACATCGTTCCTCAACGCGGTCGGCGTACCGGGCCTTTCGATTCTCTCGGCAACCAAGGCCGCGGTACGGTCTCTCGCACGCTCGCTCGGCGCTGAACTCGCACCGCGCGGCATACGCGTCAACGCGGTCAGCCCAGGCCCGATCAGCACGCCGTTTCACGGCAAGCTCGGGTTGTCCGATACCCAACTGAAGGAAGTGGCCACGGCCATCGAAGGACAAGTCCCGCTGCAACGCTTCGGTGAAGCGGAAGAAATCGCGAAGGCGGTGCTCTTCCTTGCCAGCGACGACGCTTCGTTCGTGACCGGCGCAGAGCTCGTTGTCGACGGCGGCTTATCGCAAATCTGACAGATCTAGCAGATCTAACCGGTCGCTAGTATCCACAAGCGCCACTTTCCGGCCACGGAGCAGACATGTTCCGTGGCCGCTCTCATCATCACCTGAAGATTCAATCAGTAACCGCTCAATAACGACCGTCGGCCGCCATCGGCTGTGTCCCCCCTTTCGAAGTGTTACTCTGAACCTGTCTCGGACTTCTTTGTCAGTCCTCTTTGCGCGGCATTGGCTCGCGCTAGTCCATCGGAGAGTCAGCATGAGCAAACAAGCTATCGGCGTGGTCGGTCTGGCGGTCATGGGTCGCAACCTCGCTTTGAACATCGAAAGCCGCGGCCACGCCGTATCGGTCTATAACCGCAGCCGGGAAAAGACCGATGAGCTGATCGCGGATTTCCCCGACAAGAAACTGGTTCCGGCTTACACGATGGAAGAATTCGTCGAGTCGCTCGAGACGCCGCGCCGTATCCTGTTGATGGTCAAGGCGGGGGAAGGCACCGACGCCACGATAGCCGCGCTGCGCCCCCTGCTGAGCAAGGGGGACATCCTCATCGATGGCGGCAACACCCATTTCACCGACACCATTCGCCGCAATCAGGATCTCGCCAAGTCGGGGCTGCATTTCATCGGCACGGGCGTATCGGGCGGCGAGGAAGGCGCTCTCAAAGGCCCGTCCATCATGCCGGGCGGCCAGCGCGAAGCTTATGATCTGGTCGCGCCTATCCTGACGGAAATCGCCGCAAAGGCCCCGGATGGGGAGCCGTGCGTCGCCTACATGGGTCCGGATGGCGCCGGTCACTTTGTGAAGATGGTCCACAACGGCATCGAATACGGCGACATGCAGCTGATCGCCGAAAGCTACGATGTGCTCAAACGCGTAGTGGGCCTGTCGAACGAGGAACTCGGCCGCGTGTATGTCGAGTGGAACAAGGGCGAGCTAGACAGCTACCTGATCGACATCACGTCGAAGATCTTCGCCAAGAAAGATGAGGAGACGGGCAAGGATCTCGTCGACATGATTCTCGATCGCGCCGCACAAAAAGGCACGGGTAAGTGGACCAGCCAGAACGCGCTCGACCTGGGCGCACCACTGCAGCTCATCACCGAGGCGGTGTTCGCGCGAGTGGTGTCGTCGCTAAAGGATCAGCGCGTTGCAGCCAGCAAGCAATTGAAAGGGCCAAACTCGGGGCAAACCCCGAAGTTCGACGGCGATCGCGAAAAGTTTATCGAAGCGGTACGTCGCGCGCTATACCTGAGCAAGATCGTTTCGTACGCGCAGGGCTTTGCGCAGTTACGCGCGGCCTCCGACGAATACAAATGGGATTTGCAGTATGGCACGATCGCCAAGATCTTCCGCGCCGGCTGCATTATCCGCGCGGGCTTCCTGCAAAAGATCACCGAGGCTTACGCAAACGAGCCCGCGCTTGCCAACCTGCTGCTCGCCCCGTACTTCAACGATATCGCGACCAAGTATCAGGACGCGCTGCGCGATGTGGTCGTCGCGGCGGTGAAGGCCGGCGTGCCGGTGCCGGCATTCTCGTCGGCCATCGCGTATTTCGACAGCTACCGCAGCGCCAACCTGCCCGCGAACCTGGTGCAGGCGCAACGCGATTTCTTCGGCGCGCATACGTTCGAGCGCATCGACAAGAAGGGCAGCTTCCACGCCAACTGGTCGTAAACGTCTTCTTGTAGATGGCTTGTAGATGACTTAGGGATGGCTTAAAAGCGGCGCAGGCCGAGGGCCGCTTATGACCGCTTACGACCGCTTACGACCCGACCTGCTGCCCTAGCCATTCGAGCAAGCTCTCGGTCACGAACGAGGCGTTTTCCAGATTCGAGATATGCCCCGCCTCCGGTATGAGCACATGCCGACAACCGATCGCGCTGGCCATCTCGGTGGTCTCGGCCGGCGTGCGCGTAAAGTCGAGTGCGCCGCACATCAGGAGCGTGCGCGCGGGATCCAGCCCCGCCAAGCGTGAAACCGCGTCGGGTCGCCCGAAAATCAGCCGCCCCAATGGAACGATGGACTCGCGCAGCTCAGTGGCGGAGAACCCGGCGAGCGCCTTGCGAAACGAGGTGGCTAATACGCCGTCCAATGCCACGCCGGGTTTGAAAAACAATGGCACGATGGCGTCGAGCATCGGCGGCGGGATCGTGCCGAGCGCCTCGATCGTGTCCAGCATCTTGAAGTATCGCGCGTGCGTTGCCTCGGGCTCCGCGCCCAGGTAGGTATCCATCATCACCAAAGTGCTGACGCGCTGCGGTTCGCTCAAAGCCAGCTCAGCCCCCCACATGCCACCGACCGACAGGCCGACGACCGCACATTGTTCTATGCCCAGGGCGTCGAGCAGGCGGCTCGTCTGAGCGGCCAGGTCGCCCAGCGTACGGGTGTTGTCCGGAACCCGACCCGATTGTCCGTGCCCCCATAGGTCCGGTGCGATGACTTGGTAGGAAGCGGACAACGCCTCTATCTGCGGCGCCCACATCGATGAATCCCAGAGATAGCTGTGACCGAGCAGCACCGGGTACCCCGTGCCTCGTGTCTGGTAATGAAGCGACTGTCCTTCGATCGCAATGAATGGCATTTTCGGTTCTGTAAGAGGTAAGGA
>Ga0302220_10002191_pt1 | contig 14536 bp, 9 predicted proteins | sample II_Palsa_E1_3_FD_194572 | JGI IMG/M metagenome (GOLD analysis project Ga0302220, IMG submission 194572) | Peat permafrost microbial communities from Stordalen Mire near Abisko, Sweden - II_Palsa_E1_3 | ecosystem: Environmental > Terrestrial > Soil > Palsa > Peat permafrost | place: Sweden...
ATCAGGTAACTCGGCAGGATGGCAATGCCCATGCCGAGCAGTGCGAACTGACGCAGCATTTCCGTGTTGTTCGCGACGATCGCGTTGGTTGGGCGCATCCGCACTTCGCCCTTGCCGTCGATGCTCGTGAAAACACGCTCGTCGCCGCCGTATTCGGACGGCAGCGACAGGCTCGGATGATCCTGCAACTGCTCGGGGCGGGTCGGCGTGCCGTGTTTGCGCAAATAGTCCGGTGTCGCGCACACCGTCATATGACCGGTGGTGAGACGCCGCGTAACGATGCTCGCGCTACGCATCTGGCGGGCGATCAGCACACCCACGTCGAAACCTTCTTCGACCAGATCGACATGGCGATCCACCAGCGTGACATCGGGAATGACGTTCGGATAGCGCTCGGCGTACGACTGTAATACCGGCGCGAAGTTATGCAGGCCGAACACCACCGGCGCCACGATGCGCAAGGTGCCAACCGGTTCATGATTGCGCGCCACCACCATCTGCTCGACGCCTTCGAGGTCGTCGAGAATCGGACGAACGCGCTCGAGATAGACCCGGCCCGACTCGGTCAGCGACTGGCTGCGCGTCGTGCGGTTGAGCAGGCGGGTGCCGAGACGTTCTTCCAGGTCGGCTACGTGACGGGTCACGACGGCGGTGGAAATGCCCATCGTGCTGGCAGTACGGGCGAAGCTGCCGAGTTCAGCCACTTTGACGAAAACTCGCATCGACTGCAAATGATTCATGGGGCCACTCCTGCCGCGGTTAAAGCCAAGCCAACGAACACCAACGCGGCGTAAAAACGGAGCGTCGGCGACTGCGCAAGCCAATGACTACCAGCGGGTGACATCGCACCTCGACGGCGGACTTTGTGCGTGGTTTCCCACGCTGCCAGTCGCTCGCACCAAGGCTTGCCCTACGGGTTTGATTGTATCGACCGCTCATGGCCCAACCCTGTCGTGAAGATGACAAAACGGTCAGGTTAATGATGCGCAGGAAATTAAACGGAGTTGCGCGCTGTTCGGGGCGCAAAGGCAGCATCGTCTGAAGATAACGGCGCACGAGAAAATACGTGCCAGCAAGAGCTGTTTGGCGTGCACCGGACTAGGTGAAAACCCTAACCTGAGGTATCATTGCGGGCGAAAAGGAAGATATCGCCATGCCATACCGTTTCCAGATTTTTGAAAAGATCGCGTTTTCGTTGGTCGTGTTGTCCGCAGTCGCTTGCTCTGCCTTCATCGCCTACGAAACGAATCCCGACATCCGCCAGGTCCTGCATGCGGGTAAAACCGCGCTGCAATGGAGCGGCGAGTATTCGTTCGTCTGCGCGTCGCCCGTGACCGACGCCTGCGCGAACTTCCCGGTGGACTGACCCGCTCAGCCTCCCACGTCGCGCCCGAATACGACGCGCGCAAAGAATCCCGCCAATACCGCCTCGGCTGCATCCGCAGAAACGTTCTGCGGATCGATCGTGCTCAGGAACTGCACGCCCTCGCACAGCCCCATCAAGCCTATCGCCAACGTTTCCGCCGGAAGCAGCAACGGCGTGCCCGCGCGTGCCGAAAATGCGCGAATGTATTCGCTCATATGCTCGCGCTTCTCGTGCATGAACGCATTGAATTTCGCCCGGAAGCGGCTATCGCGCGCGGCCACGAGCTTGGCCTCCATCCATAGCAGGAAGCATTTGTCGTCGTGCGGCAGATTGCTGTAGTACGCCAGCACCTGCGCCTCCATCGTTTCGCGGGTCGCCCCGTCTTCGAAGATGCTCTCCAGCGCCGCGTGCATCTCCTCATGGTCGCGCCTGAGCAGTTCAAGGAACAGCTCAGGCTTGCTGCTGAAGTTCGAATAGAACGCTCCGCGCGTATAGCCGGCCGCCTCCGCGATGTCTTCGACACTCGTGGCGACGAACCCTTTCTTCATAAAAATAGCTTGCGCGGCATCGAGCAGCCGCAGGCGCGTCTGGTCTTTGCTCTGTTCGCGTGTGAGGCGTTGGCGTTTCATGCTGAATAGTTTATCACCGGAAAGAATTCACATACGGCTTCACATTCAGATACAGGTATGTATTAGAATGCAGTTCATCATCTGAAGCAACAGTCTTTTGCACGCGCTGTTTCAAACGTGCCTTCGTTGAGCAGCCGTCGTGGCTTGTTCTGTTCGTTCGCTGTCTTCTGATTGGGGTAATTGTGAATCGTCCCAGTGGTCGCGCATCACATTCGATGCGCAAGCGCAGTCATCCGCGTCGCCCTTTGCCTCTTTTCTTCCGCTTGTCCACACCGCGCCGCGCGGCGTCCGCTGTCGCACTGGCCAGCCTCCTGCTGCTCGGCGCCTGCGGTCAGAAGCAGGCCGCCGCGCCCGCGCCGCGGCCCGTGGTCGCGCTCGCCGTTCATGCTGACGGCAGCCCTCTGTCAGCATCATTGCCTGGCGAAGTCGAGGCCCGTTACTCGACACCGCTGTCGTTCCGGATTGCCGGCAAGATCACCGAGCGGCATGTGCGTCTTGGCGATACCGTGAAGGTCGGCGAAGTCGTGGCCCGGCTCGACCCGGCCGACGCGCAGAAGAGCGCAGCCAGCGCCCAGGCGCAACTCGATGCCGCACAGCACAGCCTCGTCTACGCGAAGCAGCAACTGGACCGCGATCAGGCCCAGGCGCGCGAGAACCTGATCTCGGCGGCGCAACTCGAGCAGACCACCAATGCGTACGCCTCGGCGCTGTCCCAACGCGACCAGGCGGCGCAGCAAACCGCGCTGCAGAAGAACCAGTTGCAATACACCGACCTGCCCGCCGATCACGCCGGCGTGATCACCGCCGAACAGGCGCAGACCGGACAGAATGTGTCGGCCGGACAAGCCGTCTACAACCTCGCGTGGAGCGGCGATATCGACGTGGTCGTCGATGTGCCGGAAAGCACGCTCGCCGCGCTCGCGGTCGGCCAGACCGCCAAGGTCACGATGTCAGCGCTGCCGGGGCGCAGCTTCAGCGCCCGCGTGCGCGAGCTGTCGCCTGCTGCCGATCCGCAAAGCCGCACGTACCGTGCGAATCTCACGCTGCTCGATCCAGGCCCGGACGTGCGGCTTGGCATGACCGCCGACGTCGCGCTCACTTCGGGCAACGCCGCCGCCCAGCCCGCCACTTCGTTCACGCTGCCCGCCACCGCGCTGTTCCACGATGGCACGGCGCCCGCCGTGTGGGTCGTGCATGAAGGCACCAACGCGCTGGAATTGCGCCGCGTTCAGGTGACACGCTATGACGAGCGCACGATTGCCATCTCCGGCGGCCTGAAAGACGGCGAGCGTGTCGTGCTGCAGGGCGTGCACACGGTCACAGTTGGCGAGACGGTTCGTCCGATCGCCCCGCTGCATCCCGAGGACTTCGCTTCATGAGTACTCCGCATGAACATGAAGAGGGACGCTTCAACCTGTCCGCGTGGGCGCTGCGTCATCAGGCGCTCGTCGTATTCCTGATCGCGCTCGCGACCGCGTTCGGGATCCTCGCCTATACGAAGCTCGCGCAATCGGAAGACCCGCCCTTCACGTTCCGCGTGATGGTGATCCAGACCTTCTGGCCTGGTGCCACCGCGCGCCAGGTGCAGGAAGAGGTCACCGACCGCATCGGCCGCAAGCTGCAGGACACGCCTTATATCGACTTCGTGCGCAGTTATTCGCGCCCCGGCGAATCGCTGATGTTCTTCTCGATGAAGGACTCCGCGCCCGTCAAGGACGTGCCGCAAACCTGGTACCAGGTGCGCAAGAAGGTTGGCGATATCGCCGGCACGCTGCCGCAAGGGATTCAGGGGCCGTTCTTCAACGACGAGTTCGGCGACGTCTACACCAATATCTACACGCTCGAAGGCGACGGTTTCTCCGCCGCGCAACTGCACGACTACGCGGACGAATTGCGCACGGTGCTGCTGCGCGTGCCGGGAGTGGCCAAGGTCGATTATTTCGGCGACCCGAACCAGCACGTCTACATCGAGATCGCCAACACGCAGTTGACGCGCCTGAACGTGTCGCCGCAACAGATCGCACAGGCCATCAACTCGCAGAACAGCGTCTCGCCGGCCGGCACGCTGACCACGCTGGACGATCGCGTCTTCGTGCGGCCCACCGGCCAGTTCAAGGACGTCAACGCGCTCGCCGATACGCTGATCCGCATCAACAACCGTTCGTTCCGTCTCGGCGATATTGCGACGATCAAGCGCGGTTACGACGATCCGGTATCCACGCAGATGCGTTACGGCGGCAAAGCCGTGCTAGGCATCGGCGTGACGATGCAACCGGGCGGCGATGTGATCCAGCTCGGCAAGGCGCTCGACAAGCAGTCCGCTACCCTGCGCTCCTATCTGCCAGCCGGGCTCAAGCTCGTCGAAGTGTCGAGCATGCCGAATGCGGTGGCGAAATCGGTGGACGACTTTCTGGAAGCGGTCGCCGAGGCGATCGCAATCGTGCTGGTGGTGAGTCTCGTCTCGCTGGGCGTGCGCACTGGCATGGTGGTCGTGATCTCGATTCCGATCGTGCTCGCGGTCACGGCGCTGTGCATGTATCTGTTCGATATCGGCCTGCACAAGGTCTCGCTCGGCACGCTTGTGCTGGCGCTCGGCTTGCTGGTCGACGACGCGATCATCTCCGTCGAGATGATGTCGGTGAAGCTCGAACAGGGCTGGAGCCGTGCCCGCTCCGCCGCGTTTGCATACACCAGTACCGCGTTTCCGATGCTAACCGGCACTCTGGTCACGGTGTCCGGCTTCCTGCCGATCGCCCTCGCCAAATCAAGCACCGGCGAATACACGCGGTCGATTTTCGAAGTGTCGGCGATTGCGCTGATCGCGTCGTGGCTCGCCGCCGTAGTGTTGATCCCGATGCTCGGTTATCACATGCTGCCAGAGCGCAAACGTCAGGCACATGAAGCGCACGACTACGAACACGACATCTACGACACCCGCTTCTACAAGCGCCTGCGCGGCTGGATTAGCTGGTGCATCGAGCGGCGCTTCGTCGTGCTGACGATCACCGTCGCACTGTTCATCGTCTCGCTGCTCGGTTTTACGCTCGTGCCGCAACAGTTTTTCCCGAGTTCGGACCGGCCCGAGTTGCTGGTCGATGTCCGCCTGCCTGAGGGCGCATCCTTCGAGGCCACCCTGCGCCAGGCACAACGGCTCGAGAAGGTGATCGAGGGGCGGCCGGAGATCGATCATTCGGTGGACTTCGTCGGTAGCGGCGCGCCGCGTTTCTATCTGCCGCTTGACCAGCAATTGCAGCAGCCGAATTTCGCGCAGTTCGTGATCACCGCGAAGTCGGTCAAGGACCGTGAAAAGCTCGCGCAATGGCTCGAGCCGGAATTGCGCAACCACTTCCCGGCCATCCGCACGCGCCTGTCGCGCCTCGAAAACGGGCCGCCGGTCGGCTATCCGGTGCAGTTCCGCGTGAGCGGCGACGATATCGCCACGGTGCGCTCCATCGCCGAACGCGTCGCCACGACGATGCGCGACGACCATCGCACGACCAACGTCCAGTTCGACTGGGACGAGCCGGCCGAGCGCTCGGTGCGCTTCGAGATCGACCAGAAGAAGGCGCGTGAACTGGGCGTCACTTCCGACGACGTGTCGAGCTTCCTCGCCATGACGCTGTCCGGCTATACGGTCACGCAGTACCGTGAGCGCGACAAGCTGATCAGCGTCGATCTGCGCGCGCCGAAGACGGAACGCGTCGATCCGGCGCAACTCGTCACGCTGGCCATGCCTACGCCGAATGGCCCCGTGCCGCTCGGTACGCTCGGCCATATGCGCTATGACCTTGAGTACGGCGTGATCTGGGAACGCGACCGCCAGCCGACCATCACCGTTCAATCGGACGTTATCGGCAACGCGCAAGGCATCGATGTGACCAATAGCGTCGACAAGGCGCTGAGCCAGATCCGCTCGACCCTGCCGGTCGGCTACCGCATCGAACTGGGCGGCTCGGTGGAGGAAAGCGAGAAAGGCCAGACCTCCATCAACGCACAAATGCCGATCATGATCATCGCCGTGCTGACGCTTCTGATGATCCAGCTGCAAAGCTTCGCACGCGTGCTGATGGTGGTGCTGACCGCCCCGCTCGGCCTGATCGGCGTGGTCGCCACGCTGCTGCTGTTCGGCCAGCCGTTCGGCTTCGTGGCGATGCTCGGGGTAATCGCGATGTTCGGCATCATCATGCGCAACTCGGTGATTCTGGTCGATCAGATCGAGCAGGATATCGCCGCCGGTCACAAACGCTTCGATGCGATCGTCGGTGCAACCGTGCGGCGTTTCCGGCCCATTACGCTGACCGCGGCAGCGGCCGTGCTGGCGCTGATTCCGTTGCTGAGCTCGAACTTCTTCGGGCCGATGGCCACCGCGCTGATGGGCGGCATCACGAGCGCCACCGTGCTGACGCTGTTCTATCTGCCTGCGCTCTACGCAACTTCATTCAGGGTGCGCAGCGATGAACGCGAACCGCCGGCAGCCTCGACGCAAGCGTCGCATTCGGGAAATTGACCATGACTCATTCCGTCTTCAAACGTGTCAGGCAGGCCCGCACGCTAGCGGTAAGCGGCGGCGCACTCGCGCTCGCGGCCTGCTCGTTCGGCCCGAACGGCAACCCGCCAGCGGTGCCGCAACCGGCTCACTACGGCGCCGAGCCGCAGGTCTCTGAAACGGTGCCCGCGCAGGGCATCGCCCAGCAGTTCGTGGTGGGCGCCAAGCCGGTGCCGACGTGGTGGCGTCTGTATCAATCGGACGACCTGAACGCGCTGGTCGATGAAGGCCTGCGCAACAGCCCCACCCTCGCCGCCACCGACAAGAGCCTGACCGCGGCGCGCGAACAGTTGCGCGCGCAGGTCGGCAGTTCGATGCTGCCCACCATTGATGGCGTGGCCCAGCCGGCCCGGCAGCGCGCGCTGGGGATTCCGGAAGAAGGACCGAACACGTTCCTTTACAACACGTTCGTCGGCCAGTTGCAGGCGCACTACACGATCGACCTGTTTGGCGCTTCACGGCTTGCCAACGCCGCGCTCGCTTCGCGGGTGAACGTGCAGGTCTTTCAACTGGAATCGGCGCGACGTGCGCTGGCAGCCAACATCGTGACGGCAGCCATCACCTCCGCCGCACTGCATGCGCAGATCGACACCACCGAGCGGCTCATCACGCTCGCGAACGACGACGCCCGGGACACAGCGCGGCGCTATACGCTCGGCGCGGTATCGCACGCCGATATGCTGAATGCGCAACAGAGTGCGGCATCGTTGGCGGCCAGCTTGCCGGGCCTGCAGCAACAGTGGGTGAGCACGCGGCATGCGCTCGCCGTGCTGATTGGACGCACGCCCGACGCCGCGCCGCCCGATCTCGATCTGGCACAGTTGCGTGTGCCTGAGCAGGTGCCGGTGGTCGTGCCGTCGGAGTTACTGCGCGCGCGCCCGGACATCCAGGCAGCGGATGCTGCGGTCAAGGCAGCCGCAGCGGATGTGGGTGTGGCCACCGCACAGATGTATCCGAGCCTGTCGCTCACTGCATCGATGGGACAAGGCGGCTTTAGCTGGCCACTGGCGCTTTCCGGCGCGGGCGCCATCTGGGCCGTAGCGGGCTCGCTCTCGCAGCCGATCTTCCATGGCGGCGCGCTGTTTGCACAACGCCGCGCGGCGATGGCGACTTACGACGCGGCCACGGACCAGTACAAGCAGACGGTGCTGACGGCGTTCCAGAATGTCGCCGATACGCTGGCTGCGCTCGAGCACGACGCGCAGGCGCTCGACGCCTCAAATGTGGCAGCACGGGCGGCACAGGGAATTTCCGATGAGACGGCGGCACGTTACCGTCTGGGCGCGGTGCCCGTGTCGGCGGCACGCTCGAGCGAGCAGCAGTTTCGCAACGCGCGGCTCGATGAGATCCGCTATACCGGTGCACGATTGACCGATACCGCGGCGCTGTTTCAGGCAATGGGGACGCCGCCGGTAGATGAGGCTGGGGCGGCTGGGTCTACGGAAACAACGGGGGCTTCTGGCGCGACTGGAGGAACCACGGGTGCTGGTGCGGCTCCGGCGGCGGCAGTGCTCACACCAGCGCCAGTCTCGAGCTTGCAGCCGTCAGGCGGCCCCGCGCCAGGCTAAACCTCAATACACCGCCGGCTCTCCCACGGGCCGGTGCTTGAAACGCTTATGCACCCAGTAATATTGGGCCGGAATCCGGCGCACCTGGGTTTCGAGGAACTCGGTGATACGACGTGCATCGACGGTCGCATCGGCTGAAGGAAAATCGCTTAGTTCTTCGAAGATTGTCAGCTTGTAGCCACGGTAATCCGGCAACACCTCGGTGACGAACGGCACAACCCGCGCATTGCCCGCCTTGGCGAGGCGCGACACCGAAGTCAACGTACACGCCGGCACCCCGAAAAACGGTACGAACACCGAGTCGCGCAAACCGAAATCCATATCGGCCGCCAGCATTACCGGCTTGCCTTCGCGCAGCACGCGCAGCGCGCGGCGCACACTGTCGCTGCGCGGAATCATCTCGGTGCCGAAGCGGCCGCGCTGGCGCTTGGCCATCGCATCGAACAGCACGTTCGACATCGGCGTGTACAACGAAGCGACCGGATGACGCGTCGAGTACATCATGCAACCGGCCTCGATCCCCACGAAGTGAAAGCCGAGGAAAATCGTCGGCCGCGAGTGCGCTTCCGCCAGGTCGATCGCGCTCTCCACTTCGACCAGACGCGAAATCGCCGCCGCGTTGCCGAACCACTGCGGCCCACGCTCGACGTAACTGCGGATCACATGACGAAAGTGTGCGCGCGCAAGGCGATCGCGCTCCTCATCGCCCATGTCCGGAAAACAGAGTTTCAGATTGGTATGCACGACGCGGCGGCGTGTGCTCGGAATGCGGTATAGCAGGCCGCCAAGTCCGTTGCCCACGCGGGCAACTACGCCATATGGCAGGAGCGCGAACATGCGCAGCAATCCTGTCATCAGATAGATGAGTATTCGGCTTTTCACGAGAGGGATCCCGGTTGAGAGCGGTGTAGCGAACACCTCGTCCTGGCACGCCTGAGCGGAGGGGGCGAAGTGGCATGCGCGCGCATCAAAACCGGGTACCGCGCTGCGCTTGGGTAAAAAAGCGGGAGGTCTCGCGTTTCGGCGAGACGAGAGCTTACAAATTAGGTACGAATACTAAACCGTATTTGACCGGACCAGGGCGTCGCAAGGTAGAAATTACATTACACCGTATTTAGTCAGCGCCGGCCGGAGGGGGTTAAGGGGTACATTTGCGGGCGGGCGAGACCCGCGAATCCGGGCATTGGGCGCCCGGATTCGCCCGCTCCATCAGGGTTTGTTCGATTCGAACAGGTTCATGATCTGCTGCTTTTCGCTCGACGACACGTCCGGTGGCGTCATCCCCGCTGGACCGACGCCCCCGACGGCGTCGCTTGCACCGGCCAGCGGATTGGCCGAGTCGAGGCCGATGCTGGCCACAAAGCCGTTGCCCGGCGTCATGTCCGTGTAGAACAGTTCACCGTCGACGCTCGTGACCGTATCGGGCATGGCCGGCTCGGCCTGTGGCACGCCGCGCAACGCGTGCCCCATATAGTCAACCCAGATCGGCAACGCGAGCTGCGCGCCGAATTCGCGGCTGCCGAGACTCTTCGGCTGGTCGTAGCCCATCCACGCCACCGCGACCAACGATTGCTGGTAGCCGGCGAACCAGCCGTCCTTGGCGTCGTTCGTCGTACCGGTCTTGCCCTGCAGGTCCGAACGCTTCAGCACGTTGGTGCCCGCGCCGGTACCGGCCGTGGCCACCGAGTGCAGCAGACTGTTCATGATGTACGCGTTACGCGGATCGATCGTGCGCGGTGCATCGCGGCCTGCCGTGAGCGGTTGTGCCTTCGAAATCGCCACGCCGCGCGGGTCGGTCACTTCGTTGATCAGGTACGGATTAATCCGGTAGCCGCCGTTCGCGAACACCGAATACGCACCGGCCGATTGCAGCGGCGTAACGAGGCCTGCACCGAGCGCCATTGGCAGATACGGCGGAGTCTTGTCGGCGTCGAAGCCGAAACGCTGTGTGACGAAATCCTGCGCGTACTTCGTGCCGATGAACGACAGGATGCGGATCGACACCAGGTTCTTCGATTTCTCCAGCGCAACGCGCATCGGCATCGGACCGTCCGGCTGGTCGTCGTCCTTCGGCTCCCACGGGTCGCCGCCCGGGCTGCTAGGCGGGAAATAGAGCGGCGCGTCGTTGATGATCGTCGCCGGTCCGAGACCCTTGTCGAGCGAGGCCGAATAGATAAACGGCTTGAAGCTCGAACCCGGCTGGCGCCATGCCTGGGTGATGTGATTGAACTTGTTCTTGTTGAAGTCGAAGCCGCCGATCAGCGCGCGAATCGCCCCGTCCTGCGGCGTGAGCGACACCAGCGCGCCCTCCACCTGCGGCAATTGCGTGATCTGCCAGTTGCCCTTGTCGTCCGCCACGAGACGGATGATCGAGCCTGGCTTGATGCGTTGCGCCGCCGTGGCGCGTGGTCCCAACGCGGCCGCCACGAACTTCAGCCCGTCGCCGTTGATGGTCGCCTCGGTACCGTCGAGGAATTGCGCCTGCACTTCCTTCGGACTGGACGCTGTCACCACTGCTGCGACGATCTCGCCGTTATCAGGGTGATCGGTCAGCGCGTCGTCGATGGCCTGGTCACGGTCGTCGCCCGGCGGCGGCAGGTCGACATTGCCTTCCGGACCGCGATAGCCGTGGCGGCGTTCATAGTCCATCACGCCCTTGCGCACCGCGTGGTAGGCGGCGTCCTGATCCGCGGAATCGATCGTGGTGATCACGTTCAGACCACGCGTATAGGTTTCGTCCTTGTACTGCGCGTACATCATCTGACGGACCATTTCCGCGACATACTCGGCATGGACGCTGTACTCATTGCCCGGATTCTTTGTGCGAATCTCTTCCTTGATCGCCTCGTCGTACTGTTCCTGCGTGATGTACTTCAGATCCAGCATTCGCTTGAGGATGTATTCCTGACGGATCTTCGCGCGCTTCGGATTGACGACCGGGTTATACGCCGACGGCGCCTTCGGCAGGCCCGCCAGCATCGCGCACTCGGCGAGCGACAGGTCTTTCAGATCCTTGCCGAAATACACACGCGCCGCCGCGGAGAAACCGTACGCGCGCTCGCCCAGATAAATCTGGTTCATGTACAGCTCGAGGATCTGGTCTTTCGTCAGCGCGCGCTCGATCTTGTATGCAAGCAGCATTTCATACACTTTACGGGTGTAGGTCTTCTCGCTCGACAGGAAGAAGTTACGCGCCACCTGCATCGTGATCGTGCTCGCGCCCTGCGACGCGCCGCCGTGCAGCAGGTCGGTAGAACCGGCCCGCAGGATGCCGACGAAGTCGACGCCGCCGTGCTCGTAGAAGCGATAGTCTTCGATCGCGAGCACCGCTTTTTTCATCTGGTCCGGAATGTCCTGGAAGCGCACGAGGTTGCGCCGCTCTTCGCCGAATTCCCCGATCAGCACGTGATCTGCGGTGTAGACGCGCAGGGGCACCTTCGGACGATAGTCGGTGAGCGCCTCGAGCGACGGCAACTGCGGCCCCATGACGACAAGCGCATAGCCGACGATCAGCGCACCGACGACCAGCAGGGTCGCAACGAGGCCGACGAATGTCAGCAGGATGCGCCCAACGAGCGAGCGGCGGCCCGGTTCGTCGCGCGAAGCGTCATTGCGTCCTGAGTTGCGGTGGTAGGGATCCCGGTCGTCACCACCCGGAGAATTTGAGGATTGCGGTCGTTTGATGATTGGCATGACTCGAATAGTTGGCGCATGACTGCACGCCTTTATGCGGGCGGCAATTGCCGCCGCACGGCCTTACGCCCCCGGCTGGCCGCACGGCGCGTCCGGATAGGACCGGCCCAAAGGGGGCCCGCGCAACGTAACAGCGCATTTTAAAGAAATCAAGCGCAGTCCAAGGTGATTTTTTTGTAAGAATTCCCTTCGGGATTCTTCTCCGAAGCGTGCTGGCGTACGGCTGCGCGGGGAATCGCGGTTATCAACAGAAATTGTTCATAGAGCTGTGGACAAAGCCACTTGAAACGTTTCAACCCTTTGATGTCACGGGATTTTCATGCGGCGCACGTTTCACATCGGGGCAACTCGCCTTATGATGGACTCGTCGCGCGGGGAAAGCGCGGCCGCGCGCCAAATCAGGCGTTCGACGCCACAACAAGTACGCGAGCAGACTATGAACAAGCCCAGCGAACGCATCGTCGTATTCGTCACACCCGCCCAGAAACGCGCGATTGCCGCCAGCGCAGAAAAACTCGGCATCAGCGTTAGCGAACTGATGCGGCGTGCCGTGCTGAGTTTTGGCGCCACCAGCGAACAGGTCAAGGCGGCAAGCATCGTCGACAGGCTGCGTGCGCCGCGTGAACCGGATGCGCTCAACGCAGCGCTGGAGCGGGTTGCGCGCGGTACCCGCAACGCTCGCGCCGCCCTGCCCGACGTGCTGAAGAAAGACGAAAAAGACGCTGGTGCGCCCGCGGCAACGGAGCCGGAAGCGGCCAGCGAGCCCCTGCTGCCGGCGGACGTGCTTGCGGCGCTGGTGCGCACGCCGGAAGAAGAACAGGCGTTGGCCGACGCCCAGGCAGTGGCGCGTGTCACCGCAGCTGAAGCGGCCGCAATTGCGCACTCTGCCGACCCAGGCGGGCAAACCGGCCTGCCGCCTCCCATTGCGCCCCTCGCGCCGCGCACGCGGGTGCGCGTGCGCATCAATACCACGCCCGACGATGACGATCCGCGCAACGACCCAACTCCCGAAGACGGCCGCTTTGCGTGAACGTCACGGCACCATGCGGTTCGATGCATTTCGCTTCGTCTTCACACAACGTTGAAATATTCCGCTGGCGTTTGCGCGGAATCGACGTTTGAAACTCTGCGGAACCGACCTTTTAAGGCGGTTTTAAGACATCCTATGGTGTAATCTTTGCGAGCTGCTGAGCTGCATGGTTTGCACGAGGTCGATTGCCCCACTGGCGCAACACAGCGGTTGAACAATTTGCGGTGCTGCTATTGCATTTCGCACGCGTGCCCCGACTTCCGCACCGGTTGCCCGCGCAATACCGCGATGGGCAGCGTAAACTAGTGGTCACAAGTGGTCGAACGCGCCAGCTACTCAGCGCCGATTTCATTTTACGGAGGTATACATGTCGCTATTTGACAGCATCTCGCGCACGCTCAAAGGTCTCCTGAACGACGCTGCCGATTCCGTGCAGGATCCGTCGCGCGATTCGCGCCAGATCGTGCGTGAGCTCGACGAGAGCATCGCAAAGGCCGAAAACTCGCTGATCGAGATTCAGGCCCAGGTGGCCACCCAGCAAAGCAAGCGCGACGTTGCCGCCGACAAGGCGAAGAAGTACGAAGACGGCGCCAAGCGCGCGCTGCAATCGGGTGACGAAGCACTCGCCCGCGAAGCGCTCGGCGCGCAGTCCACCGCTGAAACGGAACGCGATGCGCTGGCGCGAGAACTCTCGACGCTCGAGCCGTCGGTCGATCAGTTGAAGAGCCAGATCGAAGACATGCGTGGCCGTCGCAACGACCTCGCTTCGCGCTCGAGCATTCTGCAGGCCAAGCAGGAAATCGCTCAGGCCAAAGACGTCGCCGCAACGGCGCTGGGCGGCATCGGCGGACGCAATCTGTCCGAGGACTTCCAGAAGCTCGAAGACAAGGTCGCGTTGTCGAATGCGCGCTCCGACGCTCGGCTGAATTCCGCAGACGTGAAGAGCGGCAAGGCGCTCGACGACAAGCTCGCCGAGCTCAATCGCGGCCCGTCGGTCGAGGACCGCCTCGAAGCGTTGAAGAAGCAATTGAACACGCCGGCTCAGTAAGACGTCGTCAAGCAGTGCACCGGATGTGACGCAGCGCCCGGCAATCGTGCGGCGCTGCGTGTCACACCGGAGAATCGATTGACATGGAGACGGGTGTAAAGCCATCCGGTCCGACACATGAAAAAATTTCTCGCAGCCGCATTCGCGTCGCTGATGCTGATCTCCACGGCGGCTTTCGCCGTGCCGACAGCGCAGCAGATCGAATCCGCCATGTCGCAAGGCAACTGGCAACAGGCGGACGCAGGGCTCACCGAAGTGCTGCAGGCCCATCCGGACAATGCGCGCGCGCATTATCTGTACGCCCAGGTGCTCGATCGCGAAGGCCGCGCCGGCGATGCACTCGCGCAGATCCAGCAGGCCAAGACGCTCGATCCGCAAATCCGCTTCACCGACCCTACGCGCTTCGCGCAGACCGAAGCGCGTATCCGCCGCGACGCGGAACGTACTGGCACGGCAACGGGCCATACCACCAATCCGTTTGCGCAACAAAACACGGCGGTACAGCAGTCGGCCATGGCGCCGCAAGCACCTGAACGGCATGGTCCGGGCATGGGCCTGTGGATCGGCATCATTGTCCTGATCGGTGCGATTGCGCTGGTGCTGCGCTGGACGTTGCGCCGCGCCCGCACGCAGGACGATTCACGCGCCGACGACGA
>Ga0302220_10002192_pt1 | contig 14535 bp, 17 predicted proteins | sample II_Palsa_E1_3_FD_194572 | JGI IMG/M metagenome (GOLD analysis project Ga0302220, IMG submission 194572) | Peat permafrost microbial communities from Stordalen Mire near Abisko, Sweden - II_Palsa_E1_3 | ecosystem: Environmental > Terrestrial > Soil > Palsa > Peat permafrost | place: Sweden...
ATCACGTCTCGCTTATCTGGCACGATCAGTTCCTCAATCCGCAGTCCTGCCGCCGCGCCGACGGCGCACCCTACACCCTCGAAAACCGCGTCTACACCCGTGACATCTCCGTCGCCGAAGCCCAGAACACTTTCATCTGCGACAAGCTCCACTCCACCCAGTTTCCCGACCAGAAGAGCGACCTCGTGCTCTCCCCGGTAGCCGTGGCTTTTGCCGCACACGAGCATCTCATCAGCCCCTACGTCCCCACCACGGCCGAGCAGCTCTTCCGCTTCACCCGCTTCTACACGGATTACTACCGCACCGGCCCCGGCAAAGGTCACCCCGAAGCTGCCACTCGCGCCGCCAACGCCGCAAAGGTCCGCTTTAATCTCGAAACCAAAATCCTTCCCTTTCCTAACGACCCCGCCGGCCGCTCCGTCGCCGCGCTCCCCTTCCCCAAACCCGGCGCCGAGCCCACCACCAACCACACCACCGACCCCCAGGCCTTCGTCACCGCTCTCTGCGGAGCGATCATGCGCAACCACATGGAGAGCCGCGCCGAGGTCCAGAGCTTCGACTTCCGCACCCTCGTCCTCGTCGAGGAGCAGTTCCCTGAAATCCCCACCTACTATCTCACCGAGTCCGTCGAATCCCTCAGCAGTCCGCTCCTGCCACCCTCGCTCCGTCAGCCATAGCCTGCAAAGATTATGTCCTGCCGGACGGGCCTACTGCGCGGAGGGCGGGCGTTTGCACGCCTTTTTAACTGGTCGAGGCGAACCAGACAGCAAGACTCCTCCCGTTGGTCGGGATCATCATCCGCCGAGCAACGCGAGGCCCCTAAAGGATCATCCCCGCAAGACCGGTACACACACCACGAAGTGGTCGCGCGCCGCGCAGGCGGCCCGTCCGGCAGGACAGAATCTTACCGCGCCCAACCCAGCCCATCCGCGCCCTTACCCACATCGATCACATCCTGCACCTTCCACTGTGCCAGGTCGATCGCCGCAACCTTGCCGCTCACATTGCACGAAACATAAGCGACCTTCCCATCCGGCCGCATCAGAATCTCCTGCGGCGCGCTTGGAACCGAAATCGAACGCACCACCTTCATCGTGCTCAGATCCACCACGACAACCTGCGCGGCAGTCGGAATCGTCACCAGCAGCCACCTCCCATCGCTTGTCGCTGCCGTCCCATACGCCACCGCCGGTAGCGCCACCCAACTCTTCACTTTGTTCGTGGTGGTATCGATCGCCGCCAGCTGCGGCTTTCCCTGGTCTGCCGTAAACACCGTCTTCTCGTCCGCCGACAGCGAAATCCGCTGCACCGTCCCCGACGACACCGGAATCACCACCACCGTCTTCCGTCCCACCATATCCAGCACCGACACAGTTCCCGGCCCCACATTCGCTGTGTACCCGCGCTTGCCGTCCCGCGTCAGCGCCAGCATATGCGACTGCGTCTGCCCCGTAGGAATCGTTCCCACAATCTTCAGCGTCTTCGGATCGACCGCCGTCACTGTCTGGTCCAGCTCCGTGGTCACATACAACAATCCGGTCGTCGCGTTATAAAGCACGCAATGCGGCCGCACGGCATGGCCAAAGTCGAGCTGCCCTTTCACCTTCCTGCTGGCAAGATCGATCACCAGCATCGCGTGCCCATCGATCCCTGGCTTACCCACCCCGGTGCTTCCATAGACCGGCACATACGCCAAACGCCCATCCGGCGAAGCTACCACCTCATGCCCATGCACCCCCGTCACGCCCTCCGGCACGGTCGCAACCTGCCGCGCTGCCGCCGGGTCCACGACGCTGAGATCCACATCTCCCTGATTGACCACGAGAAGCTCAGGCTTTCCCGCAGCCTTCTCCTGAGCATGACCACAGACCAAAAAGCAGCCCAGACATATTCCAGGCGTCATAGCGCGCAACCATCGCAGATCTTTCATAGCGCGAAAGTATATGCCCACAACCCTACCGCCTGGAATCTTCTTACGATCTCGACCCGCTCAGCTCCGCGATCAGCGCCTCCAACTCGGTCTGCATCTTCGCGTTCATATTCAAAAACAGAAACCCGGCACCCTCACCCGGTCTCACCATCCGGCTGGTAGCCATCGGACGAAATACCATCCCGTTCACGCGAAACACCATCTCGACCTGTGTTCCCGGTGGCAGCCGAAGCCGCGCCTGCGTCTCGACATAGCAGCCCGCAACGCTGATATCCAGCACCCGCCCGCGAAACAGCATTGTGCCGTCGGCCACCACCACCTCGGCGACGCCATCGACTGCGTAGCGGGTATGCTTCCTCCGCTCCACTAAGCCCTCAGGCTCTGCTGGGAGCACGCCTCGTCTCTCGACCTCTATCTCGCCCTCTGCCACCTGTTCGCTCCGTCGCGCACCGCAGCGGCCAGCGCGCCTCATTTCGTCATCGGCACAGATCGCGCAAAACGTGAGCGAAAGACATCAGTAGAAACTGCCCGCCTCATCCGGCCGCAAAGCAAAAGGGCCGAGCACTCATGCTCGACCCTTCCTGTTTTTGCGCCAAAGGCGTTCTGCGCCGTGCACGTAGCGCTCAGACGGTCATGATCTCTTTTTCCTTTGCTTTGAACAGATCTTCGACCCGCTTGATCTCTGCATCCGTCAACTGCTGAACCTCTTCGTTCGCCCGCTTCTCGTCATCGGCGGAGATCAGCTTATCCTTCGCAGCTTTCTTGATCTGATCATTTCCGTCGCGCCGAATGTTGCGAATCGCGGTCTTATGATCCTCAAGCGTCTTGTTAAGCTGCTTCACGACGTCCTTCCGCCGTTCCTCGGTCATCGGCGGCACCGGTACGCGAATCACCTTGCCATCGGTCATCGGGTTCAGCCCGTTGCTCGAGGTGCGAATCGCCTTCTCGATCGCCGAAACCATCCCCATGTCATATGGCTGCACCAGAATCAGCGTCGGCTCCGGTGTGCTCACCTGCCCCATCTGGGCGACCGGTGTATCCGTGCCGTAGTAGTCGACCTTGATCTGGTCCAGCATGTGCACGTTCGCACGCCCTGTCCGCGCCGACAGCAGATGCCCACGGAAGTCTTCCACCGTGCTCTCCATCTTCGCCTTCAGCTGCTGATGTGTGCCCTTCAACGCTTCAATCCCTGCCATTGCCGATGCCATACATTCTCCTCTGCCGCAATCGATATTTTACAGAGACGCTCACAACCTTGCGAGGCGAGCAGGCAAAAAATAGAAACCTTGTCCTGCCGGACGGGCCCACTGCGCGTGGGGCGGTCACTTCGTGACGTGGGTACCGGTCTTGCGGGGATGATCTTTTAGGGGCCTCCCGTTGGTCGGCAAGTAATGATCCCGACCAACGGGAGGGCCGATGTAGCTTGTTCGGCCCAGACAACTTAAAAAGGCGTGTGAACGCCCGCCCTCCGCGCAGGAGGCTCGTCCGGCAGGACATAATCTTTCAACACCTTCTAAGATTCGTCCGTTTCGACCGGCCCCATGCCCAACCCGCGATTCGCCTTTTTCTTCCTCGCCGGATAAGCCTTCGCCGCCACTGCAGGCGCCATCGTCTCCTTTACCAGAGCCTCAATCCCGCTCCAGTACTTCACATCCGCAGGTCGCGCAGAGGACACCGTCTGCCGCATCCTGCAGTACCATAGCGACCACTCCAGCTCCTTCGCGCTTTTGTTCTTGATCGCGTTTTCAATCCGCGTCACTTCAGAAAAAGACGGCATACTCATTTATCCTACAGACCTGCAGCCAGGTAAGTGGGCATAGCGTCGTCAGGGCTTCTCCAGAACATCCGGAAAAACAATCGGCAGCTTAATCCCCTCCATCTCCGGATCAGGGTGCGGAGCGGGAATCCGATTCGTATTCTGCGCCACGGCAACCAGCCACTTCCCATCTCGCTTTTCAACGATCATCGTAAACAGGCCGAACCGCGGCTTACGCGGCGTCAGGTCTTCATTCTTATCCCCATCAACTCTCCAGTTCCAGTGAAGCACTGCCTGATCGGGCCGCAGAAAACGAACCACGACATCGAGAGGCGTCAGCGTCGAATCTTCGAAACGGCCGGAGAGCAGCCGTGTGTGAAACTTCTCGAAATCGGCCCGCCCATGCACCCAATCGGCGCCGACGTTGACGAAGTCCACATCGTCAGACATGATCTTTGCCAGTTCATGCCCATCATGCTTCGCCCACGCCGCCGCAAACGCCTGCGGAATATGACTAACCGCGGCTTCATCGGCTTTACTCTGCGCATGAGCGGCGCACTCGACGACAAGAAGTACCAAAAGCAGGTTGCGTAATATCTGCTTCATTTCTTCCTCTCTTTCCGAAAGGGGCCCTCTCCATCGTTCCGTGCAGCATCGCTTCATCGGAGCCATGCCATTCCTGCCTGTCTCCTCAGGCCTGGCGCAGCCTCCGACAAGCCTCCGCCAGATCTTTATCTTTCTTCGCAAAGCAAAACCGCAGCAGATCCTCACCCTTCCCGGGCCTGAAAAACGCCGACCCTGCCACCGCCGCCACACCCGTCTTCGCCAGCAACGCCCTCGCCTTCTCGGCAGCCGTCACACCTGGCAGATTCTTCGCTGAAGCCAGCACATAATAAGCCCCATCCGGCACATGCGGATTCATCCCCGCGGCCCTGAGCGCATCGACGATCATCGTCCTCTTCGCCTCATGCTCCCGCGCCAGTCCTGTATAAAACTCCGGCCCCAGCTTCTCCACCCCGTCCGCGCAGCCATGCTGAAACGGAGCCGGCGCGCACACATACGTCAGATCGTGAAAATATCCAATCGCCCCCGTCCACTTCGCATCGGCGATCAGATACCCCACCCTCCACCCCGTTACCGAAAACGTCTTCGAGAACCCCGACATCAGAATCGTTCGCTCCCGCATCCCCGGAATTTCGGCCGGGCTTACATGCTTCGCGCCGCCATAGATAAAGTGCTCATAGATCTCATCGGTAAACACAAAAAGATCGAACTCTCGCGCAATCTCCGCCAGCCCCTCAAGCTCTTTCCGCGTAAACACCTTGCCCGCTGGGTTCGACGGCGTATTGATCACCATCGCTCGCGCTCGCGGAGTAATCGCCGCCCGCACCGCATCCAGATCCACGCCCCATCCCGGCTCAGCCAGCGCCACCAGCACTGGCGTCACCCTTACCGACCGCAGCGTGCTCACGTGATACCCATAGCACGGCTCAAACACCAGCACCTCGTCGCCTGGATTCAGCAACGCCATCACCGCCGCCTGAAACCCGCCCGTCACCCCACTCGTCACCAGCACTTCGCGCTCCGGATCGACCACCATCCCGTGCGTCCTGGCAACCTGTTCGGCAATTGCCTTTCGCAGACGTGCAATCCCATCGAGCCGGGTATAGATATTCAGCCCACCACGAATCGCCGCAATCGCCCCTTCGGCCACCACCTCCGGCACCTCGGTATCGCAAACACCCTGCGCCAGATTTACCCCACCCACTGCATCGCACGCCACGCTCATCGCGCGAATCTCCGACTGCACTACCCGCGGCGCAAGCTCACTCACATGCAGCCCAGCCAAAGCCTCCGTATACGCCATACAAAAAACCTCCGTCGCCCTTAAAGGTACGCCACTCCCGCAAATCTCACCCAGGAACCTTGTCCTGCCGGACGGGCCGCCTGCGCGGCGCGCGACCACTTCGTGGTGTGTGTACCGGTCTTGCGGGGGAAATCTTTTAGGGGCCTCCCGTTGGTCGGCGAACGCATGATTCCGACCAACGGGAGGGCCGATGCTGTTTGTGCTGCCGAGACCAGTTAAAAAGGCGTGCGAACGCTCGCCCCACGCGAAGTGGGCCCGTCCGGCAGGACATGGTCTCTCCATAGCTTCTATAGCGAAGACCTTACAACTGATGGAGGATGCTAGACTGCGCGGATGATGACGTTCTTTGTGCGTAGTGCGGCTGCGTTGGCGTTGGCTGTGGCCGTGGTTTGGGTGCAACCTGTTCAGGCGCAGGAGCAGAGTGTCGGGTGCGATGGCGCGGTGGCCCTGAAGGCCGGGAGGAGTGGGCTCTGTACAACACTGGCACAGCAGATTGCGGCGCTGGTGGAAGATCCTGCTGTGGCGCGGGCGCACTGGGGTATCGACGTGGAGGCGATGGACGGAGCGCCGATCTATTCGCTGAATGAGGGGCAACTGTTTCAGCCGGCAAGTAATGCGAAGTTGTTTACAACGGCAACGGCAATGGCGCTGCTGGGGCCGGAGAAGACGTTTGAGACACGCGTGGTGGCGAAGGGGGTGTTGGTGGCCGGGACGTTGACCGGAGACCTGGAACTGGTGGGCGGTGGAGATGCGAATCTGTCAGGACGCGTGTTTCCTTATCTCGCGCCGCCGGAGAGGCCGAAGCCTGCGCCTCCTGCACCCGATCCGTTGCGTTATCTGGCGGAGATGGCAGACCAGGTGGTCGCGAAGGGCGTGAAGGTCGTCAGCGGAGATGTCGTGGGGGACGATAGCTACTTCGCATGGGAGCCGTTTGGAGCAGACTGGGCGGTGGACGATCTGCCGTGGGGATATGGTGCGCCGGTGAGTGCGCTGTCGGTGAACGACAACCAGATCAGGATGACGATTACGCCGGGAGCTAGGACTGGTGAAGATGCGGTAGTGACATTCGATCCGGCGCTGGCGTACTACACGGTGGTGTCGCGGGTTTCGACATCGAGCGCGAAGAGCAAAACGCTGCTGAGCATCGAGCGGGCTCCGGGTTCGAAGGTGCTGGAGGTGTACGGCAGCATTGCAGTGGATGCTGCACCGGATACAGAGGAGATGGCGATTGCCGATCCGGCAGAGTATGCGGCGATGGCGCTGAAGGAGATGCTGGAGGCACGTGGCGTGGTGGTGCAGGGCACGGTACGGGTGAAGCATTGGGAGCAGCATGACAGCGGGAGCTTTCTCGAAGAGACACGGCAGCCGATGGTGAACTTCGATGGCCTGTTGAACAGGACGCTGCAAGTGGGATGCAGCGATGCAGGGCGTCCTGATCTGCAGCCGGAGGAGACGGTGCTGGCCACGCATACCTCAGTGCCGATGGGCGAGGATATCGTACTGACGAATAAGGTGAGCCAGAATCTGCATGCGGAGATACTGCTGCGCAATGTGGGTAAGGCGACGACGTGCCTCGGCACAGTGGCCACGGGAGCGCAGACGGTGCGTCAGTTTTTGCTGGCTGCAGGCATCGACAAGGATGATTTTGTTTTCTTCGATGGATCAGGGTTGAGCGGGCATGACCTGGTGACGCCGCGGGCTACGGCGCGATTGTTGCAGTATGCGGCGGGGCAGACGTGGTTTGCGGAGTGGAAGAAGAGCCTGCCGGTGGGTGGTGTGGATGGATCGCTGGAGGGACGCTTTGCAAAGACTTTGCTGAAAGGAGAACTGTTTGCGAAGACGGGGACGCTGGGTGAGGCGCGGGCGCTGAGTGGATATGTGGAGTGCGCCAGTGGGAGGACGGTGATCTTTTCGATCATGGTGGGGAACCATGCTCCGCAGAACAATGCGGACCGGGACGCGATGGATAAGATCGTGGCGGTGATTGCGGCGGCGAATTAAAAGGGATGTGGGGATGGTGGGCGCAGGCGTTTGCCGGATGCGAGAATGGTGGAGTGAGGATAACGAAAGCTTTATTGACTGGTTTGGTGGTGGCGGGGATGGCGGGGTGTAAGTCGTTGCCGCCTCCGATTCCGCTGGAGGAGCTGAATGCGCAGCAGGCACAGGGTCATGCGGTGTATCAGACGCATTGCGCGGTGTGCCACTACGACCGCAGGAGCGGGTCGCTGCATGGGCCGGCGATGCTGGGGGTGTACAAGAAGCAGTATCTGCCGAGTGGCGCGCCGGCCAACGACGAGCGCGTGACGGCGACGATTCTGCATGGGCGCGGGATGATGCCGGCGCAGGGAGGCAGGCTGGATCAGCAGGATCTCGATGATCTGCTGGCTTATCTGCATACGCTATGAGTGAGACGGATGAGGTAAAGAAGCTCGAAGCGCGGGCGCATGGGATGTTGCCGGGGGTTGCGGGAATATGCCTGTTTATGGCGGTGTTGACGATCATCAATGCGGTTGCGGCGTTGCAGGGGAAGTTTGGGCTGGGCCGCGGGAAGTATGGCGTGCTGGCGTTGTGTACGCTGCTGGCGGTGGGGGTGTTCGGTCAGCTGCGGATGCGGCGGTGGGGCTGGGCGCTGGTGCTGGCGGGGTGTCTGACGCTTTGTCTGGGGAATCTGTTTGTGTTTGAGAAGATTCATGCGGGGCAGTTTCTGCTGCAGGGATTGTTTGCGCTGGTGTTCTTTTTGTACCTGGTACGGACGGAGGTTCGGGACCGGCTGCGGTAAAAAAGTGCAGAAAAAAGTTTTGGGCTGGTGCAGGGTGGTTTTTTGCGGATTTGCAGGCGTTTTTGAGGGTGGTTTTGGAAAAAGCGCGTGCAAAACGTGGTTTTTTTGTGGTGAATTTGTGGTGAAACGTGGTGCATTCGTGGTGTTTTGACGACGCTTATTTTGCGACGAAAAATGTGCCAGATTTTTCAACTTTATTTTCAGGCTTCGGGGGGTGCGGGGTGTTGGGAATGATTTTTGCGGGCGAACGGATACAATCGAAGAGATGACTCCGCCGGTTGCCCAGTTGGGAACACAGTTGAATACTGAGCTGGTTCAGATCGATCTGACGCCGAGGAAGCCTGCGCCGAAACCGGCGTGGCTGAAGGCGAAGGCGCCGATGGGCGAGACCTTTCATGCGCTGAAGAAGATGGCGCGGGAGCTGAAGCTGCATACGGTGTGCGAGAGCGCGCAGTGTCCGAATATCGGCGAGTGCTGGAACCAGAAGGCCGCGACCTTCATGATGCTGGGAAATCTTTGCACGCGGCGGTGCGGGTTCTGCGCGGTGCCGAAGGGCAAGCCGGAGCCGATCGACTTCGATGAGCCGCGGCGGGTGGCTTATGCTGTGGCGCAGCTTGGCCTGGCTCATGCGGTGATTACGAGCGTGAATCGCGATGACGACAATGTGGGCGCGGCGCGGGCGTTTGTGAGTGTGATTGAAGAGATTCGGCTGCAGGCTCCGGGGTGCCGGGTGGAGGTGCTGACGCCGGACTTTCAGGGGAATGAAGAGGCTCTGCGGCTGGTGGTGGCGGCGCGGCCGGAGATTCTGAACCACAATATCGAGACGGTGCCGCGGCTGTACCGGGTGGCGAAGTCGGGTGGGCGGTATGAGAAGTCTCTGCGGTTTCTGGAGCATGCGAAGGAGATTGCGGCGGAGATGTTTTCGGATCGGGATGGCGATCAGATTGTGACGAAGACGGGCATCATCGTGGGGATGGGCGAGGAGATGCACGAGCTGCTGGGGGTGTTTCGCGATCTGGCGGACCGGAAGGTGAATATTCTGACGATTGGGCAGTATCTGCGGCCTTCGCGGGATCATCTGCCGATGGCCAGGTATTACACGCCGGAGGAGTTCGCGTTTCTGAAGCATGAGGCGCTGGGGATGGGCTTTCAGCATGTGGAGAGCGGGCCGCTGGTGAGAAGCAGCTACCATGCGCAGGAGCAGGCGGAGTCGACGGGGCTGGCGTAAGGCTGGCGGCGGGGATGGACGGAAGCAGGGCAAGTCTGCAAACCGTGGTTGCAGCTTTGCGTGCTGTTTCGTGGAAAGAGCCTGATCGGGCGAACTGAACTCGCTGTTTAGAAAACGATGTGCCACACTTAAAGTGTCATTACTTATTTGTTACTACAAATTCGTAGTACTATAACCTGGTGATCACCCGCTTTGAATGGGACCCGGACAAAGCGGCCAGCAATCTACGGAAACATGGCGTGAGCTTCGAGCTCGCGACTCGTGTCTTTGCAGACCCTGCCGCTCTGGTGGAACAGGACCGCATGGAGGATGGCGAAAAACGCTGGCAGGCGCTCGGTTTCGTGGAGGGTTCGATGATGCTGCTGGTGGCGCATGTTGTCCGGGAGCAGGATGGGACCGAGGTGATTCGCATCATCTCGGCGCGACGTGCCGATCGCAAAGAGAGGAGGCGCTATGAAGAAGAAAATGGTTAAGTACGAGGTTGATCTTTCTCATCCGCCGGCCCTGACGGCGGCGCAGAAGGCTGAGTTAAAGGCTCTGAAGGGTAAGACAGAGCGTGAGATTGACTACAGCGATATACCACCTTTGAATGATGCCTTCTGGAAGAAGGCGGTACGTAATCCTTTGTACAAACCGACGAAGACCTCGACGACCGTGCGGATCGACTCCGATGTGCTGCTGTGGCTGCGAGCGCATGGCAGGGGGTACCAGTCTCGTATCAATGCGATTCTGCGACGGGAGATGCTGGATTCACTGAGGTCGGCGACGGTGAAGTAGCGCTTTCGGTCTTTCGCCGTGGGGTAGATCAGAACTGCAGCTACAGCTACAACGACAATTGCGGGGGCTCTTCACTGCGGCGGCAAAGTGCGCCGCCTTCGGTCGATATGACGGGTGTTTTGGTGGGTCAGGGAGAACAGGCAAGGGCAAGGGCAACCGCAGGTCCTTCGACTGCGTGGCTCACGAAGTGCCGTGAGCCACTTCGCTCAGGATGACAATTTTTTGGAGAGGGTGGAGGAAAACAGGTAACAGCAAAGGCGAAATGCGGGGGGTTTCTCTACTGCGGCGGCAAAGATTGGTTGGGTGAAAAGGGTCGAGCGGTTGAGGTAAGAGGAGAGCGTCGGGGTCCTTCGCTTCGCTCAGGATGACAGCAAAGACAAACAACGGCAACAGCAACAGCAAGGGCAACAACCACAGCAACAGCAACCGCAGATCCCTGCGGGATGACAAACAAAAGGACCGGCAAAGGCAACTGCAACGGCAGGGGAAGGGCGGTCAAAAAAGTAATTAAGTCCTAAGAACTTAGTTGACAAAAGGGGTGGGTGTGCGTCTTAATCTACTAAGAGATTAGGAGGACGGGGATTTTGACGACGCAACGGAAGGTGAATCAGGCGCTGACGCCGCTGGAGCTGGAGATTATGCAGGTGCTTTGGGAGGCGGGGGCGTGCACCGTAAGCGACGTGCAGCCGAGGCTGAAGGCGGAGCTCGCGTATACGACCGTGCAGACGATGTTGAACGTGCTGCTGAAGAAGAAGAAGGTGGCGCGAGTGCAGGAGGGACGGGCGTTTCGCTACAGGGCGGTGGTGAGCAGGGAGAGGGCGACGGGGAGCGCGCTGACCGATCTGGTGACGCGGATGTTTGGCGGGTCGAGCGAGGCGCTGCTGATGGCGATGGTGGATACGCGGCAGATCGGCGCGGAAGAGCTGGAGAGAGTGGCGATGAGGCTGGCTGCAGCCGAACGCGAGGCAGCGAAGGAGGAGCAATGATGGAGCAGGCAGTGGTCGAGTATCTCGCGAATGCTTTGTGGCAGGTTCCTTTGCTGGCAGGAGGGGCGTGGCTGTTGCTGTGGGCGATGAGGGCGGGGCCGCGAATGCAGCATGGGGTGTGGCTGGCGGTGCTGGGGCTGGCGGTGGTGCTGCCGCTGCATGGGATGGGCGGGGAGGGCGAGTCCGCGGGGCAGGTGTGGCAGGCGGGTGCGGCTACGCAGATGCCGGTGGTGGCTCTGAATGAGGCTGACAGGGCGGCAGTGAGGGAAGAGGCGCAACCGGTGGGGACGGCGTGGCTGGAGGTTGCGCCGAAGATGCGGTCGGTGAGGTTGAGTGCGACGGCGGCGGCGTGGCTGATACGGGCGTATGTGGTTACGGTGCTGCTTGGCGTGTTTCGGGTGATGTGGGCGTGGCGGGTGGCGCGGTCGCTGGTGGAGGATTCGTGCGAGACGCGGCTGGCGCAGCGAGAGATGACGGCACTGGAGAAATATGGGCAGCGGTTGAGGGTTGAGCTGCCGAGGGTGCGGGAGTCGGACAGGGTTGCGAGTCCGATGATTGTGGGGCTGAGGGCTCCGGTGCTGCTGTTGCCGAAGGGTTTTGCGCGGCATACGGAGGAGGAGTTGAGAGCGGCGCTGTGGCATGAGCTGGCGCATGTGCAGCGGAGGGACTATCTGGTGAATCTGATGTGCCAGATTGTGGCGCTGCCGGTGGGGTGGCATCCGGTGACGTATGGGGTGCAGCGAAGGATTCGGCGGACGCGCGAGATGGTTTGCGATGCGATGGCGGCGAGGGAGATGCGGTCGGAGATTGGGTATGCGAGGTGTCTGCTGACGATGGCGCGCAGCATGATGGGACTGCAGCCAATGACGGAGCAGGCGCATGGGCTGGGGGTGGGGCTGGGATTGTTCGGCAACAACGTGTTGGAGGAGAGAGTGATGCGATTGATGGAGACGAAGGTGGCGATGAGTGCGCGGGTGAAGGTGGCTCGTGCGATGAGTGGAGCGACGGCGATGGTTGCGGCGGCTGCGATGGCAACGATGTTTCATGTGGTGCCGACGATGGCGGAGTCGAACGCGCAGGTGGCTCCGATTGCGTCGGGTGTTTCCACGCCTGCGCCGGAACCTGCGCCGATGCCTGAGGCTTCGCCTGCGCCGACGCCTTCACCGATGGCGCAGGAGGGGCAGCAGAAGGCGGCTTCGGTGTATCGCGGGAAGGATGGCAGGGCGGTTGCCACGGTCCATGGGCATTGCCGGAAGCTGACGCAGGAGCAACAGAGCAGGATCAACAAGGCGGTTGCTGAGGCGACGGCGCAGGTGAACAGCCCGGAGTTCAAACAGCGCATCGCCGATATCCAGAAGGAGGTTGCGGAGGTGAACGCGCGGGTGAACAGTCCTGAGTTCAAACGGCAGATCACCGAGGCGCAGGAACAGGCGATGAAGGCCACGGATTTCGTGAACAGCGACGCCTTCAAAAAACAGATGGAGGATGTGAAGAAGATGACGGCCAATCTGAAGGTGGCGGAGGCGACGGCGTATGTGAACAGCCCGGAGTTTCGGCGGCAGATGGAGGAGCTTCAGAAGAGTGTGGCGGAGGCGATGCAGGGGGTGAAGTGATTTTGTCCTGCCGGACGGGCCCGCTACGCGCGGGGCGACCACTTCGTGGTGGGTATAACGGTCAGGGTGGGTGCGGGCTACATGGGGCCTCGCGTTGCTCGGAGGGTGATGATTCCGACCAACGGGAGGACCGTTGCTGTCTGGTTTGCCCAGACAAGTTAAAAAGGCGTGTGAACGCCCGCCCTCCGCGCAGGAGGCCCGTCCGGCAGGACAAGTCTCTGGCAGTCAGCAGGGGAACGGTCTAAGATCATAGTTATGCACATGGTCGCCACGTCGAACCGCAGGATGCAGCGCGTGCTTCAGTTTTCCATGGCGCTCACCTTTGCCTACGTCGCGGCAACCTTCTACTTCGGTCTACGCGCCCACTCCCTCGCGCTGATCTCGGAGGCCGGCCACAACGTAAGCGATCTTGCCGCCATCCTGCTGTCCTTTGTCGCCGTTTACTTCCAGGGACGGCCGGCGACGGAAGAAAAAACCTTTGGCTATCAGCGCGCCGGCGTTCTCGCCGCGTTCGTCAATGCCATTACGCTGGTTGTGCTCTCGGCGTGGATTGCCGTTGCTGCGATTCATCGGCTGAGCGCGCCGGTCGCGGTGCAGCCCCGCATTATGATGATCGTCGCCGCTGCAGGCGTCGTGATGAACGGCACCGTGGCTACGCTGCTCTCGCGCTTTTCCGGGGATGTCAACATTCGCAGCGTGTTCCTTCATATGCTCGGCGATACGCTCTCCACTGCCGCCGTCATCGCTGGTGGCGCGGCGATTCTGTTTACCGGCATGACGTGGATCGATCCGGTTCTCTCCATCATCATCGCGGCTCTCATCCTCTGGAGTTCGATCGGCATTATTCGCGAGACCCTCAACATCCTGCTCGAAGGCACCCCACGCAGCCTGCAGCTCGGGGAGATTCGCGCTGCCATGGCATCGGTCGAAGGGGTTCTCAACGTCCACGATCTCCATGTCTGGAGCCTCGGTTCGCAGTCTCACGCGCTGGCCAGCCACGTCACTATCGCCGAGATGCCGATGTCGGAGTGCAGCAGCATTCTCGAAAGCCTCAACGGTACACTCCGCGCCCACTTCCACATCCACCACACCACGATTCAGTTCGAAACGACGGGCTGCGAGACCACCCACGGCTGCAGCGCACCCCCCGAACTCGAAGTCGTCGGCGCTCACTCGCATCACGGGCATTCGCACCAAGGGCACGCCCACTAAGGGGTATCCCTTAGGGGTCGCCGTGGCTAAGATGCTTGTTTTCTTTCGTCTCCGATTTTAATGGAAAGCATCTTGGCGAAAGAAGACAGCACTAGAGAAGCAAAGCAAACCCACCTGACGGTGGGTTTCTTATTGGGGTGAGTCTACTTAGGTTTCTCTAACGAGGTGGGCGGGAATGTGTTGCTAATTTTCTTAGTTCCATCAAACCAGTCGCACCAGACCGCCGCACGGCCGAAAGTATCTTCACCAGTTTGCTCAATGGTCATCTTCGGGCCACCCGATTTCAGGACAACCACATCTCCGAGCTGAAAATCACTCATCTATTTCTCTCCAAGAAAAGGTAGGAACACCACATGTTAGACCTCACAACCAAATTCCGCATAGGAC
>Ga0302220_10002194_pt1 | contig 14526 bp, 12 predicted proteins | sample II_Palsa_E1_3_FD_194572 | JGI IMG/M metagenome (GOLD analysis project Ga0302220, IMG submission 194572) | Peat permafrost microbial communities from Stordalen Mire near Abisko, Sweden - II_Palsa_E1_3 | ecosystem: Environmental > Terrestrial > Soil > Palsa > Peat permafrost | place: Sweden...
TCTGCCGCGTGCCTCCTTAGCAACTCAACACGATTATAGCAGTCACTATATTTCTTTCCAGAACGACTGCGGCATGATAATGTAGCGATCGATACAATATAGTCGGCTGGAAGAAATCGCAGGCTCAGCGGCCCTGTCATAGGGCTTGATCTTCTTTCTCGACAATGGGGCCAACATGCAGTTCAAACAATTCGGTCGGACTGGTTTGACAGTATCTCGTCTGTGCCTGGGCACAGGAACATTTGGAAAGCAAACGGAGGAAGCCGAAGCCCATCGTATCCTCGATAAAGCGGCCGAAGCCGGGGTGAACTTCATCGATACCGCAGACATGTATCCGCCGGGTGCGCCGGCCGGTAGCGCGGAAGTCATCACAGGGCGCTGGCTCAGCAACAAGCGGGGGAGTTTCATCCTCGGCACAAAGGGAGGCGGTCGAATGGGGTCTGCCGCCTGGGATGCGGGCAACTCGCGCAAGCACCTGCTCGACGCTATCGACGCGTCATTGCGCCGCCTCAACACGGACTACGTCGATCTTTATCAGTTGCATATGGACGACCCGGCCACGCCGCTCGACGAAGTGGCAGAAGCGATGGACACGATCGTGCGTTCCGGTAGGGCACGGTATATCGGCGTCTCGAACTTCCTCGCCTACCGTCTGGCAAGAGCACTGGGAAGACAAGACGCTCTCAAGCTGACACGCTTTGCTAGCGCGCAACCGCGTTACAACTTGCTATTTCGCGAGGTCGAGCGCGAACTTTTCCCATTGGCACAGGAAGACGGTATCGCGGTGATCCCATTCAATCCACTCGCCGGGGGACTGCTGAGCGGCAGATACAAGCATAGTGATACGCCCGAGAAGGGGCGCTTTTCGTCGGAGCTCGGTGGGTTCGGTGCGATGTATCACGCGCGGTATTGGCACGAGCGCGAATTTGAGGCGGTTGGGAAAGTCCAGCAGATCGCGCAGCAGCAGGGAACGCCGATGCCGACTTTGTCCGTTGCCTGGGTGCTGGCCAATCCCTCAATCACTTCGGCCATCTTGGGCGCGAGTCGGCTCGAGCACCTTACGGATACCCTGGCCGCTGCGGATTACAAGCTCGACAGCGCAGTGAAGGCGCAGTTGGACGAAGTCAGTATCGAGTATCGCAGGGGCGACGCAGGGAAGTAACCGACTTTCCCCAATACCCTGGTTACACACATCACATGACTAGACACCGTTCTTTGCTGATGGTTGCGCGATTTGGGGCCGCGCCTCTTGCCGTTATCTCCGTGTTAATTGTTAGCCGTTGGATGGACCCGCATTTTACGGGGGCGCGCACATCACTGTTTCTCTGCGCCATAGCGGTCAGCGCCTGGAAAAACGCCGCAGGTGAGACGCTCAAGCGCGCGCGCAATAAACGGGTCGATGCGCTGCAGGAACTCGAAGAGGCCAATCTCGCCCTAAGGCTCGAAAACGCGAAGCTGTATCAAAGCCACGAAGAATTAAAGCGCAGTGAGGCCTTCCTGACCGAAGGACAAAAGATCAGTCATACCGGTAGCTGGCGGTGGAATCCCTCATTGGCGAAACTGATATGGTCAGACGAGCATTTCCGTATCTTCGGCTATCAGCCCGGCCCTGAACCACCACCCATGGATCGCATTGGCGAAAGAATACATCCCGATGATCGCGATGAATTGCAACGTGTCGTCCAACAGGCGTTCCAGGATTGGAGTCGGTTCGAATGCGAATACCGGATCATGCTCCCGGATGGGACCTTGCGCTATGTCCATGGCGTCGGTTACCCAGCGCCGGAAGCATACGGTGCCAAGGAATTTATCGGTACCACCGTCGATATCACGGTACGCCGGACAGCCGAAGAGCAATTGCGTAAAAGTGAACAGGAATTTCGCACCTTGGCGGAGAACTCGCCGGATGGGGTGATTCGATATGACCTGAGTTGCAGGCGTATTTATGTTAATCCGGCCTACATTCGACACTCTGGCATTCCTGCAGGCGAGGCGTTGCAACATCCGTTGGAGATACATTGGCGAGCTGATATTCCCGTTGAAGATTATAAAAACATGCTAGCGCACGTTTTGAAGACGGGAGTGCCAGACCAAGTGTTCGGAGCATGGCGCGGGCGGAATGACGTAATGACTCATTTTGCCGTCGATATCGTCGCGGAGAGGAACTCAAGCGGAACCATCGTCGGCGCGCTGGCCTTATGCAGAAATATCAGCTCGCTGAAGGAGACTCAACAACGGCTCGAGGAATCGCAGTGCCAGCTCAGGCAACTAGCCGGGCGCATGGAGTCGGTGCGAGAAGAGGAGCGCAAGCATTTGGCGAGAGAATTGCACGACGAATTAGCACAGCATCTACTCGCCGTGCGCATGCGGATCTCCTTACTGGATCGTGAGTTCGGCAGGCGGGTTCCCGCGCTGAAAACAAAAGTGCAAGACATGGTAGGAATTGTCGATTCGACCATCAAAACAGTGCGCAGCGTAGTGAGCACTTTGCGACCGGTAGAACTGGACCTGGACATCATTTCGGCGCTTGAATGTCTGGTTAGCGAATTTATGGCGCAGACCCACATCACGTGCAAATTGCATCGCGGCTCAAGAAATTTATCTCTGGCCGAAGAAATCACGACGGCGATTTTCCGGATAGCTCAGGAGGCGTTGCGGAACGTGGCCAAACATGCAAATGCGGATCGAGTCGATGTCAGTTTTCAATCCGACAAAGGTGAACATGTACTGGAAGTGCGCGACAACGGTAGCGGTTTTGATCCAGCTATAAAAAAAACGCTCTCCTTCGGGCTGGTCGGCATCCGCGAGCGCGTTCTGATGCTTGACGGCCAAGTCGAGATAACTACGGCGCCGGGGAAGGGAACTAGCGTTCAAGTCCGCTTCCCCGCCATAACTAATCAGTGACACGAAGGATAAAAATATTGGTGGCCGACGATCACGCCATCATGCGCGAAGGGCTGAAGCAGCTGTTCGCATTGGAAAAAGGCATTTCCGTGGTGGCGGAAGCTGCGAATGGCGCCGCGGTGTTCGAAACTCTGCGGCGTGTGCAGGTAGACCTGATATTGCTTGACATGTCGATGTCGGGGATCAGCGGTGCGAACCTGATTAAGCGCATTCGTGTGCAAAGCGGGTGCCCCTATATTCTGGTGCTGAGTATGCGTAACGAACCGCAGATCGCACGATATGCCTTGAACGCCGGAGCTTCCGGCTACCTTACCAAGGACAACGACCCGCAGACATTGGTTGCCGCAGTTGTCAGGGTCGCGTCGGGCGGTCGCTTCATCGATCCTCGGTTGGCAGAGCAGTTGCTATTCGATGGTGGCGATTTGACGCAACGCAGTCCGCACGAACTTCTTTCCACTCGCGAATTTGAAATATTCAACATGCTTGTTCGGGGACGCACTGTCAACGAAATCGCCGAAGAGCTATCGATTAGCAACAAAACCGTCAGCACGCATAAAGCGCGATTGATGCAAAAAATGGGTTGTCAGAGCACCGCTCAGTTGGTGCGATACGCCATTTCTCTTCAGCTTACCGAGTAAGCTTTCCGCTTCGATGGTTTGCCCAGAAGTCAGGTTAACGTGACGTAGCAAGAGCGAGATTAAAACTAGAAAACGCTACCTTGTGGACGTCATCGGAATAGGGAAGGCCCTACATAAAACTCAGGATCGTCCGATGTTTCGCTCCTTCGTATTGTCGGACACTAACGGCGGTCCCAGCCGCATATCACTCGACACTGCTTGAACTCACCAATGCCATCCTCGCCGCATTCGATCAGGAAACAGCCTCGCGTGAATAGCGAATACCTAAAAAACTTGCCTGTCGATGATCTGAAGATCGACCGGCAATTTATTCCTGAGTTTCTTTTTCAATCAATAAGTGGGGATCTTTCATGCAGTTGCTGAAGAATCTGAGGGTGGCGACCCAGCTGATGCTGGGCTTCACCGTCGTAATCGTTCTGCTGATCGGACTGGGCGCATTCAGCGTGTTCCAGATGAACGCACAAAATACGCACGTCATACAACTGCGCGACAAATGGTTACCTGCCGTACGCAGCAGCCTGCAGATACAGACCGCGCTTGTGAACATCCGTGTTGGCGAATTCTCCCTGGAGACTGCTGCGTCGCCCTCGGAAGTTCAGGTAGCGGACAATGCCGTCAAGGACTATTTCGGGAACTATGACCAGGCTGCGGCAGAATACGAAAAGCGCATCACGGCTCCTGAGGAGAAGACCGCGTTTGCGGACGTCCAAACGCTGATGAAGCAATATCTCCAAATTGACCAGCAGATTCGTGCTCTGGTCGGGCAAGGCAAGCAAGCGGAAGCAATGGAGCTCACACGGGGTCAGGCGCGTGTGCTTCGTTATGCAGTCGATAAAGACATCAAGACCATCGTCGACTTTGATGATGCGGGGGCAAACAGCGAAGGCGCGGCGGCCGACCAGGCTTATTCGCATGCTGTCGCGCTCGTGATTGGACTGGCCGTTGTCGCGACGGTAGTCGCGCTGGCTCTGGCGCTGACCATTGCGCGCGGTCTCGCGAAGCAGCTCGGTGGCGAGCCACGCGATGCCGCAGCGCTAGCGAGCGACATTGCGGCCGGTAATCTGCGCACGACGATCCGATTGAAGAGCGGTGATCACGGTAGCCTGATGTTCTCACTAGGCGCCATGAAGGATCAGTTGACCACCATCGTGCGAGGCATCCAGACCTCCAGTGAGTCGATCTCGGTTGCCGCAGACCAAATTGCGCAAGGCAACACCGATCTGTCCCAGCGCACAGAAGAGCAAGCGGCGTCGCTGGAGGAAACCGCCTCAAGTATGGAAGAGCTGACCGCGACAGTCCGCCATAACGCGGATAACGCGAGGCAGGCAACGACGCTGGCTAGCACGGCGTCGGAAATCGCACGACGAGGCGGCGAAGTGGTCGGCCGAGTCGTCGAGACGATGCACGGGATCTCTGGCAGCTCGACCAAAATGTCCGAAATCATCAGCGTGATCGAGGGTATTGCCTTCCAGACCAATATCCTCGCGCTCAACGCAGCGGTGGAGGCGGCCCGCGCCGGCGAACAAGGTCGGGGGTTTGCCGTCGTGGCCAGTGAGGTCCGCACGCTCGCCCAGCGCAGTGCGAGCGCGGCCAGAGAAATCAAGGATCTGATCGGCGAGTCGGTGAGTCGGGTGGACGCCGGTTCGAGGCTCGTCGAGGAAGCCGGTAGCACCATCAACGAAATTGTCGAGTCGGTCAATCGCGTGACCGACATCGTGAGCGAGATCTCGTCGGCGTCGCAAGAACAGAGCACCGGTATCGAGCAGGTGAACCAGGCGGTTAGCCAGATGGATCAGGTGACCCAGCAGAACGCAGCGTTGGTTGAAGAAGCGTCGGCTGCGACTCAGTCGCTGGCAGAGCAGGCGCAGGGGCTGAGTGACGCGGTGGCCGTCTTCAGAACCGCTGATACGGGACCCTCCGCGTCTCGGTTGATCGTCCCACGCAGCGAACCACGTCGGTCGGAGCAGAAGGTTCCCAGGCCTCGTGCGATGTTGACAAAGCCGCAACGGATGCCAATCGCTACCGCAGACAGGAGTCCCATGGTCGCGGCGAAGACCGGTACTGCGGACTAGCAAACATTCTGAACGGTTTTAAAAATGAACAATGACAACGACGTCCTGAACCAGATGAGCGAGCTCGTGACCGCTAACACGAAGACAATAGGCGTTCTTGGCGCGCGGGCTATTGTTTTGGGCAAGTTTTTTAATGCAGTCCTACCGCACCTCACCACTGCGCAGTGTGTCGAGGTCACCAAGTCATTTCGAAAGGGCGTTGAAGATGCCATGTCGTTGATGGACGATGTGGCGTTGCCAGCCGAATATCACTCAGCACTGCTTAAAATAATAAACTCCATCCTCGCTGGACTTGCTCAGGAATCAGCCACACGTCAGTAGCCTTATCGGAACAACTTTGTTTTGCCTGTGAATTTCACGGGTGCGGGCCTGCGAAATGATGGCTGACGAGACTTGGATCAACAGGTCGCCGCCGCGAGAGAGCAAGACTCTGAGCGAGATTAAAACTAGAAAACGCTATCTTCTGGACGTCATCGAAATAGGGAAGGCCCTACATAAAACTCAGGATCGCCCGATGTTTCTCCCCTTCGTATTGTCGGAAAGTATCGGCAGTCCCAGTGCTTCATTGTGGCGAACGTTTGAGGCGCGAAAGGGCAGGTGAAAAACGCTTCGCTTTAAGTCTTTCTAGCTTCGACTCCCGAATCGAACGGTGTTCACGGCTCGTAGCGAAGCTGCATTCGGCGCCATGAATTCGCAGAATCCATTTTTAAATTTGCACGAAGTATCGAGGAATCGGTTGTGACTATTACGAGGAATCTGGCTCTGACTTTGTCAATTGCTTTGCTTGCCCTTTTGTTTGTTAGTGGATACGGGTTCTGGCAACTCACCCAGTTTCAGGAGCGGTTTGACTACGTTGAGGCCAACACTATTCCGGCCATTGTCGACTTGGCCGAAGCAACCGCTCAGATGTCAGAATTGCGAGCATCGACGCTGTCGCGGGTTCTGACCGTCAATGACGGTCAACGGCGCGACAGGGAGCAGCGCATCGCAGAGGCGCACCGGCGTTTCGACGCGATTCTGGCACGGTATGCAACCGACCACGCGCTCGACGATGCAGACAGGAGGATGGTCGAGGCGGACAAGGCCAATATCACCGCTTACCGCGCAACTCAAGCACAGTTTCTCGCATCGACCCCCGCTGGCGCAAACGAAAACGACATTAGCGCTGCACTCTTCCCCCTTACTCCGGCGACCACTCTGGTCGTCAGTGGCCTGAAAGATCAGACGGACTACAACATCAAGCAGGCGTTTGCATTGGGTGCTCAGGGCGAGGCTGCCGCCCGGTTTTCCCTGTGGACCTTGGCAGTGACAACCTTGGTTGCCTTCGTACTAACAACCGTCCTCGCGACGAATTTATATCGGATCATCCAGCGTGGGCTCGCCAACATCCAGCGAACCTTGACAGAGGTGAGTCAGTCACTGGATCTGACGCAACGAGCGCCGGTCGAGCGAGCTGACGAAATCGGGCAGACGGCACGCGCGTTCAACCATTTTATTGAGCGGATCAGCACTGTCCTATGGACAGTTCGTCGGTCCTCCGATTCCGTCAGCGTGGGGGCTAAACAGATTGCGGCTGGCAACACCGATTTGTCGTCACGCACTGAGCAGCAGGCGGCTTCGCTTGAAGAAACCGCAGCAAGCATGGAAGAATTGACGTCCGCGGTCCAGCACACTGCCGATAATGCCCGGCAGGCCAGTGCGCTCACTGGCAGCGCCTCGGAACTTGCGCGTCAAGGTCATGACGTCGTGAACCGCGTCGTTGAAACCATGCATGAGATTGACCGGAGCTCCGACAAGATAGCGGAGATTACGAGCCTTATTGAGGGCATCGCTTTTCAGACCAATATTCTCGCGCTGAATGCGGCTGTGGAAGCCGCACGCGCCGGAGAGCAGGGAAGGGGCTTTGCTGTGGTGGCCGCCGAGGTGCGCAGCCTCGCGCAGCGCAGCGCGTCGGCGGCCAAAGAGATCAAAGACCTCATTGCTGCGTCGGTGCAAGCAATCCACGACGGTTCTGCCTTGGCGAATGAAGCCGGAGAGACCATCTCAGAAGTCACGGTGGCGATCGGGCACGTCGCTGAGGTCATCATCGAAATCGCCGCCGCGTCGGAACAACAAAGCCAGGGTATCAAACAAATCAGCCAAGCGATTACCCAGATGGACCAGGTCACGCAACAAAACGCCGCGCTGGTCGAAGAGGCGGCCGCAGCCGCCAAATCGCTGGAGGATCAGGGCCAGCAGTTGGATCTGGCCGTCCGAGCATTCCACATCAAAGAACTATCGCCCCAGCCAATAGAACCCTCGTCAAACGTTGCGTCGCGCAGGGAATTATCCGATGTGTGGGCACGAGGCACGAGGAGGCCGCAGATAGCACCTGAAGTGCTTGAAGATTGGTTATCGAAAGAAAATGCAATGTGAACGCATCCGTCACATCGAAAATTAAGTTGATTAGCCGGCGATGCATTCGGCATGGCATGACGATTACCAAACGACCTTAATATGACTTATCGCGATAGAGTGACCCGAAGAAATCTTAGGCAAATAGCCAAACGGGAAGGTCAGATAGCAGGATTGCGCGTACGCCCGAAGCCTGAGCGGCGAACCTCGGTAAATCAAAGAACCCGGGAGAAAAGCAGCCCACGCTATCGGATGCTATACGAGGCCTTACCCGCCATGGTGCACTCGATCGACGCACAGGGGCGGTTGCTTCTTGTCAGCGACCTCTGGCTTAGCACATTGGGCTATGAGCGCAGTGAAGTGGTGGGCCGGTATGGGCCTGAATTCTTCACACCCGCATCGCGCGCCTATGTGATCGAAGTGGGCATTCCCGAGTTGTTCCGCACTGGACACTGCAAGGATATCGAGCTCCAGATGGTACGCAAGGACGGCACCCTGATAGACATATTGTTGTCTTCGGTTATCGAACGTGATGCAAGCGGTGCGCCTTTACCATCGCTTACCGTCATTCAAGACGTTACGCAGCGCAAACGCGCACAATCTGAACTGGCCGAGCAGCACGAACGCTTGCGCGTGACCCTAGACTCCATTGGCGATGGCGTTATAACCACAGATGCGCAAGGCCGCATCGAGTACCTCAATCCGGTAGCTGAAAGACTAACTGGGTGGACCAATGCTCAAGCTCGGGGCCGGCCGTCCGCCCCGGTATTCAATATCGTTCACGAAGAAACGCGCGGGCGTGCCAAGAGCCCCATCAGCGTTTGCCTGGCCGAAGACCGCATCGTCGGTTTGGCCAATCACACCATATTGCTCAGCCGCGATTGTCGGGAATATCACATCGAGGATTCGGCCGCGCCGATCAAGGACGTCGCGGGACGAACCGTGGGTGTGGTGCTGGTATTTCGCGATGTTTCGGAGCAACGGCAATTGAGCCTGGAAATGACATACCGGGCCACGCATGATGAGCTAACCGGCCTGCTGAACCGGGGCGAATTCGAACGTCGCCTGGAGTCCACTTTGATCGCCGCTCACAAAGGCCGGGAGCGGTACGTATTGATGTACATCGATCTGGACCGGTTCAAGCTAGTCAACGACGCGGGCGGCCATGCCATCGGCGACAGATTGCTCAAGCAGGTTGCCAGCCTGATCAAGAGGATTGCACGAAGGCACGATATTTTTGCCCGACTGGGCGGCGATGAATTCGGCCTGATCGTCGAGCATTGCTCAATTGAGACTGCTCAAAGCATCGCGCAGAGCATCTGTGAAGAAGTTGATGCATTCCGCTTCCAGCATGGCGACCAGTTTCTCCGTATCGGAGCGAGCATAGGGCTAGTGCAGGTCGATGAGCGCTGGCCGACTGTGGCCAGCTTGTTACGTGCGGCCGACAGTGCTTGCTACGCTGCCAAGGAGGCGGGGCGCAACCGTGTCTATGCTTATTTCGCTGCCGACGAAATGATCGACTCCCATCAGAAAGACATGCAATGGGCCCGCCGAATCGAGCATGCACTGGATAACGGGCTACTCGTACTGCACTGGCAGGAAATAAAGGCATTGGACCATAGCGCGGACGGCATTCACGGGGAAGTCTTGCTGCGCATGGTGTGTGAAAAAGGGAAACTGGTTTCACCCGGCGCTTTCCTACCGTCCGCAGAGCGCTTTCATATGGCTTCGCGGATCGACCGGTGGGTAGTGAACGAGGCATTCGAATGGATGGCCAGACATCGCGAGGCCTTGGGACATCTCGATACGTTGTCGATCAACCTGTCAGGACTGTCCATTGGCGACCGGGACTTTCATCGATATGTGATCGATTTAATCGAGACTATTGCCTTCGACCATCATAAGCTTTGCTTCGAAATCACTGAAACCGCAGCAATCACCAATCTGAGCGACGCAACTTCGTTCTTCGAATCAATGCATGCATTCGGCATACGATTTGCGCTTGATGATTTCGGCAGCGGTTTGTCGTCTTTCAGTTATCTGAAGAATTTGCCTGCGGATTACCTAAAAATAGATGGACAGTTCATCCGCGATCTGGCAGCCAATCTGGTGGGTCAGGCCACAGTAAAATGTATTCACGAAGTAGCGAGGATAACGGGTAAAAAGACTGTCGCGGAGTCTGTGGAGACAGAAGCGGTCGAAGCGCTATTGCGCGGGATCGGGATCGACTATACGCAGGGGTTTCTACGACATCGCCCAGAACCACTCGACACGATACTGACCAGGCGGTCACCCATCAAATGCTAACGGGTACTAGCTTCAGCTATTTCTGGGATTGGTGATACATGATTTTTCTCGTTCAATTGCGATCGAAATAGTAAAAGCAAGAGTAGAAATTTCTCTAACGACATAAAGAATTCGTTTTACTGACCGATACTATCTGAATAACAAAAATCGACGGAATTAAATATGATTAATATCGTTAATGCGAACGTAAGCCCACTCGCCGCAAGCGCGGGGAACGGCTCGTCAGGGGTCTCCACGGATACTGCAAGCACCGCCTCAGCCTCAGCCTCCGGCTCGACCGGAGCCGACAAGACCGCCCCCACTGCGGTCAGCGCAGCGGGCGCCGCAGGCGGTACCGGCGGTACTTCCTCGAGCTCCAGCTCGAGCTCTGCCTTGCAGCAGGAAATCGCCAAAGAAATCGCCCAATTGGAGAAGCAATTGCAGCAGGAAGAGGCCCAGCTCAAACTCGCGATGGCACAGAGCAAAGCCGGCAATTTCAGTAGCGAAGCCTCCGTTATGGCGGCGCAAGGGGCAATCGCCACTACCGAGGGGCAATTGGAATCATTGATGAGCAAGTTGACCGATGCTTTAAAGGCGCAAAGTTCGAACGCCAGTGGTTCGATGGTCGACACTTCGGCGTAAACATCTGCCAGTTTTAAAACTCTCATCGAAGCGCCCCAATCAACGAATCGCAACCCAGCGTGTCAAGCCGGCCCGCACTAGACCAGCGAGCAGCGTCTGGGCACCGAGTAAGCCCTCCAAATAAAAAACCTGGATACCGACACCATGGCAACCGTATCGTCATTGAACGCAGCGCCCGTTCTGGCAAATGCCCTATCGGTACCTGCATCTCCCGTCCCCGTATCAACAAGCGCACTGGAAACGCCAAATTCAGCACTACCAGATCCCTCGACCATCGTCACGATCAACCCGGCAAATCTCACAAATTCACAACCCACGTACTCCATACCAAGCCAATTGACATTCTTGCCGCCCACCGTAACCTGGGCAAACGACTCAAGCGATGCAATTTCAGAGGCAATGGCGGCCGCTTACAAAACCGAATCAATCACCAACCAAGCATTTTTTGGACTCGGAAACGTTGGGAGCGCGCTGCTGGATCGACTCGGGACCACCGATGGCGACTTTTCGCAGTCGATGCAGGTGACGCCGGCAGACTCGTTGGGTGCACTCGGATCGACAGCACAAGGTGCTCAGGCCGACATCGAATTGACCATCGAGACAAAGAGCGGCGTGGAAGTCGATATCACCTTGCAGAGCGGGCCAGACGGCATGACCGTCAGCGAGCACAGCAGCGGCACACTCAGCGCTGCCGAGCAAAGCGCGCTTGGAAACCTCTCCGGTGCGTTCCAGGATGCCATCAACGGCCTTACGGCTATCCCGCCGACTCTTGACCTCAGCGGACTGACACAATTCGACCCCTCGGTACTGGCGTCGGTGCATTTGCAGTCCAATGTGACGGGCGAACAACCACCACAACCGATCCAGTCGATCGACTTTCAAGCTAACAGCGCCACAAGAACCGTTAGCGTGAGTGGGCTGGCCGGTACGCTGAACGTCAACGTGGACGCGGCAGAATCCGCTATCCTGGGTAATCGGGCGCAACAAGCGGCGGCGATTGCCGATTATCTAACGCAATTCGACGAGGCCGATTCGCGCGGCCAGGGCGACGCATCATTTATGGCAATGTTCAAGGACGCTTTTACCCAGATGCTCAGCGGCTCTGACACATCACCGTCGCAATCGCTTCCGGGAACGACCTACGCGCCATCGCTGGCCGAAGTCGAGCATGCCATGCTAACGGGACTGCCCGATTTCAATGCTTCGATTACCGACGCGGCGCAATCGCCCAATCCGCTGCGTGTGAGCGAACAGGATACGTTCTCCTATCAGGTGTCCCAAAGCACCGACGTTGAGGGGAACCAGCAGGGTGGCACCATTACTCAACATCAACAGTCCCATCTAATCGCCAGTTATCACGAGTCGCTCACGGGGATGCCGTTGGCGCTGACGGCCAAGATGAACTCGCAGACTTACGATTACGTGCAGATCAATGACGTGGCCAATAGCACGACTGAGATCGAGAACGAGAACGGGAAGCTTGCCAAAGCGTCGTTGACTCAATCGGCCGATCAATCCACGCGCGTATCGAAGTACGAGATGGGTGAACTGGTGTCGGACATCACAACACCGTCCGAAGAATCTCAGTCCAGCGACCTGTTAGCACTTCTGAAGCCTTTCTTTGACGGCGGCCAGGTAGAACAAGATAGCGCTGGTAAATGGCAACAAACCCTGTCCAGCTTACACGACATGATCTTTCTGCAGCCCAACCCCGCCGATCTCAGTGCAGACTCCTCTGCATCAATATGACGATTGCGCGGGTTGTGTCGCAGAAGACGACGCGGATCGCAACTATGCGGAGATTTTACCGGGGCACGTGAGTCATTGATCGTTCCGTGACGTCGGAGCTTCAGTACGATCTTGCCAAACGGGCGTTCTTCATGCAGGTAGCGCAGTGCCTCTGGCGCCTGCTCGAGGGGGTAAGTCCGCTCGACGATCGGCGAGACCACGCCGCTGGCGATGAGCTTCATGACCTGATTCCAGGCCTCGACCTTCACGGTGGGTGTTTGGGACACGAGCGCGAATCCGGACATGCGGGTGCGCTTCCAGATAAGGTCGGTCACGTCGATTGCCGCTCAACTTGATCGAGATGGCTGCGCAACCACGCGATATACACCACTGCCGGCCGACCCTAGATCGGACTCTCCACCCGTTCTGCGAGCGACCGGGCGCCACTTTTAAGAATTTCCGCGTGGTATTCGAGTTCGTCGCCGGAGACCATGCTCGTGGGGAATGCGATTCCGATCGCAGCAGCCACTGCGCCTGAACGCGTAATCACAGGAACCGCAAGCGCGCCGATACCGGGCACCCGTTCGCCATCCGATCTTGCATAACCGAGCCGGAATACCCGTTCAAGCTCATCCCGAAGTTGTTCTCGATCGGTCACGGTCCGGCTTGTAATCCGGTCAAGCGGTGTCTCACGAAGCATCCGCTCGCGGACCTCCACGGGAGCAAATGCGGCGAGGACTTTCCCGGCGGCTGTCGCATGAAACGGGAAATAGGATCCAAAAGCTGAAGACAGGTCAACGGGGACCGGGCCAGCGATTCCGAGCAGGTAGAGGGGTTTCAGGTGGTCGAGAATAGACAGCGTCGTGTTGAACCCGCTTCGATCGACGATACCTCGCAACATCGGAATGGCGTGTTTTGTGAGCGGATGGAACTGAATGAATCTCGATCCGAACACATAGGCTGGAAGACCGACCGAGTATCTGCGGGTTTTCCGGTCCTGATCCAGCCATCCTGCCCGCCCGAATGTACTCAGAATGCGCGATACCTGGCTTCGTGGAAGCTGGCAGTGTTCCGCGATTTCACTTACCGACCGCTGTCCTGTACCGTCAGCGAACATCTCGAGAATACGCAACGCGGTTGCTATGGTTTTCATGGAAAGTTGCAAATAGCGCAACAAAATTATCTGAGAAGCGGAAAATTTATCAGAAAACTGCGAATTTGTGAGGATACCTGGGGAAAACACTGACTTTTGCCCGTGGTGCAGTTTGCAAATAAAGCAACTCTTCGAATTTTCTCGCCCTCTGGTGAGAGCAATGACAGAATTGGTTCATTCGAGAAAGCACAGGCCGGCTTTCTTTGTCCTAGTAAATTAGATGTCTAATTAAAATGCCCCGTGCGAAGCAGCCGATCTTTGCTTCCCATCAGGTACACCCCGCATCTAATAACAAGTTTTGCCAGACAGGAGACAACATGGAGATGACTTCCTCTTCAACTATAGCGTTGACATGGGTACCGGACGAAGGTGTGCGGAAACGCATTCTTGTCGACAACCCGGCTCGTCTATACGGATTTGAGGAGAGCAAAACTTGAATGAGGGGTAAGAGATGATCTGCAAGTCATCTCTTACCTTATATGTTAAGTATAACGAAATTAAAAATATAAATTATTTAACTGGAGATGGAGAAATGGCGGTGATCAAGAGACGCGTTGGTCTGATCGTTGTGGCTGGCTTACTGGCAGCCGATAACAGTTATGCCCAAAGTAGTGTGACCCTGTATGGTGTGATGGATGAGGGCATAGACTGGACCAGCAATGTGAAGACGGCTACTGGCTCGGGACAGAATCAGCTTGGGATGGCCAGC
>Ga0302220_10002198_pt1 | contig 14516 bp, 11 predicted proteins | sample II_Palsa_E1_3_FD_194572 | JGI IMG/M metagenome (GOLD analysis project Ga0302220, IMG submission 194572) | Peat permafrost microbial communities from Stordalen Mire near Abisko, Sweden - II_Palsa_E1_3 | ecosystem: Environmental > Terrestrial > Soil > Palsa > Peat permafrost | place: Sweden...
TCGTTGTACCGGAGGGAGGACATTCATGAAAGACATCACGCGTAGGCTGGCCTCGTTCGTCGCGCAGACGCAGTGGGAAGACATTCCGCAGAAGGTGCGTCACGAGGCGAAGCGCGCGCTGGTGAATTACTTCGCAGTGGCGCTCGCGGGTTGCTCTGATCCGGGCATCAGTAAAGCCGTAAGCGTGTACGGCCGCTTCAGTTCAGGGCATGAAGCGGGGCTCATTGGACGTGGCGAGAAGACCGACATCCTGAATGCGGCCGCGCTGAACGCGATGAGCGCGAACGTCTTCGATTTCGACGATACCCACCTGCCAACCATCATTCACCCTACCGCATCGGTGGCCGCGCCCTTGTTCGCGCTCGCCCAGACGTTGCCGTTGGACGGCAAGCAGTGGCTGCTGGCGTTTGTACTCGGCGTAGAAATGGAGTGCCGGCTGGGCAATGCGGTGTCGCCGGGGCACTATCAACGAGGCTGGCATATCACCTCTACCTGTGGCGTGTTCGGCGCGGCGGCGGCTAGTGCGAAGGCCCTGGATCTGGACACCGCCAACATTGGCTGGGCATTTGGAAATGCATCGGCGCAATCGTCCGGGCTGGTTGAAACGCTGGGCAGCATGTCGAAGAGCATCAGCGTAGGTAACGCGGCCCGTAATGGCCTGCTTTCCGCGTTGCTGGCGCAAGACGGTTTCGCTGGACCCGAGCGGCCCATCGAAGGCGAGCGCGGCTTCCTGCGCGTGATGAGCGAGGCCACCGACGCCGATGTCGACGCTGCATTCACCACGCTCGGCAGCGAATGGGCGTTGTTGTCGAATACGTACAAACCTTACCCGTGCGGCGTCGTGCTCAATCCTGTTATCGAGACGTGCCTTGGACTATCCGCGACACCGGGCTTTTCTTTCGCGGATGTCGAGCGGGTCACGCTCCGGGGTCACCCGCTGCTGCGCGCACGAACCGACCGGCCGAACATCACGCTTGGCCGCGAAGCGCAGGTCAGCGCGCAACATAGCGTCGCTGTCGCGCTGGCCAGAGGCCGAGCGGGCCTCGCTGAATTCACCGATGCAGAGGTGGCTGATCCTTTATTGCGGGCCTTTGCAAGCCGTCTGGATTTCGTCGATGACTCCGCGTATTCAGTCGAAGCCGCACAGGTGACGATCACGTTGCGCTCGGGCGAAACGATGTCACGTCGTATCGATGCAGCGCGCGGCAGCCTGCAAGCGCCGCTAGCGGACTCTGACCTCGAAAACAAGCTCAGGGAATTGGCCGAATACGGCGGATCCTCTCGCAAACCCGCCCCATTGATCGACGCGCTATGGGCGCTGGAAAGCGCGCCTGATGCGTCCCTGCCCATGCAACTCGCCTGTCTGTAAGTCCATAAGCGCACGCATGGACGGTGGCCGCTTGGCACGCATACCATTCATTACTGTCGAGGAAGCATCATGCCGGAAAAAATGAAGTTGGGCTTTGTGGGTGTCGGCGTCATGGGGCGTCCCATGGCGCGTCGCCTGATCGAGCATGGTCATTGCCTGGTGATCTACGATCGCGACGAGCATGCCCTGGCGGAGCTATCGGCAATTGGCGCGCAGGTGGCGAGCAGTGCGCGCGAAGTCGCCGATAGCGCGCAGGTCGTCTTCACGAGCTTGCCCACACCCGCGATCTTCAAGGAAGTCGCCTTGGGTGCGCACGGATTGGTATACGGCAAGGCGATCAAGATCCTGGTCGACCTCTCCACCGTCGGCTCGCGCACGGAACAGGAAGTGGCGGCGGGACTGCTTGAAAAAGGCATCGAAACCGTCGACGCCCCCATCAGCGGCGGGGCGGCCGGCGCGCAAAAAGGCGCACTCGCGGTCATGGCCGCGGGCAAGCCGGAAGCCATTGCTCAGGTAAGCGAACTATTCGATATCTTCGGGAAGGTATTTATCGTAGGGGAGAAGCCAGGTCAGGCGCAATTGCTCAAGCTGCTGAACAACATGCTTTCGTCGACGGCGTTTGCGATTACGTCGGAAGCTTTCGTGGCCGGGGTGAAGGGCGGGCTCGACCCGGAAGTGATGATGTCGGTGTTCAACGCGGGCAGCGGCAAGAACGGCGCGACGCTCGATAAATTCCCGAAGCAGGTGTTGCCGCGCACGTTCGATTTCGGCTTCCCGATCGGCAGTGTCTGCAAGGACATCGGACTCGCGGTGGAAGAGTGCCAGGCGCTTGGCGTGCCGATGTGGTTAGGCAGCACTGCACGTCAGGTATGGAACTACGCGGCAATGCAGGACGGCAAGTCTCGCGACATGACTGAACTCGTCAAGTATGTCGAGAGTTGGTCGGACGGCAAGGGTATCGCTGGTTAGAAGGTTCCGTGGATCCCGTGGCGTGCATTCAGTATTGAGTGAGCCGTCTGCGCCTTCGCGACGCAGGGTCGTTGCTTGGTCAGGGACTGTGGGGAAGCTCGGTATGCCGGCCAATGGGCCGACCGGGTTAAATGGATACTCAGGTCACAGAAGTCATATGCGGCACGATGACAGCGCCCTGCGGACCACCACCGCCTGGCCCGCCACCTGGGCCGCCGTGTCCGGGGCCGCCCCAACCGCCACCGCCCGGTGGCGGTCCCCACCAGCATCCTCCAAGTAACGATGTTGCGGCTGCGAGGGCCGCCATAGCTGCTATCTTTTTCATATTTCTCCTTCGTTTTCCGGTGAGCTTCAATCGTTCACGCGCTCGTTCATGCGCTGGACATTTCGCATGAGTTGCATGACCGGTCCGAACTTAACAGCTTCGACTGAAGCCATCTGCTACGGCGAGTAACCAAACGATAACGACAGCTTTCTCAGCAAGACCGCTCCGGGCCCTTGCCACAGACGTGGGGTCAACGCGCCACGGATGCTTGCGCCACGCATCGTGCCGCCAGCGCGCTAACCGGACGATACAAAATGCAATATGGGGTAAGCCGTTGGCGATGGTTCGTAAGCAGTTCGGCCGTTGAGGCGGCAGGGTGAATCGAACGCGCCGGGATCGAGAGGCAGCGCCATTTTGTTGTCGCCGGTGCCGCACACGCTGCGGGGCTTCATGCCGGGTCGAAGCGAATCCGATCTGTTTACGCCCTTTGATAGCGTAGTAAAACTATCAATTGTAGTTAGGCCAAGAATTTCTAAATATTCGTGTATTAAATCAAAAGTATCATTTAAATATATGACTTAATTGCGTATTAATGGATTGCAGGGTCACACGGAGTACAAACCCTAAGTTGTCGGCAGCCGGGAAGAGTCCTACATTGGCGTTGTAATACTACGAATAAAAACAAGTTTACTACCGGCTTGGATCTACCAACCCATCCAGCGTCGGTCCTCTTTATTGGTGATTGAGGAGACAACATGGAAGACGCTTCAAAAGGTGTATCGCGCAGAAAATTCCTGGCGAACCTGGCTGCCACCGCTGGCGCGCTGTCCTTGCCAACACTGGGAGCCGCGCAGCAAAAACCGTTTGTGCCGTACAGCAACAAGAGCCTCGACTACTACTTCTTCGCCACCCAGCAGGAAGCCGTCAAGCGCGCTGTCGAGGCAAAGGGCTGGACGTTCCAGGCCGTCAACGCCAACTTCAGCACCACCACGCAACTCGAACAATGGCAGAGCCTTCTGCTCAAGAACCCATCCGCCATCATCTCCGACCCGATCGATAGCCAAGCCATCGTCAGCGCCATCAAGAAGTACAACTTCAAGAAAATTCCAGTCGGCATCATCGATACCCCCGCGCTCGGTGGCGACGTTGCCGTGACCGTCGACTTTGATAATTATGCGGGCGGCGTCATGGCGGCCGAAGCCATTGCCGATGCGTTGAAGAAGAAGCATGGGTCGCCCAAAGGCACGGTGCTTAACTGCTACGGCGCGTTGCAATCGGTCGCCTGGCGCCTGCGCAAGGAGGGCATGGAAGCGACCTTCAAGAAGTATCCGGATATCAAGCTGATCAGCCGGCCGACGGAAGGGCTGCTGAAAAACATGCTGTCGGTGACGCTCGCGACGCTGTCCGAATACCCCGACCTCGATGCCGTGCATGCCCCCAGCGATTCACCGGCGCGCGGCATTGTCACGGCGTTGCAGCAAAAGGGAAAATGGAAGAAAGTGGGCGAACAGGGCCACGTGATCTTCGTGAATATCGACGGCGAGCCGGCCGCGCTGCAATGGATCGCCGATGGTTACATGGACGCCGTGGTGTCGCAGGACCCCATAGCGTACGCGCAGATCACGGTCGAGATGCTCGACAAATATTCGCTCAAAGGCCAGCCTGTGCCGCTGGGCCCTTACCAAAACAGCCAGTATTTCTGGGAAAAAGCGCCGATCAACAAATCCGATACAGGTCCGAGTCTCGTGATCCAGCCGTTTGTCGTCGATGCCAGTTCGGTCAAGGACAAGCGTCAGTGGGGCAATATCGCGTACAACGAATGGGGCCTGCGGTATAGCTGAAGCGAGGCTAAAGAAAGGCTGACGCGAGGTTATCCAAGCACCCGCACTCGCAGCAGTTCCATGTGAACGGCGCCGCGGCGTTCGCGCGGCGCCGATCCTCCAAACAGGGCTTCCGATCATGGCAGACAGCAGCACCGAGTACATATTGAGGACGCACAACCTCGTCAAGCGCTACAAGAACGTGGCGGCGCTCGATCATGTCTCGATCAACATCCGGCGCAGCACGATCCATGGACTGCTCGGCGAAAACGGCGCGGGCAAGTCGACGCTCGTCAGCCTGATCTCGGGACTCACCGCGCCGACCGAGGGCACCATCACGTTCGCCGGCGAGCAAGTGCAGGGTTTCGACGTCAAGCAGATGGAAGCATTGGGCGTATTCCTGGTGACACAGGAGCCGATGATTGTCGAATCGATGTCGGTGGCGGACAACCTCATGCTCGGGCGCTGGCCGGTCAAGCGCGGGCGCGGGTTAATGAAGACAGTCGACCAGCGTGCACTGTTGGCGAACGCTGTCGCCGCGCTCGAAGGCACAGGGCTCGACCCGCGCATGCCGGCGCGCACGCTGTCAGCGGTCGCCAAGCGCAAGCTGAACATACTGCGCGCGCTGCATAGCGGGGGAAAGCTCCTGATCCTCGACGAACCCACCGCCGCGCTGACGCTGGCCGACCGCGATCATCTGTTCGGCTTCATGCGCAGCCTGAAGGCGCAGGGTGTGAGTTTCGTGTTCATCTCGCACTACAACGAAGAGATCCTTGGCATCTGCGACGCGGTTTCTGTGTTGCGCAACGGGCGTCTTGCCGGCGAGATGGACGATATTTCATCGATCACTTCGGACAATCTGTCAGAGCTCGTGATCGGTCGCGATGTCCCGCTGTTTTATCGTGACCGGGCAACGCGGCATGCCCATGCAACGAGCGAAGGATGGCGTGTCGAAGGACTGGTCGCGCCGAACATAGCAGTCGGCAATTTCACGATCGCGCCGGGCGAGATTGTCGGCTTCGCGGGTTTGCCGGGTTCCGGCGCAAAGGAATTCGGGCTGTCGTTGTTCGGATTGAACCGCGCCAAGCAAGGGCACATTACGCATGGCGCCCAGCGCTATGGTTTCGCGCAACATCCTGAAGATGCGTTCGCACGTGGTATTGCTTACCTGTCCGATGACCGGCATCGCGACGGACTCGTCGGACTCCAAAGCATTGCGCAAAACATCACGCTGTCGAGTCTCGGCAAGGTCTCGCGCGCCGGCGTGATCGACGCGTTCGCTGAAAAGCAGGTCGTCAAACGCTACTTCGATCATCTTCGCGTGAAGGCCGTGGCGCCCAGCGTGCTGCTCGGCACGCTAAGCGGCGGCAACCAGCAGAAGGTCTGTCTCGGCCGCGTGCTCGCCACCGATCCAAAACTCCTGATCCTCGATGAACCCACACGCGGCATCGACGTGGGCGTGAAGGAGGAGGTGCACCGGATCATCGACGCACTGACGCGCGAAGGCCTGAGCGTCATCGTCATCACGAGCGACCTGGACGAGATGGTGAGGATGGTCGACCGCGTCTGCATCTTCGTGGGAGGTCAGATCGAGCAGGAATTTACCGGTGCCGACATCGACAAGGACGCCATTCTGCAGGCGGCGTTCGGCACCGCGCTTGCAAATTGAGCAATCAGGAACAGTCAGGAACAGTCAGGAACATTCAGGAGTCAGGTCATGCAACCCAGGAGCGAGTTTCCCGCCCACCCCTCACCTTCCAACGCTGCAACCATGTCGCCACAACCCGCTGCACCCGTCGCCGCAACGCCCCGCTCGAAGACTGGCGTGCAATGGCTATTCCAGAACGTCGTATGGCTGTGGCTAGCCGCGCTGATCGTCATATTCGGGGTGCTGAATCCGTTCTTCTTCACGCTGTCCAACCTGCAAAACGTGCTCGTTCAGGCGACCGTGCTCGGCCTGCTGGCCCTCGCTGTGTCGCTGCCGCTGATGGTCGCGGAAATCGATCTGTCGATAGCGAGCAACATGGGCTTTTCGGCGGCCATTGGCGCGATCGTGACTACCAGGCTCGGTCTGTCGCCGGCGATCGGCGTACCGGTGGGAATCGCGGCTGCGACGGCCATCGGCTTCTTCAACGGGCTGTGCGTCACGCGCCTGCGGATGGTGTCGCTCATCCAGACGTTGGCGGTCATGATCGTGCTGCAGGGGTCTCTGCTTGCGGTCACGCAAGGCAACACGATCTCGGATATGCCGAACCTGTACATCTGGATCGGGCAAACCACCCTCGGCAACTGGCCAGTGATGCCGGTCGTGTTCCTGATTGCGCTGCTGGGCATGGGTTTCCTGCTGCGAAAGACTGTCCTTGGCCGAAGCCTCTATGCCACCGGCGGTAACGCGCTGGCGGCCAACTCGGCGGGTATCCGCGTCAATCGCGTGAAGATCATTGCCTTCACGCTCTCGGGATTGTTGTCGGGCGTGGCGGGCTACCTGCTTGCCGCATGGCAAATGGCGATTACGTCGGATCAGGGCGAAGGTTTCCTGCTGTATGCAATTGCAGCGCCGATCATTGGCGGCGTGAGCGTGTTCGGCGGACGCGGTGGCGCGGCCGGCATCCTCGGCGGCGTGTTGTTGTTGACGGTGATTCACGTCGGCCTGGCGATCACCGAGGTGCCGTCGTTCTATGTGCAGATGATCGGCGGCATCCTGATTTTTATCGCGGTGGCGGTCGACGCCATCCGGGTCAACTTCGTCTCGCAGTGATAGCCGCTGCCGACGTTTTACCAACACGACGTAACTGACATGACAGAACCCAGAAAGTGCGAGATGTACATAGACGCTCACTTCGGTAGCGCTGGCGTGACGCAGTGGCTCGACGTCGTCAACCCGAGCACGGAGCAGATTGTCGCGCACGCGCCGGACGCGGATCAGCAGGTGGTGGATAGCGCTGTCGCCGCCGCAACGCACGCCTTTGCATCGTGGCGATGGGTCAATGCATTCGAACGCTCCCGCGTGCTGCACAAGATCGGCGATGAAATCTCCCATGCCGAGCGCCGCATCGCGACCGCGATCACGGTCGAAATGGGCAAGCCGCTCGGGGAGGCGCTGGGCGAAGCACGCAAGCTTGCGAAGGCGTTCCATTACTACGCCGAAGAAGCCGTGCGGATTTTTGGCGAAACCATACCGAATGAAGAGAATGGTTTCATCAGCTTCGTGGAGAAGGAACCGGTCGGTGTGGTCGGCGCCATCGCTCCGTGGAATTATCCGGTGGAGTTGATCGGCTGGAAACTTGCGGCATCGCTCGCGGCGGGTTGCACGATCGTGGTCAAGCCCTCGGAATACACGCCGTCAAGTGCCGAAGAACTGTTTCGCTGCCTCGATGCCGCCGGTCTTCCGGCAGGCGTTGCCAACCTGATCATGGGCGGCCGCTCGACGGGCAAGCTGCTCGTGGGTCACCCGGGTATCGACAAGGTCGCCTTCACCGGCTCGCAGGCCGCCGGCGAGGATATATACCGGACGGTGAGCGGCATCACGTCGCTGTCGCTGGAACTGGGCGGCAGTTGCCCGCTGATCGTCACGGCGAATGCTGATCTGGAGCGCGCAGTCGCGGGCACATTGCGGCGCGCGTTTCGCAATGCGGGCCAGATCTGCATCTCGATCAATCGCGCTTATGTGCACGAGGATGCCTATTGGCACTTCATCGAAGCGCTTTCGGCAGGCGCGCGCAGACTGGTCGTAGCCGATGGCATCGCGCAGGAAAATGCTGACGTGGGACCCATGACCACGCGTGCGGGACTCGATAAAGTCATGCGCCACGTCGACGATGCAAAAGCGCGCGGCGCACGCATCCTGTGCGGCGGCAGCCGCCCGCAAGCGCACGACAAGGGGCTCTTTTATGCACCCACCGTCATTGCCGATTGCTCGCCCGACATGCTTGTCATGCATGAGGAAACCTTCGGGCCGGTGATAGGCGTGTCGCCGTATTCATCGCTCGATGACGCTATCACGCAAGCGAACGGCACGCCGTCAGGACTCGCGGCGTACGCATACACGGAGCACGTGAAGGAAAGCTTCACGCTGAGCCGTCGCCTCGACTTTGGCAACGTGTCGATCAATCACGTCGATGCCGGCATCATGAATGCGCCGTACGGCGGCCGCAAGCAAAGCGGCACGGGCTACGAACATGGCCGCGAAGGCATGGAAGGCTACCTGCATTTGAAACACGTCCGCTTGCGGCACGGCGCTTAAACGGTAACAGTCACGGAGACCGGCGATGGAACGCTATCTTTTGGGCATCGATATAGGCACGTCGGCGTGCAAGGTGATTGCCGTGGATAGTCACGGACACGTCGTCGCCAAAGCCCTGGCAGGTTATCCGATTGTGTCGCTGCAACCGGGCTGGGCGGAGCAGGACCCGGAGGACTGGTGGCAGGCTACGGTCAAGGCCGTGCGGGAGGTGCTTGCGGCGTTGCCGGACCGGCGCGCGGTAGGTGGCATTGGCCTGAGCGGACAGATGCACGGACTGAGCGTACTTGATCACAACGACCGAGTGATCCGGCCGGCGATCCTTTGGTGCGACCAGCGCGCCGCGCCCCAGTGCGCTGAAATCACAGCCCGCGCGGGTGGCCTGAAGGGGCTGCTCGAACTAATCCAGAATCGCATGCTGCCCGGCTTCACGGCCGGCAAGCTGCTGTGGATGCGCGAACACGAGCCGGACCTGTTCGCACGCATTCGCAGGATGCTGAACCCGAAGGATTATCTTCGGCATCGCCTCACCGGCGAACACATCACCGATGTCTCCGACGCGTCCGGCACGGGCCTGTTCAACGTCCGCGAACGCACGTGGTCGCAACCGCTGCTTTCACTGCTCGACTTGTCGCCGTCGTGGCTACCGTCGGTCGTGGAGTCGACCGAACGAACGGGGTTCGTGCGCGCCGAGCTGGCTGAAGCGTGGGGCCTGCCTGCGGCCACGCCCGTGTTCGGCGGCGGCGGGGATTCGGTGATCCAGACGACCTCGATGGGCGTCATCGACAGCGGCCCGCTCGGCGTCACGATCGGCACCGCGGGGATCGTGGCCGGCGGCATGCGCGCGTGCCCTGTGCCCACGGGCGCATTGCAGATCTCGTGCGGCAACGCACCTGGACGATGGCACGTCATGGGCGTGACGCTTTCCGCCGGCGGCGCGTTCGAGTGGCTGCGCGGCGCGTTGCGTGAGATAGGCTCGCTCGAATTTTCGAAGATGATCGAACTCGCCCGCAGCGCGGCGCCGGGCGCGAACGGCTTGCTGTTCCTGCCCTACCTGCTCGGCGAGCGCTGCCCGCACGTTGCCGCTGATGGGCGTGCAGCGTGGATCGGCCTGACAACCCTGCACGGCACGACGCATCTCGTTCGCAGCGTCATGGAAGGCGTGTTGCTGAATGTGCGGACCATCGCGGCGCTCTGCGAGGCGTCGGGACTTGCATGCGACGAAGTCCGTGCATCGGGCGGCGCAACGGCCGAACCGTTCTGGCTGAGCCTGCTCGCGGACGTGCTTCAACGCGAAGTGACCACCGTGACCGGCGCGGCTGAGGGCGGCGCCTATGGCGCGGTGCTCGCGGCGGGCGTGGGGAGTCAATGGTGGTCTTCGCTCGATGAAGCCGTCGGCACCCTGCGTATCACTGAACGTGTGAGCCCCGACACCACACTGGGCCCCTTGTATCAGGCGCGCTTCAATACGTTCCGCACGCTGTACGACACGCTGGGTCCGGTCTTTGCGCAGATTGCCGCCGAGGCCGCAGCTGTCGCCCGCCAACCGATTATCTGAGAGCGAGCCCCCATGACATTACCTGACCCCGGTCTCCATCCCGGCCTGCCCATAGAAGGGATCGTCTTCGACCTCGACGGAACGCTTGTCGATACCGCGCCGGACATCACGAGCGCAGTCAATCGTCTGCTGGACACCCACGGATTGCCGCCGCAAGCAGTGCGTTTCGTGGAAAAGTACATTGGTGAAGGGTCATTCGGTTTGATCGACAAGCTCTACAAAGGGCTAGGTCTCGCGCTCGAGCCGGCGCGCGTGACGGCGGATGTGGACACCTATCTGGCGCTCTATAAACGCCATCCGGTCGAGCATTCCACCGTCTACGCCGACGCGTTGGGTGCGCTCCCCGCGCTGCATGCAGCAGGGATCAAGCTCGGCGTCTGCACGAACAAGGCGCAGGAACTTGCGGAGGCCGTGCTGAAACACTTCGGTTTGCTGCATTACTTCAGCGCGATCGTGGGCGGCGATGTCCTCCCGCAGAGAAAGCCCGATCCGCAGCATTTATTAACGACGCTCGAACGCATGAACGTGATGCCCCAGCACGCGCTATACGTTGGCGATACGCAGATCGACGCCGACTGTGCACAAGGCGCGCAGGTGCGTTGCCGCATCGTCAACTGGGGAACGGGCCCAGGCGTGGCCGTGGGGAAAGCGAAGCGGCTGGACTCCTTCGACGAACTCGTTGTCACCTGCGCCGCTGTGAATGCGTCGCGCTTGCCCGGAATTTGATGAGAATTTGATGAGAATTTGATGAGAAATGACCTGTTGCGCCGAATTGCAGTTGTACGCCCGGAGTTGACCGGCGCGGCCCTTCGTATTGCCGACGTGTTGCTGAGCACGCCCGAAGCCGTGCTCAAGATGAGCATGGCCGAATTGTCGGAGGCGGCCGGAACAAGCGATCCCACCGTCGTGCGCTTCTTCCGGCGCTTCGACTGCGCGGACTATCAGGACTTCAAGGTCCGGCTCGCGCAAGGGCTGATCCCGCAGGCGCCCTTCGACTACGAAGCGATCACACTCGCCGATGCGCCGGACAGCATCTGCAGCAAGATCATCAACAACTCGCTGCACGCGATCCAGCGCTTTGCATCGGATGTCGATTCTGCTTCCATCGAGCAGGCCGCCACGCGCCTGATCGAGGCCAAGGGCATCTTCCTGTTCGGGCTCGGCATCTCCGAGACGATCGCTTTCGACGCCGAACACAAGTTCTTTCGCCTGGGGCTGCATTGCCGCGTGGTGCTCGATTCGCAGAAGCAATTGCTGCTTGCGCCCACGCTACGCGACGATGAAGTCGCCGTGTTTTTCTCGCACTCCGGCTCGACCAAGTCGCTCGTGATGGCCGCGGCGATGGCGAAAGCGAAGGGCGCCGTGACGATCGCCATCTGCGCGCCGGGCTCGCGTCTTGCGCAGACATGCGACCTGACCATTGGCGTGCCGGCGTATGAAAACACCGAGCTTTACACGCCGCTGACCGCGCGTATCAACCATCTTCTCGTGGTGAACATGCTGGTGGCCATGCTTGGATTGCGGCAAGGGCGCGAATTGCCGGACAACCTGGCCGCGCTCGACCCCTGGTTCACCGACAAATTCATGGATTAGCCGACGGCTCGGCAGAGGCCTGACATTCATTCATATTGCTTCAAGGAGACATCAGTGAGCACGCATATCGAACCGGGCTATGCCCACCTGAAACCGGCGTCGTTGCAAGACGAAGCCAAGCTTGCGTCCGGCATCAAGGCAGTCGAACACTATCTGCGCCCGGGAATGAAGGTCGGTCTTGGCTCCGGCACGACCTCGCACTGGTTCGTGCGCGCGCTGGCGCCGCGTGTGGCGAGAGGCCTCGACATCGTAGGCGTGCCGACCTCCAATGCCACCCGCGAACTCGCGCTTGAGCTCGGTGTCCCGCTTACCGATCTGGGCCAGATCGACCAGCTCGACGTGACCATCGACGGCGCCGATGAAATCGATCATCAGGGCAGCATGATCAAGGGCGGCGGCGCGTGCCTGCTTTGGGAAAAGATCGTGGCGGCGGCATCGAAAAAAATGGTTGCCGTCGTCGACGATAAAAAAATCTTCGAACGTCTCGGCCGCTTTCCGCTGCCTATAGAGGTGATTCCGTTCGGCTGGCAGAGCACGGAACGCTTGTTGCGCGAGCTTTTCGTTTCTGCGGGTTTCGATAAAAACGTGCGTATCGTGACGCGCATGAAGGGCACGGAGCCGTTGCTGACGGATAGCGGGAACTGGATTCTCGACTGTCATCTCGAAGCCATTCCCGATCCGCTCGGGTTGGCGCCGCGCTTCAATGCGATTCCCGGCGTGGTGGAAAACGGTCTCTTTACGGGCATTGCCAGCGAGATGATCGTCGGTCATGCCGACGGCAGCGCGGACATCGTCGTGGTCGGAGCACCGCGATCATGACCGGCGCCCGCGGCACGACCCTGGACGCGTTCAAGCTGGACGGGCAAATCTGTCTGGTCACGGGCGGGGCGCAAGGCATTGGGCTCGCGATCGCTCACGGTCTGCGCGATGCCGGCGGCCACGTGATCATCGCGGATCGGGACACGGAGCGCGGACAGCGTGCGGCGGACGAGATCGGTGGCGATTTCGTCGAGATGGATGTAACGGATTCGGTATCCGTCGAGGCCGCGTTCGAGGGCGTGGTAGGGCGGCACGGCAGGCTTGACGTGCTCGTGAACAACGCGGGCATTGTGAAGAATACGGCTGCGCTCGACACCGACGACGCAAGCTGGCGCGCGTTGATGGCAGTCAACCTCGACGGCGTGTTCTATTGTTGCCGAAGCGCGGCGCGCTTCATGATCCGACAGCACGGGGGGAGTATCGTGAACATTGCGAGCATGAGCGGGTCGATTGCCAACCGGCCGCAACCCCAGGCTTCCTATAATGCATCGAAAGCAGCGGTGATTCATCTGACACGATCGCTCGCGGCGGAATGGGCATCCGACGGCATCCGGGTCAATTCGCTGTCGCCGGGTTACGTGGGCACCGAACTCACGAAGCGCGGATTCGAAAACGCGAAATGGCGTGAGGCGTGGATCAACGGAACGCCTCTCGCGCGACTCGCTAAGCCCGAGGAAATCGCGCCCGGCGTGGTGTTCCTGGCGTCGCGAGCCAGCGCATTCATGACCGGCTCGGACCTCGTCATGGATGGCGGCTATACCATTTGGTGACCAGCATACATAGTGTGACGGCGCGATTGAAGCCGTGCATCGAGGGAGACAGCACATGGCGGTAAACGCAGTACCAAGCGCAGTACCAAGCGCAGTACCAAGCGCAGCACCAAGCGCAGCAGTCAACGCGCTACGGGAAGCGCTCGGCGCTCAGGTAGTGGCTCTGCCGGATGAGTTTGGCGATCGCCGTGTCGAGGACTGGAGCGGCCTGCCGAGCGCGGTGCCGCTGGCGCTCATCAGGCCGCACGACACCCGGGAGGTGGCGGTGGCGCTCGAGATTTGCGCTCGTTACGCACAGCCGGTCGTCACGCAAGGCGGGCTGACAGGGCTCGTAGGCGGCGCCAATCTGCGTGGCGACGAGGTGGCGCTAAGCCTTGATCGCATGAACCAGATTGTGGAGATCGACGCTGTGTCGGGCACCATGACGGTTCAGGCCGGAACGCCCCTTCAGGTGGTACAGGAAGCGGCCAGCGCGGCCGGCTTCTATTTTCCGCTTGACCTGGGGGCGCGCGGCAGTTGTTCCATCGGCGGCAATCTCGCCACCAACGCGGGCGGCAATCGGGTCATCAAGTACGGCATGATGCGCGACCAGGTTCTCGGCATCGAGGCCGTGCTGGCGAGCGGCGCGATAGTGGGCGGTCTCAACAAGATGATCAAGGACAACAGCGGCTACGATCTGCGCAACTTGCTGATTGGCAGCGAAGGGACGCTCGCGGTCATCACCCGCGCGGTGCTGCGTCTGCGCCCCAAACCCACCGCAACGGCCACAGCCTGGTGTGGATTGCCCAGCTTCGACGCCGTCACCACGCTGCTGCGGCGCGCTCAGGCAGGGCTGGCTCCAGGCGTGTCGGCATTCGAGGTCATGTGGGCGGGTTATCACGATACCGTGCTTGCCAACCTGAATACTCTGCGTGCTCCGCTTGCCTCACCGCATCCGTTCTATGTGTTGCTGGAAAGTGTTGGAACGGATCCCGTCCGACATGGCGGCGCGTTCGAAGAGTTTCTGGGCGCGATGCTGGAGGAGGGCGTGGTGACCGACGCCGCGCTGGCATCGAACGAGGCGCATGCACAGGCGTTCTGGGCAATCCGCGATGCGCCCGGTGAATATCAACG
>Ga0302220_10002199_pt1 | contig 14514 bp, 15 predicted proteins | sample II_Palsa_E1_3_FD_194572 | JGI IMG/M metagenome (GOLD analysis project Ga0302220, IMG submission 194572) | Peat permafrost microbial communities from Stordalen Mire near Abisko, Sweden - II_Palsa_E1_3 | ecosystem: Environmental > Terrestrial > Soil > Palsa > Peat permafrost | place: Sweden...
CGGCACTTCAACCGCACACGTCAAATGGTTCTGTTCCACTGCGGACCCTTCTGTTCCGCCTCTAGCTTTGCACGCTGTAATCACGCCAATATTTGGCGCCTGCCTCTTGGCTTTTGCACTTTTGCTTTTTGTGGGGACCATGACGGATCACTGGCTATCGCATCGATGGCCCGCACTTGCAGGAACAAATCCAGCAACACGTCAATTCGAGGAAAAACTCATGCGCGTTGCTGTTGGCGCTTTTTTCCTCTGCCTATGGGACAAAGGAGCCGTCGTGCCATGGTCGCAAAGCGATGGCGCCATCCTGACGCCTGAACTCGTTTCCGGGGCGCCGTGGATTGCGACCGTTCAGTTCACCGTTGCAACCGCGCTTCTGTGGCGTCGCACATGTCCGCTTGCTGCCGTGGGAATCGTAATCGTGTACGCGGCTGGCGTCGCGGACTACGGCATGTTCCACCTAATCGATTATCTGTTCTTTCTTGGTATTGCCGGCTATCTGGCGCTGACTGGCCTGCGCTCCCCGTCGCTCGAGCGTTGTCGGGTACCGCTCCTATGCGCTTTGCTGTCGGCGAGCTTGATGTGGACTGCTGTAGAAAAATTCTTGTACCCTCAATGGACGATCGCAGTACTAATCGCGCATCCAAGCATCACGGCCGGTCTCGCTCCACAGGTCGTTACCGTGATCGCCGGCTTTGTCGAATTCACGCTGGCCTTTTTTATCTCCGCGGGCCGTGGACTGCTCCGGGTCGGGGCCATAATCTTCCTTTCGATATTCGCTATCGCAGTGCCTGAATTTGGTCATCTGGATGCGGTCGGACATTTTACGATTATCGCCATCCTTGGCGTTGTGGGGTTGCACGGGTTCTCAGTATTGCAAGAAGGATTACGCCCTGCGCACAGCAACTCAGCGCTGTTGGACGCAAGTACGACGGTCGCGATCTACCTAGGTATGTTGACTTCGTTTATTATCAGCTACTACCTATTGCAAGCCATACAATATCGCTGAAGCGTGCCGTTTCCTTGGCAATCGGGGCAATCGAAGCTTTTTATGGACCACTTACCACCGCGAGCCTGCCCGACCATTTTCCTTTTACGATGCACACTCGCCTGAATCACGATGAATAGAGCGGCATCGACCTCGCCGCAGTCCCATTAGGGTTCTTTTGACGCGTTGAAACTATCCAACGGGCGCGCTCGTTGGTTCTTGACTGCTTCTGCATCTTCGCGATCAAACGCATACAGCTTCGTCGACTTTGTAAAAGCAAGTCTTCCCACTACGCTGACCTTTTTTGAGGATGTGAACCGATGCTTTCACCAAGAAAGCGAAGTACGCTTTATAGCTTCACGCTTGCCAATCGGAGCAGCAAAGCGCTGCAACTTCCGCTTGATGAGATGCTGGCGGATAAGCTCTCGTTGCGTTTCAGGTTGGCACTGGAAGGCGCCAGGCAAGGTCGTGCAGATCTTGCCGCAGCTAACTGCTTGCTAGAGGTCACGTTGCTGACTGGCTTCCTAAAGGAAGACGGGCACTCAACAATCGAACAGGGAGTCATTGACCACGCTGAACTGTCGTTATACGAAATATTGGAAGATAAGCGGATCGACGATGCCTGTCAGTTTGACGAACAGACGCTTCACAACTTAACGATCGTCGTGAATGAGCATGATCGGCAGCTAAGGGAATTGCGTTTGATGGCGCTGTCTAAGGCTGTTGCACGACTTGAACAGCTTCTCAAGCGCGGCGATTGACCAGTTGGATCTGCCCTCCTCGAGCGGTCATTCAATCTGGTTTTTGAGCGACTGTTGGTGGCAGGGACTGCCCGACGCGGTCGGCCGAGTTCGACTCTGTATAGAGCCCTCCGACTTTCCAGAAAGGAGACGTTCGAGGGTCCTCTCGCATGAAACAACAAGTGCTCGGGTCTTCCAGTGTCTGGCAACCCGACCACGCCATACACCCTCACAACCAACCCTGGGATCAAATTGGAGGCATCCAGGGGTTCGACGAGACTCCGCAGGTTGTCCAAGGACGCTGCCTCGCGGGTTGTTGCCTCAATAGTTGCATCCACGGCCACGAGCGCGGCGTATATCGATTCATGTCCGCACATTTTAGCGCGGCTCAATGAGGAGATAGTCATGAACAAGGCAATATTGAGCGTTCTTATCGCAGGGCTGTCTGTCGCTGCATCCAACGCATTTGCCGATGCCGACACGGTAATGGTCGGCGGTCAAGCGATGTATCCGCGCAAGGATATCGTCGATAACGCGGTCAACTCCGCGGACCACACCACGCTTGTCGCGGCAGTGAAGGCCGCTGGCCTCGTCGACACGCTCAAAAGCAAGGGGCCGTTCACGGTTTTTGCCCCCACGAACGAGGCGTTTGCAGCACTCCCGGCCGGCACCGTCGAAAATCTGGTCAAGCCTGAAAACAAGGCAACTCTCACAAGCATTCTGACGTACCACGTCATTCCAGGACGTTACGACTTCAGGAAGCTCGATGCCGCAATCAAGCAAGGCGGCGGCAAGGCCGATATCAAGACAGTGAATGGCGAGATGCTTTCTTTCTCTGAGAATGGTCCGCATAACATCGTTGTCGCCGATGAATCCGGTAACACGGCAGCCATCTCGACCTACGACGTGTACCAAAGCAACGGCGTGATCATGGTAGTGGATAAGGTACTTTTGCCGAAGTAAGCAAAACGCCTGTTTCTGCTGCGGACGGCTCAAAGTCCGCGCGGAAACACCGTAGGGCGGCACTGCCACTTGCCATTCGGAACCTCGCCTTCATCATCGATCCGGCGTAGCGCACCCTGTTTAAGTTAGCGTCGAACATGGCTATTGCTGCTTCATGATCGGAATTTATCGTCGACTAACACTTGCGCTGCTTACCTTGCTGTTTTCGTCACGGACGATTGCCGAGCCGATGCGACTTCAAGATTACCTTGTCTTGGCAGGTCCCCCACCTGACGCGCGTATCGCATATGGCCCGGCTCAATCACAATTTGTCGAGTTGTTTCGGCGACCGGGGCAAACGCGCATTCCAGGCCGACAGTCTATTCGACTGTCAACCGATATTACTTGTGCGTCATTCCATCGAAGCCACGACTTCGTCGGTAGTCACCACGCCGTGCGCGAGAAACGCATAGTTGATCATCGCCGCCTTATATCCGTCGCCCCAAACGGGATGACGCGGTCCGGCAGTGGCATCGCTAACAACATGTACCTCGAATCCCTGTTCGAGCAGATCACGCAGATGTGACTCGACGCACATATTGGCGAGCATGCCTCCCAGTACCACCTTTCTCACTCCTCGCTTGCGTAGTTGAAGGACCAGATCGTTGGTTTGCGGTCCGAAGACCTTGTGCGGACTCACAACAACCGTCTCACCGTCGTTGATGTACGGTTTGAATTCGTCGAGCCAGTCAGCGCCGGAGCCTTCAAATCCTTCCAGACTCAACTGACCACTACGCGCAAACGTGCCGGTAGCGAATTCATCTGCCTCCAACGGCCCATTGAATTTCCATACACGATCAGTCGGGAAAAAGTAATGTGGCGAGATAAAGACCGCGAACTTCGCGGACTTTGCCGCCTTGAAGATTCGCAACATGTTTTCTACCGTCTTGTTCTCTGTCACGCTTGCTCCCACCGCGCCCCAATTCTTGCCACTCTTGCTTAAAACATCGACTTGCGGGTCGATGAAAACCACGGCTGTCTCAGTTCGATCAAAGGACACTTCGGACCTCCCGTAGAGTGATGACGGCTAGCCGTAGTCGACCCAAGCCTGTCCGTTCAGATTAGGAAACGGGGGACTGAAACGCAACGACGGTCCGACAGATTTCGATGGCGCATCCAAGTTCTTGCGCGGGGGCGCCGGCCGACATGGCGTTTGAAGAATTCTGTATGTTGGCGCCGCGGGCATGCTATTAACAGGCTAATGATTAAGAGGTCAACGCGACCGATAGAATCAGGCTGCAAAATGCAATCTCCGAGATAGCCTCTCCGCGACGAGTCCTGCGAGCCCTTTCCATCTGGAGGCAGCACTGTTATGTTCCTGCCAGTGCCCATTTCACGGCGCGTCCGTTCGGAAACGTGGACGCAGTTACGGTCCGCTATCGCGAGACGAGCCGACGCCCGAATGACCGACCAATCGCGCGAACGAATGGCGGCAGATGGCCGCGTGCTGCCTCCGACGATGGGCATACAAAGCTTGAAATTCGCCAGGTTGCGATTGGCGGCACGCGACCCTTTAGCGACATTCATGCTTCTCCAAGGCAGGCCCCCACGGGCGCTGGCCATACATTCAAAGGAGACCTTCACACGGTGAGATGGAATCAATACGAGGCATATTCAATGCATACGAACAGGCTTTGATGGACTACGAATGATTGCCCGATGTTTGGGAAAACTGGCTCGCTCCCCAGCTAGAGACTAAACGATTGATCTCTGCCCCGTTGTTTAGCAGCATAAAGGGCTTTATCCGCACGTCCCAGCAGCACGCTGGAATGGTCATGTGTAAGAGGCGCATGAACTGAAAAGCCAATGCTAACGGTTATATACCCGGTGCTGGATGCGGAATGCGGGATGCCTAAGTCCCGCACGCGCTGGCATAGTGTTGCTGTAAATAGCGCTGCTTGTTCTTGCGTCATGCCGACGGAGAGCACAACAAATTCCTCGCCGCCGTACCTAGCCACAAAATCCGAACTTCGCAGGAAGGATTTGTTTAAACAGTCAGCGATAAGTTTCAATGCATCATCGCCCGCATTATGCCCGTAAATATCATTAAACTGTTTGAAATGGTCTACATCGATCATAATCAGGGTCAGCGGCTCGTTATTGCGACGCGCGATTCTCCATTGAATCTCCAATTGCACATCAAAGAACCTGCGATTGTAAATACCTGTTAATCCATCCTTGATTGCCAATTGCTCCAGATTCACCCTTATCTCTGCGAATGATTTATTTTCATCGCGCAATTGCTGCTGTATTAACACTCTCGCGGTCACATCCTTTTGTATCCCGATGAAATTGGTTACGACTCCGTTTGCATCAAAAATCGGCGAGATGCTCAATTCATTCCAAAACATCGTTCCATCTTTGCGATAATTTCGGACTATCACGAGGCAATATTGGCCGGCTTCAATAGCGTTCTTGACAATTTTGAGCTCAGTCTGTTCGCGGTCATCGTTTTGCAAATACCGGCAATTTACGTTCGTTATTTCTTCGGAGGAATATCCAGTCATGCGCTCAAATGCCGGATTCACAAAAATCAATGGATTATCGCCAACAAGATTATCGGAAATGGTGATGCCATCGCGTGAGTCCAAGACTGCCTGCTGGAGTATTTCAAGTTTCATACAAGGCTCACTAAATAGATCGAGAGACATTTGTTTGGCGAAGAAAAATTCAGGCGCAGTGATTGCTCGCTTAGTACCCGAAACGCGCCCCTTTCGCCGACTGTCCGTTTCCCAATTGTAGGTGTTGGAATCAGTCGTGCCTGGATTTTGTTTGCGGCCCAAATCGCGGGCCGTTGACCGATCGTGCCGAACCCGGTCTCTCGTGATTGGCGTATGTCGAGCCGAAGGGGACACCGGCCGCATCCTGCAACGGACATGCAGCGCCCGTTTATTGCCGTTTATTGGGACGCCGGCTTCATTAGCGCAGGCAGCGTTTCCATCTCTCCCGCGCGCTTTTCGCTTAGTCTGGCGAACCGATGCGAGGCCGCCGAAAATAACCTTTAAGGCTGTCATCTCGACCGCAAGCATTGACCCTGAGTATTGATGGTGAACCAGCGACAATGCGGCGAGAACGAACGCGAAAACGATGCATGCCCAATACAAGGCACGCGAGGGCAACGGCTCCGGCTCCCTCAATGTGGGACGCCGCTGCGCACCACGCAGATTGTCCAGCAGTTCCTTTACCGGCGATGCGGGGGGGGCTCCGGTTTTCTACGGCTCCAGTGGCAGGCTGGTTTGACCTGTCTTGAACGAGGCAGCAACGCGTCAATCACTGCGCTATCTCGTGCAGCTTCGCGATCACCGAATTCGAGATCTGCTGCGAATTTTTTCCTGATCGTCTGTTTCTCGTCTCCGCCCGCCATCACGAACTTGACCGCGATCACATAGGGGTTGAGTTTGATCACCGCACCTGGCTTGTCCTTGCTGTTGGCCTCCTCGACTACCTGATAGAGCGGAGGTAAATCGGCAGTGGCGAGGCTGTCGCACGATACTGCTACCTGAATATCGTTCTGGCCCGCACCAAAACCGACCATTGCACGCCTTAGACGATTGCCGTCGTCGACGCTCAGAAACACGCCACGTATTTGCCAGCCCGCTGAGGGTAGTGGCTGGCCGGGCGCAATACGGCGCGCATCGAGACCACCCTTTTTCAGATCCTCAGTCAGCGCGTCTGCCATCTCGTTCACGATGTCCTTGGCGTGGTCCTGTGGGTTCTTGTCCTTGCCCATCGGCCCTGAGCCACTCGGCAGCAGACCGCGCAGGCGGCGCATACGCTGTCCTGGCCCGCTGTCAGGCGTCACGTTCACTGCATCAAGCTCGAAGTCGGACACATAGACGACCGGTGGCGGCGCTGCGAATGGGGGGCTGTCCGCCGCAGCGCTGAGTGCCGACGCCGCACCCAGACATCCCGCCGCCATCATGAGGAGCAGAAATCGACGCTGCATGGCGCATCTCCACGAATGTCTTATAGACGCGGAAATTGTACTGCCCCTGCCTCAATCAGCTCACGCGATGCGCGATAAGGTTTCTCACGCCGCCGTGGTTCCGCACTGCGCAGCGCATGGCTTGTGATCTGCAAGGAAACTGATTGGCCTGCGTGGATAGCGACGAGCGTGCGGAGCGGAAGGGGGTGAGCAACTTTGCAAACGAACTCCCCCACGATTGCCGACGATCTGCGCGGAAGCACCGAACGTCGGCTCCTTGCCGTACCCCGCCGATCGGCCTGCCGCACCACTCGCGCTGACTGCGAACGATAGCGGCACTGGCATTCCTTGAGTTTCCGACAATGCCACAACGATGCAAAGGCTCCCCGACACTGGTGTGTTGAAACTGAGGGTATCGAGGACGACCGGTGAAATCGGGTAAACCGAAGATATGCATAGGATGCACTGGTGATTGGATTCCAGGATTTATGATTTGAAACGACCGTCGGAGAACAATGCGTGAGACAAATCGGTCGGCACACGTGCGAACCTGTATTTGGCCGTGCCGAACTGGCGAGCCGCGTGTACGATAGAACCAGCTAACCAATGAGTTTGAGGAGCGCCATGAAAGCGGTGTGCTCTCTGCACGGGCCTACGACTATCATCAGCACGAACGCGTACGGGTTTCCGGTGTACGCATGCTGCTGCGACGATGTGCCCTATGTAACGCCCCCGGACGCATGTACGAGGGCGCCGACGCAACGCGGATCTGACCGGCAGCAGCAACCCCAACAACCGAAGGCGAAAAAAGAATGACACTGACGCTCCGCCTGCTCTCTGTGTGCTGGTCCGCACTACGTGGACATATTGCGGCGCAAGGGCGCACTGGTTCTTCAGCTTGCCGTAGGCGAACCACGCCTACGTGAGCCCGGTTTATCGCGTCGATTCATTTAGTACCGCGCAATCATCCGGGAGGAAATCAGGACCAGTGTCGACCCGTTGCTGTCAGTCGCTATCTTGCGAGCCGTGCGCCACATTTCTGAGTGCAAGGGACATTCGCGGGGGGAATTTGCTTGCGAGTTCTAAGCTTTTGCATTCATTCGAGCACCGGCTTCGATCAGTCCGCTGTCCTCCGTCGCTGCCTGTAACCCTTACGACATTCAGACTGGATTCGCACGTCGCTGCCAAAGAGAAGAACGCCCGCCAGAACTCTTGGCGAGCCTCAACCATCGACTTTTATCAGGCGAAATCCGCCGACGTCTGGCAATGCGCTGACAAATATTCGGCCTGCAAGTGCAGGGCGTGTACCGTCGACTCCAGAAGGCGCCACATATGTTGCCATGGTCCCGTGTGAGAGTGTCCTAACGCGGAATGTCTTCTGGGAGCGTTGCATGCGCGTACTGCTCGTCGACGACCACGCACTCTTCGGAGCGGGGCTGAAACTGCTTCCGAAAGAGCTGTATCCGGATGTCGAACTGCTTGATGCTAGCACGGTGTCGCATGGCGCGAATCTCGCAGTCACCGAACATCCGGACATCGTCCATGCTGAATTTTCGGCACGACCGTGTCGGCATCAGTAGTCTCAACACCATCGGGTTACCATGCCGTTTGATACTTCCCGTTTTGTCTGCTTCCTAACAAAATCACTTGCGTTGCCGCTCGTGTTCCCTGGAAACGATCACGGAGAAGCCCATGAACGACAACTCGCAAGGCTCGGTGGATCGTGGTGGGAAATTGCGCCGGGGCACCCTGAGGCGAGTAGCGGCGGCAGGCCGTTGGCTGAACCGGGTCGACCCCGGCACGCACCGTCGAATCAAGGGGTTGCGGCTCGTGACGGCGTACGGCATTGCGGTTGCACTCGGGACGTTGCAGGATATTGCCCACAGCGTGCCCAGCAGCATCTCACTGGGTTATCTTGCTGGAAGCTTCGCACTCTGGGCGAGCGTGTCGGAGGGGAAAACGATGCGCGCTGAGTCGAGCCGTGATCTCGTGCTGCTGAGTTTTGCCGCCGCGTTAGGCGCGGGGCTGTTCGTGGTTTTTTCCCGGCCGTTGCAACTAGTGGGTCGGGCGGGACCGGAACTGGTTCTCCTGACCGGCACGTTTCTGGTCGGATATCTCAAACGATTCGGCATCCTCGGCGCCGGAGCCGGATCGCAAATCTATATTGGAGAATTGCTCGCATACCGCGCCCGTCTGACGATTAGTGATCTGTGGGCTATTGGAATTGCGGCGCTCATCGCCGCCCTGGCGTCGGTGGTGCCACGGGTGCTAAGCGGCCCCGCAGAGCGGCCTGTCGCGACAGCGGTGCTCGCTGGCGGACCAGCACCCGCTCCCGGGAGGTGCTCGCCGGAGTTCTTCATGGGATTGCAGGCGGCCATCGGTGCTTTGGTCATCGTCGCCCTGAACGGCTTGATTGGTCTTGAGGAGTCCGCCTGGGCGATCACCGCATGCACCTACGTTGTCGCAGGTTCGGCAACCGGGACGATACAGCGTGTGCGTCGCCGGATTTTCGGTACGCTGATTGGCGTTCCAATCGGTCTTGCCTGCCTGCCGGTTGCTGAGCATGCGCCGCTGCTGATCTGGGCTGCAGCCGCACTCGCGATGGTCATTTATGCGATGGCCTTGCCTGAGCGCTACGACATTGCCTGCGCGGCGTTCGCTTTTACGTTGATCGTAACGCTTGCTGCAAGTGGTGTGCACTCAGTCCCCCTGCTTGCAGCCCGCGCCTGGAAACGCTTCTCGGCGGGTCGCTCGGCCTGGTCGCAGCCATGATCATTTTTCCGCTCCGATCTTCGGGCCCCGGCAAATAGGCCGTGGCTGGCCCGAATCTATCTGCGCGCGACAGCGCCTACGAAAGATACTGTCGCGCGTGCTGGGGCTCACCGAACGCAAACGCGGCCGGAACGGTCATGGCCTCATTGCTGCGACCACCAAACAATCGCCGGGCATCGATCGTCAACGCTCTTACATTGACGTCAAACGAAAGTTTGCAAGCTGGGTGGCACCGAACAACTCTATGACAATTTGCAGGCTTTGACCGATTCTCGACAGTCTCGACGAATGTCTGCAATGGGCTGACCTTTTGTCATCCAACTCGATTCCGCAGATGTCTGTTCTCTGCTGTCTTCCCAGCGCACTCCGTAATGAGCACCCGCCTAGACCAAAGACCGAAACCACGATTAGCGTCGGCCACACGAACTGGCTAAGCGAAGCGACCAATGTGCAAAGAAATACTTGTCGTTTCGATAAAGTGCAAAGATATGCTTGCAAGCTGTTGTTCGCTGGCAAGCCGGACCCCTATCGCGTCACGCGACGAGCGCAGGAACATGGTTGCCGCGTGCTGCAAAGTTATTCTTTCTAGCTCAGCGGGTAGCCGCGGTTACGTCGGCGTAGCACTCCGTCTCGTTTGGGAGGGGAACACAACATTCCATACAACGCCCCTTCTCAATTGATTGCTGCCTACGTTCTCGGATGAGATAAGGATGTGTAAAGTCGGCGAAGGTTCGTACGTAATTTAAACATCTAAGATAAATGCGCACTCCGATTATCTTGGCAGATCGCGAAGAGCGATCTTGGACTATGTCGATCTTAATTAAGTCTATAGTGTCGACCGAAGGGACGCACAGGCACCGGATTTACTTATCAATTGCCACACGGAATATGCAATCGCGAGAGTCTGAAGTGTTTCGTAAGTTCGCACGCGGCGCGAATGCTGCGCAGTTTTCTGTAGAGAAAAACTGCCATAAATTGATTTAAAAGCAGGCTCGTTTAAATTTTTTATGTGAGCCAACAACATGTTTTTCAGCGTCAATAATCATGAGGCGATTTTGAAGAAGCTAACGATAAGCGAATGCAGTAACATTTGATCTGACATCAAACGGCCGATAAATAGTGAGATGCGAAAAAGTCATATCGATAGCTTAAAAATTCATGCGATATCATCAAAATTTGACGGACAAGGTCACGCAGAAAAGTTAAATTTCATAATTAGATACATCTATAAAGAGCTACCCACAGTTTTGCTTGAGTTTGCCAAGTTTATTAAGAGCTAAGGCGATAAGAATTGAGTCGTTAAAAAATAGCTAAGTTTTCAATCTAAATGTTCTCATTGTGCGAGGGCCTCGAAATAACTGTGGCAAGAAGGTCGAACATAGTGTGCAACGCCACTCAGTTTCCACAACGTTATGATGCGGCACTCCATTTATTACAAGATTAGCTATTTATCAAAATTTCGATAGCTCATCTTGTAAGCGTCATCAAGGTTAGACGACTTACCTTGTGAATATTATATGTATTACGTCTGTTCTTTCGTGGTTCGGCCGAATTGGGGGGGTTATTCAAGATTGATTAAATTTTGATCGGCGCTGGCGAGTGCTAGTTAATCGACACAGGGCCGAGTTCAGCTGTGCATCGCTTCGAGTGCAAGGTGTTGCGTTTATATGCAGAAGTCGGTTGGTAAAGACTTATCTTATCGTTGGTGGAGCAGTACGTTTTAGGGTGTGTTGAGGACGCTGGCCAGAGGTAGAGGCGGTTGGCGAGTCTCGAGAAAATCTGCCGTCACCAGGATTTTTGGGTGAAGGTTAGCAATCCGATCGCGTTTTTCTAGATTTTGACCTATTAATTTTAGCCAATTTATCGTATCGAAGAATGAAATTTCGTAATATCGTGCTTCGAGTTATCGCTCCTCTGGGGCCACGGCTGGATTACCTCTATTTTGCATATTGCACCTTGTATAAGCAAAGATTGGCATATAGTCGCATGGTCAGGCGTCTAAGTGATTTTTCGTGCCTAATCATCGGACGGAATTTGGATGTGACAATCAGTATTACTCGAGCACTAAAGCTAAATAGCGTCGTCCTTTATAGCTGGCTTTCGCCATATAAATATGACAATCGCTGGAGTTGGGCATAATATTTCTGTTCCGTGGCATCTAGTCATCCTTCAAAGGGAGATCGCCAGCTCCAGGCTTGCGGCCGATATCGCTTAGACCTTGCGTCGGCAGGCCTTCTGCCTTTGCGAAATGCCATTCATTTATTTTTGGCACTTTCGAGGTTTACACGAAAGATTTGGTATAAGGCCTCGTAGTTGTCAGTCTGTGCATCGGGTTCGATGTCTGCGTGGTCGGCAGGTTACGCCGTCGGGTTCAATTGGGGCTTGCCGGTCACTTGGCGCTTAGTACACTTTCTTTCAGGGCTGATGTAGGCGTTGCCCGTCTACGCCGTTGTGTTCCGCGCGTCCAGGCTATATCGCGGCATGTGGGTATTGGTCAGCGTGCCCGATCTAATGCGGACTTCCAAGGAGGTTGCTAGCGGTACGCTGATCGTGACGATCGGTTCGGCAATGTTGCAGCCTTCGCCTAAGCTCGCAATTCTGTATTTAACGTGTCACCGTTGCTGCTGTTCATGGCGATGAGCAGTTCACAGACGGTTCGCACGCGACATCAATGTGCTTCGCACGCTGCGAGTGGCGCGCCCGCGCGCTGCGATCCGTCATCAAGTCAGCCATTTCGTGCTGATTTCCACCGATAAAGCCGTCAACCCGACCAACGTGATGGGCGCAAGCAAGCGCCTGGCCGAGATGGCCTGCCAGGCGTTGCAGCAGATCGCGCCACGCACGCAGTTCGAGACAGTTAGATTTGGCAATGTGCTGGGCAGCGCGGGCAGTGTGATCCCGAAGTTCCAGCAGCAGATTGCGAAGGGCGGCACAGTGACGGTGACGCATCCGGAAATCACCCGCTTCTTCATGACATTCCCGAGGCCGCGCAACTGGTGTTGCAGGCGTCTAGCATGGGCCGTGGCGGCGAGATCTTTATCCTGGATATGGGTGAGCCGGTACGGATCGTGGGTCTGGCGCGAGATCTGATCCGGTTGTACGGGTTCACGGAAGAGCAGATCCGGATCGTGTTCACGGGCCTGCGGCCGGGCGAAAAGCTCTACGAAGAGTTGCTGGATGATGACGAAACGACCACCCGTGCACCGCATCCGAAACTGCGGATCGCGCAGGCGCGCGAGGTGCCGAATCATTTCCTCGATGAATTGCTGCCGTGGCTGATGCAGCATCGCGTGCTGACCGATGAGGAAGTGCGCCACGACTTGCGTCGCTGGGTGCCGGAGTATCAGACGACCATGCTGCCGGTTCTGAGTAGCGTGCCGACCCCTACCTTGCATTCGGGCGCCGCGCGGCGCAACTAGCGCTGCGACTGGTTAAGTGCGGGATCTTGCGCCCGCATGCGGCATTACGCGGGGCCACCGTCGACCGCTCGACCTGTTTATAACAAGTGGCGGGCGCGCGTTTCTCAACCTCCCGCAGAGACCGCGAGATCCGTGCCGCCGTATGTTGTTAGTTGAGACACATCCGGGAGGTGCTGTACTTGCGCATCGCCAGCGTCGCTTCGCGCGTGGGCGTCCTGAGTCGCCAGCGCGTCCAACACTCCGTTCAACACCCGGCCGCCAAAGTCATGGTGAAAAGCCCACACACCATAGATGCGTCCGCGGAACGCCGCCTCAAACCCTGTCTCACGCCGGATCTGTTCGTCGGGGCGAAATCCCGAGCCCAGGCCAAACGAGAAAAGCCCGTGCACCAACTCGCCGTTTGTATCGAATGGGCAACCGAACCTATCGGACACCAGGCCACCCTGGCCGAGCTGCAGCGGAATCGGGACGCCCCAATGATCGACAAGTTTCGACATGTTGGGTCCGTACCCCGCACCGTGGACGACAGCGACCGACTCACTCAGGCAATCGCCCGCACGCGATCGAGCCACCTCACTTGCATCAGCCTCGATCAGTTCAACGCGCGGTTTCGCGCCGGGCACGTGGCCGTTCGCCATGATCGAACGCGCGATGTCGAACGCCCGGTAGCGCAAACCACCCGCGCGGTTCACGCGTTTGGTGACCGGGCAGACGTCCATCGCTTCGTTGACCGCATAGCCATTGGCACGCGCTTCTTCGATCGTTTCGAAAAACAAACGAATCGGCGAACGATGGATCACCGCAATTTCATCAAGACCGGCGTCGCCGAGTTCCATCGCGAGGCGGTCCACGACGGTGAACGCGCTATGCGAGCCGCCAAGAACCGAAATCCGGTTCGGACCGCGCTTTCCGTTCTGCGCGAATTGGGCCTTGAATGTTTCGATCAGTTGCGCTGTCGTCAGGCTGAGGACATCGTCGGAAACGTAGGTCTTGATCTCGGCGCCCGGCGCTGGCAGTTGTAATCCACGACACAGTTCGTCAATTTCGCCCACGTGTTGCAGGCCACCAAGATTGATTACGATCGTGTCGCTTGAAACGGTGTTGAGCACGGCGGGATCAGTCACGTCGTGATAACCGATGTCGAAACCACCGCCCTGACGGCGGCGAATGGTGTCGATTTCTCGGCCGCGAAGCACGGTGACGTCGTAGCGCGCAGTGAGGTAAGCGAGCAGCCGCTCGGTCGCCAGCGCGAGCAGCTCGCCGGCGTCGGAGAGGCTCGGCGGTCCTTCGGCAACCGCAACCATCCGCTTGTACAGCGGATGGTCTCGCAGTTCGCCGAATACCTCTTCAAATTTCTCGTGTTCGAGGCAAGCGAGGAAGGTATTACCGACCGTATTGCCCGAGACGTTCGCATACTCACCGAGCTTGCCCGAGCCTAGCTCGAAGCGCTTGTCGATGACGAGAAGGCCATTTCTGGCGATTTCCTCCAATTTGCCCGTTTTAAACGCATGAAAGAGAAAGCCCATGCTCGACGGGCCCGCCCCGCATATGGCGCAGGAGAATTCTTTCCGTGCAATCCGCACGACGGTTGGCACGTCTGAGTTGCGATTCACGTTTGTTATCTCCAGGCGGGGGGTTTGGCCAGGCCTCCAATGTCGTGCATGAAGGGAT
>Ga0302220_10002205_pt1 | contig 14500 bp, 7 predicted proteins | sample II_Palsa_E1_3_FD_194572 | JGI IMG/M metagenome (GOLD analysis project Ga0302220, IMG submission 194572) | Peat permafrost microbial communities from Stordalen Mire near Abisko, Sweden - II_Palsa_E1_3 | ecosystem: Environmental > Terrestrial > Soil > Palsa > Peat permafrost | place: Sweden...
CCCCTGCGAGTCGGTCACGAGCTCCATCAGCAATACACCCTCGAAGCAGATATACGGTTGCGGCACGCGCACGCCGGCACCCGCGAGCCGATACAAGGCGTCGACTTCCGCGTTTTGCCAAACCTCTTCCTGCATTTTTCGGCCGTAGCGCGAACCTTTTTCCATGGCGCGGGCCTGGCGGCTGTTTTTCACGCGACGGCCTTCCTGATAGTCGGCCGCCTGCCGAAAAGCCCGCTGATTCGCTTCCTTGTAGACCTTGGCACAACGAATTTCGTCGCCGCAGCGCACGACATAGATCGTGGCTTCCTTGCCACTCATCAACTGGCGAATGACCTCGTCGACCAATCCGTCCTCGACTAAAGGTGCAATTCTTTTTGGCGTTTTCATAGATCCGCAAATGCTCGATTGAATCAGCGATTGTACGTGTGTCGCTGCGGCCCTCGGCTTTTATCTCCGCGACGGCTTCTGCGCGGCCTTGGTAAGCCCTGCATCTCGGACCTGACGGACCACCAGACCGAAAGCCACGAACCACGAGTCACGCATCAGGAGGCGCAAGTCACTAGCTCCGAATCACGAGCCTAACAACCGATCCACATCAGACTGTCGCCCTGACCCCGCTATAATCCGGTATGACTACCTCTTTGACACCTGCCGGCAAATCAGCCGACACCCCATTCAGCCTATTGCCGCTTACACCGGCCATGCTCGCCAACCTCGAGCAGCTCGGCTATTCCAGCATGACCCCGATTCAAGCCGCCAGTTTGCCGATTGCGCTGGGGGGCCACGATTTGATCGCCCAAGCGAAAACGGGCAGCGGCAAGACCGCCGCGTTTGCGCTCGCCTTGCTGCACCGACTGGATGCGCGTCATTTCGGCGTACAGGCCTTGGTGCTATGCCCAACCCGCGAATTGGCCGATCAAGTGACCCAGGAAATTCGCCGGATCGCGCGCGCCGAGGACAACATCAAAATACTTTCGCTGTGCGGCGGCATTCCGATGCGCCCGCAAATCGCCAGCCTCGAACACGGTGCGCACATCGTGGTCGGCACGCCTGGACGCATCATGGACCACCTCGAACGGGGCACGCTGGATTTGGCATCGCTGAACACACTCGTGCTCGACGAGGCCGACCGGATGCTCGACATGGGTTTCTTTGACGACATCGCCTACGTCGCCAAACAATGTCCGAAAGAACGCCAGACCTTGCTGTTCTCGGCGACCTACCCGCCCGGCATCGTCAAGCTCAGCCAGCAATTCCTGCGCAAGCCGCAGGAAATCAAATTGCAGGAGCAGCACGACAACAGCAAGATTCGGCAGCGCTTTTACGAAGTCAAGGACGACGAACGTCTGCATGCAGTCGGCCTGCTGCTCAACCACTATCGCCCCGTGAGCACACTGGCCTTTTGCAATACCAAGCAGCAGTGCCGCGACCTGCTCGACGTGTTGCGCGCCCAGGGCTTTAATGCGCTGGCATTGCACGGCGAACTCGAGCAGCGCGAACGCGATCAGGTGCTGATCCAGTTTGCCAACCGCAGTTGCTCGGTGCTGGTCGCAACCGACGTTGCCGCGCGCGGGCTCGATATTGCCCAGCTCGAAGCAGTGATCAACGTCGATGTCACGCCGGACCCGGAAGTGCATATTCATCGTATCGGCCGCACCGGACGCGCCGATCAGGACGGCTGGGCACTAAGCCTGGCGAGCATGAACGAGATGGGACGCGTGGGCAACCTCGAGCAAGCCGGCCGGGAGTTCGAGTGGGGCAAGCTCGATGAACTGAAGCCAGCCAGCGGCGGTCCGCTCACGCCACCGATGATCACGCTGCAGATACTTGGCGGGCGCAAGGAAAAAATCCGCCCGGGCGATGTGCTGGGCGCCCTAACCGGTGAGGCGGGTTATACCGCTGAGCAAGTGGGCAAAATCAATGTCGGCGATATTTCCACCTATGTCGCGGTGGAACGTTCGATCGGCCGGCAGGCGCTGCGCAAACTTTCGGACGGCAAGGTCAAGGGCAAACGGGTCAAGGTCCGCTTGCTCGAAGAGTAAAAGAGCGAGCGCATGGTGAGTGTATTGAGTGTATCCGTACCGCAGCGCCGCGCGCCATGACGAGCGCCGCCATGTCCACGTCCGACAGCGACGACTCGGGCTCGGTCCAGTCGATTCGCCGGCGCATCGCTGCAAACCGACGTGCCGCGCTGACGGTAGTCGCGTCCGGCTGCCTGACCCTGCCGCTGCTGGTCCCGATGGTGTGCGCATGGTTCGGCGTCGAACGCACGCTCCCGGCATGGCCGCAGCTCATACTCGCTTCGATTGTCCAATTCGGCATGGGGGCGCGGTTTTATCGCGCCGCGTATGAGGAATTGCGCGACGTATTGCGCGGAGCATCGCACGGCGTATTGCGCGGGGTATTACGCGGGGTATTACGAACTCGCGCCGGCGACGCGGATTTGCTGGTTACGCTCGGCACCTCGGCCGCCTGGGGCCTGAGTGCGTACCAAATGTGGGCGCATCCGGGTGAAACCGGCCATGCCGATTTCGCAGTCCCGGCGGTCGTCATCACGCTGGTGCTGCTGGGCAAATGGCTGGAAAGTCGTGCCAAACGCCAAACCACCGCGGCAGTCCGGGCTTTGAATGCACTGCGGCCCGAGCGCGCCCGCGTACGCATTGAGGGCGTCGAACGCGAAGTGGCCATAGGCGAGATCCAGGTAGGAATGGTCGTGATGGTTCAGCCGGGCGAACGTGTACCGGTCGATGGCGTGCTGCTCGAAGGGGAGACCGAGATCGACGCATCGCTGATCGCCGGCGAAAGCGTGCCGGTGGCGAAACATCCCGGCGACCTGATCACAGCAGGAGCGCTCAACGGCGCCGGCCTGCTCTCCATCGAAACACGCGCGATCGGCGCCGAAACCATGCTGTCGCACATCGTGCGCCAGGTCGAATCGGCCCAGGTTGAAAAAGCGCCGATCCAGTGCCAAGTCGAGCGGGTCAGCACCGTCTTCGTGCCCGTCATCCTCGGTATTGCGTTGGCCACCCTGCTAGGCTGGCTTTGGTATGGCGCCGGCGCCGAGACAGCGATTCTGAATGCCGTGGCGGTGCTCGTCATCGCGTGTCCCGGTGCGCTAAGCCTCGCCGCGCCGAGCGCAATCATGGTCGGCACAGGGATCGCCGCGCGCCACGGGGTTTTGTTCAAAAATGTCCAGGCTCTCGAAATCGCACATCGCATCAGTGTCGTCGCATTCGACGATACAGCCGCTTCGGCATTTGCCTTGAACCCGCCCGAGGGCGTTGCGACAGTTGAGGGAATTGAGGCGGCAGTCGAGGCATTGCGCGACATGGGCGTGGATAGCGTGATGCTGACCGGGAACAATGAAGGCAGCGCGACGCTCGCGGCGCCGGCATCCGACATCGACGCAAGCCGCGCGCAAGCACTGCCTGAAGACGAGGCGCGCATCGTGGCCCAGCTGAAATCGGGCGGCCGCGTCGTAGCAATGGTCAGTGACGGCATCGGCGCTGCCTCGGCGCTCGCCGCCGCCGATATCGGCATCGCAATCGCTGGCGGCGCCGATATCGCCATGGATGCCGCCGACATCACGCTGATGCGCAGCGATCCGATGCAGGTTGTCGCCGCAATCGATGTGTCGCGGCGGACTTATCGCAAGGTTGTGCAAAATTTGCGTTGGACCTTCGTCTACCACCTGATCGGCATTGCGCTGGCGGCCCTCGGTTGGCTCAACCCGATGGCGGCCGGCGCCGCGATGGCGTTCTGCGGCGTCAGCGTGATCAGCAATGCGCTGCTATTGCGCCGCTGGCAGCCGCGACTACCGTAACAGGCCACTCGGCGCACCCGGCGCGCCGGATGCGCCCCCTCTCCGCTCCTACCCCGTAGTTCCCAATTCCCTCATTGCCCCGCATTGGGGCGCGTTTTTATTCAAAGCCCCCTCCATTTGATTTCATCCGATAATAAAGCGCCGTTTTAAACACGGAAAAACCACCTAATTATCTATTCGTGATGTTTAATAGCCGCAGGCAGTAATCAGCAATCCTGTTTTAGCGCGTGACGCCGGGACGAATACACCGGTTTGTCATCGTCGTGTTTAAAAATGGTGTTTGTTTTTTCACTCCCCAAAGCGCTACCCACCCGATGAGCTCACCGTCCTCCGCCAGCCGGATACGCTTTTCGCTTTTGAAGTCCCGACGCGTCGAGGACAAAGTGCTCATCGGCTTCCTGATCGGCTTGGTATTTGTCGTGATCTTTGGCATTGTGACGGTGCGCGATACGCGTGCTTATCTACAAGGCTACGACCAGCTTTTCCTGATCGACGAGTCGATCAATACCGGGCGCACCCTCCTGAAAAACCTGGACGACGCGGAAGCGGCGCAAGTGAATTACTTGCGTACCGGGGATGAGCTGTATCACAACAATTTTAAAGCGGCGCTTGCCGGCGCCGAAACCGGGCTCGAACAGATCGAAAGCATGTTCTCGGACGATCCGGCCTTGAAAGGTGAATTGCCGGAACTCCATCAACTGATACACAACGATTTGGCTGGCCTCGCCCGGTCGACCGAATTGGGCAACGCGCAGGATCTTTCCGATACGATGGAACGGCTGCCCGAGCGGCTCGAATTGACCGACAACGAAAAAATTCGCGCGTCGATCAATCGCATTCTGATTGTCCGGAATGGAGACAGGGTTGCGGTCAAGCAAATGCTGACCGAACACGCGCGCAGTTCACTGCGGTATCTGGTGTGTCTGACCGTCTTGGTGCTGCTGCTGATCGCCGCGCTGTACGGGATGATCATCGCGCAGCTACGAGAAAAGCGACAGCTCACCAAACGGTTGTCGGGCGCCGCGAATCACGATCTGCTGACCCATCTTCCCGATCGCATGCTGTTGATGGACTGGCTTGAATACAGCGTTGCGCAGGCACGTCTGAATAATTCGGTGGTCGCGTTGCTATATCTCGACCTTGACGGATTCGACGCCATCAACTCCCGCTTCGGGCGCGAAGTCGGCGATCTCGCTCTAGTCGAAATCGCACGCCGCTTCGAAAGTGCGGCGCGGGAATCCGATCTGGTCTCGCGCCCGGGCGCCGACGAGTTTGCGGTATTGCTCTCGTCGGTATCGGACCCGCAGGACGTCGCGTCGCTGGCGAGTCGATTGGTCGAATCGCTGAACGAACCGATCCTGCCGATCCTGTACGACCAGATCATCAGCGTCAGCGTGGGAATCGCTCTGTATCCTAGCGACGGCAAGAGCGCCGCCGACCTGTTACGGCAGGCCGCGCAGGCAATGAACCAAGCCAAGCTGGCAGGCAAACATCAATACCGGTTCTACGCCGCCCACCTCCAGCAGGGGGCCTCGCGCCAGTCGCGCTTGCTCAGCGACCTCGCGCGTGCGTTGGGACGCAACGAGCTTTCGCTGGTGTATCAACCGCAGATGGATCTGCCACGCTGGCATGTCGTGGGCGTCGAAGCGTTGCTGCGCTGGAATCACGCCAACCTGGGCCCGATCAGCCCGGCTGAATTTATCCCGTTGGCCGAGGCCTCGGGACTCATCATCCCGATCGGCGCGTGGGTGATCCGCACGGCCTGCAAACAGGCGGCGCAGTGGATACGCGAAGGTGGACCCCCGCTCGTGATGGCGATCAATATCGCGCCGTCCCAACTGCGCGGCGGCGAGCTGATCGGCGTGATCGAGCAAGCGCTGGCGGAAAATGAGTTGCCGCCCTGCATGCTCGAAATCGAATTGACCGAGCGCGTATTGGCTCAGCATAACGCCACTCAGGCAATTAAAGCGCTCAAGGAATTGGGCGTGCGTCTTTCGATCGACGATTTCGGTACTGGTTATTCATCGCTCAATTACCTCAAGCGTTTTGCGGTCGACGTGATCAAACTCGATCAATCGTTCGTGGCAGGCCTGCCAGATGAAATGTTCGATGCCACAATCACGAAGACGATTATTTCGGTGGCACAGAATCTGGGCATGGGCTTGATTGCCGAGGGCGTCGAAACCGGCACCCAGCTTAAATTCCTCCAGGAACATGGATGCGAAAACGCACAGGGCTATTTTTTCTCGCGCCCATTAGCGCCGGAACGTGTGCTTGGATTTGTTTTTGGCGGCGTCAACGACATCATTTATCGTTCGGCTTAATCCGCGCGCCCCGGCCCCCGATACGCGAAGCACTCACTATCATTAACTTCGGCCCCTTTTTATGAGATTATTAGGGGTTGCTGGTTCAATTGCCTTCTTTCAGCGCTTCCCCTGGAATTTTCATAATGCCGGTTCAAATTCCCGACCATTCGGGTACTTGGCCGTATCCGCTGCGAGGCTTCCGGCTGTTCAAGGAAATGGATACGAGTTTGCTTCAAGCACTTGCGCATCTATGCGCAAGTGCCTGTGCTACGGAATTTTCGTCGGTCAACGTGATCGACGAAAATCGGCAATGGCCGATAGCTTCCACGCTAGGCGCGCTTGCGCCAACTGAAACGCAAGTATTTTGCGCCCATGCGATACGCAAGGGCGAACTGCTGGTGGTGCCGGATGCAAGCCAGGATATGCGTTTTGCTCATGACAAAGCCGTCACGTCGCCATCGGGCATTCGCTTCTATGCGGGAATCCCGCTGACCACGCAGGCCGGCATCGTGCTCGGCACACTGAATCTGACGCACAGCCAGCCTCATACTTTGAGCGATGCGCAGCAAGAGCAGTTCAAAGCGATCGCGCAGACTGTTACGACCGCGCTCCAAACGTACGCCGACGCCGCCTCCCGCACGCCCAACGATACCGCCTCTCGCGCATCCGCCAACGCCGGCCCCGGCATGGCCGCAGCGCATTTCGGTCAACCACCCCACCGTCACCACACCACGCAATCGGTCGATCTGCTCGAGACCATGAGCGACGCCTTTATCGCGCTCGATCGGGAATGGCGCTACACGTACGTGAACGAAAACGCCTGCCGCATCGTCGATAGCGAACGCGACGCCTTGATCGGCCGCAGGATCTGGGACGTCGTGCCGAGCTTGGTCGATCTGCCGTTCTATGACGCCTGCCACCGTGCCATGCGCGAAAACGTCTTCGTCGGACTCGAAGGCTACTATCCGCAATACGGCACCTGGCTGGAAGACCGCATTTATCCGACGCGCGAAGGCCTGACAATCCTGTTCACCGACATCACCGCGCGCAAGGAAGCCGAGCAAGTTCTGCTGCTGCGCGAAAAAGCGCTGCATTCGACCAGCGACGGGATTGTGATTGTCGATGCGGTGGCGCCCGATATGCCGGTGATTTACGTCAACGCGGCATACGGTCGGCTGACCGGTTACGCGCCGCACGAAGTGCTAGGCCGCAATTGCCGGTTCCTGCAGGGCAAACTGCACGATCAGGAAGGGCTCGCCACGATACGTTCGGCCGTGCATGAACAGACCGAAGGCCAAGCGATTTTGCGCAATTTCCGCAAAGACGGCACGATGTTTTGGAACGAGCTGAAGGTCGCACCGGTACGCGATCATGAAGGCTCGGTCACGCATTTCATCGGCAGCCAGACCGACGTATCGGAACGCATCCACTACCAGGACGAACTCGCCCGACAAGCCAACTACGACGCGCTAACCGGCCTGCCCAACCGCAAACTGCTCGAACAGCATCTCGAACAGATGATTCGTCAGGCCAGGCGCAATGGCCACTTGGTCGGTGTCGCCTTCATCGATCTCGACCATTTCAAGAGCATCAACGACACGATAGGACATGGCGTCGGCGATCTACTGCTCAAAGCCACCGCCGAGCGCTTCAAAGCCAACCTGCGCTCCTGCGACATGGTGGCGCGGCTGGGTGGCGACGAATTCGTGGTGGTGTGCCCGGATATACACTTGCTCAGCGATATGGACGACGTGATCGCCCGCATTTTCACCAGCCTGCGCGCGCCGCTGACGATCGGGGAGCACGACTTCAGGGTCGATGCCAGCATCGGCGTCTCGGGTTATCCGGCGGATGCGACGTCGGTCAGCGACCTGTTGAAATGCGCCGACATGGCGATGTACACGGCGAAGGCCGCCGGCCGCGGCAACCTCAAATTCTACAAGGCCGAAATCGGCATGCGCGTGTCGCAACGCCTGAGCATCGAACAGGAGCTGCGGCAGGCGATCGTGAACAACGAGTTCGTGCTGCATTATCAACCCAAGGTCGACGCGCACACGGGCGTGCTCTCCGGTATGGAAGCGCTGATCCGGTGGAACCACCCGAAACAAGGGCTGGTGGCGCCCGCCCAATTTATCCAGATTGCCGAAGAATCCAAGTTGATCATTCCGATCGGCGATTGGGTGCTGCGCGAAGCATGTCGCCAGAACCAGGAATGGGTCGATGCCGGCTTGTCCAATTTCCCGATTTCGGTCAACGTATCGGTCAGCCAGCTCAAGCATCTGGATTTTAGCGAGACGGTGGTCCGCAGCCTCGCCGCAAGCGGCATGGATGCCGCGCTGCTGGATCTGGAAATCACCGAATCGTTGGCGATGGAAGGACCGGAATTATTTATCGCCATGCTGGAGCGCATCAAGCATCTCGGCGTCAGCATTTCGATCGATGACTTCGGCACCGGCTATTCGAGCCTCAGTTACATCAAGCGCTTCCCCATCGACGTGCTGAAAATCGACCGTTCGTTCGTGCGCGATATCTCCAGCGACGCCGATGACGCGGCCATCTGCCGAACCATCATCAACATGGCGCACAACCTGAACTTGCGCGTCGTGGCCGAGGGCGTAGAGACCGTGGCGCAGGCGCAGTACTTGCAGCAGCATGCGTGCGACGAACTCCAGGGCTATCTGCTGTGCCGCCCTGAACCCGCCGCGTCGATGCAGCGGCGGCTCGAAACGCAGCGTAGTTGGCTACCTGACTGAACGCGCTGCACGACAACACCAGGGGCGAGCGGCGCTGCACGAGACCGCGAAGAACCACCGACGTCACGCTCGAGCACTCCGCGTCTCCACCCGGGGGCGCTTACTCTTCCAGAGGCTGCGCCAGCTCATCGTTTTCGCTCGTCCACTGACGCGAACTGTGGCTTTGCGCGCGGACCTGATTGCGGCCCAGGGTCTTGGCTTCATAGAGCGCGCGGTCTGCCGCGTTGATCAGGGCGCGCAGCGCGATAGGTTGCTCCGGGGTCCAGGTGGAAATTCCAATGCTCACCGTCACCCGGCCGAATTCACTGCCCCGGTTTTCGATGTTCAATTCCTTGATCTGCTCGCAAATGTTATAAGCCCTTTGAAAGGCTCGCTCGGTCGGGGTGTCCGGCAGCACGATCAGAAATTCCTCGCCGCCGTAACGCGACGCCGCACCCTGCGTTCGCAAGAGATTTTCGCTCAGGCAGCGCGCCAGCGTACGCAGCAATTCGTCGCCTTGCGCATGGCCATAGATATCGTTGAATGCCATGAAGCGGTCAATATCGACAAACAGGAGCGAGAACGGCTGCCCGGAAATTTGTGCCGCGTCGAGTTGGTCTTTGAGCCGCGCGTCGAAAGCGCGCAGGTTATCGAGTCCGGTCAGGGGATCCTTGCTGACTAATAGCGCCAACTTCTGCTCAGCGCGCTCGCGCTTTTTAAGTTGTCCCGCCATCAACACCGAGGCCACGATGATCAGCAAACTGGCGACCACGGCAATCGCACCGGTCCAGAATGCGCGCCGTTGCCAAGCAGCGAAGATATCCTGTTGCGCAATGCCGACCGTCACGATGAGCGGCAGCGCTTTGATCTTGCGGAAAACGAACAAGCGGCTCACACCGTCGATTTGCGACACTTTGGCATAGCTGCCCGCGCTCTGTCTCGCCCAACGCGCTCCCAATTCAGTGCCGGCCATGGTGCGGCCGACGTCATTCAAGCTGAATGGCATGCGCGTGACAATAATGCCGTCGGGACGCGACAACGTGATCGACGCATGAGAGCCCAGCGGCAGGCCCGAAAACAGATCGCTGAAGTACGACAGGGATACCGGCACGAACACAATGCCGCCAAACGAGCCATCGGGATTGGCGATTCGCCGGCTTAGGGCAATCGCCGGATCGCCATTGTTGAGCCGGGAGCGATACGGGTAGCTGATGTACAACCCGAGATCCGACTCGGCCTTATGCACGGCAAAAAAATCGCGATCGGCATAGTTGGGCGTCGGCCCCTTGTGGTCCGCCGAGTCTATCGTTACGTTGCCCGCCGCATCGACAACTTTGACCGCGCCCAGGTAGCTGGCTTTGGCCGCGCTATCGAACAGCAGCCGCTTTTGTAATTGCAGCGATAAACCCCGCATGTCGGGATTTCGCAGTTGCTCCACCGTCGCATCGATCGACAGGTCGTAGCTTTCGAAACTGCGGGCAATATCGTGTTCGATCAGCGTCAATGCGGTGTTGGCCTGCTCGTTGCCGAGCTCGAACGCGTCCGCTCGACTCTGCAACAGGACGATGCAAGTCAGACACAAGACAAGCAGGCCGGCGATCACGCCCGCCGCCACCACCAGAAACGGCGCAGCCCGATTCCCCGGATCACCTGGCAAAAATTCGCCTGTCTTCATATTAATTTCGTCTTGGCTTGCGCAACGGATTCGGGCGGTGGAAACCCGGTGGAAACCCGGTTGAAACCCGGTTGAAACCTATTCGCGCTGATAAACAACACTGCGAATAGCACTTCAAGAACGCCGCAAAAACACTTCGAAGAAGCACGGCGCGCTCCCCTGCAAGAAAACCGGTTTTCAGCTATTGTTGCAACCCAATCGGATTATCCGACCGAAATCAAAGACCCTCGAATTTGCGTCGCTTTGCGGCTATTTTGGCACGAAAACGACATATATTAGGCGGAATTCAAGGGTCAGTGCACACGCGAAACACGGCTGCGATGCGAATCGATGTGCCGCTCAGAGCCAGCCGCTGCACCACAGCGGCTCGGGCATGTCGCATCGAGCGACGCTGAGCGCTAGCGATGCGGGTTTTTCTGGATGTCCCGTTTCGGATACGCGTGGCTTATTACCTTTACTTGTACCGGGCAGATGCAAGACATCTCGGACGCCCACACTGAAATTTATGATCATTTATCAAATTTATCCGCGCAGCTTTAACGACTCCAATCACGATGGCGTCGGCGACCTGCCTGGCATCACTGCAAAACTCGACTACATCCAGAGCCTGGGTGTGGACATGATCTGGGTCGGCCCGTTTTTCAAATCGCCGATGCGCGATTTCGGCTACGACGTCGCCGATTACCGCGATGTCGATCCCATGTTCGGCACCCTGGCGGATTTTCGTATTCTCCTCGCGCAAGCCAAGCAGCGCGGCATGGGCATCATGGTCGACATGGTGATGTCGCACACCTCGGACGAGCATCCGTGGTTCAAGGCCAGCCGGCAAAAAAGTGAAGGACACGATGATTGGTATTTGTGGGCCGACCCCAAGCGCGACGGCACGCCCCCCAATAACTGGATGTCTGTATTCGGGGGACCGGCGTGGCAATGGGATGCGGGCCGCCGGCAATATTTTTTCCACACGTTCCTGTCCAGCCAACCCGACCTGAACTTGCATTGTCCGGCGGTTCAGGATCAGGTGCTGGCCGAGATGGAATTCTGGCTTAAGGAGGGCGTCGCGGGGTTCAGGCTGGACGCGTGCATCCATCTCTTTCAAGATCTGGAGTTGCGTGACAATCCACCGATCGAGGACAGCTCGCGTGCGTTGCATCCGTATGGCTGGCAAGAGCACGAGTTCGACAAATACCGGCCCGAGGTGCTGCCGTTTCTCGAACGGGTGCGCACGCTGCTCGACGTGTATGGTGCATTCAGCGTCGGTGAGGTCGGTGGCGACAACGCGCTGCCCGTGATGGGGCAGTACACGCGCTCCGGGCGACTGCATTCGGCATACAGCTTCGATCTGATCCGCAGCGATCGTTCCGAGAGTCATGTGCGTCATGTGCTGACCGAATTGCAAAAGCACATCACGGCGCCGGGTCTGGCTTGTGTCGCATTGAGCAATCACGACGTGGCGCGCGTGGCGACCCGCTGGGGCGAAGGACGCGAGCCCCAGGCGCACGCCAAGCAAATGCTGGCGCTGCTGGCCTGCATGCATGGGGTGATTTGCTTGTATCAAGGCGAAGAGCTGGGCTTGCCCCAGGCGGACGTGCCGTTCGAGCGCTTGCAGGACCCGTTCGGCAAGGCATTCTGGCCCAAATACAAAGGCCGAGATGGTTGCCGCACGCCGCTACCCTGGAATTCGCAAGCGCCGTGGGGCGGCTTTAGCACGACCGAACCGTGGTTGCCGGTTGATCCGCATCACTTGACGCTTTCCGTCGAACAGCAGGAAACGCAGGACGACTCGACCCTTGCGTTTGCGCGCGCCATTTTTGCATTGCGCAAAGCCCGGCCGGAACTGCGCGAGGGCGAGCTGCGTTTCCTGACCAATATGCCGCGGGGCGTGCTGGCCTTCTCACGCATGTTGACGCAAGGCGAGGAATTACGCTGCTTGTTCAACCTGAGCGATAAGGCCCGGCAAGTGAGTTTTTCGGCGGACGGCCGGGTGGTGGTGTCGCAGCACGCCGAGGTACGCGGCGATATGTTGACGCTGGAACCTTCGGGTTTCTGCTTGTATGAGCGGGTGCTGACGCCTAGTTGCACGCAGCAGGTGGATATCACGCCATTGCTGGAAAGCGCGAATCAGCAGGAGCGTCAGGAAGTGTTTGGGTAAGCTGCGCGCGCTCCTGCATCGGAATCCGGCTCAAGAAGCCGCCTGCGCCAGCCTGGCGGTTCGTTCCTCAACTTCGCGCGCAAGCCCGGGTGCCATGCGCCGCACGGCGAGCAGAAACTGCTGTGCAACCGGCGCAAGTGTTACGCCGCGCCGCCGGATCAGACCTATCGTGCGCGTTACCGTCGGATTGACCAGCGGCCGTATCGCCATGCTCGATTGCGGCTCGCCCGGCAGCGCCGACTGCGGCACAACCGAAATACCCAGCCCCGCTTCGACCAACCCCAACGAAGTCGTCAAATGCTCGATCTCAACCGGCCGGTCCGGTTGCCAATTCACGCTGCGCAGTGCCTCGTCGAGAATCATGCGGTTGCCGCTGCCGCGCCCCGATATGATCAACTGATGCGGCTTGAGATCCTTCCATTGCACGCACTGCAGCGCCGCCAGCGGATGGTCGACTGGGCAAACAAGGCAGTAGGGGTCGGTGACCAACGCATCGAAAAGAAAATCGGGGTCCGGCGCGACCATGAAGGTCAGTCCGAAATCGGCCAACCCCTCCCGCACATTGCGCGCCACCGCACCAACATTGCCTTCCATCATGCGAATGCGGACCTCGGGGCGGCGCATGCGATAGTCGCGAATAATGCGCGGTAACAGATGATTCGTCACTGTCGGGATACAGGCAACCGTAATCTGCCCCACCCGCGCGTTGCCCGACTCGGCCACCCGGCTAAGCGTGGCATCAAGCTCGTGAAGCACACGTTGCGCACCGGGCAAGAATAATTGGCCAATCGGCGTCAGCGTCACCCGCCGCGTGGTGCGCTCAAGCAAGGCGACGCCAAGCGCGGTTTCCAGGCGCTGGATGCGGCGCGTCAACGCCGACGCAGAAACGTTGAGTTCAAGCGCCGCTTCATGGAAAGTCGCGCGCTCGGCCACCGCGACGAAACCGCGCAAACCATCGAGATCGACACCCGAAAAATGCGACATCACCGCGCTCTTTTATTATTGCTCATCAAGCAATAATAACGACGAAACGGGCAATTTACAAATGGGCCGCGAGGGGCCGATACTCAAAGGCTGGGCCGCGTATGCGCGTGGCCACCCGGCATTCAAAGGCCGTCGAAAATTTCTTTGACTATCACCGCCAACTTCCATAGCCGATACCATGAGCCACGCCGAGCACCTTCAGAACCCTTACACGCGGGGTATCGCCGACTTCGTCAGCACGCTGCACTACGACGCCATACCCACGCCGGTCATCGAACGCATCAAGTTGCTGATCCTCGACTCGCTGGGCTGCGCGATCTTCGGCACCGAGCTGCCATGGAGCCGAATCCTGATCGACACCTTGAGCCGCCTCGACACCACCCAGGCCTGTGCCGCATGGGGAACCGGGCGTCGCGTGTCGGCGCCGCACGCAGCGCTGATCAACGGCACGCTGATACAAAGCTTCGAGCTCGACGACGTGCATCGCGTCGGCGTGCTGCATGTCGGCGCCGTCACGTTGCCTGCGGTGCTCGCGCTGGCCGAACTCGACCCGACAATGACCGGCCGCGATTTCCTGACCGCCTGCGTGGCCGGCTATGAAATCGGCCCGCGCGTAGGCATGTGCATGGGTCAGGAACATATCGCGCAAGGCTGGCATTCGGGCGCCACCGTCGGCGTGTTCTCGGCAGCCGCGGGCGCGGCGGCGGCGCTCAAGCTCTCGGCCGAACAGACGGTTCACGCGCTCGGCATTGCCGGCACGCAAGCGTCGGGGCTGATGGCCGCGCAATTCGGTGCGATGGTCAAGCGCATGCATGCCGGACGCGCCTC
>Ga0302220_10002215_pt1 | contig 14449 bp, 10 predicted proteins | sample II_Palsa_E1_3_FD_194572 | JGI IMG/M metagenome (GOLD analysis project Ga0302220, IMG submission 194572) | Peat permafrost microbial communities from Stordalen Mire near Abisko, Sweden - II_Palsa_E1_3 | ecosystem: Environmental > Terrestrial > Soil > Palsa > Peat permafrost | place: Sweden...
CAACATCAGGCCAAACCAAGGGCAATCGCTACACCGATTACCCGATGGCACTTGGCGTGCTCACCACGATCTTTTTCATGTGGGGCTTCCTGACCTGCCTCAACGACATTCTGATCCCGCATCTGAAGTCGATTTTCCAGCTCAACTACGCCCAGGCGATCCTGGTGCAGTTCACTTTTTTCGGCGCGTATTTTTTGATGGCATTGCCTTCGGGCAAGCTGGTTGCAGCACTGGGCTACAAGAAAGGCATCGTTGCCGGATTGGCAATTGCCGGTATCGGCGCACTGGGTTTCTGGCCGGCTGCGGCGCTGCATTCGTACAACGCTTTCCTGGCTGCGCTATTCGTGCTGGCCACCGGCATCACTGTGCTTCAGGTCGCCGCCAATCCCTACGTGGCCCTGCTTGGCCCTGAAAGAACCAGCTCCAGCCGGCTGACCCTGGCCCAGGCATTGAACTCACTGGGCACCACGCTGGCGCCACTGTTCGGCGGTCTGCTGATTCTGTCCAACGTGGTCAAGAGCCCGGATGAGCTGGCCAAGCTGGCGCCAGCACAGCAGCTGATCTACCAGACCCAGCAGGCGCATGCCGTGCAGATGCCGTATGTCGGGTTGGCAGTCGTGCTGTTTCTGCTCGCGGTGTTTGTATGGCTGTTCCGCCTGCCAGCGCTGGAAGAAACCACCGAAAAACCGGGCACCGCCAAGCACACGCTGATGGAGGCGCTGCGCCATCGGCACGTGCTGTTCGGCGTGCTGGGTATCTTCTTCTACGTCGGTGCAGAAGTATCGATCGGCAGCTTCCTGGTCAACTATCTGGCGATGCCGGAAATCGGCCACATGACCGAGCAGCAGGCGACGCACTACGTATCGCTGTACTGGGGTGGTGCAATGGTTGGGCGCTTTATCGGTTCGGTGCTGATGGCAAAAATCTTGCCGCGTACGCTGTTGTCCATCTTCGCTGCGGTCAACTCGTTACTGGTACTGACAACCATGCTGACCAGTGGCGACATGGCCGTCTACAGCATTGTGGCGATTGGCCTGTTCAACTCGATCATGTTCCCGACCATCTTCGCCCTCGGCATTGAGCGTCTTGGCACCCTGACCAGCAAGGCATCCAGCCTGCTGATCATGGCCATCGTCGGCGGCGCACTAATTCCGTATGTGCAGGGCGTATTTGCCGACCACATCGGTCTGCAGCACGCCTTCTTCCTGCCACTGCTGTGCTACCTGTACATCCTGTTCTACGGCGTCAGCGGCTCCAAGGTTCGCACCGTCAAGTAAATGATCGGTCAGAGCGAGGCGCTGCGGCGCCTCGCTTTTTTTCGCCTTGTCTTTTCGACCTGCTTTTTTTTCAACTCCAAGAACTCAAGACCATGCAACCCATTCTCTGTTTTGGTGAGGCGCTGATCGACTTTCATGCGCAGAGCAACGATGAGCGCGGATTCGCGCAACAATTCGTGCCGTTTGCCGGCGGCGCGCCCGCTAACGTCGCGGTAGCCGTCGCCCGCCTCGGCGGCGAAGCGCGCTTTGCCGGCATGTTGGGCAATGATCGCTTTGGCGACTTTCTGCTCGACCGTCTGCAGCATGAGGGCGTTGGCACCCAGGACGTTGCACGTACCAGCGTGGCCAACACGGCACTCGCATTTGTAACGCACGATGCCAAAGGCGAACGCAGCTTCAGCTTCTATCGACCACCTTCGGCCGACCTGCTGTTTCGCGCCGATCATTTCGGCAACAAGACTTTCGGCGATATCGCCATCTTTCATGTCTGCTCAAACAGCCTGACCGACCCTGATCTGGCCGAAGCCACCTACGAAGGCATGCGCCGGGCACACGAGGCCGGTGCGCTGGTGAGTTTCGACATGAATCTTCGCCCAGCCCTTTGGCCGCAAGGCAGCGAACCACACGCCGCGTTGTGGACGGCTTTGCATCTGGCCGACGTGGTAAAGCTCAGCGCCGAGGAGTTTGCCTACATCGCCGTGGATGGTGAGGAGGCCGCGCTCGAAGCACTGTGGAAAGGCCGCAGCACCTTGCTGATCGTCACCGACGGCAATCAACCGATGCGCTGGTTTCATCCGGACATGGACGGCGAACTGCCGTGCTATTCGGTACCGATGGTGGATGCCACGGCGGCTGGCGATGCCTTCGTCGGTGGACTGCTGTATCAGCTTGCCGCGCTCGATGGTCGCGGAGCCGAACGCCTGCAGCCGCTGCTGACCTCGCTGCCGTATTTGCATGCCGTACTGCGCTATGCCGCCGCCTGCGGCGCGATCGCCGTCGGTCGCCAGGGCTCGTTTACCGCGATGCCAACCGATGCCGAAACCAAACACTTCATGGAGACGCACGCATGAGTTCCGACACGCACAACAGCTCACAAACCGCCGCGCCAGATTTCCGCTCGGCGGATTTCCTGCGCAAACACATCGCCCACACGATGGCGTTCTACCATCCGCGTGCGATCGATCCGGCAGGTGGCTTTTTCCATTATTTCAAGGACGACGGCACGATCTACGATCGCAACCATCGCCATCTGGTCAGCAGCACACGCTTTGTCTTCAACTATGCGATGGCATCGATCGAATTCGGCAAGCAGGCCGCTCTGGCTAATGAGTACCTCGACGCCGCCCGCCATGGCTTGCGCTACCTGCGTGACGTGCATCGCAATCCGAAAAGCGGCGGCTACACGTGGACAATCCGCGACGGCCTGCCGGAAGATCGCACCAACCATGCCTACGGCGTGGCCTTCGTGCTGCTGGCTTACTCCACCGCACTGAAGGCCGGCATCACCGAGGCCGGCGCCTGGATGGATGAAACCTGGCAACTGCTCGAACAACGCTTCTGGGATGTCGAGGCTGGTCTGTATCGTGACGAAGCTGATGCCGACTGGCACTTCAGCAGCTACCGCGGCCAGAACGCCAACATGCACATGTGCGAAGCCATGCTGGCCGCATATCAGGCCAGCGACGATCCACGCTATCTGGAGCGCGCGCTCACGCTGGCCGATCACATGACCCGCCGTCAGGCTGCGAAGGCGAACGGACTCGTATGGGAGCACTACGACAGCGAATGGAACGTCGACTGGGACTACCACCGCGATAACCCGAAAGACCTGTTCCGCCCATGGGGATACCAGCCCGGTCACCAGACCGAATGGGCCAAGCTGCTGATGATCATGGAACCGCTGCTGCTCGAGCGCGGCCGCGAAGAGAACTGGCTGCTGCCCACCGCCATGCATTTGTTCGACACCGCGCTGGCACGGGCATGGGATGAGAAGAACGGCGGCATCGCCTACGGTTTTGCGCTGGACGGCAGCGTCTGCGATGGCGACAAGTATTTCTGGGTCCAGGCCGAATCGCTGGCCGCCGCCGCCTTGCTGCACGCGCGCACCGGGCTGCCGGTCTATGACGATTGGTACGGGAAACTATGGGCTTACGCGTGGGAACATTTTGTCGACCACAAATACGGTGCCTGGTACCGGATTCTCACCGTGGACAACCGCAAAATGGATGACGAGAAAAGCCCCGCCGGCAAGACCGATTACCACACTATGGGAGCCTGCTATGAGGTGCTGGCCCTGATAGAGTCGGGCGGCGTTCCCTGACCCACTTCCCCGCACGAGAGTCGCATGAATCTTTTCACTCCAGGGCGGCTCGCTGCCGCTCTCACGCTCTTTATGCTTTCAGCCAATGGTGTATCAGCGGCCGGTCCCGCGGCGGCGGATGCAACCGCATCGCGCTTCAATCCGCAGCAAACCTTCGCGCCCTACGCGTATCCGCAGCCGGCCAACGCGTTCCGTTCCGCCAGCGGCATGCCCGGCCCGCTGTTCTGGCAGAACCACGCGGACTATTCGATCAAGGCCACACTGGATCCGGCCAGCCGCAAACTCAGCGGCAACGAAGTCATCACCTATACCAACCACAGCCCGGACGCGCTCGACGTGCTGTGGCTGCAGGTGGAGCAGAACCGTTATCGCAAGGATGCACGCGGCGCCTTCAGCGATAGCTTCCCCACCGAATTCACCGATGGCGAAACCATCGAATCGGTACAGGTCGAGGACAGCGCTGGCAAACTGCAGAACGCGACCTGGGTGATCTCCGACACGCGCATGCAAGTGCGCCTGCCGACTACGCTGAAAGCCAGGGATGGTCAGCTGCGCCTGCATATCCGCTGGAGCTACACCGTACCCGGCGAATTCGGTGGCCGCACCGACGTGAACCACAGCAAAAACGGCGACATCTTCGAGATGGCGCAGTGGTATCCGCGACTATGCGTGTACGACGATCTGCGCGGATGGGATACCGCGCCCTATCTCAACAGCGAGTTCTATCTGGAATACGGCGACTTCGACTATTCGGTCACCGTACCCTGGGACATGATCGTGACCGGCTCCGGCGAGCTGCTCAACCCTGCCGACGTACTTACCGCCACCGAGCAGCAGCGGCTCGAACAGGCGCGGCACAGCGATACCACGGTGATGATCCGCACGGCCGAGGAAGTCACCCAGCCGTCCAGCCGGCCAAAGCAGAACGGCACGCTGACCTGGCACTTCCGCATACAGAACAGCAGAGATGTTGCGTTCGGTGCATCCAAGGCTTATGTCTGGGATGCCGCACGCATCAATCTCCCCGCCGGCAAAACAGCGCTGGCGATGTCGCTTTATCCAGTGGAGAGCGCTGGCGACAAGGCCTGGAGCCGCGCAACCGAATACCTCAAGGCATCCACCGAATATTTCTCGGCGCAGTGGTTTCCCTACCCGTGGCCGGTGGCCGTCAACGAGGCCGGTACCGCGGGTGGCATGGAATATCCCGCCATCACCTTCGACGACAAGACCGCGAGCGGCAGCGACCTGCACGCACTGATCGCCCATGAGATCGGCCACAGCTGGTTCCCGATGATCGTCGGCAGCAACGAACGCCGCGATGCGTGGATGGATGAAGGCTTCAACACCTTCATCGATATCTACGAAGCCGACCACTTCCACAACGGAGAATATGCGCCCAAGCGCGACGGCGAATACGCCCCCGGCAAGGGCACGCCGGCCGACCAGATGGCCAAGGTACTGACCGATACGAATGCCCCACCGCTGCTGATCGGTGCCGACATGGTGTCGGAGAAATACCGCCATCCGATCACTTACTTCAAAGGCGCCTTCGGCCTGCAGCTGCTGCGCGAACAAATCATCGGGCCAGAGCGTTTCGATCCCGCGTTCCGCCGCTATATCGCCACCTGGGCCTACAAGCATCCTAGCCCCTCGGATTTTTTCCGCTTCATGGAAAGCGAAACCGGCGAAGATCTGGGCTGGTTCTGGAACGCCTGGTACCAGCACAACTGGCAGCTCGATCTCGCGGTGCAAAAAGCCGTCTACGCCGGCGGCGATTTCCACAAAGGTCTCGATGTCACCATCGCCAACCTCGACCAACTGGCACTGCCAGCAACACTCGAAGTCATCTACGACGACGGCAGCAAGCAGGACGTCCGCGTGCCGTGGGAAACCTGGCAGCAACACCGCACCTACGTTGTCCACGTCGCCGGCACGCGCAAGGTGAAATCCGTCACCATCGATCCCGAGCACGTGCTGCCAGATCGCAATCGAAGCAACGACGTTCTCATGATGAAATAAAACTGAGCGAAGCCTCACCAGATACAAAAAGAGCCCGCCTTTCGGCGGGCTCTTTTTGCAATCCATGCAGGAATCAAGCACTCGAATTAAAACAGAATATCGTCGTCATCAAAGCTGCCGTTACCGGCCGGTGCCGACTGGGCTGAGCGCGCGCTGACCATAATCATCACCGCAGCCATCCATGCCACCGAGCATCTGCATTTCGCTGGCGATCACGTCGGTGCTGTAACGTACGACGCCGACCTTTTCGGCGTGCTTGTCCGTCCAGGATTCGGACGTAGCAATTGTTGATCGAGGTGATCGCCGTGCTGAACGCGAGACGGCTGCATCCATTGATCGCCTCATCGCGCTCGCGTATCACATTCAAAGTTGGGGCACGAACGGTCATTCTGGCAGTGCCAGCGACCGGCATCATCCACCTGGTGACGGATGCGGAGCGGCCTTAGTCGAAATCGATGCGTTGTCCAGAATAGGCATGGATGTGAATATTGCGAAAATACCGAATAGACTTTTGAACACCATTTAGCAACACTCGGTAATGAACATTACGCGCAATGAAACCAATCGCTAAGGTTTAAGTGACTCGTGTAATTAAAGCGTTGTTTTATTGAGAATGGTGGGATCGAGAACTATTGCAACCACCGCGCAAGTTCGTGTCTCACAAGCAACTACATCTCTAATAATGAGGTTGGACAGCTTATGTTGAAGAACACAACTCAAGGCCCTCGGGTCACATCGATCATCGGAACCCTGGCATTCATGGCCACGGTTGGGCTCTCCCTCACTGGCTGTACGAACACCGGAACGCCTGCGTCCGGGTCCGGGGCGGACTCGGCAGACACCAAGCAGACGGTCAAGGCCTCGAGCGGTCCGACCTGTTCCCTCTCTGATTACCACGGCCAAAAGATTGATCTGAAGGATGCGGTCGTCGGTTTCTCGCAATCGGAGAAGGAAGACAACCCATTTCGCATCGCCGAAACCAAGTCGATTACCGACGAGGCCGCCAGGATCGGAGTAAAGCGCTTTATCAAGACCAACGCGCAGTCGACGTTGTCCAAGCAAATCTCCGACATCCAGGATCTGATTTCGCAGGGTTCACAGGTTCTCATCGTTGCGCCGCTCAATTCCGATGGACTCGAGCCGGCGCTTTCTGTCGCCCGCGCGAAGAACATCCCGGTGCTCACTATCGATCGCCAGTTGAACGCCACCGCGTGCAAGGACTATGTTTCGTTCCTCGGATCAGACTTCGTCGAGCAAGGCAAGCGCGCGGCAGACCAGCTGATCACCGGGACCCAGGGCAAGGGCAATGTCGGCATCCTGCTTGGGGCCTCCGGTAACGGTGTGACGACCGGCCGCACGAAGGGTTTTGTCGACGAGATGGCTGCGAAGGCACCCGCGATCAAGATCGTGGCGCAGCAAACCGGCAACTTCGACCGCTCGACCGCCCAGTCAGTGACCGAGCAGCTGTTGCAGGCGCACCCGGAAATTTCGGTCATCTACGCCGAGAACGATGAGATGGGTCTTGGAGCCCAAGCCGCGATCATCGCCGCCGGCAAGAGCCCAGGCAAGGACATCCAGATCTATTCTGTCGACGGAACCAGGAATGCCGTCTCGCAAATCGTCGCCGGGGCCTACAACGGTGTGATCGAATCCAACCCGCGTTTCGGACCGCTCGCATTCGCCACGCTCAAGACGTTTCTCTCTGGATCCCCTGTCAGTCAGAACATCGTTATTGACGACACGCAATACGATTCGTCGAACGCGGCCAAGAGCGTGAATTCGGCCTTCTAAGAACCACGCGCGCGCGACGTCGGCTGGTCCGGCGCCCACTGGATGTGAAGAGAGGCAAGCATCGTGACGATCGAGCCGCCGACCACGGCGCCGTTACCGGGTTCAGTCGAAGCACCGGTACTCGAGGCGCGTGGCGTCACGAAACGTTTTGCCGGTGTGACCGCACTGCGCTCCGTGGACTTCGCGGTGCGACCGGGCGAAAGTCTCGCACTGATGGGCGAGAACGGCGCTGGAAAATCCACCCTGATCAAGGTATTGACCGGCGTTTACCAGCCGGACGAGGGCGAGTTGCTGCTTGGCGGATCGATCGCAAAGTTCGCCCGCCCGCTCGATGCTCAGCGAGCCGGGATCTCGACCATCTACCAGGAAGTCAACCTGATTCCGCTGATGTCGGTCGCACAGAATATTTTTCTCGGACGCGAACCGCGCAACCGCTTCGGACTCATCGACTTCACCAAGATGGTCGCTGACGCCCGCGGACTGCTGGACGTCTACGGCATCGACGTGGATGTTCGCAAGCCGCTTCGCAGCCTCGCGCTCGGCGTCCAGCAGATGGTGGCCCTCGCCCGATCGGTCAGTATCAATGCGCGCATCGTCATCATGGACGAACCGACATCATCGCTCGAAGCGCGCGAGGTCGAGACACTTTTCTCGGTCGTGTCACTGCTGCGGGAGCAAGGCATCGCGATCGTCTACGTGAGTCACCGAATGGATGAGATCTACCGCGTCGCCGAGCGCATCGTCATCCTGCGCGACGGGGCAGTCGTGCGCGTCGGCCAACTCTCAGACATACCGCGAGTTGAACTTGTTTCGCTCATGCTCGGCCGGTCGGTCGAGAAAGTCAGGAGAAGCGGAAGCACCGCTTTCAGCGCGACCAACGCAAGTACGGCGCCGCCGGTTCTCGTAGCGGAGGATCTCAGTCGCAGGCATCAGATCGACGGTGTGGACATGCAGATCAGGCCGGGTGAGGTCGTTGGACTGGGCGGTCTGCTCGGCTCCGGGCGATCCGAAACCCTCAAGGCGATCGCCGGTGTGATGCAGCTCGATCGCGGCCGGGTGACCGTGGACGGCAAGCCCGTACGCAGTGGCTCGGTGCCGGCGGCCATCCGCGCCGGCATCGTGATGCTTCCGGAAGACCGCAAGGCCGAGGGGATCGTTCCGAACCTTTCCGTTCGCGACAACATCGTTCTTGCCGCCCTTCCGCGACTCTCTCACGCCGGATTTTCCTCACGGCGCAATCAGGATGCCGTGGTCGAGGTCTTCATGAAGAGGTTGCACATCAAGGCATCCTCACCCGACCAGATCGTGTCGGAACTCTCCGGCGGCAACCAGCAGAAGGTGATGATCGCGCGCTGGCTCGCCATGCGCCCGAAGGTCCTTCTGCTGGACGAACCGACCCGCGGCATCGACGTGGGTGCAAAAGCCGAGGTGCAGGCGCTCATCGACGAACTCGCACGCGAGGGATTGGCGATCGTGCTGGTTTCCTCAGAGGTCGAGGAAGTGGTCGAGGGTTCGGGCCGCGTCATCGTTCTGCGCGACGGATCCATTGAAACCGAACTGCAGGGCGCCGATGTCGACGAGGAGCATCTGCTTGCGGCTCTTGCCGGAGTGAACGAATGACCGAACAGACCATGACGGTCTCGCTGCCAACGCGCGGAGTAGGGCTCGGCATCCTCCAAACCTACGGCGTCTATCTCGCCATCATTGTGCTGCTGCTCTACAACTTCTTCTTCACACCGAACTTCTTCAACATCGGAAATTTCCGTACCCAGTTCGTGCAGGTCGTTCCCGCGTTGATCGTCGCGCTTGGCATGGCGCTCGTCATCGGAACCGAGGGCATCGACCTTTCTGTCGGTGGCGTGATGGCGCTTGCCGCGGCGGTCATGCCGCTCTATATCGGCTACGGGCTGATTCCGGTGGTGATGATCGCGATCGTTGTCGGCGGACTCGTCGGCGTGATCAACGGATCGCTCGTGGCCTTCATCGGTGTGCAACCCATCGTCGCGACGCTCTCGCTCATGGTGACCGGGCGTGGAATCGCCCTGCTCATCGCCCATGAGCAACTGGTATCGATCACGGATCCGACAATCCTGGCGATCGGACGCGGCACTGTCGTCGGCATTCCCTGCAGCATGATCATTGCCGTCGTGGCCGTTCTGCTGATCGCGGTGCTGGTGAATCGCACGACCTTCGGCAAGCAGCTGATCGCGATCGGTGGAAGCCGCCGGGCGGCAGAGCTCTCCGGTTTACCGGTCAAGCGCATCCTTCTCATGGTCTACATACTCTGTGCTGTGCTTGCAGCGATCGCCGGAATCATCGGCACCGCGCGCCTCGGAGCATCCGTGCCGTCGACGCTCGGCAACTTGATTGAGCTGTCGGCGATTACGGCTGTCGTCGTCGGTGGAACCCCGCTGACCGGCGGCCAGGTGAAGGTCATCGGTACGATCGCCGGTGCCGCCCTGCTGCAGTTCATCAGCGCCACACTGAACCAGCACAATGTGCCGGATGCCTATTCGCAAATCGCCCAGGCCATCATCATCCTCTTCGCTGTCTATATCCAACGTGGAAGGCTGGCCGTCCGATGACCGTCGCGATTGAACAGAGCGTCAAGCCAGCCGTCGACAACCGGGCGCGTCGGGAGCTCATCGCCAGTGTGCTGCAGAGCTACGGCGCCGCGGTGGCGCTCGTCGTTCTTCTCGTGGTTGGTGCCTTCTCCTTTCCCACCTTCCTGACGTTCAGCAACCTCAGCAACATTCTTACGCAATCATCTTTTCCTCTGATCGTCGCTGTCGGAATGACCTTCGTCATTCTCACCGGGGGCATCGATCTCTCGGTCGGCTCGATGTTCGCGCTCGGTGGCGTGCTCGCGGCCTATGGTTCGAGCTGGGGCATTGTGGGCGCATTCGTTCTTCCCCTCGTCGTCTGCGGCATGATCGGACTGTTTCAGGGGCTGCTCGTCGCGTACGGAAAGATGGCACCTTTCATCGTGACGCTGGCTGGATTGCTCGCCGTGCGCGGGCTGGTTCTTGCCGTTACCAACGGCGGATCCACGACGCCGCTGATCAAGAACCCAGCATTCACTGCCGTCGGTCAAGACGGTATTTTCGGCATCCACTGGACGGTCATCGTGGCCTTGGTTGCCGTGATCCTCGGCACGCTGGCGCTCAGCCGAACGCGCGCGGGCCAGTCGATCTTCGCGGTCGGCGGTTCAGAAAGCGCATCGATATTCATGGGCCTTCCCGTCGCGCGGGTCAAGCTCAGCGTGTACATCGTGAGCGGGCTGTGCGCCGGCGTCGCAGGCGCGCTGAACGCAGGATATTCGTCCTCGGGAGTGCCGATAGTCGGAGTCGGCCTCGAACTCAGCGCAATCTCGGCGGTGGTCATCGGCGGAACGCTGCTTGTCGGTGGGCGCGGAAGCCTGGTGGGAACGCTCGCCGGCGTGCTGCTGCTGAGCGTCATCCAGAACATGATCAATCAGGTCGGTTCACTCAACTCGTCCGTGCAGGCCGTGGTTTCCGGTGTATTCCTGGCGATTGTCGTCGTTATCCAGACGGTACTTTCACGGTCGCAGCGCCTGTAAATCGGGTGCTCCTTCGGCATGCGCCTCCGAAAAGAGGAATAGCTATCTGATGTCGGGCAGTGATCTTCATGCGCTGATTGAGCACGAGATCGGCCACAGCTGGTTTCCGATGATCGTCCGTAGCAACGAACGCCGCGATGCGTGGATGAACGAGGACACTACACTCTGGCTTCAGGCCGCCGAAAATAAAACAAAGTTGCCAATGCGCCGATATGCCACGTACGCGATCATCGACCACGCAACGAACGTGAGTTTATGGGGAGTCGACACTGGCACACCAATAACCGCCCTGCCCGCAGCAATTACAGCAACTGTGAGCAGGGCGAGCTGGCTACGGCTCTATCAATGCTTCGCCATCACTGCGTATTGAGCGCCTGGTAAGGCATTCCGTCGTTCACCGACCACAGGACCGAGTATGGGCAGTCATTACGCGGCGGCAAACCCTTGAACCGATTGGTAAGATAATGCAGTGCTGGCAACGCACCCTCGATCGCGGCGATCCCATGCACGACGACGCCAACCGGAGTGCCATTTGAAAACGGCAACGGTGTCGAAGTGCGCATCACTTCCACATTGGCGCCCGCCTTGCAGTACTTCAGTGCGACTTCGTTATCTCCGGTCACCGGCACGAATCCATCGAACTCATCGTTATAGTTGAGGATCGGCATATCCGGTACGAGCGGTTGATCGACAAGGCTGTTAACAGGAAAAAGAATGCCGCCTGGCGGGGAATTCACCAAATTGACACTCGGATTAATCGTGTAATTCTCAAGTGGTCCGTCGAAAGCGAAGGTGATGGCCTGCGTGATGAGGCACTGGTTCTGATTGGCCGCCGCCGCTAGCAACTGATTGCCTGCGGCATTGAAATATTGCGCGACCCCTGCATTGGGGTAAGCACGCGACAGACCGACCACTGCCTGCGGCAGTATGCCCTCCTCCAGGGTGCCATCGTTGGCCTTATACACGACGCTAAGATCGGAATTGGACGCCGCACCCACCGTTGCACCAACGATGTTCAACTCCGGCGCATAAACCTGCCTCAAAGCTGCTGCCCAGCCCGCCGCCCCACCACCACCCGAGTAGCCAGAGAGACCAACCGGTGTCGTAGACGACAATCCGTCTGGCGCGTAATGCAATGCTGCGCGGATACCATCGAGCACGGCATGTCCCGCCTGTGCACCAGCGAGCCATTCCGATTGCGGCCCTTCATAGTCGGCAATCGCGACCGCGTAGCCTTCGGTCAATGGAATCAACCCAAGTAACATGTCAAGTTGGCTGCCCGATGCCTGGCTAGCTGGTTGCCCCAGTAGTCCCGCACGAAGGGTATACGACGGTTCGCATATGTTCGACACTGAATCCTCGGCACTCTCGAAGGCGACCAACGGACGCGTGCCACTGCCGCTCCACGTTTCCTGAGGAACCAGAATAGTCACCACTTCGGCCACCGGCTGGTTATTGGAATCTGTGGATTTGTACAGCACCTGATAGGCATTGATCTTCAGGTTCTGCAATGTGCTGATTGCGGGCAGGAGCGCCGCGCCTGCACTGCCCAACTGATTGGTGACATTTGTAGATAGAAACGGCAGCAGATATTCCGCATTGATCGTGCGATCGCTGAGTATCATCCCGTTCGGCAAAGATGCGTAACCGGCCGGTGGAACATAGAACGGATCGCTGTTCGGTGGCGGAACAATAGTCTGCGCCCTGACGGAACTGGTGATGGCACCTGTCAAGGTGAAAACCAACGCCAGTGCCCCTGCCATAAAGCTTGCTTTCTTCATCGCACTACTCCCATTGCCATTTGCATTAAAACCCCAGACTGCAGTGTGGTGACACACAAGCCTCTACCGCGAGCAGTCGACCGAATGGCTGACACAACGACCGACGTCATCACGACAAGTGTCATCGACACAACGACGCGGCTTAAGCCACTTCTGCGGTGCTGTATCGAGGTATTTCTGTAAAGAGGAAAATTCTGACGAGATGATCGGCTGCACCCCCCATACCATGCGAGAGACTCAAAGGATCCAACAGAAGGCTGGCCGCTCCAGTCGTTGGAGCCGTTACTGCGCAGGCAGCCGGTCGCCCACAGGCAATCGATACCGCATGGGCTACTGCTAAAATGGCCACGAATCGAACAGTCATACATACGCCCCTCCGAACTCACCAATGCGATGCCCAGGACGACCGCCTACTGGACATCGTTAAACTGGTAAGACTCCATACCAATTTGCAAGTTACGCTCACGATGTAGCTTTGCAAGCTGCACTGCCACAAAAATGGATCACGCCTTTGAAGGTGAATAACGCAGAAAACCGTCGGTACCGGAGTCGCACGACCGCCGAGCGCCGAACTGAACGCCGCGACAAACTGATCGAGGCGGCGACGGAAGCCTTCGCCAGTGACGGCTATAGCAACACTTCCATAGAACAGCTTTGCTCGATGGCTGGGATTTCTGCGCGAAACTTCTATGAAGAGTTCGGGAGCAAGGAAGAATTACTTCACACTCTTTACGACGACATCAATGTGCGTGCGATTGAAGCCGCCGCGTCCGCCTTAGCAAAGGCGGACCCTTTGGATTTCAAGACTCGTGCCCGTGCAGGTGTCACTGCCTATCTCAAGACGATGACGGCCGATAGACGTATGGCGCGCATCGCTCATATTGAATCAGTGGGAGTAAGCGCCGCTATGGAGGCTCATCGGCAGGCCGCTCTGAACGTGTTCGCTTCGCTCATCAAGCAAGAAGCGAATCGTTTGGCGAAAATCAAACTAGCGCCGAAACGAGACTTCTCTTTGACGGCAATTGCACTTGTTGGAGCGATCAGGGGACTCGCTGTCGCTTCAGTCACCCCGGGCGACAAGCCACAGAGTCTGGAAAAAATCGCGGCTGAGGCAACTCATCTCATCGTTGCTGCAATACTCCAGTCGCCCGCCTGACCCCAAACCGCATGCTGGCTTTCTAAACCTGTGTCCAGCCGTGCCAGAGCAATCGACGTCATACTCTGATGACTGACAAAACATTATCGCCGAACACCTTCAATGCAGCATCGCGGCTCGGTTCGGGCTATTCGACTGGCTCCACGCCAATACGCAGATCTCTATTCGTAAAGCATAAGTTGTAACAAAGTGTCGAACGATGATCATTTGTGCTCGTGCCTCAACAAGTAGTTGACCACGTTCACGTATTCCTTGAAATCCAGGCACTGGTTCTTCTCTGTATCGAATATCGGCATTCACAAGAGAGATAAGGGAGACCCGTAGCTCTAGGTGTAGCGCACTGTCTTGCGCTGATCATTACGGAAGTGCACGGCACCCCACCATCTCACCCCATTCACCCGCGCCGCGGAACAAATCCAGGCACTCCGGTCTCCACCACCGCGTTCAATCGGATGCTCGTCGTGATGCGATTTTGCATTTCCTGCATGGCGTCTTCGGGCAGCAAGGAGATATCGAAATTCTCCC
>Ga0302220_10002217_pt1 | contig 14441 bp, 8 predicted proteins | sample II_Palsa_E1_3_FD_194572 | JGI IMG/M metagenome (GOLD analysis project Ga0302220, IMG submission 194572) | Peat permafrost microbial communities from Stordalen Mire near Abisko, Sweden - II_Palsa_E1_3 | ecosystem: Environmental > Terrestrial > Soil > Palsa > Peat permafrost | place: Sweden...
TTTTGATCGATTGACCCGGCTGGCCAAAGCCCTATTCGACGTGCCCATGACCTCGGTCTGCTTGGTAGACGAACACCGCGCCTGGGGAACCTACAGAGTAGGGATAGATCTGCCGGAAATAGCGCGCAATACTTCATTTTGCGATCATACAATTCTGGTCGACGATCTGATGATCGTTCCCGACACGCTGCAAGATGAGCGATTTTTGAATAACCCTCTGGTCATCGATAATACCCATATTCGTTTCTATGCCGGCATGCCGCTCAGTGCGGCAAATGGCAGCAAAATCGGTACTTTATGCCTGTTCGACCCGCAACCGCGCACGCTAGACGACAACGATCTCTCTTTATTCTGCGATCTGGCGAGAATGGCGGAACTGGAGCTGATCGCGATTCACTTGGCGACCATGGATGAACTCACGCTGATTTCTAATCGTCGCGGCTTCAACCGCTTGGGCCAATACGCGCTCAATCTGTGTAGTCGCGTTGAGCGCCCCGCTTGCTTGTTTTTTTTCGACCTCGACCGTTTCAAACAAATCAATGACCGCTTTGGCCATGCAGAAGGCGATTTTGCGTTGAAAGCCTTCTCCATTATATTGTGCGAGACATTTCGGGAATCGGATGTTATCGGACGTTTAGGCGGCGACGAATTTGTCGTGCTGTCGATCAACCTGAATCCCGCTTTCCATAAATTGCTTTTGGCGCGCCTGAATCAAACCTTGGTTCAGCATAATCGGACATCGGGGCGTGGTTACGAGCTGCAATTCAGCGTAGGCATGGTGCCGTTTGATGTCGCCAAACACTCGACCATAGACCAGTTATTGCATGATGCGGATCTTGAAATGTACGCCCACAAACAAGGGCGATGAGATGACGTTCCGAAAATAAGGCAGCTCAGTCAGTAGCTTATGGGTTTACAACATGATCATCGATAGCATGATTTCTTCTGACATACAATTAGTTATCCATATTAACTATATTCAGTCCGATTGTAACCGTCAGGCCGCCGAAAAAACTGGCGTATGGCAAGTATTTATCAGGGAATCGACGCACTTCGCTGGACACCACAGAACTTCGCATTTAAATATTTGACGCCGCATTGAATTTGATAAATTCCAAAAAAATGAACTTTACCTGCGTAGCGCGAATGAATTATTCGTCAAGACACTCGGTGTTGGGTGATTTCTTTGAAAGTGGCCGGCGCAACGCAAGTTGGGTTAGCAATTTTGTTCCAGCAAGGCACATAACAAGTCTGGAACGTTGTTTCTACGTCTAGAGAATTGAGATAATCGATGCGGTCTTATATCAAACGCATATTCCAGCCAATGAGCTGGCCGTGCCTACCGACGGTCGCAACCAGCGTCGGCGCGTTTTTTCTTGCGTTGACGGTAACGCGAGTCGATTTGCAAACTCAATATGGCTTGTCGGGCTGGACCCTTAGTCGGCATGCTGCTTATACGCCGCACCGGCCTTCCACCGCGTCTGCCTATTTTTTTCCCATGGCGGTCAACCTGTCTGACGGTTCGCTATTTCTGGTGGCCCACCACCACGAACGACTAGCCGGATTTCTACATTTTCATGACGTTGACTCACTGTGCCGAACTGAGCATGGTTCGACCGTTGCGGTTCTGGGGTTACACCGAAAATCGGTGGAAACATGCCGACGAGGACATACGGCGATTCACGTCTAACGCCCGCTTTAACCGCTAACCAAAAAGCTTAGTTGCGTCCGCAGCGAGGAGACCCATGTCGGTCTCACTCTTCTGTCCATTGAGCATATAGCTCAGTGGATTTCCAATCCAACCGAATCTTCAGTAGATCCTCCATGGTGAACTCCGACCTTCACAATCACGGTATCCCTTGTCGAACCGTACCATCTCGCGCTCTCACTTGGACTCATGTTACTCAGTTTTGCTTAATGATTGCCGCCATGGCGCTCGCAGCGCCTGCTTATGCCGCAGGCATTTCAGATAACGTCGCACTCGCAGAGGCTTTCTCTCAGTTAAGTCACGACTCGATGGCCAGTCGTACGGTCACGTTAGCGCAATTGGGTTTGCACAACACCCTACTCGGCGGGCAAGCAGCAAGCAGACGCGAGTTTTATCTGCCGGTGCCGGCCGGCGTAAAGCTCAGCGATGCCACACTGCAATTGGATGCCGGTTATCTGCATAGCGATGGCGGACGAATTGGCTTATTGCTGTCGCTGGATGGATCGCCGGTGCTGGCCCGCGACTTCCCCTTAGTACAAGGCGACGCCAGCGCGACACTCGGTATCGACGGCAACCCCCGTGCAGCCGGTTTTGTGCGTCTCGGCCTGGCCTGGAGTTCGGTCATTAACGATCATCTCTGCGCCGACCAAACTGCCAATGGCAATGTGTTGCAAGTGGCGCCGAGCAGTCGGCTTTCTTATCATTTCGACAGCGCTGCGGTCACCGATTTACGCACTGCCTGGAGCGCCTTGCCGCAAACCCCGGTCGTCATGATTGCAGCCGGCCCCCTCGACGTCATGGCGTTCGACACGGCGTGGCGCGTGCATGCCCTGATACAACGCGACGGCAAGCTGCCGAATACTCAAGCGTTACCGGCCGTGGGCGACACGGTCACCTTGGGTAAAAAAACGGTGCCGGCGGCCCTGATGCGCTTCCCCTCATTCGCCGCGCTCGCCGGCGACGGCGCCCATCAACTCGTCAGCCCGGCAGAAGTCGCGGCGCTGATTGCGCTCTCGCCCTCGGCTTTCGCGCCCGACTTGCTGGTGGTCAATGCAGCGATGCAAAGCACCATCGCCGCCGACGCGACTGCCTTGCGTAAGGAAATCCTGCTCACCGCACCCGGCTCCGCCGCGAGCTTCGACGCCTGGCGCAAACAGTTTATCGACCCGCTGACGGCGCCATTGACACCAGGCGAAGTGCGCCTCACGCATCTGGGCGCGCAAGCTATCATTATGGTCGGCGATCCGCGCGGCGTATCTGTTTTGACCCAGACTTGGCGCCCCGTCGACGTGTCCAACAACCTCATCGTGCACCAGCTCGATTCAGTCGTACAAGCGGATACCGATGCCATTGCCTTATCCGATCTGGGCGGCGACCCGCGCACCATCGACGTGACCGATCAAGCCGGTTGGGAAGCACAATTCGATCTCAGCGCCGCCTCAGGAAGAGACCGATTGCCGTCGGAAGTGGTCCTCGATCTAGCCGCATCGCCCAGTCCTCAAGATGGCGCACCGATCGCCTCGGTGTTTTTTAATGACGTATTGATCGGCGCGAAACTGCTCACCGCCAACGGTCTGCCACAACGCATCGTCGCGACCATTCCCCGTTACGCCCTTGCGGCGCGCAATACCGTCCGTGTCAGCTTTCAGCGCCAGCCCGATGCCATCGGCTGTACCACCCGCGGCCAGGCTTATCCCGTGGCCGTGCTGCCCACCAGCCATTTGCTGCTGGCGGTGGCCAATGCCGATGACGACGACAATTTTACCGACATGATTGCCCGTTACGCCTCCCATGCGAGCTTGCTGGTGCCGGCAGCCTACTTGGATGACGCGCTGCATAGCGTACCGCGGATTGCCCGCCTGATCGACGCAGTCGGTATTTCACCGATTCGCGCCGTACTGACGGTCGTGCCGCGCAATACCGTGGTCTCGCCGGAGGGTCCGTTTCTCGCCGCCGATGTCGAGCTAAAGGATGAAACCACACGGGTCTCTTTGTCGCCGGATCGCCTGACCATCAACGACGGCCATAACCGCGTACTGTTCGATGTATCGGGTTTGTCGAGTGTCGCGGTGATCGACGTGGTGCATGCCGGCAAGTACGCCGGTGAAGTGTACCGCTCCATCGGCGTCCCGGCGCCGGTACTTCCGGCCGACTTCCAATTGTCGCGCGGCGATGTCGCCCTGATCGAGAAATCCGATGTCGTCAAGCAGATCGACACCGTGCATCCCAATGGCCTCTATGGCCTCTATGGCCGTGATGGGGTCGAGGGCTGGCGCCAAGTGATGCGTTGGGCGCTGCCCGCCGGTTTGATCGTGGCGTTCTGCCTGCTGTTGTTACTGGCTTGGCACGCACGCCGCAAATCCCGGAAGCTGCCATGATGACCGCGTCGGTCGGCAACCGCTGGGACTTGTTCATCATCGGCTATGCCAACGCCGTCGAATATGTCGTCGTCGTGGTCGCTATCGTGATTCTGCTATCGAGCCTGGATGACTTGTTTATCGATTGCTGGTACTGGGTGCGCGAAAGTCTGCGCGCCTTGACAGTCAGGCGCAATCATCAACCGCTGACCATCGCCCAACTGCGTGACAAAGAGGAACAGTATTTGGCCATCATGGTGCCCGCCTGGCTGGAAGATGATGTGATCGCCGCGATGATCGAAGATGCGGTGCGGGTTCTGGATTATCGCCGCTATATGATTTTTGTCGGCACTTATCACAACGATGCGGCAACCATTGCCGAAGTGGAGCGCATGCAAAAGCGCTACAAGCAATTGCGACGCGTCGAAGTGCCCCACGATGGCCCGACCTGCAAGGCGGATTGCCTGAATGTCGTGGTGCGGGCGATTTTCGACTATGAGCGAGAGCACGGCATCGAATTCGCCGGGGTCGTGATGCACGACAGCGAGGATGTGCTGCATCCGATCGAACTCAAGTTCTTCAATTATCTGTTGCCGCGCAAGGACATGATCCAGTTGCCGGTGGCCTCGCTGGAGCGCTCTTGGGCCGAACTGGTCGCCGGCACCTATATGGACGAGTTCGCCGAATGGCATGCCAAGGATTTGGTGGTGCGTGAAAGCCTCGCCGGCACCGTGCCTTCGGCGGGTGTAGGCACCTGTTTTTCGCGCTTGGCCTTGCTTAGCCTGAACGAACAAAATCAAAACCAGCCCTTCAATACCGATAGCTTGACCGAAGATTACGACGTCGGCACGCGCTTGGCCCGTTTGAACATGCGCTCCATTTTTGCGCGCTTCCCGGTGCACTTTACAACACGCCGCAAGAAATGGTTCGGCTGGGGCGCGGAACGTGAGATTCACATCACCATGCCCTTGTGCGTGCGCGCCTATTTCCCCGATACGATACGCACAGCTTACCGGCAACGCTCGCGCTGGACCCTCGGCATCGCCATGCAAAGTTGGGAGCAGAACGGCTGGCATGGCTCGCTCAAAGAGCGTTACTTGCTATTGCGCGATCGTAAAGGGATCGTCACCACCTTCTTTGGGATGATCGCTTACCTGCTGGTGATTCAGCTGATTGTCTTCGGCATGATCCGAACCTATGGCTGGTTACCCTATCTGCTGCCGCCGGTGTTTCTCGATAGCCCTTGGGAGCATCGCTTACTGTTGGCGAATGCCATCGCGATTGGGCTGCGTATCGGCCAGCGCTATTACTTCGTGACCCGCCTGTATGGTTGGGAGCATGGTGTCTTGGCGATACCCCGGATGGTTGTCGGCAATTTTATCACCTGCCTTGCGGTCAGCCGCGCCTGGCGTCTATTTGTGATTCATCTGATCACGGGCAAGAAATTGGCGTGGGACAAGACCATGCATGACTTCCCTTCTTCCGATCTGCAACACAACCGCAGACAGAGGCTGGGGGAGCTGTTGATGTCCTGGCAAGCGATCGATGAAGATAAACTTGAGAGTGCCTTGAGCGACGCCGACACACTGCAGATGCCATTGGGCCAGATTTTAATGTCGCGCGGCTGGCTCGATGACGAGACGCTGGCTGAAGCGATCGCTTTCCAATGGAATCTGCAACGCGGCGTACTCGATGAAGCCTTGCTGCTGCGTGACCAAATCCGGCTGCCGATGCAGGCCATCGTTCGATACCGGGTGTTGGTGCAAGGGGAAGATGACCAGGGGCAAACTATCTTGCTGACCGCCAGTGCCTTAAATGACGAGGCATTCCAGGATGCGACCACGATGCTGGGTCGGCCACTGGTCCAGCGCATCGTGCGAGAAAGCGAAATCTCGGCGGGCTTACGCCTGGTTCACAACGGCGGGCAAAGCGGCGGCGCACTGGCCAACGCGTTGCGGGGCGTGCCCTTGCTCGGCGATTTATTGGTCGATGCGGGTGATGTGCATCGTGAAGTATTTGAAGCCGCCTTGCACGATTACCGCCCCGAGCGGGATGGGCGTATCGGCGATTATATGGTGGCGCGCGCGGTAATTTCTCCGCACGCCTTATCCTCGGCCGTCGGGCGGCAACGTCAATTGCGCGAACGCTTTGAGTTGGCGTCATGAGGGATCTGCGCGTTGGCCGGAAACTTATCATGTTGCTCGCCGGCCTAGCGTGTTTCGCCACGCCTGCCTATGCCGCAACGTCGAACACGCTCGAACTGCCGCTCTCCGGCGCATCGCTGATTGTCGCGCAACGTGCCTATCGCGAATACAATCAGCACCACTATGCCCGCAGCACCCTTGACGCCCGTGAAGCAATTCGCCAGCGGCCCGACGTAGCGAGTCTGCGTATCTTGCTGGCCAACTCACTGGCCGCCGGTGGCGAGCGGCGCGCCGCGCGACAAACATTGAACACCGCAATCGCTCAACTCGGACCGGACATGGCGTTTAGGACACGCCGTCGGCAACTGGATGCCCCGGCATCGGTCGCGCGCGGAGCCGACCCCGGCGCCGGCTCCGATCTCGACGGACCGGCCTTCGAACCCGCCAAGATAGCCTACGCGGCCTATGCCCAGCATGACGATGACTTGGCCGTCAGTAGCGTCGAACAAGCGATTGCGCTACGCCCCGAGGTGTTGCGTTTGCGCCTGCTGTTGATCGATGCACTCAGCGCAGAGGGACAAAATTTCCAGGCGTTCCAAGCCGATCAGGATGCCACCGCGCATTTCGGTGATACGCCGGAATTACGTGATCGTCGGCTCAACATCGGCACAGAGCTGGCCCCGAAGCTCTCGATCCAGGCCTGGAACGCCCAGGCCGCCGGCGATTTAGCCGTGGCCGTCGGACTATCGAAACAGGCGATCGACTATGCCGCGCCCGACCGCATCGATTACCGCTTGCAGCTGATCCAGCTATTGCTGGCACAAAACGATTTGTCCCAGGCCGAAGCGCAAGCCACGGCGATCCTGGCGGTCCAGCCTAATGCGGTGCTGGTGTGGGCGCTGCGCGCAGCCCTACGCGACGCGCAAGGTAACACGATGGGCGGTACTCAGGATGTAGAGCAGGCCCTCAAGATCGATCTTGGAGCACCCACGGATCGCCGCATGGCGCGTGTCGTCGCCGCCGATCTGTCGTTGGCGCAAGGCGATACGGCCGCGGCCAGCACGCTGCTCGACGGGATGCCGCCGGTTGGCGATAGCAGCGATGCGATCATCGGCGCGCGACGCTATCAGATCCGGCGACAAACAACCGTTGGTGCAACGCAAACCAACGCCCTCGGCGCCGCCTTGCCGCAACTGATCTGCCATGACTATACCAGCGGTATCGCATGCCAAATCTATCCAGCCGATGCCGGGCTGCCCGCGCAACAGCTTTACTATGCCGCCGTGCAAAACCACGATACCGCCGCCGCATTGACCGCAGCACAAGCGGCCGCACGGGCTGCGCCACTGATGCCACAACATCGCATCGATTTGATCGCGGCTTGCGCGGCGGCGGGCGATTCGCATGACGCCACGCTCGCGGCACAAGCCGTCGTCGCGGACGGCATGTTGGCCGATATGCCGCCGCGAGATGCGGCTTATATCGCGGCGCGCGCAGGCGACCATCAACTGGCACTGAACTATTTCCAGCAAGCGCAAACGGCAGGAGCTTTGCCGCCCGCCGCCACCGCAGATCTGGCTTATGCGGCGCTGCACGCGCATCAAAACGCCCTCGCCACCACCTATTTCGAACACGCCATCGAGATCGGCCTGGCTCCACCCACCGGCACGCCGTTTGCAACCCAAGTTCAATTGGACGACGAGCGTCAAGCCCATGCCGAGCTGACACGAGACTGGGGCGCCAGCACTTCATTGAATTATCGCGGTCAATCGTCGCAAAGCGGACTGGGCGTGGCGCCAACTCAAGGCGTTGCCTCCAGTAATAATTTCCAAAGCAGCGCCGAGGCGTATTGGCGACCACTCGGCGATCTCGATGGTCGAATGCTTGAAGTCTACGTGCGCGATAACGAAAGTTTCGACGTTCAGAACGGCCCGAGCGGCAATCGCACCAATCAAGTGGCACTCGGTGTACGCGGCAAGCCGTTGACCGAGGTGAACGCCATCTTTGCGCTCGAGAAGATTATTCCCTTGGGGTCGGCCACCCATACCAACTGGCTCGGACGGGCCGCCTATTCAACCGGCTTCGGCACCGAGCGCCGACTCGACGTGCCCAGTTGGTGGACCGTGTCGATGTATGCGGAAGTCGGCCACTATCTGGTCGACCCATCGAGCTATGCCAGCACCTATGTCAAAGCCGGCCGCAGTTACCGGATGGACTCGATCTCACCGAACCTCGTGATATTCCCATTTTGGGTGGCGGGCGCCGATTATGATTCCAGCATCAATCATAGCGTCCCGACCGGCGTCGGCGTTGGCGTCAGCAGTCGCTATTATTTCCGCGCCAGCCGCTATGATGCGCCGCGCTCATTTGTCGACGCATCGCTCCAATACCGTGTGCGGGTTGCCGGCGATGCACGCGGTGGCGGCTGGTTCTTTGGCTTACTCTTCTCGTATTGAACAGGTGATACCCACAGTATGTCCGCGACTCGACGATCCATTCTACGATTTAGCCCCGCGCTTGCCGGGCTGATTCTGGTCGCGAGCCTAAGTTATACCTTGCCCGCAACAGGTACACCGCTCGTCGAGGGTGTCGTATGGCAAATCGATACCGCTCATCTTCAACCGCATGGCGATTGGGCTCGCCTAGGGGTCAGCGATCTCTTGGTGCAATGGACTGCGGTGGACAACCTGGCCTTTGTGGCAGCATCTGGACTGCCACAGTCCACGCCGCTGCCCGACTGGCCCAGGATCGGCCAAGAGCCGTGGGCACGCCATGTGATTCTCGGCCTTGCCGGACGCTTCGACGAAACTCAGGCACGCACTCAGGCCAGCTTGTTAATCGAACAGTCCGTGCGGCTCGCTCAATTCCCGCCGCCGGTGCATATCGATGGCTGGTATTTTCCGGTCGAGGTCGATCCCAGCTGGCACGACACCGCCCTGCTGACGAGCTTGCTGAGTCGCCTACCGCGACCTTTGTGGATTAGCGTCTACGATCGCGGCAACATCGGCGGGCACACCCTGGCGCTGTGGCTCGCCGGTTGGCTGCCGCCCGATGTCGGCGTGTTCTTTCAGGATGGCTGCGGGGTCTATGCGCGCACCCCGCCCGTCGCCCGTGACTACGCCGATGCGCTGGCGGCCCAATTGGGACGCGGTCGCGTCAGAATTATCGCGGAAGCCTTCCGGCCCGCCCAAGGCGGCGGCTTTCGTCCCGCGACCGCCACCGAACTCAGCGCGCAGTTGGCCGACTACACGGGCTATCGCAGCTATCTATTCGATGGCCCGCATTACGTCTCCGATCAATTGGTAGAAGACATGCTGGCCTTAGCCCACCCGACTGCGGCCAGCACCCCCGCCAACCACCGATAAAGCCGCTTTGGCATGTATCGGCTGGGTCAGGATGTCGGCGATACGCCGCGCTGCATGACCATCGCCGAACGGGCTGCACGGTAATTGCATCGCGCGATAGGCCAGATCGTTCGTCAGCAACGCGCTCGCCTCGCGCACAATCGCGGCGGCTTGCGTGCCCACCAGTCGTGCACCGCCGGCTTGCACCAGCTCCTGACGTTCGGTGCTGTTGCGCGCCACCAATACCGGCTTGGCCAGCGCCGAAGCCTCTTCCTGGATGCCACCGGAATCGGTCAAGGTGAAATGACACCGGCTCAGCAACACGATTAAGGCCAGATAGTTCAACGGTGCGGTCAAACACAAACGTGAACGCGCAGCCGGGCATAAGTGCGCCAACCCGGCGTTGACATCGGCCTGCACCGACGGGTTGGGGTGGACCGGCCAGACCACCACCAAATCCGGGTGGTCCAATAATAATTGCGCGACACCGGCCGCGATCTCGCGAATCGGCTCCCCCCAGTTCTCACGCCGATGCGCGGTCACCAATAACAGCCGGTTGGTGCGGTACGCCTCAAGAAAGTCGCGCAATACCGGCGGCATGGCCGGCTTGGCATCGGCCAAGCCTAAGCTGATGCGCTCGCGCACCCATAAAACCGAATCGATGACCGGGTTGCCGACCTGAAAGATGTGCGCCGGGTCGATGCCCTCATCGATCAGATTGATCCGCGCCTGCGCCGTCGGCGCAAAATGCCAATGGGCTAGACGGCTGATCAGCTCACGGTTTTTTTCTTCAGGAAAGGGCTCGCGCTCATAGGTTCGCAGTCCCGCCTCGATATGGGCCACCGGCTTGTCGTGATAATAGCCGGCCAAGGCGCCCGCCAAGGCCGAGGTCGTATCGCCTTGCACCAGCACCACATCGGGGTCCGTGCGTTCAATCACTTCATCGATGCCTTCCAACAACGTTGAAGTCAGGTCGCCGAGTCGCGGCGAGCGGCGCTTTAGGTCGATTTGTATGTCGGGCGGCATATCGAAGAAGCGATATAGCTCTTGTGCGACCGCCTCATGCTGTCCGGTATGCAGCAGCAACATGCTATGCCCCTGCGCTTTCAGGGTTCGATACAGCATCGCCATTTTAATAATTTCGGGGCGCGTTCCGATGCACGTTAGATAAGTGGTCATAGTGGGTTCTGTCGCAGTAACACGAGATAGAAAAGCAAGCTATATTACTAAGCATTGCTTATTAAGTGAGCAATTAGAACCGCAAGGTTCATCAACACCGGTTTTGAGGTTATGCACAAAAACCGCGTAGTCGTACGAGCAAAGGTACGCGCCGTGCGGAATGTAACCTCGGTTCGAACATGCTAAGTATTCGAGCTTACTGGGCCACCGGCGGCGCCGCGCCACCGAAGCCGAAGCCAAGGCGAGTCCGCCGAAGCAGGTGCGCGGGGCCCGGGTATAAAATAGCGAAAAAACTACCTATTTTTGCGCCTCTACAATGATCCTTGATGAAGGGCATGCACCATGCTGTTGAAATTCAGACTATACGGAGAAAACGCATGACAACACGCAGAAAACGCATCATTCCCGAGGTGCGCGATCCGGCGCTCGGCCTCTCACTTGTCAGAGAAGTCGAGATGTCGAGCAACGACAGCCGCGAAGAAAACGTCAAGGCAACGTCAGGCGAACCGCTGATTGCCTTCGACGGCAAAAGCAATCCGTTTATCGATTACCACCGTAACGACTTGTTGCTAAGCCTTCAGCATATGCGCAGCGAAGGGCACGACGAGATGGTCTTTATCCTGATGTCGCAGTGTAAGGAACTCACCTTCAAGGCGATTCACTATGAAGCCAGTAATATGCAGGCACGCATCCAGGCCGATGATCTGGTGGGTGCGCTGGCCCTGGTGCCTCGGATCAAACGCCTATTCGAATATTTGGTAAAAACCTGGGACGTGTTGTCGACCATCACGACCAGTGGCTTCAATGAATTCCGCGATTGTCTTGGCGTCTCTTCGGGCCAACAATCGTATATGTATCGGCATGTCGAATTTATTTTAGGCAATAAATCGACGCGCCTGGCGCACGCCCATACGAACAATCCCGATGTCTACCCTTATATGGAGAAAGCGCTTAACTCACCGAGTCTATATGACGACGTGCTCGCCCTGCTGCATCGGCGCGGCCTGCCGATTCCCGCCCGCGCACTCGATCGCGATTGGTCGGAAACCTATCGAGCGGATGCGGACGTCGAAAAAACCTGGCTGGCGGTGTATGCCGACCCATCGCCCGACAATGAGCTGTATATGCTCGGTGAGGGCTTGATCGAAATTGCCGATTTGTTCTCCCAATACCGCTGGCGCCATTTCACTTCGGTCGAACGCATTCTCGGCTTCAAACCGGGAACGGGTGGCTCGGCCGGTGTCGGCTGGCTCAAGCACGTGGTCGAACATCGCTTCTTCCCGGAGCTGTGGGCAATCCGGACTGTATTAGGCGCTTAAATGTAAATCGACGACGGCGCAGCCCCGCGTTCGCTATTTGGTCGCATCCGATGCTGAGGATGGCATAATAATAAAAATTATGCGTATTTTCGACACGGATGCCTATATGGAAATGGATCAATTCGGGGCACCCTACCAAGAAACGCCCGCCCCGACTGCTTCAGACAGCCTGAATCGCGCGTTCGAGGTGCAAACAAGCGCAGATCTACCTATCATGGTTTTGCTGGTTGACGATCAAGCGATCATTGCCGAGGTGATCAGCCACGCGCTCAGCAACGAAGAAGACATCAATTTCCATTACTGCGCCAATGCCGACGAGGCGATGGATACGGTGCTGCATACCCGGCCGACCGTCATTCTGCAGGACTTGGTCATGCCGGGCATCGATGGATTGACATTGGTCAAGGCCTATCGCAACAATCCAGCAACACGCGATGTGCCGATTATTGTGCTGTCCAGCGATGAGGAATCGACCACCAAAAGCGCGGCATTCGCCGCGGGCGCCAACGATTACCTGGTCAAACTCCCGGACCGCATCGAGTTGGTCGCGCGCGTGCGTTATCACTCGCGCTCATATGTCAATCAACAGCGATTGAACGAGGCTTATCGGGCGCTAAGACAGTCGCAACAGCAACTCCTCGAGGCCAATCTGGAGTTACAGCGTCTGACACACTTCGACGGCTTGACAGGCATGTCGAACCGGCGCCATCTCGACGAATATCTGAGCACGGAATGGCAACGCAGCGCCGCTGACCAGTCGGAAATAGCGGTGCTGATGATCGATGTCGACAATTTTAAACTGTACAACGACTCCTACGGCCATATCGCGGGCGATGCCGTACTTAAACAAATCGCATTGACCGTGGAAAGCTGCGTCAGCCGACTTGCGGGCCTCGCTGCGCGGTTTGGCGGGGAAGAGTTCGCGGTTGTACTGCCGGGTGCGTCGGCGGGCAGCTTGCGGCTGTTGGCCGAGAAAATTCGCAGCACAGTTGAGGCGCTCAAATTGCCGCATGCGAATTCGCCGACCTACCCTTATGTGACAATTAGTGTCGGCGGAGCAAGTGTCGTGCCGACGTCGCAGGTCGACATGAGTTCGCTGATCGAAGCCGCGGACCGTCAACTATATCGGGCAAAAGACGACGGCAAGAATCGCGTCGCGGTGGGCTCAAACTCAAACAGTTAAAGCAATCGCTTAACCAAGACTAAGTCGCCGATGCGCTTGATTTTTTTGAACCGCACGCATCAGCCCTAGCTTGGCGTCCCGCTTTTCAACCGCCTTGTGCGGCATGCTTGGCGGCGACCTTCTGCTCGGCGGCCTGAAGGTTTTCCGGGTAGTTAGCCCAGTCGCCAGGGTTATACCCGGCTTGTTCAAGTTCGGCCAGCTCGGCCTTGACTTGAGCGCGCGTGACTGGTGCATTGGCTTGTTGAGCCGCAAACGATGCGACTGGGGCGGCCAGAGCCATGGCCGCGATAAGGGCATAAATAGATGATTTCAAGATAATTCTCCGGTGCGTTCTAAGTGTTTACACTATAGAAGCTCTGGCCCCAGAGAAAAATACCGATAACGTGAATACATTAGTGCAAAAGGATCACTAATCGCCAGCATCCAGAGCCGCGCCCATCGTCATATCTCTCTTCTTCCGTTCCTAAAAATTGGCCTGACCGATACTGCTCCGTCACTTGCGGTTACGCTATTTCCCCGCGATACCGGCAAAACCACGGCTGATCGCAAAAAAACAATCATGAAAGAGAGTTTTTGATGAGCAAGCGCGTCACTTTATCCATACTCGGCTGTATGGCGGTGTTATCGGCATCCTTTATGGCGCCGGCATCCACAGGCAATATTAAGCTTCACGCAAGCACGACCGCCCCGCAACCGGTGGTCGCAGCCAAGCCCAAAATTGCCATCGGCTGGCATGGTAAGCGTTACTGGGACGGTCATCGTTACTGGACACGCCGCCAATGGAAAAAAAGGCTTCCTCCAGTTGTGCGGCGCTGAACTCCTATCATTTACCCCACTGATAGCCTGCTTCCAGGTAATAGCCCCATCCGGTCGATCTGTTTTGGAAATTCCCGCTACCAAAATTCAACACCGAACTATCCCATTGCCCGCCATTATGAAAATAACGAGCCACGCCTACCAAGCGTAGATGTCCGCGCGAGTAAATCACTGCATTGGTCTCGTCAAATTCATTATCGGCATGAGCCGTGCCACCGGCCTCTTCCCTAAGCTTGGAGCCGAAATCATAGTTAAAGAATCCGGCATAGCTCCAGTCTCCGCCCAAAGCGTGTCCTAGAAAGTAGAAGTAATTCATCTGGAATCGGTAGCCATCCCATGAATACTCATTCGCCGAACCATAGTTTTGAAATTGGCGGTTCACATAGATATT
>Ga0302220_10002219_pt1 | contig 14428 bp, 13 predicted proteins | sample II_Palsa_E1_3_FD_194572 | JGI IMG/M metagenome (GOLD analysis project Ga0302220, IMG submission 194572) | Peat permafrost microbial communities from Stordalen Mire near Abisko, Sweden - II_Palsa_E1_3 | ecosystem: Environmental > Terrestrial > Soil > Palsa > Peat permafrost | place: Sweden...
CAAATATCACTGGCGGCGCTTCGTCACCTGGACCAAGGAAACCATCGATACCGAGATCGGTAAACTGCTCGACGGGTATGGCTCAAAATTTGAAATACGTTTCTCCTGAACACTTATAACATCAACCTTGTATTTTTTAGCAACTTCCGATGCATATTTATAATCATCCTGCCCGTACTTGGAAAGTAAGTATCTTCTAGTTTTACCTTTATCGCCGCCAACCGGAATGACCCTATCCGGACCAGCATTAAATAAATGAGGATTATTCAAAATCCGGCCCTCTGGGGCGAAATACCTCACTTCACTGCCTTCCGGGAGGTCGGCAACATCATAGAAGATCGTTTCCACGCCGTGCGCCGTGAGAATCGCCCGAGTTGAATTCTCGGATCCTTTAAACACATAAAAATGCTCGCCTAACTTCTGCGCCTGCAGGCTTTCGGCGCTAGCAGGACTGGGCGCCGCCTGGGAGCCGCCGCCAAACTTTGTCTTGGCGTCATTCGACAAAGCGCAAGAAGCGCTTCTACCAATGACTTTGCCGTGAACCTGATCCGCCAAGCCGACGCCTAGGCTCGCAATACCCAACCCCAGCGAGACCCAGCCCAGTACTTTTGACTCTTCGGGATCGGCCTCTTTAGTCCCGGCGCTAACGGCACCCGTGACGCCGGACAACCCGGCGAGACACAGCGCGGCCGTGGCCATGGCGCCCTCTACCGCGATCGCAGCACCAAACGAGAGAATGGCGCCCAAGATGCCCACAAATATCCCCAGGCCCATTTTCACCGCCGCCCCTGTACTCATATGCCCACTCGGATCCGACAGATTGATCGGGTCTCCTTCGCAATAGGCATATTGATTGAGTCCCCCGTTACCAAACGGACTCCAGCTATCCGGTGCGTTAAAGCGCATCAGGACTGGGTTATAGGCGCGATAGCCATTGCCTAAGTTATAACGCTGATCGACCGGATCGAGCCGCTCGCCATTAAAACCCGGCAGCAGGTTGTCGCCACCACTTCGGGTCGCGGCGCCGCCGAACGGCGAATAGGAAAAACCTTGCCATGCCCCACTATTGCTGGCCCATAGAAGACTGTCCATGTCATCCAGAGCATTGATATTTATATCCATTAATTAGCAATCCTAATTTTAAATTTAATTAGATCGTTATCCTTATTTACATGGCAAAACCACGACAACAAGCAGTCAGCGTCGAGCACAACGGAAATTTTCAAAATGACGGCTACTAGCGCTCCTTTCGGACTCTGCGGCTTATTGCGCCAGACCACTCTGATCCCTAGACCTCACCTCTTCAACGCAAATAAAGTCAAATTTTGTCCGCCATCACGACTACTTAGGCGAAGCAATTGGGCAAGGCAGCCCGCCTGAAAAGCCCTTTTCACGGAAATGAAACAGGGCCGCAGCGCGGGCGAGCCGCTCAGACACCGCACGATGGGTATCTCGACGTAGCGGCGCGCCGTTCGGCCGCTGACGCGCTTACCGTCAACCGTTCAATAAACCCATCGCACCTTCTGGATAGCGCAAACCGGCAGCCGCATCGAACGGAAAGACCTCGGCGATTTCCTCGAGCTCCGCCGCACTGAGTTCGACCTCCAGGGCACCGACATTTTCGTCCAGATACTTGCGGCGCTTAGTTCCGGGAATCGGCACCAGATCGTCGCCTTGCGCCAGCACCCAGGCCAGCGCCAGTTGCGAAGCGGTGATGCCCTTATCCTGAGCCAAAGACTGGATTTTCTCGACCAAGCGCAGATTCTTCTCGAAATTATCACCTTGGAAACGCGGACTGGTACGACGATAGTCGTCGTCAGCAAAATCGTCCGGGGTCTTGATGGCGCCCGTCAGAAAACCTCGGCCAAGCGGGCTATAGGGTACAAAGCCAACCCCCAATTCGCGGCACACCGCGAGCATCTCATGCTCGGGGTCGCGCGTCCATAAGGAGTATTCGGTCTGCACCGCCGTGATCGGATGCGCTTTATGCGCGCGCTGCAAGGTAGCGGGCGACACTTCGCACAGGCCGATAAACCGTATCTTGCCCGCCGACACCAAGTCGCCGAGCGCACCCACGGTTTCGTCTATCGGCACGGTCGGGTCGACGCGATGCTGATAGTACAAATCGATATGGTCAACACCCAGCCGCAACAGGCTCGCATCTACCGATTTAAAGACATACTCGGGACGGCCGTTCACACCGCGCAATAGCGGGTTGGCGGGATCGCGCAAGATACCGAATTTGGTGGCGATAAAAGCGCGATTGCGCTGCCCCTTGAGGGCGCGGGCCAGCAATTGCTCGTTGGTGTGCGGGCCATAAATATCGGCCGTATCGAACAGGGTAATGCCCAGGTCCAGAGCGCGATGAATGGTGGAGATCGACTCGGCATCGTCGCGATTCGAATAAAAATCGCTCATACCCATACAGCCCAGCCCGAGCGCAGAGACCTCGGGACCGTTTGCACCTAGTTTGCGTGTTTTCAACATGACCTCCGGTAGATGATTTAGGCAGATGCTTCGTACGTCCGGCGCTCCTGCCTCATACGCCTAGCGCTCCGGCTTCAAGGCCCGGCCCTCCGGCTTCAAGGGCCTGGCCCTCCGGCTTCAAGCGGAACCGACCTCTGCCACACTCATTGCAGATAGGGGGAGAAAAATAAGCAGGCTCGCCGGACACGGCATGCAAACGGCACGAGAAATAGCACCGCGACCCGGCGCACAGCATGGCAACGATCACTTGCATCAAGGGAAGCTTAGCAGCAGATGACGCATCGGGTAGAATCCCCCCATGACTATCTTATCCATTATCGTTGCGCGCGCCCGCAACGGCGTCATCGGACGCGATAACCAGATGCCCTGGCATCTGCCGGAAGATTTTGCCTATTTCAAAAGCATCACCATGGGCGCACCCATAATTATGGGCCGCAAAACCCACGAATCGATCGGTCGCCCCCTGCCGGGTCGCCGCAACTTGGTGGTGACACGCGATCTGCAGCGTCAGTTCGCCGGTTGCGAAACCGTGGCCAGCCTCGATGAAGCGCTATCGCTTTGCACCACCGAAGGCGTGCGTGAGATTTTCCTGATCGGCGGCTCGCAACTTTACGCCGAAGGCCTGCCGCGCGCGGACCGGCTGCTCGTCACCGAGATCGACCAGGATTTCGTAGGCGACGCGCACTTTGACGCGCCAGACCCCGCGCTATGGCAGGAAGTCAAACGCGTGACGCAACGCGCCGCCGCGCCCAACGATTTTGAATTTGCCTGGGTAGAGTATGACCGACGCTTGATCTAAGCTGCACCCCGCTAAGCTGCACCCCGCTAAGGCGCGCCCGGCCGCTTAGGCCGGCGCACCCGCAACGGCTTACTGCCCGGCGATAGTCATCTGCTCTATCAAGATAGACCCTGTTTCCTTGGTGCCGCGCATCAGCGTATCGGCGCCGATCGCGACGATTTGCTTGAACATATCCTGCAAACGCCCCGCCACGGTAATCCCCTCGACCGGGAACTGAATCTCGCCGTTCTCGACCCAAAAGCCCGACGCGCCGCGCGAGTAGTCGCCCGTCACGTAGTTCACGCCCTGCCCCATCAATTCGGTCAACAATAAACCGGTGCCGAGCTTTTTGAGCATCGCGCGGAAATCGTCGTCGGCGTGGGTCAGCTTGCTGCGCAGATATAGATTATGCGAGCCGCCCGCGTTGCCGGTAGTCCGCATGCCAAGCTTGCGCGCCGAATAGGTCGACAGGAAATAGCCATCGACCACTCCGTCCGTAACCACATGGCGACGTTTTGTGCGCACCCCTTCTTCGTCGAACGGTGCGCTACCGGTGGCGCGTTTCACATGCGGATCTTCGACGATCTGGATATGCGGCGCCAACACCTGTTTACCGAGGCTGTCGCACAAAAATGAGGTTTTGCGATACAGTGCGCCGCCGCTGGTCGCCTGTACAAAAGCCCCCAGCAAACCGGCCGCCAGCGGCGCTTCGAACAGCACCGGACATTTGCGCGTATCGAGCCCGCGTGCGCCGAGACGCGCCAAGGCGCGCTGCGCAGCATAGCGCCCGATGGCTTCGGGAGCCGCCAGGTCGTTCGCATTACGCTGCGAGGTATACCAATCGTCGCGCTGCATATTGCGCCCCGAGCCAGCAATCGGCGAACACGCTACATAGTGGCGCGAATAGGGGTAGCCCGCCAAAAAGCCCTGGCTGGTCGCCAACACGAATTGCGAATGCTGGGCCGAGACACTGGCGCCTTCGCTATTACGGATATTCGGATCGGTATCGAAAGCCGCTTGCTCGGCGCGCTGGGCGATTTCCACCGCCTGGTCGGCATTCAAGTGCCAAGGATGATAAAGATCGAGTTCAGGCGGATTTTTTTCGAGCAGCTCGACTTCGGCCAGGCCCGCGCACGGATCTTCAGCCGTAAAACGGGCGATATTGTAGGCGGCAGCCACCGTATCGCGCAGCGCCTGCGCTGAAAAATCGGAAGTGCTGGCGTTGCCGCGCTTGGTGCCGACGAAAACCGTCACGCCTACCGTCTTGTCCCGGTTATGCTCGATCGTGTCGACTTGGCCGTGCCGAACGCTGACGGACAGGCCGTCGCCTTCAGCAATTTCGGTCGCTGCGTCAGTCGCGCCGAGCTCTTTGGCGTGACGAAGAATATCGGTAGCCAGTGACTTGAGTTCATCCTGGGTGTGCGGAAAGTAGCGTTCTTGTGCAGCCATATGCGTAGGATTCTCCTTGGACCTGAGCGATCATAGCAAGGCTTGCGTTCCTATGCTCGTTCGCCGTGGTCAAACACGCAAATCACACCTGCTTGACCGACAGAGGGGGCCGCCGCGATACAATACGGACATCATGCCTAAACGACTCTATACAGAACCCACCGCCCCCGACGCCGGCACAAATGCCGAAGAAGTCGACGAAAACGGTTACAGCCGCCCCAGTAAATCGCAGCTTAAGCGCGAAATGACAGCTTTGCAGGAGCTCGGCGAAGAACTCGCCGGCTTGTCGAAAGACGGCCTGAAGAAGGTCCCGATGCCCGAAAAGCTCGACGATGCGGTCCGCGAAGCACGCCGCATCACCAGCCACGAAGGGCGTCGCCGCCAGATTCAATACGTCGGCAAAGTGATGCGCTCGCTGCACGAGACCGAGATCGCCGCGATCCGCCATGCCCTTGACGTAATGAAAGGCATGAGCGACGCCGAAACCGCGAAAATGCACGCGATCGAGCGCTGGCGTGAGCAATTGCTGAAAAGCGATGACGTGCTGACCGACTTTATTCGCCGCTACCCGCAGGCCGACCCGCAAGAAGGCCGCATGCTGATACGCAACACCCGTCGCGAAGGCGAGCAGAAGAAGCCGCCGCGCTATTACCGCGAATTGTTCCAGTGGATTAAAAACACCCTGTCCGACGTGCACCGGGATGAAGATGCACTGGCAGCCGGCGATGACAGCGACGAGGGAGACGAACACGACCATGACAGCGACTACTACAAGCCCGAATAACAACGCACCGCGCGAACTGGTGATCGGCCTGGTGTCGATCAGCGACCGCGCCAGCGAAGGCGTCTATCAGGATCAGGGCATCCCCGAGCTGCAGCAGTGGCTGGCCAGCGCGCTGACCAGCCCGTTCAGGGTTGAAACCCGGTTGATTCCCGACGAAGCTGCGGTGATTTCAGCCGCCCTGATCGACCTGGTTGATCACGCGGCCTGCGACTTAGTGCTGACGACGGGCGGCACGGGCCCGGCGCGGCGCGACGTCACGCCCGAGGCAACACTGGCGGTCGGCACCAAGACCATGCCCGGTTTTGGCGAACAAATGCGCCAGATCAGCCTACATTTTGTGCCAACCGCGATTTTATCGCGACAAGTTGCCGTAATCCGCGAAACAGCCGCACGCGCGGCCTTGATCATCAACCTGCCGGGGCAGCCCAAAGCCATCAAGGAAACCCTGGAAGGTTTGCGCGGGATGGACGGGGCACTGATCGTCAAAGGAATATTTGCGGCCGTGCCCTATTGCATCGACTTGATCGGCGGTCCGTATATTGAAACCAATCCGGCGATCGTAAATGCCTTCCGCCCCAAAAGTGCGCGCAAGCCGAGTTAAGGGAAGTCGGCCGGTGGCGGCTTGCGCCGCCGCAAAGCGCAAGCGGCCGAGTTAAGGCCCTGGGGCCAGCAGAGCCCCCCAACTTACTCTGCCGCCGGCGGCAAATGGCGCGTGGTGCGAATAAAATGCTCGCGATAATATTTCAGCTCGTCGATAGACTCATGGATATCGGCCAGCGCCGTATGCATCGCGCGCTTCTGGAAACCCTTGTAAACATTAGGCTCCCAGCGGCGGCACAGTTCTTTGAGCGTACTCACATCGAGATTTCGATAGTGGAAAAAGCTTTCCAGCTCAGGCATCCAGCGGGCCATAAAACGGCGATCCTGGCAAATCGAATTGCCGCACATCGGCGATTTGCCCTTCGGCACATAGAGGCTCAGGAAATCCTGCAACTGGACCGCGGCGTCCGATTCGCCTAACTTGGACGCCTTGACCCGGTCGATCAGGCCCGAGCGGCCATGCGTGTTTTTATTCCATTCATCCATTTTGCCCAGCGTCTCGTCGGACTGATGCAGCGCCAGCACGGGGCCTTCAACCATCACTTTAAGGTCGGAGTCGGTCACAACCACCGCCACTTCGATAATCCGGTCGGTGTCGGGTTCCAGACCCGTCATTTCCATATCGAGCCAAATCAGATTGAATTCGCTGCGGGCGAGCTTGACAGGTGCGGCTCCCGTGTCGGCGGGTGTGGCAAAGGCGTTCGTCATAGTGTCGTCAGTGTTGCAAGGTGGGGAGGGTATTGTACGCGCGCCGCCAAGATCACTCCACAGGGACCACAAAAACCCACGTCGGGCTCGCGCGACAACCTAGCGCACGGCCCTCCATCGCGCCATTTTTAGCGCTTGACGGCTTCGGGCGTAAACGGAAAGCGTTGTGCCTGCGCCAGACATCCCGAGCAGTAGTCCAAACGAGACCTTGTCTAGCATCATCGATGCCCGAGGATGGGACTTCCTGATGGCCTGACTGGAAATCGATACTGCGAAGCAGGTGGCTCTCATCCCGCCCAGAATCAAGCTGGGTAGCGCTTGCCCGAAATGGATTAAATCGACGTTCCTGCGATACTTACCTGCAGGATGAACAGCGCCGTACGTTTCCCCCTTGAAGACCGTGCGACCTGAAGGGAGATCCGCCGAAACAGTTCGACCTACGGCGCCCGCTGGGTCATGCGCGTTGTGCAGAGGCGATGTTTGTTGCTGCACGCCGAGCTGGTCGGGTTGAGCGGATGCCCCATGTGCTTGATCTATTTCAGCATGATCTGCTGCGTCAAACCGATCCCTATCGTTATGCGATGACGACGTACCGATCGCACTGTCCGCACGACTGCCTTACCTGGCTAACCGGATCCAAACGCTCGCCGTTAAAGCCCGGTGACAGGCTGTTGCTATCGCGACGAATACCGCAAGGCGTATACAAAAAATGCCGCGACGCACTACCATTTTTGCCCAAAGAAGACTATTCATGCCATCCAAGGCATTAATACAAATACTCATGATGCCATTCCTTATTTTTAATCGAACCGATGTAAGTACTTTGCCTAGTTAAAGGCATTAATTTATTAAAATATTTCAGTAAAAAATTAGAGTCTGATTATTTTTTGCAACTGCCGATTTAGAGTACTTTCTTCCAGCGTGCCTGCTTCAATCTAGAATTAATTTCCGAGCGGAACAGATCTGCCGTACTCAGGCCAAATAGCCCGAGGTAGGCTAAGGCAGCTATTTGTTGAGAGGCCCACGCCACCTTGGAGTTGGCGTTCACAGCTGTTTGACCGACAATGTAGGCGGCAAAGTACACGCCCCACACGTTACGCGCCAAGCTGGGCAGGTTTTGTGGGCAATTAAATAGATAGAAATTCCTGTGAGACTTTTTTCTACCTATAAGACCTTCAAACGTTTCCGCCTTGAAGGTTATTGCGTCTGAAGAGCCACCGGTCCTTTTCAAGGCGGCTCCACCCGGGTAAACGGTTTCCGCGCGCGGCGTTCGCCCCTCCGCTGCGGCCTGCTCAGGGTCCGCCGGCGCACTGATCTGTCGATGGCAATCAGTACGACCGTGCTCATCAGATAGATCCAGCTCACTGTGAGACAAGGAGTTCCCGGGCGAACTGTCCGCACCGCGGCCCTTGCTGTGACGACCGTCATTCGATAAGTCATAGGACGCCGAGGTACCGGCGAGTTTGTCGTGAACCGAATGTGCCGCACTCGTCGTAAAGGACGTGAGCAGAAAGGCAAACGAACACCAACCGAGGACTTGCGAAGCCTCGGGATCGGACTCCTGAGTTGCGGTACTGGCGATGCTGGTCGTATTAGCGAGAATATCCCAACCGGTGGCAAACATCTCCGCGGCATCCCCCATCGAAAGCGCCGCGCAAGCTGCTGCAATGGCGGGAATAGACGCCCCCAATGTAAAGATGTCGCTCAGAATACCCAACACCGACAACACAATGCTGAAATCGGACCTCCAGCTCATATGCCCGCTCGGATCGGACCGATTGATCGGTTCACCCTCGCAATAGGCATATTGATTCGGCCCTCCGGCGCCAAATGGACTCCAGCTGTCCGGCGCGTTAAAACGCATCAGGGTTGGGTTATAGGTGCGGTAGCCATTGCCCAGGTGATAGGACTGGTTGACTGGGTCCAGCCGCTCGCCGTTAAAACCCGGCAAGATACTGTCGTTGCCACTGCGGGCGACGGTGCTGCCGAAGGGCGAGTACGCAAATCCCCGTGAGGTACTACCGTTGCTGACCCAGAGCAGACTTTCCATGTCGTCCAAGGCATTGATATTCACATTCATTTATTTAATACTTCTATTATTATTTAGCATGACAACGTTTTTGTCACTGATCGCCGTTTATGTCAACCGCATCCTTTAACGAATCGAAGGATAATTTAAGTCGAAATTTGTACAGCCATGCTTTCCTCGCATACTGGCAAACCGCTCTAACAATGCTCGAGGTTACTTAATCATGAGATCTCAGCTGGGCTCAAAATTGATTGATCTAAAGGTAAAAGTCCGCCATTCTCCGGAATGCTTTTCATAAGGGTTTATTTTATCTATTTTAAATCCAGCATTTTTAAAAATAAAATCACAATCTCTTTTTGAATTATTTTTCAGAAGGTTTTCTACGATATCGCCGTCATAAGCAAAAACATCAATCGTCCCCTGATAACCTTTCGTTGGCATCCGAGTTAAATTTGCGAATTCTTTGGCAAATGAAAAATCACCACCATCTCCCGAATGACAGAAAACAAGGCGACCGGAGCTATATTTGGAAAAATCGACGCCACGCTCTTTAAGTAACGACACCGCCGCATCTGCGTCTATTAAATTACCTCTAAACATTAATTTTCCGGCACCGTTTCTTTGCAACATGCCCTCCGCAAACATATTAAATCTACGTCCATTTTTATGTACATCATCAAATATATAGACATCGTTACTCAACGAGATCACATCGTACATTTCGCCATCTAACCTGATATGCCGTCCAGCAGAAGTCACTAGGCCACCCGCGCCTTGATGATCATCCAATAAAGCACCGGGACGGGACCGCCCCGCGACTTTTGCATGGATAGCATCCACGGCGCCTAGTGTAAAAGAAGCGAGGCCCAATCCCAGCGAAGCCCAGCCAAGTGCTCGCGAGAGACTTGGATCGGATTTGGCGGTAGCTGTACTGGCAATCCCGGTACCCACTGCGGCCACCCCCAAACCAGATGCAAGCGTCTCGGCCGCCATTCCGGCCGTGATCGCCGACGTCGTTTCAAGCGCTGCGATCGCCGCGATCGATGTTCCGAAGGTCCAAATCGCCAGCGCGGCGCCAACAATCCCGAAAATCACACCCAAAATACCGCCTACAGTTCCCGAACTCATATGCCCACTCGGATCCGACCGGTTAATCGGGTCGCCCTCGCAATAGGCATATTGATTCAGTCCGCCGCGGCCAAACGGACTCCAGCTATCCGGTCCGTCAAAACGCATCAAGCTCGGCTTGTAGGTCCGATAGCCGTTGCCGAGGTGATAGGTTTGGCTAAGCGGATCAAGCCGCTCGCCGTTAAAACCCGGCAGCCGGCTATCGTCACTGTGACGAGCGCCGGTGCTGCCAAACGGCGCATAGGCAAAATCCTGAGATGCACCACGGTTGTTGGCCCACAGAAGACTGCTCATGTCGTCCGAGGCATTAATACTCACGCTCATTTTATTAGGATTCCTTATTTTATTTAACAAAGGGACGTCACTGTTAATGGGACCTCGCCCAATTCATCGGGGTCGCTCGGACAGTCATAAATTTACGACAACCAAACTGTGGTTCGCTCTACTTGCGCCTGCGTCGCATTGTGGCCGGCACGATTTTCACTCCAACGACGTTTATGCTGGATTTGGTCAAGCACCGGAACATAACCGAAATACGGTAAAAGGCTCAGTCTGGGTAATTACGAACATAATAAGGCGCCTCATCCAAGCCTAGAGCCTCGCGCACTGCATGATCGTTTCTGCTATAACAGAATGCCACAATGACATCCTCCGGCCCTTGCAATATATCCAGTATTTCACGATGCGATAGTTTAGCGACATTCTCAACGTACGCTGTCTCAACGAGACTCCACGTTTTACACATATACCTATACATTTTTCGATCAATACAACGTGGTGTTCTTAGGCCTTTTCGGCTTCCATGTGAACCGGTCAAGATCGTAAAATTCCTCCCACAATCCTCTCCTCCTCTCAAGTACCTTTTGCCAAACTCGAGAATTTCTTCCATACATGTCTCAGTTTGAGACAGCCAAATTTTGGCGCCTTTTTGATTTATATAAGATTTATAGCTGTAATGCCCCTTGATATAATCTCGATCGCGCGCCCAATCGTATCTATAATGCAGAGCCGTTCCATATGGCATCTCGTGTTCCAAAGGAAAATCGCCAGCCTTGATAGCAGCTTTACCACGCTTATAGGGAAAGCAACCGCGCGTCCCGTCTAACAGGTCCGTCATCGCCGATCCCATAGAGAGACGCTCGTAAGCCTTGCCTATGCCACCCGCGACGGCAGACGCAATGCCAAACGCCAGCGAGGCCCAGCCAAGCGCATGCGAGAGACTCGGGTCAGATTTCGCGGTAGCTACGCTGGCGATCCCGGTACCGACAGCGGCCACCGCCAAACCGGAGGCCAGCGTCTCGGCGGCCAGCCCGGCCGTCATCGCCGACATCGTTTCAAGCGCCCCAATCGCCGCAACCGATGCGCCAAAGGTCCAAATCGCCAGCCCCGCGCCGACAATGCCCAAAATGGCGCCAAAAATCCCGCCTATCGTTCCCAAACTCATATGCCCGCTCGGATCCGACCGGTTAATCGGGTCGCCCTCACAATAGGCATATTGATTCAGTCCGCCGCGGCCAAACGGACTCCAGCTATCCGGCCCATTAAAACGCATCAAGCTCGGTTTGTAGGTGCGGTAGCCGTTGCCGAGATGATAGGTTGGGCTAAGCGGGTCGAGCCGCTCTCCCTTAAAAGCCGGCAACCGGCTATCGTCACCGCGACGAGCGACTGTGCTACCAAACGGCGAAAAGGCAAAACCCCGAGATGCACCACTGTTGCTGCCCCATAGAAGACTGTTCATGTCATCCACGGCGTTAATGTTGACTTTCATTAAAAAGTATTCCTAAATTTAAATTTATTTAGCCATCCTAATTTAATAAGATAAAGCTAGACATCGAAGCCTATCTACCTGACACAACAGGGAAATTTCAACACCACATTTACCCCCAGCGCCAATTCGGCGGGCTAATTGCATCTGACCACTCTGAGCGCGGTGCAAAGCCGCTTCAACGCAAAAAAAGTCAAATTTTGTCCGCCATCATGCACGCCTCCGACCGATGCATGATGGACAAACTAGGACTTGATCACCCACCCTAGCCGGAATCAGCTGCCCCCCGGGGACCGGCGTTGCCCAGCAAAAATCCGCGTCCAAAACAAATGCCTCGCTACTCCCAAACCAGCCTGAGCCGCCATTCCCCCAAGCCAAACACAGCAGCAGCCGCTAACGTGAGAGAATTTGCCTTCTGATACACATCAAACGGATTAAAACCGATGTTCACCCTGCTGTTTATTGTCGCGCTGGCGGCAATGGTCATCACCAAATTCTGGCTGGCGCTGCGCCAAATGCGGCACGTCGCGGCGCATCGCGCGGCCGTCCCGGCCGAGTTCAGCGCCAGTATTACGCTGGCTTCGCACCAAACGGCGGCCGACTACACCATTGCGCAGACGCGCCTGGCCTTGTGCGAAATCGTCGCAGGCGCGGCGGTGCTGCTTGCGCTCACGCTATTCGGCGGCCTGCAGTGGCTGGCCAGCGCCATTTCGCATGCCTGGGGCAGTGGCTATGTGGCTCAGTTAGCGACGGTAGGCTCGGTGATTGCCATCACCAGTCTGGCCGACCTGCCCTTCGACTATTTCCGGCAATTTGTCATCGAAGCGCGCTTTGGCTTTAATCGCATGACCCCGGCCCTGTTTTTTCTGGATCTGGCCAAGGGCCTCCTGATCGGTGTGGTGCTGGGCTTGCCGCTGTTGTCGGCGATGCTGTGGCTGATGCGCGAAGCGGGCGCCAACTGGTGGTGGTGGGCCTGGCTGCTGTGGGTCGGTTTTAATATGCTGGTGCTGGTGTTGTATCCGACCTTGATCGCGCCGCTGTTCAATAAATTCAAGCCGCTCGACGACGAGTCGCTGCGCCAGCGTATCGAAGCCCTGCTTAAACGTTGCGGTTTTGCGGCCAAAGGCGTGTTTGTGATGGACGGCAGCCGCCGCTCGGCTCACGGCAATGCCTATTTCACGGGTTTCGGCTCGGCCAAGCGCATTGTGTTTTTCGATACTTTGTTGGCGCGCCTCGACGGCCGCGAAATCGAAGCCGTGCTGGCGCATGAACTAGGCCATTTCAAGCATCGCCATGTGCTGAAAAGACTAGTGACCACCTTCGCCATCAGCCTGTTGATGCTCGCCCTGCTGGGATGGCTTGCGCAGCGCCCGTGGTTCTACACAGGTCTAGGCGTGACGCCTTGGGCCAGCGGCAATCAGGCCTTGGCGTTGATCCTATTTTTCCTGGTAATGCCCGTCTTCCTGTTTTTCGCGAGCCCGCTCAATAGCCTGACCTCGCGCAAGCACGAATTTCAGGCCGACGCCTTTGCCGCCGGCCAGACCGATGCACATGACTTGGTCAGCGCGCTGGTCAAGTTGTATCAAGACAATGCCTCGACCTTGACCCCGGACCCGCTCTACACTGCCTTCTACTACTCGCATCCGCCCGCTTCGCAACGTATCGAGCGCCTGCTGGCGTTGCGCCTGGCATGACGCGTCCTCGACAGACCAAGGCGGCGGGCGCCGCCGCGCCTGTGGCCAAGAAAGGCGGCGAGCGCTTCGGTGGGCGCGTGATCGCGGCCCACGGACGGCATTATCTGGTCGCGCCGACGGCAGGCGGTGCGCCCCAGCAATGTTTTCCGCGCGGCAAGAAAAGCGATATCGCGGTGGGCGACCAGGTGTTTTTCGAACAGACCTCGGCCAACCAAGGCGTGATTGTCGAAATCAGCCCGCGCCGCAATCTTTTGCATCGCTCGGACCAGTTTAAATCCAAATTATTCGCGTCCAACCTCGATCAGTTGCTGATTGTGCTGGCCACCGAACCTTACTTTAGCGAAGATCTGCTGGGTCGCGCGCTAGTCGCAGCTGACGCGCACGGTTTGCAGGCGCTTATCGTGCTCAACAAGATTGACGTCGAAGCCGCCATGCCCGTCGCCCGAGCCCGCTTAGCGCCCTATCGGGCGCTCGGCTACAAGGTGGTCGAAGTGTCGGTGCTGGGCGCGCCAGAAGCCGCGCGGGCGATTCTGAGCGAGCATTTGCAGGGGCGGTCGACCTTGCTGCTCGGCCAGTCAGGGATGGGTAAGTCGACCCTGGTGAATTTGATCGTGCCCGATGCCGAGGCCGCGACCCGCGAGATCTCGACCGCACTGAATAGCGGCAAGCACACCACGACGTTTACCCGGCTCTATACGCTGCCCGATCACGGTGCGCTGATCGACTCACCCGGTTTCCAGGAGTTCGGCCTGTATCACCTGACCGAGGGTGAGCTGGAACGCGCTTTTCCGGAGTTCCGCCCCTTGCTGAGCGGCTGCCGCTTCTACAACTGCCGACATTTGCACGAACCCGGCTGCGCGATTTTGGAAGCGGTGGACGGTGGGCGGATTGCGCCGCTGCGGCATGAGCTCTATGCTCAACTGGTACACGAAGCCAGCCAAGTGGTTCGTTAATCTGCCCCGCCATAGCGGTAGGCGGTAGGCGGTAGGCGGTAGGCGGTAGGCGG
>Ga0302220_10002221_pt1 | contig 14426 bp, 13 predicted proteins | sample II_Palsa_E1_3_FD_194572 | JGI IMG/M metagenome (GOLD analysis project Ga0302220, IMG submission 194572) | Peat permafrost microbial communities from Stordalen Mire near Abisko, Sweden - II_Palsa_E1_3 | ecosystem: Environmental > Terrestrial > Soil > Palsa > Peat permafrost | place: Sweden...
CCCAGGTCGGCATTGAAGCCGTAGCCGCGAGGCGTTTGCACCACACCCTCGCCAAGCCATGTAAAGACAGAATTGGTACCGACCACGCCAAACACATCGACGAAGATCGGCAAGCCTGTGCCCATTTGCTCGCCGAGGCGCACCTTGCCATAGGTATCCGACGAAAGCCCCACCCAAGACTCACGATTAAAAAACGACGTGGTCGACTGCATTTGACCGCTGTTCGCCAAAAATCCACTTTCCAGATTGAATTCGGCGTGCATTCCACCGCCAAGATCTTCGCGGCCAAAAAAGCCGATTTTCGAGGTCCATTCCCCGCCGCTCTGAGTCTGCAGCAGCGAATGTCCATTGTCATCCTGATAGTTGACACCCATGTCGACCGAGCCGTAGAGCGACACACCGTTGCTAAATCCAGGATTGAACTCGGGCACCGATGCTAACATTGTGCTTAGATAAGGTGTGGCTTGTACACTATGACAAGCCAACGTGGAAAATGCGGTGAGTGCGGCGCCGGCAACAAAACGTCCCTTCATTTTCTAAATCCCCTGAGTTAACGCATTATGTTTTTTGAATGTGAAACATTGCGGAATGCTTTACGCTATCTGTACGGTGGGCTATGACCGCGCAAGTCCGGTAATACTTTGCAGTGCGAGGACGCGTGTTTGCCCATATACCAAGCCCTTCCACTCATCGGAATCGCAGTAAAAAGCATCTTTGAGTCGGCGTTTGATTTGGGCGGATTGTTCGGCCGATATCTCCGGATGGCGATGTAGCCAATGATCCGCACGCAACGCCTGCATTACCTGAAGCGGCTCCAGCGTTCCGAATTCAAGTGCCAGCGTGGTCTTCTCCAGTTCGGGATAAGCGTCGTAGGCTACATTCATCAACGGTCCATCTGTATCGGACGAAATTGAACCGGGTTCGAAAATCGGCTTCACGTCTGCCCCCCAGAAACTCAAGGCGCGCTGCAATTCAAGCGCGTCTTTGCTCATAAAGATCTTTTCGCCATGACCGTAGGTGCCCAAACCCGTGTGAATGTCCACCCAGGCCAAACGCTTGTAGCCCGACGAGGTATATCTGGATAGAATCGCCCGCACTTCGTGGGTGCTCCAGCACGTGGATTTACCGCCATAGAACATACCGTCGGCAATCCGGTATTGCCCCTTTGTCATGATGTCCCGGAATACCTGCTCACCGCGGGTCTGGATGTAGCCCATCAGCGCTGCGTTGTCGGAGTCGGTGGGTGGCCAAGTGGCCGGCAAAAGTAAGGGATCAAGTTCACAGTAGCCCGGATTGTTGTCGGCCATCGCCTCGAAATCCACCGAATTTCGATTCAAATCAACATTGTCTTCATTCACTCGGCGCAGATGCGAAAACCCATAAGGATTGACCGCATGTATCAACAGCAACGCGACCTTCCTCTCGCCAAGATAGTCAAATATCTCACGATCGTTTAGCATTCCTACCTGACATCCTGATCCGCAAAATCCTTCAACACCGTGCGTTCCGGAAGTAAATACAAGCAGGGATTCGGCGTTTTCTGGCGAATAGAGTGCCGAGTCGATCGACAGCATTTCAGCGTCTGGTCCGACCCGATCCGGATGACATGCCCGTTGGACATTTAAGCCGCGATTTTTTGCGGAATCGAGGAATTTTTTTCTGGCTTCGGTGTACGTTTGCGAAAAATAGTCTTGGACCGCCATGCTTAATCCTCTACGATTTAAAATTGAATTTTCTTTCTGCAGTGCAAATCTTTCGCGTGAATCTCAATCGCTGTTCATGGTAGGAATAATCAAGGCTATGAGATCGCCCCACAAGACAAGAAAAATAAAATACGGTAAAATTTTTTTACTACCTGAGGGCCTATGAAACTTCATCAATTGCGGGTTTTTATCGCGGTCGTGGAACACAGCAGTCTTCACGGCGCAGCTCGGGCGCTTGGCCTCTCCCCACCCGCCATTACCGTAACAATTCGCGAGCTCGAGAAAATGCTTGGTGTTCCTCTGATTGTGCGATCAGTCGGAGGTGTTACGCTGACCGAATATGGCTTGTTGTTTCTTCGTCGCGCGCGTTTATTGGTCGGCGATATGCGGCGCACTCAGGAAGAATTGCTGGCGATGCGCGATAGAGCCGGCGGTCAAGTGTCCATGACGGTTTCGTCGGTGGTGGCATGCGCTCTTTTACCCAAAGCATTTGTTGCTTTCCGAGAGACCATGCCCGACACTTCGGTGACCTTTCGAGAGTCGCCGGTACCGGCCGCACTTAATTCATTGCGTGACGGCGAGATAGATTTTGCAGTGGTCAACAGCGTTCCCGATATGCAGTGGCCCGATTTCGTCGAGCACAAAAATATCATGTCGATACCGCTATTGCTGGCCGCCCGACAAGGACATCCGCTGGCTCGCGTACGTTCCTTGACGCGCCTCTTGGAATCGGAATGGTTGTTGCCCTGTGAACCCGGAGATAATGCCGATAAAGCATTTATCGATTATTTTGAACAACAGGGGCTCGCTGCTCCCAGCCGCATTCTGCGTTGTCAGTCACTATTCCCGACCATTATGTTGCTTAGGACCATGGACGTGATCGGCATCGTCACCGAGCCGACGTTTCACCTGGAAATGAAGCTGCATAAAATCTCTGTATTGAGGATCAGCGAACCATTCCCCGAGACCGTCGTGTCAATTATGGTGCGTCGCGACCGCCCTTTGACTTTCGCGGCGGAACGGTTTCTTAGCTGTATTGAAGAGGTGGCTCGGTCATACCCTGTCTCACGGCCGTTATCGCGCTAAGGTGAGCACCTAAGCGCTATCTAGACTCATTCTGTCTTTGCCCCGGAAGCCGGCGCCAGTCCATAGTTCTTTAATATCGTCGCAAGCTCACCGGATTGCTTGAGCGCCGTAAGAGCTTGCGTGAACTTGGCTGCAACCTCGGCCGAAACCACTTTACGCGACAGGCCGATATAGTATCCTTCGCGCTGCACATCTCCCGCGAGATGGACGTTTGCGATGTGCTCTTGCGATATCAAGTATTGCGCGACATCACAATTGACAAAGCCCAGCCCTTTCTGGCCGTATCGGCCGACCGATAATTTTTTCAGTACCGTCAAATTGTTGAGTTCCATCTCAAGCGTGATGGCAGGCGTACCGCCGATGGTCCGCTCGAAGATCTTCGAGGTACCGGATGGCCCGTACACGCCGACCGTATAGCCAGCAAGATCTTTGGCTTCATGGAATTGGCGCGTTTCAACGGCCCTCGCATAAATCGCGTAACACGTTTCGACAACCGGGCCGACAAGATAAAAGTCTTGCTCGCGCTCAGGAAAATGCACCAAGGGGAATATACCGCTTAGCCGGCCTTCGTTAAGCTCCGCCATACCACGCCTCCATGGCAGAGCTAGAATAACGCAGCGTGTTTGGATACGTTCGCAGACCGCCTTGATAACATCGGCAAAAGGGCCGCTTGCACCGCCCTCTTTATGTTGATTAAAAGGCGGAATATCCTGCGATCCAAATGTCAGCGTCGCATTCTGTGCATTGGCCGATGAAAAACATGCGCTAACCAGTAAGGCAAAAACAAGGTAGATACGCACGGCTTGTCTCCTTGCGGGTCACCAAAATTGCGCCGCAATGCGGTTAGGGACTTTTCCTAATAATTTGTACATGCATCACCATCATATGCGTCCAAGCGCAGCGATATTGACCTTCGCATCGAAATATTTGTCCGATTCCGGCTTAAGACACCGTTTTGCGAGCCACATCGAAAATCGGTCTGGACAGGGTGTTACGATGGAAGTGAAAATAGCCGTTCGCGCAGAGGCGCTGAACCTTTCATTCACGGCCAGACTCCACCGCCACTCGTTTTGGATAGCCCAACATGCCGATTTCACGCTTACGCCGAGCGCTACTTATCATTGGATTCGCCGCACTAACAGGCACAGCCACAGCCACAGCACAAACGCCACCGGCCGTGCGCGTCGGCTCGAAAATCGACACAGAAGGGTCCTTGCTCGGCAACCTGATCATCCAAGTACTGGGATCCCACGGCGTCAAGACCAGCAATAAACTTGAGCTCGGCAATACCAAAGTGCTGCGCGGCGCCATCATGGCGGGTGAAATCGACATTTATCCCGAATACACCGGCAATGGCGCCTTTTTCTTTTCCGACGAAAAAGACCCTGCCTGGAAAAATGCCCAGAACGGCTACGAAAAGGTCAAATCGTTGGACTATGCACAAAACAAAATTGTCTGGCTGACCCCGGCGCCGGCCAATAACACCTGGTCGATCGCCGTCCGCCAAGATCTCGCCGCAACGCATCATCTCAAGACTTTGGGCGACCTCGGCAAATGGATCAGCGCAGGCGGCAACTTCAAACTAGCGGCATCCGCCGAGTTTATCGAACGTCCCGACGCCCTGCCCGCTTTCGAAAAACGTTATGGCTTTATGCTTAAACAGGATCAGTTGCTGAGCTTGGCCGGCGGCGATACGGCCGTGACGATCAAAGCCGCGGCGGAACAGACCTCGGGTGTAAACGCCGCGATGGCTTACGGCACCGACGGCCCGGTGGCCGCATTGGGCCTGGTGATACTCGATGACGATCAAGGCGCGCAACCGATTTATGCGCCGACGCCGATTATCCGCGCCCAAACCCTGGCCGCTTACCCCGCGCTGGCGGATTGGCTCAAGCCCGTGTTTCGGTCTCTCGATGGCCCGACACTGCAAAAATTAAACGCCCGAATCGCAGTCAATGGCGAGGAAGCCAGCCAGGTTGCGGCCAGCTATCTGAAAAGCAAAGGTTTTATTCACTAAACTTTGCGATATTGTCCACGATGCCGCTACCTCGCCATGGAGACGCCGTTTGATCTTACCCGCTGAAGTCACGGTAAAAAATCGCGTCCTATTGACACTGCTGATCCTGATGGTGCTGGCAGACCTATGTCTGCCGTTGCTGACCGATGCGCCGAACCGGTTGATATCGGGACAAGGGATAAGCCTGTACGCACTGCTAAATAGTCACAGTGCCTGGCTCTTGCTACCCTTTTGCGTACTGGTCGCGCTGCCGCTCGCGCCGCAGATACTGCGTACTCACGTGCTGGCGGTGCTATGCGCTACTCTGCTGCTGTGCGGTTTCTGCCTGTTGGCGGGGCTCACTGCACAACGTCTTGCGGGTGGCGACGACAGTCTTGTCAGAATCTCGTTCGGTGGCGCCTTCTGGATTTCATCGGGCCTGTGCTGCCTGATGGCGAGCGATGCCATTGCTCGCGCCACAAGCCGGCACGCGCTGCGCATCCTCGCTAATTGTCTAGTGTTTGTACCGGTCGCCGTGCTGTTGCTAAGCGGACAACTTGATCATCTATCCATCTTGAAGGAATATGCGAACCGCAAGGATGTTTTCGACGATGCCTTGTTGCGCCATGTGGAAATCCTGATCCTGAGTTTGATGCCGGCGGTCGTGCTGGCGTTGCCACTAGGCTTGGCAGGTTTTCGCCGACCTCGCTTGCGGCATGCTTTATTCTCGGTGCTCAATCTGATTCAAACAATCCCGTCGATTGCTCTGTTCGGATTGCTGATCGCACCGCTTGCTGTGCTCGCGCGGCAACTCCCTTGGCTAGCCGAGCATGGTATCAGCGGTATCGGCATGGCCCCGGCCGTTATCGCCTTGGTCTTGTATTCGCTACTGCCCCTGGTGCGCAGCATCGTCGCAGGTCTTGAGCAAGTGCCGCCCGCTGTGGTCGAAGCGGCGTTGGGCATGGGAATGACAGGTTCGCAAGTGTTCCTGCATGTCGAAATGCCGCTGGCTTTACCCGTGTTGCTCTCAGGGATACGCGTCACCGCCGTACAGGCAGTCGGCCTGACCGTGGTCGCCGCTCTTATCGGTGCAGGCGGGCTGGGTGCAATTGTATTTCAAGGTTTGTTAAGTAGTGCGCTCGATCTGGTGTTGCTTGGCGTCATTCCCGTGGTCGTGCTGGCGGTCATAGTCGATAGCGTCTTTAAATTTATCGTGGCATCCATAGAAACGGCACGCGCATGATCGAATTCCATCAAGTCTGCAAACAATTCGACCACAGAAAAGCCGTCGATCACCTGACACTGACGATAGCCGAGGGCGAGTTCACGGTCTTGATCGGCGCCTCAGGCTCGGGTAAGTCGACCACATTGAAGATGATCAACCGCCTGGTCGAACACGATGCCGGCTATATCCGTTTTGCCGGCGAGGAAATCCGTAGTTTCAAGGCCGAGGACATCCGCCGCAGAATGGGTTATGCCATTCAATCCATCGGCCTGTTCCCGCACTGGACGGTGGAACAGAATATAGGCGCTGTGCCGCAGTTGTTAAAATGGCCGCGCAAGCGGATACGCGCGCGCGTTGCCGAATTGCTTGAGTTGTTGCACCTTGACCCTGAACACTTCCGCCGGCGCTATCCGCATCAGCTATCCGGCGGACAGCAGCAGCGTGTCGGTGTGGCGCGCGCCCTGGCGGCCGATCCAGAAGTGTTGTTGATGGACGAACCGTTCGGAGCGCTCGATCCGGTGACACGCGCCGCGCTGCAAATCGAAATTGCCCGTATTCATCAATTGTCCGGCCGCACCATCGTTCTGGTCACCCACGATATCGACGAAGCACTGCGCCTGGCGGACCGTATTGTGCTGTTGGACCACGGGCAAATTATTCAACAAGGCCCGCCGGCCAGCTTCTTGACCGATCCGGCCAACGATCTGGTGCGCGATTTTGTCGGGCGCAGCGATATCGGCATCAAGTTGCTCTCCCTTGAAATCGTCGCGCATTACCTGCGGCGAGGCGAACATCTGACAGGCCAACCCATTCTCGACTCCTTCAACCTGCGCGAGGCTTTATCGGCTTTTGTGGCACGCCGGGTGGACGCGCTGCCGGTGGTCGACGTACACGGACAAGCGCTTGGCGTATTGCACTTTGCAGATTTGCTGAGCCGGAAACCAGCAGCATGATGCCCGACATCAAGCGCGATAAGCCCTGCAAGTTGCGCTCAAGCACCCGGCGCGATGAGCGCACTATCTTATCGGCGCCGCTGCTGTGGGCGAGCGTGTTGCTATTGGCGGCCATCTTCGGCATGACGTCGCTTCGACCTTTGTTTGCCACTTGGTTTCCGCAACTCGATCGACCGATTTATCTGCAAGATAGCTTCTGGTCCCTCACCGAAGCTCATTTGCTCATTGTGTCCGCGTCGAGTACCGTTGCCGGGCTGATCGGCGTGCTGGCCGGTATCGGCGTGACTCGAAACGCCGGTCGCGAGTTTCGCTCGCTGGTCGAAACCGTGGTCGCGGTCGGGCAAACATTTCCACCCGTGGCTGTGCTGGCGATTGCCGCGCCGCTGATTGGGTTCGGCGCGAAACCGGCACTGATTGCCTTAACCTTATATGGCTTACTGCCTGTCCTGCAGGGAACCATCGCTGGTATTGGGTCGGTTCCGCCCGCCGCGCGTGAGATTGCCGAAGGACTGGGTATGCGTGCCGGCCAGATCCTATGGCGCATCGAATTGCCTTTGGCCGCGCCCGTGATCGTCGGCGGCATACGCACCTCGGTCATGATCAATCTCGGTACGGCGGCGATTGCCTCGACGGTGGGTGCTAAAACACTAGGCTCGCCGATTATCATCGGCTTAAGCGGATTTAACACCGCCTATGTGATCCAGGGCGCCGTAATCGTCGCCTTGCTGGCCGTTGTCATCGATCTGGCCTTCGAGCAGTTGACCCGGTATCTGGCAAGATGGCGGCAGGCCCCTGTCGACCCACGCATCGGGCTGGCGGTCGAGCATTGATATGCAGAAATTCGGCACTCCGACGGCTCGGCCGTATACTCACAATAGCGCTTTATTTTCCAGTGCCTGGACCTTCCATGGACGATAGCACAGTACGTTTGACAGGCGCCCACGCCACAGCTCTCGACGCCCAATTCCAGCAAGCTCTGGCGTGGCATCAGCAGGGGCAATGGCCACTGGCGGCAGCGGCCTATCAGGCCGTGCTTGAGATCGCGCCCAAGCATTTCGACGCACTGCGCTTGCTGGGCATCTTACATATCCAGCGAGGCGAACCTGGGCCTGCTATCGAACGATTGCAACAGGCCCTGTGCATCGACACCACGCAGGCCAATCTCTACTTAAATATCGGCAGCGCGCAGCATGCCTTGCAACAAACCGAAGCGGCCTTGCAGAGTTACGCTGTTGCACTACAACTCCAGCCCGACTATGCCGAGGCGCATTACAACCGTGGCCTCGCACTGCAAAGCCTGGGGCAACTGGAACCCGCCATCGCCAGTTATCGGCAGGCTTTGCGTTTTAATCCAGATTTCATCCAAGCCTATTGCAATTGCGGCGCCACGCTGCATCTCCTGAAACACCTCGATGAAGCGCTCGCCAGCTACCAACACGCATTGCAACGTCAGCCCGATCACTTGCTGGCCTTATATAACCTAGGTCTGGTGCTGTACGACCTGAATCGACCCAATGAAGCATTGGCGTGCTACGACCGCGCCTTGCAACTCAAACCCGATTTCGCCGAAGCCTTATGCAATTATGGCGTGGCATTACAGGCGCTGAACCGGCTGGATGAAGCGTTGGCATGCTATACCCGCGCCTTGCAACTTCAAACCGAAGTCGACGCCGGCTTGGCGCAAACCCAGTGGAATGCTGGCCTGTGTCATTTACTGCGCGGAGAATTAGAGTTGGGCTGGCAAAAATATGAATGGGGTCGGGCTTGCGGACAACGTGGCCCGCAACGTCGATTCGAACAGCCGCTGTGGCTCGGCGATCAACCTTTGCAAGGCAAAAATATTTTGCTGCACGCCGAGCAAGGGCTTGGCGATACCTTGCAATTCTGCCGCTATGCACCGCTGGTCGCAGCACTGGGCGCCACCGTCTGGCTCGAAGTTCAAGCCCCCTTGCACACCCTACTCACGCAATTACCCGGTGTAGCGGGCGTATTTGAGGCGGGCGCCGTGCTGCCTGGGTTCGATTACCATTGCCCTTTGCTGAGCCTGCCACTGGCATTGCGCACTCGGCTCGATACCATTCCGGCGCAAGTAGCTTATCTCCAGTCTGACCCGGCCAAAACAGCCCACTGGTCGGCACGACTGGCATCGCCGCACCAGCCGCTGATCGGCATCGCCTGGTCCGGTAACGCGACGCACAAACACGATCGGCAACGTTCGATCCCACTGGCCGAACTCGCACCGCTATTCACTCGGGGTGCGCGTTTTGTCAGCCTGCAAACCGAATTGCGCGACTCGGACCGCGAAGTTCTACAGCATTTCAAGGTGCTGGATGTTGCGCCCGATCTGCATGATTTCACCGATACAGCCGCCCTGCTGAGCTGCCTGGATCGCGTCATCACGGTCGACACCTCAGTCGCCCATCTGGCGGGTGCCTTGGGCAAACCGACGACGCTGCTATTGCCTTATGCACCCGATTTTCGTTGGATGCTCGATCGTGACGACAGCCCTTGGTATCCATCCATGCGACTGATACGGCAACGCGCAATCGGCAATTGGGGCGATGTCATCGCACAGGTAATCGAATCGCTCAATGACGCCACGACAGATTGTAGATTGACATCCTCTGCCTTAGCGCACGGAGATTCTTTCCACGCTGTGTGATGTTTTTCGTATCACTTCAACATCCTCTTGCCATTGCGACACCTACCTTAAAGAGGCTGTCCATCGGCGTACCTACCCGAAAAGGCAGCTAGTACATGTCCTACTCCTCCCCTTTAATAGAAGTCGTATCAAGGGTATCGACATGACTTTATGGGTAATTTTGATCGCATTTATTGGGGCCTCGCCGATGGTGCCTACTCGGCATAAAGGAAATCACTGCGGACAGCACCGAGCGAGGAAAAACACTACGCGAACGGCATGGTTGCCGTGAGCCACCGCCGTCTCGCGCTGTGATCCATGGCGCTAAAAACACTCAACCGCATGATCAGACCATACCTCAAGGATCTCAGTCTCCTTAACCAGAAACACACATAAATCACTCTATCCCATTCAGGAAAACATAAAATGCTGCGTCGAATAGTAAATAGTTACCATGATGCCGCGTTGGCGATCACCGGCAAAGCGCCGGAACCGGAGATGCTCGATCAACCCCCCCACAGCACGCCGCCCAAGTTTGAAGCACCAGGGCCTCTGTACGCATTGCAACAGAAGCGAATCAAACCATTACAGATTAAACCAGGGAGCTACAGCTCTCGCCGTGTGAGCAAAGATGTTCTCCAAGCCTTCTATACAGGGACTCAGGCCGGATTTGGGGCTTTTGTCGGCGCCCATGCCACAGCAGCGATCACCGGCACCGCGAATAAAGCGCGGAACGATCAAAATGGCAACACCAACCAAAACGCGTCGGAATTCTTGGCCATAGCAATGGCGCCGTCCTTGGCAACTGCCGCCACTAAACTGGTGACCGATGTGTCGGATGCCATATTTATAAAAGGTTTTCAAAGCACCGTGGATGCGCAGAAGCAAACACATCAAAATTACAAAAACGATTCTTTGGAAGATTTGAAAAAACGTCCACAGCAAATCCAAGAGGCGGTAGCAAAAATAGACATGCGATTAGAATATATTTTCGCTGCTGGATTAAAAGATGGAGATGCGGATACGGTACGCATAGAGCGTTTATTGAGATGGAGACAAGAACTCATTTTGAGCGTTCCCACCTATCCGAAGGTTGTTGAGGCTTGGAGAACAGAGTCAAGCCGTTTAAATCTTATCATTAGACTACGTGAGCGCATCAAAACCTACCCGGAAGAATACCGAGAACCATTATTTTCGATTGCGATACAGATTGCCGCCAACTCGATTTTTACAGGTAAGCCGAAACGCAGACTACAATTTACCCTGCACGGCCTTGGCGGCATGGGTAAGGACGTATTCTGCAAAGAAATTATTGAAGACGAATTGGGTATTCCGGTCATTCGAATCGATGTGCCGAGCGAAAAAGATGGTGGAGTAAAATCTTTATTTGGCGAAACATGGTCGGCAATTGATCATGACTTTCCCACTTCAGACGAAGAGCTTCTTGGACCGCTTGGTTTAAAGCTTATCAAAGCAGGCTATTCGAATGCCGCCGTAATATTTAACGAACTCGACGTGAGTGACAAAACCAATATTGATGACCTGAAAAAACTGCAAGACCCTTCTAAGATAGAAGTCGATATTGCGAGCTTGATGATAAAATTAGTTTGGTCCGATCAGACCATAATTAATATTTTCAATGGCGATAGTCAAGATGCCGCATTTAATGATCGATCGGAAAGCTTGCTTTTAAACAAAACCACTCGAAAGACGAGAGAGTTGGCAGCGCTAAAAATGTATTCTTTCGAAGAAGCTAATTACACCACTGAAATCCCTGGCGGAGATACCGCACTGAATAAATCTCAACAAGGACTATTGAAAGATAAATTTATTTCAATGTTGCCTGTACTTTTAGATAATCACGAAACCAAGACTCTTAGCGCACGCATGCATTTTGCACGTAGTGTAACAACTTATATCGCAGTTGGATTGATAGAAAACAAACCAAAATCGGATGAGGAAATAACAAAATTCATCGTGGATCATTATGAAAAAATGCCCAATCAACTTGGCGAAAAATCAACCATGAAACCCGTTGAAACGAAGCAAAATAATCTGGACGAAGAATTCGTTTGGGGCGCCTAGAAACACTCCATTGCACACAAAGAGATGATTGATTTCGCGCACATCTCATGCCGTCGGCGATATCCATCGCCCGCGGCGAGCCATGCAGGAGGGTCTTGACACCGGATTCGTCGGCGCGTTTGCGCACAAAAAATTCACCCGGTTTCACGATAGGAAGGAACTGGCACAGCAAGGATTTTTTATTAGCAATCCTAATATAAATAGGGAGAAAATTGCTCTGAAACTGAAAGAACGATTGCTCACGCACGATTGGAACCGGCTTTGCATCAAGGTTTTTTGACCCTTCCAGCGATAGACTTGTACAATCGAGCCCAAGACTAGCATCACTCGACTTTGTGCCGGCACGACCTGTAGAGCATCCATAATCATGACATCATCATCGAAAGACCCCTTGCACGGCCTGACTCTGGAAACTATCCTGACGCAGTTGGTCGAGCACTACGGTTGGGAAACCCTCGCTGGAAAAATCGATATTCGCTGTTTTAAAAACGACCCCAGCATCAAATCGAGCCTGACTTTTCTACGCAAAACCCCCTGGGCGCGAGAAAAAGTTGAACAGCTTTTTATCGCTTTGAAGCGCGATTAAGCTATGCGAGGTGAGCTAAGCGCCTTCAAATCGCACCGCGACTCAGCATCCCCTCCCCTCCGACCACCACCCCGCTTGTTAAAAATCGTCGGCGCCTTAGCCGACCGTCCCGCCGATCGCCGCAGCATACATCAATGTAGTTGAACCAATCCGACTCATCCGCAGTCTGAGTGACGTACGCATACTGCGTGACAGTTTATCTGCAACGCAAACGGCATAGCCGTGCAGTGGTTCCTATAAGAAGAGCAAGAAGGAAATGAAATATGCAAGGAATTACTTGGCGGTGGCGTAGCGCCACGCGTTTCGCCACACTGCTGGCGATTGCTTCTGCAACGACAAGTCTGACCGCTTGCAATGCACTCTACAACCAAGGCGCAACCACAGGCGCCGGTATTGGCGGCGCTGCACTGGCCGCGAAAGTCACCTCGAATGCGGCCGTTGCCACCGGCCTCGGTCTTGGGGTCGTGGCTGCCGCCCAGGCCGGCGTCCAGTATTCGCAACGCGTCGCCCATACAGCCAGCCAAGATAAGATTGCGGCAGTTGCCGGGCCGCTTGCGGTCGGCGCCGTTGGCGCCTGGTCCTCTTCCCACACTGTACCCATCGAAGACGACGAGCACGGCCGCGTCACTGTGAGCCGCATTATTAGCAGCGGCCCGCTCGACTGCAAGGAAATTGTATTCTCCGTCGATCGAAGCGCGACCGGCAAACAGCCCGCAAGCAGCGCATTCTATGTAGCCGCGGTATGCCACGACGATCATCAATGGAAATGGGCCTCGGCTGAACCAGCCACGCCACGCTGGGGCGCTTTGCAATGAGTCGCCGGATACTCTTGACGAGTCTGCTTGTCAGCACGGTCACGGTCAATGTGATGCTCGGCGGATGTTCATCCGTCGGCGCCGCAACGGGCGCCGTGGCGGCCGTCACAAGCGGGATCGTCACGGCCAATCCCGCCGTGGGGATCGGCGTGGGTATTGCCGTGCAGGCGGCGACCAATGAAGCCGTCGCACGCATGATGAAATCGCTACACCAAGAACAACAAGATGCTATCGCTTCCACTGCCGGCATGTTGGCGGTCGGTGCAACGCAACCATGGCGCATCAAACATTCGCTGCCGGTCGAAAATGGTCATGGTGAAGTTAGGGTATTGCGATCATTTTCGAGCAGCTTAGCCCAATGTAAAGAGTTTGCATTTTCGGTGGCCGATGGCGACAAGCCCGACGCACACCAAGCTTGGTTTGTAGCCAGCACCTGCCGGCAGGCAAGCGCTTGGAAGTGGGCTTCGGCAGAACCGGCCGTGGAGCGTTGGGGCAATTTGCAATAAGCAGCACAGCTCATTTTGATGTAGTCCAGACGCTTGATTGACTTGGATCAAGCAGCACGCCAGCCACAGCGTATATCTTGATCTCATCTTGACTATTCATCGATCTTGGACAAAACACAATGGCATTATTACATCAGTTATTTGGCCGAGAACCCCTGCTTGCGCTCTTTATTACCATCGCACTCGGCTATCTTGTAGGAAAACTTAAAATCGGCAGTTTCACCTTGGGCGGGATTGCAGGCACCCTGTTGGTCGGCGTCGTGATTGGGCAACTGGGCATCAATATCGATAGCGGCATCAAGAATATTTTCTTTGCTTTATTTATATATGCCGTCGGCTTCCAAGGCGGCCCGCAGTTCTTCCACGCACTGAATCGGCGCTCACTGAACCAGCTGGCCTCTTCCTTTGTCATGTGTGCGACAGGCTTGCTGTTTGTGTTACTTGCCGCCTGGATGTTCGGACTGGATCGCGGCATGGCGGCCGGACTTGCCGCAGGCGGGCTGACCCAATCGGCAATTATCGGCACGGCGGGCGACGCCATCGCTAAATTGGGCTTAGCGCCTGCCTTGATTAAAACCATGCAGACCAATGTCGCCGTGGGTTATGCCGTTTGCTATATCTTCGGCTCGCTCGGCCCGATTATTATGGTGACCTGGTTTCTACCCAAACTCATGAAGTGGGATATACGCCAGGAAGCACTAAAACTGGCCAAGCTGATGTCTGGCGGTCATGCAGAACTCGAGCCCGGTCAGTTCAATGCGATGCGCCGGGTCAATACCCGCGTTTATCAAATCGAACAGAACAGCAAGGCGGCCGGCCAGACCGCATTG
>Ga0302220_10002222_pt1 | contig 14424 bp, 15 predicted proteins | sample II_Palsa_E1_3_FD_194572 | JGI IMG/M metagenome (GOLD analysis project Ga0302220, IMG submission 194572) | Peat permafrost microbial communities from Stordalen Mire near Abisko, Sweden - II_Palsa_E1_3 | ecosystem: Environmental > Terrestrial > Soil > Palsa > Peat permafrost | place: Sweden...
CAAGATGAACGCGATTACCGAATGGTCCGCGTTGCCTGCGACCGAAATGTTTCTGCGCGATAACCATCACGACAGCGACTTTTCGGCGTTTATGAGCGTCTGGTTTTTTGAAGAGCAGAAGCACTCGCTGGTGCTGATGGAATATCTGCGGCGCTTTCGCCCTGAGTTGGTGCCCACCGAAGCCGAACTGCAGGCGGTGCGCTTTCCGTTCGACCCGGCCCCGCCGCTCGAAACGCTGACATTGCACTTTTGCGGCGAAATCCGCCTCAATCACTGGTATCGCCGTGCCGCGGAATGGCATACGGAACCGGTGATCAAGCACATTTACGAAACCATTTCGCGCGACGAAGCGCGTCACGGCGGCGCGTACTTGCGCTATATGAAGAAAGCGTTGACCCAATTCGGCGACAGCGCCCGCGCAGCTTTTGCAAAGATCGGCGTGCTGATGGCGTCAGCGCGCCGCACCGAAAAGCCGCTGCACCCAACCAATCTGCACGTGAATCGCGACCTGTTCCCGCTCGATACGATCCAGTCGCGCTTGCCCGATCCGGAATGGCTCGAACATTGGCTAGACGTGCAAATCTGCTTCGACGATACCTGGGAGAAGAAGGTCGTCGAGCGCATTCTTCACAATATGTCCTTGCTGTTCGAGCGCACGTTCAATACCGCTCAGGAGCTCAACCGCTACCGCAAGGAAGTGGTTGCACGACTGCAAGCGCAGGCTGAAATCCAGCCCGAACAGGCTTAAAAACAGGCTTACAACCTGCGACCCCCACGGGGCGCTCGGGTGGCAGTGCGCGGCTCTCGCGAACTGCCACTGTTCCTCCGATTTCTTCTTTAGCCCTGCCGATGTCCGCTGCTTTCGAACGCAAAATTCTGACCCGCGAGGCGCTGTTGGCGTTGCGCCCTGGCCTGACCGCTCCGGTGGTGTTTACCAATGGCGTCTTCGATATCCTGCACCGCGGTCACGTTACTTATCTGGCGGATGCGCGCGCGCACGGCAGTTGCCTGATCGTCGCGGTAAACAGCGATGCTTCGGTGCGTACTTTGGGTAAAGGCGATGACCGTCCCATCAATAACGAAGCCGATCGTATGGCTTTGTTGGCCGCGCTGGAAAGCGTCGACTGGGTGGTGTGCTTCGGCGAATCGACACCGGTGGATTTGATCGCCGCGCTACGCCCGGATGTGCTGGTCAAAGGGGGCGATTATCAAATGGATACGCTGCCCGAGTCTGCGCTGGTACGCAGTTGGGGTGGTGTCGCGCTGGCGATTCCGTTCGAACATGAACGCTCGACCACCGCCTTGTTGCGCCGCGTTCGCGCGGCCGGCTGAGAGGCTGGCGACGGTCTGTCGTTAGTAGCCGCCTCAAGCACACTCAACCACACTTAAGCACACCCAAGCACCCGTTTCTCGGCACTGAGCTCAGCTTTTGGGCGCGCCCGATGGCGTTTTCTGGGCCGACCCTGTGGCCTTCGCAGCCGGAGCCTGAGTCGCCGGAGCCGCAGAGGCGACACCGGAACTCGAAGCGCCCAGCGCGGCAGAAGCACCCGCTGTCGCAGCAGGGGCTCCGGTAGCAGAACTGCCTCCCTGCGCGGGCGACGCGATCGGAGCACTGGCTCCCGAAGCCGCACTCGTTACCCCGTCTGGCTGCGGCCCAGCGGCCGACCCCGAGAGATCGGTTTGCATGACTTTGATGTCCGGCACGGGAGGACCCACAACCGGACGGCCATCGCCTTCTCCCGGTGCAAGAGGGCGCACCTGCATCGCGGTGGGATTCAATTGGCTCGCCAGCGGCGCGGGGTTGTGCAAGCCGGCCATGAGCGGCGCGCCCCACAGCCCGGAATTGGCGGAGTACAGGATCACATTGATCGCGAGCAGTAGCACGACCGCGATGCGCATCGTCAAAGGCCTGTTCAAAAGAGGTGCTCCGGATGGGCGCGGTCGTCCGACGCACTCCGGTCGCCGGCAGCTTGCGGCGCGCCAGGGTTCGTGTCGGCAGCGATCCTCGCCAGTCCATCGAGAACCAGATGGTCATGGCGTGTGTAGGGAACGTTCAGCAATGGCGAAATAGCGTCGGCGTCGCCGCCGCTGAACACGAGCCGGACGTCGGCATGCAAGTGCGCAGCCCAATCGCGCCACGCCCGCTCGATCAGCGCTGCTTGAGCCAGCAAACAACCGCGGCCGATGGACGTCAGGGTTTCGCGCGCGAACTGCGACGCGCGAGGGGGCTCGTCAGTGGACCCATGATGCGAGGTTGGCGTGGAAGTCTGGATCGGCGCATCAGCCGACGCATGAGCCGCGAGCCCAGGCAATTCACCGCGGGCGTCGGCCGGAATTTCATGATGGTCTGCAATCAGCGGCAGTTGTGCCGTGTGTTGCCCCAGCGCTTGCATCATTAGCCGTAGGCCCGGCGCGATCAGGCCACCGTCGAAGGTGCCGTCGGCATGCAACGATTCGAACGTGGTGGCCGTGCCGCACGTGGCAATCAGTAAATGCTCACCCGGGTAGGCCGCATGCGCGGCGATCAGACTGGCCCAGCGGTCGCTGCCCAACTGGGCCGGGGTGTCGTACCGATTGCGCACGCCGCACTGCTCACGGCATGCGCTTATCACATGACGCGGCAACGCCGGCCAGCGCGCGTCGAGCCAGTTGCCGATACGCTGTGCACCGACTGCGCCTGCAACATTCGAGATCCAGGCGCCGATGGGCCGCGCGCTGTGCGGCCAACCGTCCAGCGGCGCGGCGTGCGCAGCCGCATCGGGCAATGCGTCCGAGGACGTCGCCAGCGGCACTACGCCACGCGCTTGCAGCACGCCCGATGCGTTCGACAGTGCCCATTTGATACGGCTATTGCCGGCATCGATAAGCAGAAGGTCGGACGCAGAAATGGGCACGAGGGGCATGAATAGGCAGTCTCACGGTCCGTCAGTGGAGTTTGCGTGCGCGCCGCTGCGCAGACGCAATGACACATCGCCAGCGACGCAAGTATGCATGCCCTGCGGGGTAGCAATCAACAATTGGCCCAGTGTGTCGACCGACTCGGCCGTGCCGCGCGCAATCGTCACGCCGTTCTCGATCAATGCTACCTGGCGTCCGGCATAGGCGTGATCGGCCAGCCACAGCTCGCGAAACGGCGCAAAACCAGCCCGGCCGAAGCGAGCCAAGGTATGAGCCAACGCATTGAGCAACTGCGCCAGCGTTTCGGTGATGTCGGGTTGCGGCCACGTTTGTTCGAGCGTCGCCGCTGCGGTAGGCGGGGCGCTCATGTCCGTACTCAGGGCGGTACGCATGTCCGCGCTCGTTCCTGAACCCGCTGCCGCGTCGCAGGCGGCGGCCGAAAGCGCAGCCAATTCCGCCGTAAGAGCGTTGACGTCGCGCAGGTTCAAGCCGATGCCGATAACCACCGCGCTCATTTCGGCGGTACTCCACGCAGTTTCTATCAGCACGCCACCGAGCTTGGCGCCGTCGAGCAAGATATCGTTGGGCCACTTCAGCGCAAGCCGGTCCGCGGCATCGAGCGGTAATGCTCGCAAGCCCGCCGTGACGGCGGTGCCCACCGCCAGACTCAAGCCGGCCAAGCCATCGAGCGGCCGCTGCAGCGGATACGCCAGCGAAAACAGCAGCGCATGGCCCGGGGCCGCCAGCCAAGGGCGCCCGCGGCGTCCGCGCCCGGCGTTTTGCAGGTAGGCGACACGAACCACCGGAGCGGGCAGGGCACGGCTTTCGCGCAGGCGATCGGTCAAGTCCGCGTTGGTCGAGCCGGTCTGTTCGACGATCTCGATGGACCAGCCACGCGCGCCGTCGCCCAGCAGGCTTTCCAGCCGGGTCGGATCTATCCGGGCGGGGTCGGCCGTGCGGACTGCTTTTGCTGTGGCTCCGGCGGCTGCAGCGGTAGCGGCCGCAGTGGCGAGTGCGGTGGCGAGCGGGTTGGAACCCGTGGCATCGGGTCGGTTTGAAGTATCCATTCGTGTATTGTAACGAGTGCATGACAAAGCGGGCGGCGCATGTGATTTGCCGGGGATCCGCGGGCAATCCATGGGCAATTGGCGCGTGAACCGATCCCTCGCGTGCGCTGCATCGATTATGTCGAGCGTTGCCGGCCGCCTTCGATACAATGGGTCCTGCGTCGACTAAAGTGAGCGCGCCCGCGGCCCCGGGGCGCACCGTGCCTTCTGGCGTTTTTGCACCAGACCTGCTTTGGACCTCCTTTGACTTTTGACCAACCGCCCGCTCTGAAGATCGTCAGCCCGGCCCAATCCGGCGTGGCTGGCTCGCTGGTGCAGCTCTCGGGGCAGTGGACGGCGCTCGCGCTGGCGCGCGACCTCGCCCGCGGCGGCATGACCACGCGGCTGCGGCAAATCGATATCCGCCAGCAATTGCACTGGGACCTGACGGGCATCGAGCGTATCGACCACGTCGGCGGCCAGGCGATCTGGCAGATATGGGGGCGAGCGCTACCTATGCAGGTGCGACTGACGCCCACCCAGCAGGAAATTTTCAAGCGCATTGCCGAATTGCAATCGCACGTCGACTCGGTCGAATATCGGGCCGCGCCGGTCCCACGCATCGATCCCGTCACGAACCTGGGTTTGGGCATATTCGATTTCGCCAGGCATTTGTATGACGGCATTGCGATCCTGGGCGGTTTCATCTTCAATCTGCTGCGGATGCTGCGCAGCCCTTCCAAGGCGCCGTGGAAGGAAATCTCTTCGAACATCTATGCGACCGGCTCGCGCGCAATGCCGATCATCGCCGTCGTCGCGTTCCTGATCGGCGTGGTGCTGAGCTACCTGTCGGCGCAGCAGCTCAAGGCTTATGGCGCGAGCACCTTCGTCGTCAATATCCTCGGTCTTTCGATCATCCGCGAGCTCGGGCCTGTGCTGGCGGCCATCTTGGTCGCGGGCCGTTCCGGCTCGGCGATCACCGCGGAGCTCGGGGTCATGCGGGTCACCGAAGAACTCGACGCGATGCGGGTCATGGGCATCTCCCACGGCATGCGGCTGATTTTGCCACGCGTCCTGGCGCTAGCCATTGCGATGCCCTTGCTTGTGGTGTGGACCGATATCGTTGCGCTGACCGGTGGCATGCTCGCGGCACACTTCGGCCTCGATATCGATTTCTCGTACTTCATTCAGGCGCTGCCCGGCGCTGTACCGATTTCGAATTTCTGGATCGGGCTGGGCAAAGGCACGGTGTTCGGCATGCTGATCGCCCTGGCTGCTTGCCATTTTGGCTTTCGTATCAAGCCTAATTCGCAAAGCCTGGGCGAAGGCACGACCACCTCGGTGGTGGTATCGATCACCGTGGTCATTCTGGCCGATGCGCTCTTTGCGATCGCGTTCCAGGGCGTGGGGTACACCTGATGACAGTGACCGCTCCCGTGAGCTCCAGCGCCGCGCTCGCCACGCCGGAGAAGGTGATCGAAATCCTGAACCTGAGCAAGTGCTACGGCAGGAACATGATCCACGATCGCTTGAACCTCGATATCATGCGCGGCGAAATCGTCGCGCTCGTGGGGGGCTCCGGTTCCGGCAAGACCACGCTGGTGCGTCAGATCATCGGTCTGGAGCGCCCGACGTCCGGGGCCATCAAGGTGTTCGGCGAAGATATCAGCAAGGTCGACGCCCGCACCGCGCGCTTGATGCGCTGCCGCTCGGGCATGCTGTTCCAGCAAGGCGCGCTGTTTTCGGCGATGAGTGTGTTCGACAACGTGGCGCAGCCGCTGCGCGAACTCGGTCGGGTGCCCGAATCGTTGCTGCGCGACATCGTGATGCTCAAGCTCCAAATGGTGGGCCTGCCGTTCAAGCATGCAAACAAAATGCCCGCGGCATTGTCGGGTGGCATGGTCAAGCGGGTAGGCATTGCGCGCGCGATCGCACTGGAGCCGGAGTTGCTGTTTCTTGACGAGCCGACTGCAGGCCTGGACCCGCAGTCGTCCGAAGAATTCGTCAATTTGATCGCCACCTTGCACCGCATGCTCGGCTTGACCGTGGTGATGGTGACGCACGATCTCGATACCACGGTTTCCTTGTCTACCCGGGTGGCCGTGCTCGCAGACCAGCGCGTGCTGATCTGCGCGCCGGTGGAGCAGGTGGCCAACGTCGACCATCCGTTCATTCACGATTATTTTCTCGGTGCGCGTGGGCGACGCGCGTTGGAGGCCCTGCCGCCGGAGCGCCGTGCAACACTTTGCGCGGCGGCGTTGGCGCCGGTGCGTTTGGCACATCCTCCGGCGCCCCCGGCCGTGCCGCCCGGCGTGCAGCGAGCCGGGGCACAACCCCTGGCACAGCCCCCGGCGCGTCCCGACAGCGGCATCAACCCAGAAACGCGCTCAACGCGATCAGGAATCGATGATGGAAAATAAATCACACGCATTCTGGGCTGGCTTATTCACGATCAGCCTCGGCTTGGCAGTGGTGTTGATCCTGGTCTGGTTCAATCGAGACCGCTCCGAGCGGGTGCCCTACGATCTGATCGCGACGACCAATGTAACCGGGCTGGCCAATGACGCATCGGTGCGTTACCGAGGGCTGGGCGTCGGGCGAGTGGAGAGCATCAAGTTCGATCCTACGAATGCGGGGCAGATCATTATTCGCGTGATGGTGAATCGCGGCACGCCGGTCACGCATTCGACTTACGGCAGCCTGAGTTTTCAGGGGGTAACCGGAATCGCTTTCGTGCAACTCGACGACACGGGCGAGGACAAACGACCGCTGGCGACCTCGCCCAAGAATGTCGCCAGACTGCCGCTCAACCCGGGCCTGCTGGAGCAATTGCAAAAGCGTGGCGAAGTGCTTTTGCGCGAGATGGAACTGGTAGCACAGCACGTCGACAAGCTGACCGACGAGCAGACCCGTCTGCAATTGCTGGACATGGCGAAAAGCATACAAATGACAGCCGATGCGGCGCGTCCGGCCCTGGAGCAATTGCCGCAGACGATAGATAAACTCGACCGCACGCTGGATTCGACCAACCAGTTGATGGTCGCGATGGGCAAGGATAACGGTCCCCTGGTGCGCAATCTGAACAAGGTCGGTCAGGCAGCCGACAACATCGATCGCGCGGTCCAGACCGTGTCCGACCGGGTCGCTGACGATACCTTGCCGCGCTTGAACGCGTTGTCCGAAGACGTGCGCGCCGCCACGCGCTCGTTCAATCGCGCAACGGACTCGTTGGGTTCCAATCCGCGCAGCTTCCTGTTCGGCAATCCGGCGCCTGAGCCCGGGCCGGGCGAGGCGGGCTTCAAATGGCCGAACTCGCGTACTTCCGCTCAACCTTGATTGGAGTCGTCATGCATCGCATAGCGTTGTCCTCGAACCGTTCCGGCGCGCGCCGGCCGGCAAACCTGGCGCTGGTCGCAGCTATCGCGTGGATCTTGGCCGGCAGCCTTGCCGGTTGCATGAGCACACCCACTGTCGTCCAAAACCGATTCGATCTGGGGGAGCCGCCCGCGAGCCAAGGCACCGCGAGCAATGCCTTGCGTGTGGGCGTATTGGTTGTGCCGGATGTGCGTGCGCCATCGGCTCTCGATAACGATCGCATCAATTACCGCTTGCAGTATTTGAGCGCCCTCGAGAGCCGCAGCTACACCACCAGCACCTGGTCGATGACGCCTCCCCAGTTGTTGACGCAGCGCCTGCGCAGCCAGCTCTCGAAGCACGGCGCGGTGATGTCCAATCTCGGTTCGATCGATGCACCGGTGCTGCAGGTCGATTTGCTTAAATTCGAGCAGGTGTTCGACCAGATCGGAGTCAGCCATGGAGTGATAAGGCTGAGAGCCACGCTAAGCCGCAATGGCACAGTGATGGGCCAGCGCGATTTCGAGGCGCAGGCGCCCTCGGCCACGGCCGATGCGGCCGGCGGCGCGCAGGCGTTGAGGCAAGCCACCGATGCGTCGATCGGATCGCTGATTCAGTGGTTGGCGGCGCAGCCGCTTAATGTAGCGGGACAGAAGTAGGGCCGATGCCGCACTCGTTATAATGAACTCGCCGGATCCAGACGGGTCAATTCGACTTGCCTAAGACTGTTTTACGATGGAATGCTATGAGCGCCTACTTTAAACACCATGTTTTCTTTTGCCTGAACCAGCGCGTAGGCAGCGATCGACCCAGTTGCGCCGCGTGCGGCTCGGAGAAAATGCAGGAATACGCCAAACGTCGCGTCAAACAGTTGGGACTGGCTGGCCCGGGCAAAGTGCGCATCAATAAATCGGGTTGTTTGGACCGCTGCGAGGAAGGTCCCGTCGTCGTCATCTATCCCGAAGGCACGTGGTACACCTATATCGACGAAGCCGATATCGACGAAATCGTCGACAGCCATCTGGTCCAGGGCAAGATAGTCGAACGCCTGCTGCTGCCGCAGTAAAGGCGCTGAGCATCCTTCGCTGGCATTCTTCTTTTCCGCGCTTTTTTTCGCGACCGACCCGAGACAATGAACGTACACACCGAGATTTACCTGATCGATGGTCCCGTGGGGGCCATCGAGGTCGCATTCGACTTGCCTGACGCGGCGCGCGCGCTGACAGACCCTGCTGCGCAGGCCGGTGCGTTAAAGGGAATTGCCCTCGTTGCCCATCCGCATCCGCTGTTTGGCGGGTCGATGGACAACAAAGTGGCGCAAACGCTGGCCCGCACGCTGGCACAACTGGGTTACGCGGTATTTCGCTCGAATTTTCGCGGGGTTGGACGCACGGCCGGCACGCATGACGAAGGTATCGGCGAGCGCGACGACTTGCTGGCCGTAATCGCGCATGCGCGCACCCGGCCCGGTTTTGCCGAATTGCCGCTGGTGCTGGCGGGCTTTTCATTCGGCACCTTCGTGATCTCGCACGTGGCGCAGCAGCTTGCCCAGGCCGGCACGCCCGCGCTACGCGTGATATTGGTCGCTACGGCCGCCAGCCGCTGGCAAGTCGCGGACGTGCCCGCCAACACCCTCGTGATCCATGGCGAGACCGACGAGACGGTGCCGCTCCAATCCGTATTCGACTGGGCCAGGCCCCAGGAACTGCCGGTGGTCGTGGTTCCGGGCGCCGAACATTTCTTCCACCGCAAGCTGCACCTGCTCAAACAAATCATTACCGATGCGTGGCGCGTATAATTTGCGCCGTTGTTAACGACCTTCTCCAGTGAGCTTCCCCCGCCCGTTATGACTTTCCCCGCCGTATTTTCCCGTTCCGCCCTGCTTACCGCAGCCTTGACCTCCTACGCTTCGCTGTTCTCGCTGCAGGCCGCGGCCCAGGTGCCTCCACCTGCTGTCACCGCCCGCTCCTGGGTGCTGATCGACGCGACGAGCAATCAGATTCTCGCCTCCGGGAACCCGGACGAACGGGTTGAACCCGCCTCGTTGACCAAGCTGGTGACCGCCTATCTGGTGTTCGAGGCGCTGGCCGACAAGAAGATCTCAATGGATCAGACCGTCTTGCCCAGCGACGCGGTGCGCCGTGTGCATACGGACGAGTCGCGCATGTTCATCGAGGCGAACAAGCCGGTCACCGTGCATGACCTGGTGTACGGCATGATCATTCAGTCGGGCAACGACGCCGCGATCGCACTGGCCGAACTGGTCGGCGGCAGCGAATCGAATTTCGTCACGATGATGAATGCGGCAGCACTGAAAATGGGCATGACGCATACCCACTTTGCCGACGTGAACGGCATGCCCGATCCACAGCACTACACGAGCGCAGGCGATCTGGGCATCGTGTCGGCGCGTCTGATTCGCGATTTCCCCCAGTACTACGGGATTTTCTCGATCAAAGAATTTACCTACGACAAGATCAAGCAACCGAACCGCAACCGCCTGCTGTGGATCGATCCGACCGTCGATGGCTTGAAGACCGGCCATACCGAAGCCGCCGGCTATTGCCTGATTGCCTCGGCCAAACGTCCGTTGCCGGGCGCTGACGGTGTGAACCGCCGCCTCGTAGCGGTAATGATGGGCGAACCGAGCGAGCACAACCGGGTGCAGGACAGCATGAAAATGCTGGAGTACGGTTACTCGGCTTATGACGAAGTGCGCCTCTTTCACGGCGGGCAGGCGCTGGCCACACCGCGCGTTTATAAAGGCACCGTTAGCCAGGTCAAAGTGGGCGTGCAGCTCGATCAATTCGTGACAGTGCCGAAGGGCGCCGCAGCCAAGACCAAGACCGCGTTCGCACTGAACGAACCGCTGATCGCACCGATTGCAGTGGGCCAGCAAGTTGGTACGGCCAAGGTGATGTCGGACGACGGCAAGGAACTTGCCAGCGTGCCGGTGGTGGCGCTCAACGCGGTGCCGCAAGCGGGTATGCTCGGCCGCCTGTGGGATTCGGCGCTGCTGATGTTCCAGAAGAAATAATCGAGTCAATGAGCTAGTAAAAGTAATCGAGTAACAGTCCAGCAATAAGCCGACACATAACCCGAAGAACAATTCGGGTATTGAGGCTCACGTCAGGATCACGAGATGACCGAACAGGTAGTGTACTTAAATGGGGTTTGGGGGCCAGTTTCCGAGGCTCGTGTATCGGTGCTGGACCGAGGTTTCATTTTTGGCGACGGCATTTATGAAGTGGTGCCCGCGTATCACAGCGCGCAAGGGCCCCGGCCGTTCAGGCTGGAGCAGCATTTGCAGCGGCTCGCGCGCAGCCTGGCCAAGGTCGGCATAGCCGATCCGTTCAGCCCGGCCCAGTGGCGCGAGCTGATCGGCCAGGCGCTGGCGGCCAATCCGTCGCTCGATCCGGCGGTGCCCGACAGCCTCGTGTATCTGCAGGTGACGCGCGGCGTCGCCAAACGTGCCCACGCGTTCCCGGCGCACACCACACCTACCGTGTTTGCGATGGTCACGCCGCTCAATCTGCCTAGCGCCGCGCAGCGCGAACGCGGTGTCGCGGTCGTGGTGGCTGACGACATGCGCTGGCTGCATTGCGATATCAAGTCGACGTCGCTGCTCGGCAATGTGCTGATGGCGCAGCACGCGGCCGAAAACGATGTGCTCGAGACGATCCAGTTGCGCGACGGCTACCTGACCGAGGCGTCGTCGTCCAATGTCTGGGTGGTGCAAAAAGGGCGGTTGTTGGCGCCGCCGCGTAGCAACTTGATTCTGGAAGGCATACGCTATGCATTGGTCGAGGAACTGTGCGTAGCGGCGGACATACCGTTCGAAGCGCGCGCAATCAGCGAAGCGGAATTGCGCGGTGCCGACGAAATCATCCTCAGCTCGGCGTCCAAGGAAGTGGTGCCGGTCACGCTCATCGATGGCGTTGCAGTGGGGACGGGTCGGCCAGGGCCGGTATTTGCGGCGCTGTATGCCGGCTATCAGCAGATGAAGGCGCGCTCGGCCCAGGTCTGAGTTTGCCTGGGTTTGCGTGGATCTGCCTGGATGTACCGCACGCGCTCGCGCGGCGCCGTCAGTTCATGCTGGCCTGCGAGTGGCCGGCATGGCCGGCCTCATGGGCGCAATCACGGGCGCGATGTTCGAAAGGAGAAGTGTCATGACTACCGACAGTACCGATACCAGTGCGATCGACGCATTGTTTGATTTTCCGTGCGATTTCCCGATCAAGGTCATGGGCAAGAGCCATCCGGAATTCGCCGGTGCCGTAACCGAGGTGATCCTGAAATTCGATGCTGAGTTCGATAGCAGCACGATGGAAGTGCGGCCGTCCAGCGGGGGCAACTACACGGGGCTGACCTGCACCGTGCGCGCCATCAACCGCGCTCATCTCGACGATATTTACCGTGCGCTGACCGCGCACCCGATGGTCAAGGTCGTCATGTAATGGTCGGCGGCGCGGGGGCGGCTTGCGCGCACCGCCTGCCGCTTTTCGGTACACTTGCGCGATGGAATCCGAATTTCCCGCCACATCTCCTGTCTTGCCCATTGTGTTGCGCCGGCGTGGCGTAGAAGACTACGTCGTCAGCTTCGACGCAATGCGTGCCTTTACCGACTCACGTACAGCCGATACGCCAGACGAATTGTGGCTGGTCGAACATCCGCCCGTGTATACGCTGGGGCTGGCCGGCGACCCGGCGCACCTGCTCAATCCTAATAGCGCCATCCCGTTGATCAAGGTCGACCGAGGGGGGCAAATCACCTATCACGGTCCGGGGCAGGTGGTGGCTTATCTGCTGCTCGATCTGCGCCGCCGCCAACTGACGGTGCGCGAATTGGTGCGCCGGATCGAGCAGGCGGCGATTGATACGCTCGCAGCGTATAATTTGGCCAGCGAACGCAAGGCCGGCGCACCGGGCATTTATCTGACGCAGGACTTTGCGCCCGCGCGTTACGCTGGCGCGAAGATAGCCGCGCTGGGATTGAAAATTCGCAAAGGCTGCAGTTATCACGGCGTAAGTCTGAATGTCAGTATGGATTTGCGTCCGTTTCTACAGATTAACCCTTGCGGTTATGCGGGCTTGCAGACGGTCGATATGGCCAGCCTCGGTATCGAGGCCGACTGGAACGGCGTGGCGGTTACGCTTGCCGAGCAACTCGCCGTGCAGTTTTGCGGTACTGCCGCGGCGTTGCAGGCGCCGGCCGTCGAAATCGAAGCTGTCTGAAAACTTGATGCCAGGCTCATGGTGGGCTGCGGCGGATTCAAGAAAATGGAATTGATATGACCGAAGCACATACCGGTACCGTGACTGAAACAATCGCGGCCGACGCCACTGCCTACGACGCCACTGCCAAGCAGAAATCGCAGGCCAAGACGGCACGCATTCCGATCAAGATCATCCCGGCCGAAAAGCTCAAGAAACCCGATTGGATCCGCGTGAAAGCGGCGACCGGCAGTTCGCGCTTCAACGAAATCAAACAGATTTTGCGCGAACATCAGTTGCACACGGTGTGCGAAGAAGCGAGCTGCCCGAACATCGGCGAATGCTTCGGCAAGGGCACGGCGACCTTCATGATCATGGGCGACAAGTGCACGCGCCGTTGCCCGTTTTGCGATGTCGGCCACGGCCGCCCGGATCCGCTCGACGTCAATGAACCGGAAAACCTCGCGAAGACCATCGCGGCGCTCAGGCTCAAATATGTCGTGATTACCAGCGTGGATCGCGACGATCTGCGCGATGGTGGCGCGGCTCACTTCGTCGAATGTATTCGACGTGTGCGCGAGTTGTCGCCGCAGACGCGCATTGAAATCTTGACGCCCGATTTCCGCGGACGGCTTGATCGCGCGCTGGAAATCCTGACGGCGGCGCCGCCCGATGTGATGAACCATAACCTTGAAACGGTGCCGCGCTTGTATCGCGAAGCGCGCCCGGGTTCTGATTATCAGCATTCGCTGAACTTGCTCAAGCAGTTCAAGGCGTCGCATCCCGATGTCGCGACCAAATCGGGTTTGATGGTGGGCTTGGGCGAGACCGAAGAAGAGATTCTTCAGGTGATGCGCGACCTGCGCGCTCATGACGTCAATATGCTGACGATAGGTCAGTATCTGCAGCCGTCGGAGCATCATTTGCCGGTGCGCAGCTATGTGCATCCCGACGTGTTCAAGATGTATGAAGCCGAAGCAAACAAGATGGGCTTCACGCATGCAGCGGTGGGTGCGATGGTGCGTTCGAGCTATCACGCTGACGTGCAGGCATTTGAGGCGGGTGTGATACACAAAATTAATTGATAATTTACAAAATTATCTGATAATTTGTGGTGCTATTTGATAATTTCGGCATTTGAAGATAGCGTAAGAATTCTGTTTTTAGTTATATAAATCAATCGCTTGATCTGGTTTCTCCGCTCGGAGAAGCTAGATGTCGATGGCGGCCAGTCGCGCGACAAAAAGAACTCGCGTGCGATCCAGGCGGTGGCGAATCGATTGATCGGCCTGTTCCAGAAATGAACGTATAGAAACCTGCGTATGGCCGATGTGACGTCGAGTAGAGATTTCAAACTTCTCACTTTTCCCACAGGAACGTGGCGTGTTGCATGGCTCGGTGATGTCGCGTTCCATTATCAGACCCGGCTTTATACACAGCCCACGATATCCGTGACGCTCGAGTCGATCGGTCACGCCACGGTTAAACAAAGTCTAGTTGACACAGTGGTCCCGGTAGGCGAATTGTCCGGAATCCCCATCGATTCGATCTGGGCTGACGGAAAGAAAGTAGCGCCATACGATGTCTCGCTGACGAACATCGAAGAAATAAAAATTGATCCGGCATCTGCTGTCGCTGTGAAGGCTGGCGCCAGCGATAACGGTGCCGTGACTGGAAATTACTGGCTTCCATTTTCCGCTCACCCTTACCATCGCGCTCATACTGAATCGTGGTGTATGCGATTCATGTATAGCGGCGCGATCGTCTTGATCCCCATGCTTGAGTTGGTCAGATTCTATTTCGGATCGTCTAGCAACCTTCTCAAGCGTGTCCTTTGTGGCATCTTCCGGCCTGATCGGTTATGGACTGCTGAGCAATTCGATTCTGTGACCGGGCATCTAAAGCTGACACT